>ENA-UENT01000155-UENT01000155.1-marine-metagenome-genome-assembly--contig:-NODE-155-length-52683-cov-3.551282_pt1 | contig 52683 bp, 40 predicted proteins | sample MGYA00237879_ERZ529330 | MGnify/ENA primary metagenome ERZ529330 (study PRJEB26372, sample SAMN05368345) | marine metagenome | biome: cultured habitat; feature: ocean water; material: water; isolation... | reverse complement strand
GCCTCGGTAACCTCCAGCGTATAGAACATTCTCAAACTTTGGATCTTCTACAATCACATTAATAGGTTCATCTGGAAGGTTATTCATGATGGGTATCCAGTTGGCACCGTGATCTTCGGATCGATATAGCGCAGCGCTTAAATTATCATAGTTGATCCCGGTCAGAGCCACATATACTCGCCCCAATTTGTGTTGCGAAGGTTGTATGCTTCGAATATAGAAATTAGGTAGGCCTTCTGAATGCTCTTCCCAGTTCTCTCCATCGTCCCTGCTGCTCCAAAAGACTCCTTTATCCCCACCGAAGTAGAGCAAACCTTCTTGCATGGTCGATTCCACCAATGCGCCCGCTGCGGTAGAGTTCTTTGTGGAATCCGCTGAGCGTGAAAGGTCTGGACTAATGAGTTTCCAGTCATCCCCTCGATCTTCCGATTTGAATACATAATTGCCACCGTGATAAAGCCGAGAGGAGGCATAGGGAGATATGAAGTAGGGGGCTACAAAGTTGAAAGCTAATTCTCCTAAATGGCCTTTGGGTAAAGCAGGTCTGATATAGATCTGGGTATCTGCTTCTATATCCTTTCGATAGGCGGCCCCATTCTGTGCACTTAGATAAATGGTATTGGGATCGCTGGGGTCTACCTGGGTAACGCAGCCATCCCCGCCGCTCCAGGCGTCGATCCAGAGATATCGCCAAGGATCTGGGAAGTTGGGATTCCAGGGGCGGGCATGGCCGTAGGCAGTGGCATCGTCTTGCGTTCCACCGAAGATGCGATAGGGCTCCTCCTGATCCAAGGTGATGGTGTAGAATTCGCCGGCCGGAATATTGTTGTGGTGAAGCCAGGTTTTGCCACGATCATAGCTCACATACAATCCACCATCATTTCCCAAGATGAGATGTTCCGGGTTTATGGGGTTAATCCATAGTTCGCAATGATCTAGGTGCAAGGTCTGTGCGATGTTGGGATTGAGGTGTGTCACTTCTCCAGCGACGAGTTCAAAGTTTTTGCCTCCATCGGCGCTATGGGCCATTCGGACTCCCAAGGCATAAATCTCTTCATCATCTTGTGGATTCACATAGATATCCGTAAAATACCAGCCAATCCCCGGGAAGATCAGCAGATCATCATCGTGCGTTTTGCGCCAACTCTCCCCCGCATTAACCGTCTTATAAACTTGGGCTGATCTTCGATTATTTAGATTTAGATTATCCATCAAGGCATAGACCTTTTGTGGATTGGTGTAAGAAACTGCTAATCCAGTACGGCCCTTTTTAGGCCCCTCGGGCATCCCTTTATCTAATACTTCCCAGGTCTCTCCGCCATCTTTACTTCCGTAAATAGCGGTCTTTGGACCACTCAGATCAGGATGATGCTCCCACATCGAAACGTAGACATAGTTGGGGTCGGAGGGTGCGATCACCACATCATTAGCTCCCGTATTCTCATCGAGATACAATACATGTTCCCAAGTCTTCCCACCATTCTGCGTCCGATATAGGCCCCTGTTTTTATTGGTCGACCAGAAATGCCCAAGCACGGCCACGAAAGCGATATCTGGATTGGTGGGGTGAACGGCGATTTCACCGATGTGCCAAGCATCTTTGAGTCCCAAATGTTGCCAGGATTCGCCACCATCACTGGAGCGATATACACCGACTCCAGGCATGGTGAAGTTGCGCGCCTTCTTGAGACTTTCCCCAGTACCGACATAGATTACGTCCGGATTAGAAGGAGCTATGGCTATATCCCCGATTCCCAAGGCTGCCTGATCCTCAAAGATGGGTTTCCAGCTTAGGCCATTATTGGTTGTTTTCCAAAGGTTGCCGGAGCCGAAGGCAGCATACATGGTTCCGGGACGACTGGGGTGGGCTTGTACGGCCTCTACCCGGCCAGAGTTGGTCACCGGCCCCAGGAGTTGCCATTCGGGGTGGAAGGTGGTGTTTTCCTTGAGCGCTTGGTATTGTTGAAAGGATTGGAGCAGGGGAGAACTTGGAGTTTGATTGAAAACGATGGTGGCAACACAAATGGTGCCGAGGAGTAGCAGGAGTCTTTTCATGGTCTATTTTTCAGATGCTATGAAAATAGTAAATCTAGTCGGATAATAAGGAGAAAGAGTCTTTTCTAGCTCTCATGTCCCTGCTTTTCAATATTGCCAAAAATCACCCTCGCCCCCCTCCATTTGTCATTACCTACTTTCATTTTAATCATGATCTTGTTGTATAACAGCGACTTAGACTCTGTAGACAACACCTACCCGATTTCAAGTATAAGTTAATCCTTATGCTTTCTGCCTTGTCTAGTAATTCGAATCTCTCCTACAGACAACAACTGGTTTTACTTACTAAAACAATCGTGCCTATGTACCTATTTCATCCATTGCTGACGAAATATGAGGACCTGGATGGAGAATCCAGGGCTATCTTGAAATGTACCATCGACTGGTTTGAGGCGAAGGGGAAGGAGCGTTTAACTGCGGAGGATCGAAAAGCCGAGTGGTATGATGACTTTGTGACGTTCCTAGCAGAAAATCAAATATTTGCTCGACTCTACACGCCGTCTACGGTAGGTGGGGAGCGGTACAAATGGAATACGGCTCGCATTTCAGCCTTCTATGAGTTGTGTGGGTTTTACGGGCTTTCCTATTGGTATGCTGCCCAAGTCACTTCTTTAGGTTTAGGACCGATTTGGATGAGTAGAAATGAAGACTTGCGGAACCAGGCATTTGAATACTTGAAAGCGGGCGAACTATTTGCCTTTGCTTTATCCGAAAAAGAGCATGGGGCAGATATCTATTCTAGTGAAATGCGGCTGGTGAAGCAGTCTGATGGGACTTATTTAGCCAATGGCTCTAAGTACTATATTGGCAATGCGAATAAGGCCAGAATGATTTGCGTTTTTGGTGTTGAAGCCGAGAGCAAAGAGTATGTCTGGTTTGTGGTTGATGCAGCCCACCCCAGTTTTCATTTGGAAAAAAATGTGATTCATAATCAGGCCTATGTTGCGGCATTTGACCTTATAGATTATCCTATCACCCAGAAGGAAATCCTGCATTTGGGACGCCCCGCTTGGGATGCGGCTTTGAATACGGTCAACCTCAATAAGTATAACCTAGGTTGGGGGAGTATAGGGATCTGCACACATGCACTGTATGAAGCCATCAATCACGCCGCCAATCGCCGGCTATTCGATCATTATGTCACGGACTTTCCCCATATCCAACAGCTATTTCTGAAAGCCTGGACACGCTTGCTGGCTATGCGCCTATTCACCGATCGCAGTCTAGATTATCTCCGAGTTGCCTCCCTAGAAGATCGCCGGTATTTACTGTATAATGCTTTGGTGAAAATGAAGGTGACGCGAGAGGGAGAGCAGGTGATCAATGATCTTTGGGATGTGATCTCCGCAAAGGGGTTTGAGAAGGATACCTTCTTCAATATCGCCAGTCGAGATATTCGTGGGTTACCGAAACTGGAAGGAACGGTGCATGTGAATATGGCATTGGTGATGAAGTTTATTCCCAACTATTTCTTCAATTCTAAGACCTATCCATCCATTGCAAAACAGAAACAAGATATAGATGATGCCTTCGTTTTTGCCCAAGGCCCTGCCAAGGGATTGTCTCGGGTACAATTCCATGATTTTCGTGAGGCCTATCAGCTCTATGATAGCCTCAATGTGAAGCTGTTTTGGGAACAAATTCAGGTTTTTCAGGAATCCCTAATGATGGCCAGCCCGAATGCGGAACAGCAAAAGGATATCGATTTTCTATTGACGGCAGGAGAACTATTTACACTAATAGTTTATGGGCAACTCATTCTCGAACAAGCTCAACTCATGGATCTCAACCCAGTCATCGTGGATCAAATTTTCGAGTTGTTGATTGAGGATTTCTCCTGCTATGCCCTCGATTTTTACCACAAACCCAGTGCCACAGAAAAGCAATTGGAGTATGCCCAGAAAATGATCAAAAGGCCTCACTACTCGCCAGAAAGGCGTGAGCAGATCTGGCATGAGCAGGTCCTTCAATTGAAGGGCAGCTACGAAATGAGTCCAAGAGGCCAGAGATCGATGGCTACGGTCAGCGGATAAGCACCTAATTCGTTCATGTGTTCATTAAATAACCAGATATGACCTCCACCACAATAAAGAAAAAGAAAACGCCAACCACTCAAGTTTTTGACCAGATTGAAGCCTGTGTGGATGCGGTGATTGAAAAAGTAGGGACAGAGATTCGTCTAGGCATTCCCTTGGGGGCAGGCAAACCCAATCAGTTTGTCAATGCCCTCTATGAGAGAGCCAAGGCCAATCCAGAGATAAGACTTACCATTTATACCGCTCTCACACTCGAAAAACCAAAAGGGGAGAGCCTTTTAGAACAGCGATTTATGAGGCCTTTTGCAGAGCGGGTTTTTGAGGATTATCCAGATCTGAATTACGAGCACGATCGCACTAAAGGGCTTCTCCCTCCCAATGTAAAAGTGATCGAATTCTATTTCCCAGCTGGAAAATATATGCATGATCAGCAGGCACAACGCGATTATGTGAGTAGTAACTATACCCATATTGCGCGAGATCTCATCGATCAGAACATCAATGTAATTGCTCAGATGGTGGCCAAATCGAAGGATGGTAAACAGCTCAGCCTAAGCTGTAATCCTGATGTAACAGTTGATGTAATGGATGCGATCAGAGACCGTAATTGCGCCTTCGTTGCTCAGGTGAACAACAACCTGCCGTTTATGTACGGAGATGCGGTGGTACCGATCGAAACTTTCCATTATATGATCGATCATCCGCGGTACGACTTTAAGATTTTTGGTCCACCAAAAATGAGTATTCCCGATGTGGATTATATGATCGGCTTGCACGCCAGCACTTTGGTAAAAGATGGAGGAGAGTTGCAGATTGGAATCGGGAGTTTATCCGACGCCTTAATCTATGCACTATTGCTCCGTCAGTTGGAGAATCCTTTGTATCGAGAGTTGTTGGAAAGAACAGAAATCGATGGCAAGTTTGCGGAGATCATAGGGCGAAAAGGGAGCCGGAAAACCTTTGAAACAGGCCTTTTCGGTGCCTCCGAGATGTTTGTGGATGGATTCATGGAATTGATCAAAGAAGGAATTCTAAAACGGAAGGTATACGATGATGTAAGCATTCAGCGACTGCTCAATGAAGGTTTGATTAGGGAGGATGAAATTGATATTGATGCACTTTATCATTTGTTGAGGAGAGGGGCTATCCATCCAGTCTTGCGATCTTCAGATTTCGATTACCTACAGTATTTCGGTATCCTCCGGGAAGAATTAAGCTATAAAGATGGGTATATCCATTTCCCCGATGGTACCAAGGTTGAGGCTAATCTTAATGATGATCATGCGCATGAAGCGTTGATCCAGAAAGGATTGGGGTATGCCTTGAAAAATGGAGCGATCGTTCACGGTGGCTTCTTTTTAGGCTCCAATGCCTTTTACGATTGGTTGCGACAACTACCGGAAGAAGAACGTAAGCTGATCCATATGAAGAGCGTGAGGGCTATCAATCAACTATATGGGCATGAGGAATTGGATCGGTTACATCGTAAGGATGCTCGATTTTTCAATACTTGCTTTATCATGACCTTGTTAGGAGCTGCCGCTTCGGATGCTTTAGAAGACGGGCGGGTAGTCAGTGGGGTAGGAGGGCAGTACAATTTTGTGGAAATGGCGCATGCACTTCCCGACGGACATTCGGTATTGCAGTTGCGTTCCACGAGGAAAAGCAAGGGGAAGTTGAAGAGCAATATTGTTTGGCAGTACGGCCATGTTACGATTCCCCGGCACCTTCGAGATATTGTGATTACGGAATATGGAATAGCGGATGTACGTGGGAAGACCGATGAAGAGGTAATCAAGGCTTTGGTACAGATAGCAGACTCCCGCTTTCAGCCCGAACTAATTCGACAGGCTAAGGAGGCTGGTAAACTCTCTGAAGACTATCAAGTACCCAGCCAATTTGCCCGGAACTACCCTGAACGGTATGAGGGACTATTGACGAAGTATAAAGGGGATGGTTACTTTCCTCCTTTTCCTTTCGGCACGGACCTGACTGATGAGGAGCTTGTGCTGGGCAAGGCGCTTACTAAGCTCAAGGAGAAAACGGCTACCAAATCAGGATTAGTCACCGCTATTTTGAAGGCACTGTTTATGGGGAAACCGAGCCCTGAAGTAGAAAAGTTATTGGAAAGAATGCAACTGGATCGCACGCAAGGTGTAATGGAGTGGTTGTATCGGAAATTGTTGATTGCGGAGTTGAGGTGGCTCAAGTAACTGCTGTTCGGAGTTCGGGGTGAACAAGGTGCTTATTCGGAGTCTGAAACTCCGAATAGCTGTGGCTCCGTCCACCCCAAACTCCGAACAGCAGTGTTTAAAGACTAAGGAAGTTCTGTAGGGGCAGTTGATAGAGACGCTCTGTCAATTCAAGATAATCGAGATAAGCGTCATAGATTCGAAGTTCGATTTTCAATAGATCCAGTTGTTGTTCGAGGGCTTTTTCTTTTTGCTCCAAGGCCAGTAGCGGTGTGTCTGTGGCTCCTTGGATTAGTGCAGATGTGCGTTGATTTTGCTGATTACCTATCTCCTTCGTCAAAGCCAATTCTTTGGTCAATAGCAGTAGGCGTTGTTTGATTTTCTCCACTCTATGTTCATTCCATTCTTGTCGAGCAATGGCCTTTTTTTGAGCTGTTTCTTTTTCGATGGCCAAGGAAGCTACCTGCAGTTTACGCTTGTTGGAAAAAGGAAATTGAAAGGCGGCTGTAAGAGATATTTTCTCTTCAAAAGTGTTGTCGGTGGGCCCTCGGTATTCAATCTGGAAAAAATCGAAGATCTTTCTTCCTTCGGCTTTTTTGAGTGCTATTTCACTATCCAATAATTGCACATCCAATGCTCTTTCTTTTTGCTCAAAAACAAAGTTTTCTGCTGGATCCATTTGCTCAACCAATTCAATAATAGAGTTGGCGGTAATCATAGTAGACCAATCTATTTCTTGATCGTTTGTGGAGAGGATTTGTAACCATTCTTGATGCTGCAAAATGTCAACCCGTATTTGGGCGATGGCTTGTTGAGTAGATATCCATTCTTTGGGTAGATTCTGTCCTGCTTGGATTAGCTTAGTGTACACCTGTTCTTTATCTAGGAGGACGCTTAGTAGTTCTTCCTTGATGGCCAGCTTTTGGGTGAGTTCATACAGATTTAATACCGATTCATAAGCGTCTTCAATATAGTTCCAGTAAAAGGTACTTTGTTCTTCTAGCGCCTGTTCCTCTGAAAGCTGGAAAAGCTTCTTTTGCGCTTTGCGTACCCCCGCAGAACTTGGCATAAACCTAAATTGATATTGCTGTCGATCGGGATCAAATTCATCTGTTTGAGTACGAAAGTCAATTTGATCCATCCAGCTGGGTTTGAAGGAGATGTTTGTACCTATATCCGTTTCTAGATAGGGCGTAATACTATTTTTGAAAAAATCATCCAGACTAATCACGGATTGGCCCAGTCCTGTGTAGCAGATAGCCAGACAGCAACAAATGCTCAGTAAGTTTTTCATTAGGCTTATTAAACTTATTAAACAACTTCCACGTGTACTACAAAATTGAAGTGTGTTACTCAGCGCCGAGATCAACTATTGATTTTTTCCCATTCCGAGTGCTGGTTTCCCCCCCTTGCATTTGCAACTCCAGAATAGTTTTTTCCTTTTGCAAAAAGGCATTGTTTTTTGGAATGGTAATCAATAGCTCTCGACCATAGGTTTTCAGGTTAGGCATTTTCCGGAGGCGTTCGGGGATCTCCACGATCCTTGACCCCAAGCCTGTCACTGTCCCGAAATAGGCAATGCTCGGATCTTTTGTTGAACGGACTAGGAAAGAGTCATTCACGGCAACTTGTAACATCAAATCTTCCTGAATAAAACCCTTAACCAAGGAAGGATTGGGTTCATAAAATGAGATGAGGGTTTTGTAAGAGGGAATGTGTTCGGCTTCTTTGCAATAGATGGTACCAATAAGACCATCAGTGGGTGCCGTAAGTTGGAAATCGATGACTTTTTGATCCTCCTCAAAATCTTGCTCAGCTTTAAGTCGCTCTATCTCCGCAAAATAGGGGTTGTTGCCGATTTTTAATGCCGTTTCCAAGTTTTGAATCTCCTGATCAAAAGTAGCTGTTGCTAACCGCTTCGCTTCTTCCAATGATCTTAACCTTTCTGCAAAGGAAGAATTTTCGCTTTCTTTAGGATCGATGTTCGTCAAGCCTTCGTACAGCTTTGCATGCAATCTTTGCTCTTCCTGTACCTCCTGAATAGAAGCGTCGATTTCTGCTAGTTTCCGTTCTTTCTGAACCTCTACTAGCTTGATAGCCCCTCTTTTATCCTCACTCCAGTTTTTTGCTTTCGCCCGGAGCTCGGCAATTCTAAAGGGTTGATCGCTTAGCGTTTCTTTCGACTTGATCCGATATATGTCCAAAAGAGGGGCTCCTTGTTCCACTCGTTCCCCTGGACTGACATGAATTTTTCTGATGACCACAGGATAGTTGAAATTAATCTCTGTTTCCTTATTCTCTGCAAAACCATAAAAGGAAACGACCTCCTTTCCTAAGGAGCTTTGAAAGTGCCATATCAAAGCACCCACCACCAGCAAAGAAAGATAGAATATGTTGATATACTTCATGTTCAAATCTTTTCTATAGAGTAAAAGGTTCCTTGTTAAATCTCAATCGAAGGTCTTTTAAGCTCGGGAGTTGTTCCAATTCATGAGCGAACTCCTCCATTTCCTTGCCTCTTTTCATTCGTATTCGATAGCTTATCTCTTTTAAGACCTGACGCTTGGTTTCAGCAATAACCAACCCTTCTTCATTTTTTACTTTATCGGTTTTTTTGAGATTCAAGAATCGGACATTTTCCAACAACACAGTACTACAATAGGTTTTCAGTAGTTGATCTACCTGCAGATCAACCGCCGGATCATTAATGACTACCATCTTCAATATGCCGACTAACGGATCCTCCTGACCAAAAGGGGAGAAATGAAGGATGAAGGCGGCGCTACAAAAGCCAGCTGTACCAATAAAGGCTATGGTAAAACCAAAAACACCACATGCTATACCAATCGCTAAAGCCGCAAACATAAAGGCCATGTTTCGCGGATTATCAAGCTTAGTCCGAAACCGTATGATGGCCAAGGCTCCTAACATTCCAAGACCTCTAGCCAAAGAATCGCCAATGGCCTGCATGACCATGGCTGCTACGATGGAAATGAGTACCATGGACTGTAAAAACTGGAACGGCTTACGTGCGTCACGAGTGGTATATTCATAGGTTAGGGTAACCAATGAAGACAGGAAAAAAGTGCATAACACGGTGATCAAGATGCTAATAGCTGTAGGATTCTCCGTATTATGATGTGTCAATAAAAATTCAAACATAGCCCTATACTGTATGAAATAAACTACTAGGATCTGTTGGCAGCTAGTAGTTAGCTGTACAAAAGAGACTAATGTGAATTGTCGCCTTGTACTTATGCAAGCTAAGTCTAGAACGCCAAAAGCAGGTCCTGTAGCCCTATATTTTTTGTCTTTAACATTGCCTATGTACAGGACATCTCACTGCTCCCGTAACCCAAGTTGTGGTATGGGAGCAGTGATCTTTTGATGCTCCGGTAGAGGCTCCTAATCACTTTAGCAAAGTAACATTCTTAAACAATTCCAGAGCATTTATCTAAGGACGTTAAGCTTGAAATTACCCTGATGTTCGCCGAGTTGCACTTTAAGTAAGTATAAACCGGAAGGAATCAGATATGTTGTTAAAGGTAAAGTGACAGTATGTTTACCGGCGATCATTCGCTGACCGCTTATTGGAAAAGTAGTGATTTTTTGACCATTAATCGCATACATCTCGGCAACGACCGTACTGGTTTCCTCCAATTGAAAGGAGAGTGTCACTTGATCAGACGTGGGATTTGGATATAGCTTAAAATCAAACTGACTAAGTAAATCTTGCGTGTTGGTTGTACCTTTTTGTCGGAATACAGCTGTTAATGTATCTGGGGTATTTAAGACTAGAGTAGCCTTGCGATCGGTTCCCGTCGGACTAATCGAATTCCCCGCTTTACTTTCCCAATGACTAAATTCATACTCATCATCAAATTCGTCGAAAACCTTAGCCTTGATCTTGTTGGACATTCCCCCAAAGTACTCGCCATACCAAGGAAATTTTTCTATATCCAAGGTGTTGAGATCAATTTCACCAATCCCTGCTGGCTCAGTCATTAATGTCAAGCCATACTGCCCCTCCACATCTCCATGGCATTCCATGGCTTGCTGGTTTAGGAAAAGGCACCTGTCGTCAATATAGGATCGCAAGCGAGCAACATTGTCGCGCCATTCTCCCATGCTTCCTCCCCATCTGTTGATTTGACGTGGCATTTCATCTTCAATGACCGCAATCATTCGGTCGAGCAATTGATTCATGGTGTCACAAGAAAAAACGGTATTCATTAAATCGGCATACCTGGAATAGTACAACTGCTTAAAATCCGCGTTCTCCTCCAGCAGCTTTAAAAGGATTTTTTCATGCTTACCAACATTCCCTGTGATACCAGTCAAGCCAGAGGTGTCAGCTTCTTGTTGTTCGAAGTAGCTATAAATAGCTTGACAGTCTCCATCCCAGGCTGCACAGCAGGCCGGCTCTACGGAGATGACCTGTTGCAGAATGGGGTCATCGGCAGGGTAGGGGCTAGTTCCATTCTTTATGATCAGGCAGCTGTCTATCGGGAGGCTATTTCTTGGGTCAGCAAAATCATCGTACAATTCCTGGCAGATTTCATCCCAAGTGGAGCAACAGAAATTATCGGCATTGATCACCTGTATAAAAATGGAATCCGTGTCTGGATAAGGACTATTGTTACCTCCTAACCTAGAACAGTTCCTCAGCGTATCTACTGTGGCCGTGTCTACCTGACTAAAAAAGTCATCGATGGCTTCAGATATGGGGTAGATGTCGCATAAGGAAGCATCAGCTTTGGTATTAGGTATCCCCGTGTAATTGATGTAGTAGTCAAAAGTAGCATCCAGATCCCAGAGAATGTATCCCCACTTCTTGTGCTTACCGTCGGGGTTCAGCCCTCGCCACCAGCCGGTATTGTAATTAAGCCAATCGGAGGCCACCGTAGCCTGATTCATTAGAAAGTAATCGATCAGACTCGTCAGATTAATACTGTCTTCCGCGATTTTGTAGTTTTCCGGAAGACTCATATCATTCTCCAGGATGAAATCTCGCAATCTTGTCCAGTCTTCTAAGGCTTTTAAACCGCCATACTCGATTTCGGTAGTTTGCCAGGTCGATAGGTATTGTAGGTCATATTTATCTTGTTTATAGTATTCGTCTGTAAAGTCGTGATCCACTACCTTTTCCCGCATCCCATATACTCCCCAATATTTTCCATTCAAAAATAAGATCACCCGTTTTACCCCCCTCACATCAAGCTTTAATCCTCCTTCCTGGGCCAAGGTTTGTACAAATTCATCCCTGACATGAGCGCTACCATCGTGGTTGCCATCATTAATCGCAGGATAATTATCATCTCCGGAATTCCTAAACATGAACCGTTGGTATTCGTCGCGATCAGAATAATCAAATATAGGAGCTTGGACGGCTTTATTGTACCCCATTTCGTCTCTGGAAATCCAGTCTAAACTCCGATGATCCAGTTGCCAGGAATCTTGCCCATGCCGATTCAAACTTCCAAAAGATATGGCTTCCCGCTCCTTCTCAGTATTGAAGTATTCAATTGATCCGATTGGGATCAACTCTCCTGCTCCATTCGCTAACTCAATGACCTGGTCTGCTGCCACAGAAAAGACTGCCAAGCTGTAGGTTTCTCCGATGAAGTAGGTATTGAATATCATTTTGCCAGGAAGGACTAAAGGATCATTGCTGAATGCTCTGGCCTTTATAACCTGGGTATTAGAGACCGTCAATGGACCATTGTAGATTGTAGATTGCTGAGTAGGATTGGTCCCGTCCGTTGTATAGCGCAAAATAGAGTTGGGTTCGTTGTTTGTAATGGTCACGGTTTGGGGGCCATCATAGAAACCCGCTTCAAGGTTAATACTTGGAGCTAGGGTGTAATCATTTACTTTAGGCGCCTCATTATTGGAGGAACCAAAGCTGGGTTGGGTAGAGATGGCCCAATTGGCGGCACCATCAGTCAGCCTGCATCGGGAATGTTCCACTAGCGTAAGCGCTAAGGGATAAACTTCCAAGGTCGTGCCAGCCTTATCAGCGAGTAATACATAGTCTTTCCCACTTGTTTGAGAAAGTTTGAAGTTAGTATGATATTCGCCATTAACGACACGGTCTCTTCCAGAACATAGGAATACTAAGAACCCCTTTGCTGGTATGACCGTACCTTCAGGAACCTCCCATTTTTTGGGTTTACTTTCCTTGTCAGACAAGTGCCAACCACTGATATTGACTGGATTATCGCTGGTGTTATACAGTTCAATCCAATCTTCAGTTTTCCCAAAACTATCTCTAAATCCATTGAGATTAGAAGCGGAATATTCATTGATGACTACCTGAGCAGATAGAGTGGGTAGGCACATAGCCAATAAGGCTAGGAGTAAAAGTCTGGTTTTCATAGCTTTCAAGCTTTTTTGGAAATGCAGTTCGCATTTCGTTGATCTAAAATCACAATAGGTGTCAGTTCATTGTAGGACGACGCGAAACACACATCTGCGCCTTTCCTACTCCCTACACGATCAAAAATTGCTTTCCCCCTACAGGATATTGGATTTTATCACTGCTGTTCGGAGTTTGGGGTGGACAGGGCCACTGCTATTCGGAGTTTCAAACTCCGAACAGCAGTTTCAAACTCCGAACAGCAGTGGTTTTTTGTATTTTAGGCAGCTGAACCATATCCATATAATGCCTGATTCTACTCAAGACCTCAATAGCTCTTCCTTCATCTTTGATCCAGTGGCTGCACGCCGAATGCTGGTGATGACTACCTTGATCATCGCTGGAGAAACCGTTTTTCTACTACCATTCGTGGTGCCTCGAATCTTCCGCCCTACTTTATTAGATGTGTTTGGACTCAATAACTTACAGCTAGGAATTGCCTTTTCGGTTTATGGGGTGGTAGCGATGTTTGCCTACTTTTTGGGAGGCCCCTTGGCGGACCGTTTTTCGGCCAGGAGACTCATGTCCATCGCCTTGTTCACGACCTCGCTGGGAGGGATTCTTTTGGCCACCACGCCACCTTTGCAGGTCCTCATGTGGCTGTATGGATTTTGGGGGTTAACGACTATCCTCTTGTTCTGGGCAGCCTTGATTCGGGCAACTCGGGAATGGGGTGGCAACGCCAGTCAAGGCAAGGCTTACGGTATATTAGACGGAGGAAGAGGGTTAGTTGCGGCTATGTTAGCTTCAATATCTGTAGCTATTTTTGCATCCTTCTTGCCGGTAGATGCAGCAGAAGCAAGTTTAGAACAACGTACGCATGCGTTAACACAGATCATTTGGATTTTTACCGGTTTTGTAGTTTTTGCAGCTGTACTGGTATGGATCGTGGTACCAGAAGGGAAGGGAAAGGTAGAAACTAGTACGTCCAAACGTTTGAATTTATCTGGGGTGAAGGAAGTAATCCGTCTGCCATCCATTTGGTTGCAGGCCGTTATTGTGCTTTGTGCTTATGCAGGATACAAGGGGACTGATGATTTCTCATTGTATGCTTATGATGCCTTTGGGTATGATGATGTGGCAGCTGCCCGAGTAGGAACGGTATCCTATTGGGTCCGACCCTTTGCTGCTATTGCGGCAGGTATCTTGGGTGATCGAGTGGGAATTTCTAAGGTTGTCCTTTGGAGTTTTGTTATGTTGATCTTTGGTTGCATGGTGATTGCGCTCGGGGTAGTCCCTCCAGGTATCTATTGGTTACTGGTATTAACGGTAGCTGGGACTAGCTTGGGGATCTATGCCTTAAGAGGAATTTACTTCGCTTTATTTCAAGAAGCCAATATTCCGCTTGCGATCACCGGAAGTGCCGTAGGCTTGGTATCCGTATTAGGGTTTACTCCGGATATCTTCATGGGGCCGATTATGGGTTACCTGATCGATCGATCGCCAGGTGCTTTGGGGCATCAGCATGTGTTTGGGGTGATTGCTGGATTGGCCCTGGTGGGAGCAGTAGCTACTTTTGCTTTTAGGCGGCTAATGATCAGGGAAAAGCAGTTGGATGGATAATAGTTTACTACGCTATTCCCACCAGATTTCGCCAAATTTACCTCTAGAGAGATTTGCCATTCGTCCATTATTTCGATTTACTTGTCGATAGCATGATTGTTCCTATTCACCTTTTCATACTCCATGAGATCGTCTTGGCTAACATCATGGCTAGCATTTTTTTCTACTACCCCTGCTACTCGAGGTTTACTTTGTTAAGTTTTTGATTATTAAATGGTTAGGTTTTGTTGAATGTGTTTTTAGATGTGTCATTTGGACACTTTAATGGATGTGTTACTCCTTAGATTCGACTAAGTTCGAGCTTGCAGGCATGTCTGAGGAGAGCGTAATACTTTATCTATTGTTCCATGTTACCGTACACAGGGGATTTTTTAAAACGAGAATTATCATTAACTTCGGTATTGTTCACGCCTGTTATAAAACTTCATCAAACCCCTTAATAACCTCACTGCGTAAGTAAAGATTCAGTATAAAATGCAATTCAATTTGGCAATCCAAATTAGGTGTTTACCTATTGGGTTGTAACGCTTCTATTAATCCATAACTTAATAATTATGCGACAGAAACTCTTACTATGCTTATGTTGCTTAGGCCTAACACTAGGACTATCTGCCCAACAATCGGTTAAGGGTACCGTTACGGATACTGACGGGGAGCCACTGATTGGGGTAAACATTCTCATTGAGGGTACAACTACAGGAACCGTAACTGATTTCGACGGTAATTACACGGTCGACGTACCTAGTTCCGAGTCTGTACTTCGGTTTTCTTACACAGGATATGCTACGCTATCGGAGGTAGTAGGATCTCGTGGAACTATTGATGTGACGCTAACGGAAGACGTGGGGGTATTAGATGAGGTGGTGGTAACAGCACTTGGGTTTACCCAAAAAAGAGACGAGATGGGGGCAACCTCCTCTAACATCAATCCAGATGATGTTAGCCGCTCGGGAGAGGTAAACTTGATCAATGCCCTTGGTGCAAAGGCTTCCAATGTGCGGATCAATCGTTCGAACGGGGATCCTGGTGCGGGTAGTACCATCCGAATTCGAGGGGCTAACACGATTCAAGGAGATGGTAGCCCACTCATTATTGTAGATGGAGTACCCTTGAATAACTCCACTACCTATGGAGGTGGTAATAATATCACTGGTGGACGAACGGGAGGTATTTCTCAGCAATCTCGTTTGAATGACATCAACCCAAATGACATCGCATCTGTACAAGTGCTAAAAGGGGCATCTGCAGCAGCGCTTTGGGGTAGTCGCGCTGCCAATGGTGTAATTGTGATCACTACGAAAGACGGAAAGGCAGGCAAGCCAAAGATCAATTATCGAGCTTCCCTATCTTTTGACTGGGTGAATGATCGTATCCCCTTGCAATCGGAATGGGGACAAGGTCGGAATGGATCCTTTAGTGCTGGGACAGCGGAATCCTGGGGAGACTATATTCCAGATCGTCCCGGTGGACAAGATGCTTTTGATACTAGTGGCGAATACTTTGAGGCAGCTGACGGAACCCGTTATTATCCCATTACAGAAAAGCGTTCTACAGAGACTTTTGTAGACGAAAACTGGGATGAGGTTTTCCAAACTGGTGGCTTTCTTCAGCACGATCTTTCCATTAGTGGAGGAGGAGAAAAAGGTACTTACTTCTTCAGCATGGCAAGAATTGATCAGGAAGGAATTATTAGACAATCAGACTATGATCGTACTAATGTGCGGTTCAACAACAAATTGTTTCTTACAGACTGGTTGACGCTTTCTACGAAATCTGCTTATACAAATTCGAATTCAAACCGGATTCAGCAGAGTTCCAATACCGCGGGCTTAATGCTTGGCTTGGTGCGTACCTCGCCAGACTTCGATCAAACGGATTACATTGGTACTTATTATGATGACGATGGCGTACCAACGAATTTCCGTCACCGCTCTTACAGACGCCCGTTAGGAGATCGTCAGAACCCAACCTACAATAACCCATTATGGACCATTAATGAGCAGTTGGCTACCTCTGCAGTGGATCGTTTTACAGTGACACCTCAGCTTACGATCACGCCTAACAATTGGTTGCAGATTATCTTGCGTGGTAATGCGGATATCTCTAGTGACAAGCGGGTTTACTTCTTTCCCATTGGATCCGGTGGTGATCGAAACGTGGGTATTTTTGCGGAAGATATCATCGGCCGTCAGGAGTACAACTTTGACGGTATTGCGAAGGGTAACTTCAAACTTACCGATGCCATTGGTTTGACGGCTACCGTGGGTTGGAGTATCAATGACCGTAACTATCGCAGAAATTCTGGTCGGGTAACGGGTTTCTTGGTAAATGCTAGAAAAGAAACAACGTCCTTGAATACAGCCAACGAAAATACCAGCTTCGAAAACTTCAAGACGTTCAGAAGATCTAATCGTGGCTATGGTGTGTTGAACTTTGATTTGTTTGATGAGCTTTTTGTAAACTTCTCAGGTGGTCTAGAAGCTTCTTCGACCGTAAATGGTAGTTTCTTCTACCCAGCAGTTGATGTAGCTTGGAATTTCACCAATAGTGCAGTTAGCTCAGATATCTTATCCTTTGGTAAGTTGAGAGCTTCTTACGGTCAGGTAGGGGTACAGCCTGCTGCTCACCGTGCACAAACCCTTGCAGAGGGGGGCTTCTCTTACAGTACCTATAGTGATCCGCTTTCTATTGATTTGTTCGGTGGTGGATTCCGTTTGGATGATGACTTAGGTAATCCAAATCTTGAACCCGAAATCAAGACAGAATGGGAGATTGGAACAGACTTGCGTTTCTTTAGAGATCGCTTAGGATTCTCCATTACCTATTACAGCAATGAAATCGAAGGTATTCTTTTGAACACCTCTTTGACGCCTTCTTCTGGCTTTGATACACAGTACGGTAACTTCGGTTCTATGGAGAACCAAGGTGTAGAATTAGATCTAAACTACACTGCCATTACCAAGAAAGACCTTAGCCTAGACTTTACAGTTAACTGGGCGAGAAACCGCAATGAAGTAACCGCCCTAGCAGGTACGAATACCATTACCTTGGCTGGTGGTGGTGGATCGGTTTCCTCCAATGCAGTGGTAGGAGAGCAGCTAGGTGTACTCTTTGGTACGGGTTCTCAAACGGATGCCAATGGAGACTTCATTTTGGATGATAATGGATTCCCACAGTTGACTTCTTCTCCAATCGTTTTGGGTGATCCTAACCCAGACTGGAGAGGTGGTTTTGGATTCAACTTCCGCTGGAAGAATCTCGGTTTGAACGTATTACTTGAGCACTCTCAAGGTGGTGCTTTCTCTCCGAGAACGCTATGGGTACTTCGTCGTTTTGGTACTACTACTGAAACTTCTAGTCGAATTACTTTGGATCAAGCTCTTAAGAATTTTGATGGAGATCTAATTGCTGCTGGTACTACTGTCAGAGGTAATATCAGAGACTTTGGAGCCGGACCAGTACTACTAGATGAAACTTGGTATCGACATGGTATTGGTGGAGGATTTGGTGATAACCAAGCCTATAACTTCTCCATCAAGGATGCTACTTTCACCAAGTTGAGAGAGGTGACTTTGAGTTATACCTTCCAAGGAAAAGCCTTTAGAGATGCTACGCCATTCCAGTCTATTATTATCGCTGCAACTGGACGTAATATCCTTAATATCAATAATATCGACGGTATTGATCCTGAGACCAACCAGGGTGGTGTAGGAAATGCACTTGGACTAGACTATTTCACTAATCCACAGACGGCATCCTTCTTATTTTCTTTAGGTATTGAATTCTAATTAGACTCTAAAAGCGAAATTATCATGAGAAAATATATCAAGATATTATTTCTGGCTACCATGGCGGTCTTTACTTCCTGTGAAGAGTTGGTAGACGGTATTAACGATAATCCGAATGATATCCTTATATCAGATATCGATGCTCAGCTTTTCTTGACGGGAGCGATGCTGGCCAACGCGCAGGCACAAGGTGGTCACCTTAACCGGATCGCAGCCATGTATTCTGGTCAATTAGTAGGCTTTACCTCCCTGTACTCCAATATCTATGGATTCTCTCTCTCTACGGTAGAATCAAATGGGGTATGGAGTAGAATCTACGTTGGGGCTATTCCTAACCTGAGACACATCAGTGCGCAAGCACCTGAGGACTTGTTGTTGTCTGGAATCACTAAGGTAGTAGAAGCGCATGCGATTGGTACAGCTGCTTTACTATTTGGAGATGTTCCTTACACGGAAGTGAACAATCCTGAAATTGAAGACCCTAGTTTTGATGGGCAAGAATCCGTGATTACTGCTGCGATACAGTTATTGGACAAAGGTATTGCTGACCTGACTTCCGCTTCCAGCAGAAAATTTACGGAGGACATCTATTTCGAAGGAGATGCTGACAAGTGGGTAGCTGCTGCCAATACATTGAAAGCAAGATATTTGCTAAATCTTAGAGATTATGCGGGTGCTTATAATGCAGCTTTGAATGGTATCAATGATGGTGGTGGATCTATGAAGTATATCCCAAGAGGTAGTCCTGATATTGCGGAAGGAGATAAGAATCTGTTCTGGACCATCCTGGAAGGTTCTCGTGCTGGGGATATTGGCAATAAGAACAGTTACCTATTGCAAATCCTGGATGCTGGAAATGCTCTTTCTCGTAACAATGCCAAAACGGACGAAGCAGCACGACTGGCCTATTACTCGATCGATGAGACCTCTGGCAGTGCTAATCAAGGTGTCATTGAGCAATTTGAGCCACAAAACATGGTTTCTTTTGAAGAAAATCAGCTCATACTCGCGGAAACTGCGGCTAGAACTGCTGGTTTTGAAACCGCTTTGGACCACTTAAACGACCTTAGAGCCTGGCTAAATACTGGAGCCGGTGTGAATGCTAATTTCCAAGACTCCACTTATCTTTATGAAGCTTATGCCGCTGAAGATTTCGCTAGTGGGGGGATGGAGAATGCAGATGGCATTGCTAACACCGATGCCCTTTTGAGAGAAATCTTTGAAGAGCGCTATGTTTCTGGTTTTGGTATGTACATGCCTTTTAATGATGCCCGTCGTTTGCGTAAGTCTGATCCAGATTTGGCGGTGCCTTTCTTCATGGTGGACGGACCTGCTCCTCCATTTGCAGAAAGACTACCGTATTCCTTCGACGAGATCAACTCCAATGCGAACGCACCTTCTGATCCTGGTATCTTTGCGAAGACACCGATTAATCAGTAAAGCTCCAGAAGCTGGAGAGCTGTCGAATAAAGTGGCTTTCCAACTAGGAAATACGACTCCTTTTTAACTAGGAGATCATTAATCGTCCCGCACTTAGGCAGATGGCCAGGTGCGGGATGCTTTTTAAGGCAATACTCTGGCTGCTCCTCCTTCCTTCGTACTTGTTTTTTCCAGAGAAGACCTCATGGCACAACTAATATTTTATCAAAACACTTATCTTTAAATAACAGCCTGACGCAATATCCTATATCTTAAAAAGATAGGCTATGAACTCGATAACCTCCGCATAAAACATGAATAACCCTTTATCACCAATATATCAAGCGCATCAAGATCATGCCCTAATTCAGGGAGCGCTGCAGGGAGATAGGAATGCATTGGAGCAATTGATCAAACTGCATGAGCCCTTCATCTACAACGTAGCCTGGAAGTATACCAACGACCAAGACGAGGCTCGAGATTTAACGCAAGAGGTTTTAATCAAAGTGGTGACCAAGCTTTCTTCTTTTCAGGCAAAAAGCTCCTTCAGAACCTGGGTTTACCGAATCGTAGTCAATCAATTTCTCAAGACTAAAAGACGGCCGATGGAAGACCGCTGGGAAAATTTCGAAGATTTTGCCCACGAATTGAATGCTATTCCCAGCCCAGAACTGACCCTAGAAGAAGAGCAAGAACAAGTACTCCGCACCAAGACGGCTCGAAATCGATGTATGTCTGGTATGCTGATGTGTCTTACGAGAGAACAGCGACTCATTTATTTGCTAGGTGATGTCTTTAGTATCGATCATACCATTGGGGCTGAGATATTTGATGTTTCAAAGGATAACTTTCGAAAGAAATTATCTAGGACACGCAAGGAGTTTCATGCTTTCATGAATCAACAGTGTGGTCTAGTTAAAAAAGAAAATCCTTGTCGATGTTCCAAGAAGGCCAAAGCCATGGAGGCGGCTGGTAAGATGCGGACGGATGCCAAATTATTTGATCCTAAATACAGTGCGACAATTGCTAAGTTTGCCGAAAGTGTATCGGATGAGGTAGCAGATATTGTAGATAGAAAATACCTAGAATTCTTTCAAAATCACCCGACCAAGGAGGATTTTGGGGTGGATACGGTGGTAGAAGAGATTCTTAACGATAAAGATTTGCATAAATATTTCGAATAGTTTGTCACACTTGAGTAGTGCTTGGGTCCAATGTTCAAACTAAATAATTGAACATGATCAGTACTGCGAAAAGAACCATCACAACTGCCTTCCCTTTCGAATCAAAATATGTTGATGTAAAAGGCAGCAAGATCCACTACATTGATGAAGGTAAGGGGGCACCGATGCTATTTATTCATGGCAATCCTACTTCCTCCTACTTGTGGCGTAATATTATTCCTCATCTTACAAATTACGCCAGATGTATTGCACTCGACCACATCGGTATGGGAAAGTCCGATAAACCGGATATAGACTATGGCTTCGAAGATTCTTTTTCTTACCTGGAGGCCTTTATAGAAAAACTGGGATTGCAGGATATCACCTTAGTTATCCATGATTGGGGCGGCATTATGGGATTTCATTATGCCAATACACATCGAGAGAATGTGCGAGCCATCGCTTTCATGGAGGCGTCGATTGATGTTCCGCGCTACGAAACGATGCCAACTAGCGTGAAGATGGGGCTGGCGATGATGCGCTCCTCCCTATTGGGAGGTTTGCTGGTGAAACGCATGAATATATTCATCAAGAAAATGTTACCCGATCTAATCAGCCGCAAGCTGACGCAAGAAGAACTAGCCTATTACGGAGCACCCTACACAACTGTAGAGAGTAGAAAGCCACTCCTGGCTTGGCCGCGAGACGTGCCGATCAAAGGAAAACCACAGGCAAGTTATGATAAGGTGAAGGCTTACGCCAAATGGCTGAAGGAAACGGACATTCCAAAACTGTGCTTGCATGTTACGCCTGGTATCGGCTTGCAAGGGCCGGATTTGGAGATCATCAAGAAGGAATTCAAAAACACTAAATTGGTATACCTGGGTGAAGGCCTTCATTTCATCCAGGAAGATTATCCGCATGAAATTGGAGAGAGTATCCTTGATTGGTATCAAAGCAGCGTAGCTGGATAAGGTTTAAGGTTCTTACGTTGCTTGGACCAGCTAGGTAGACTATATGAAAGCGGGGCACCGAAATTCGGCGCCCCGCTAGTACTTTATTTACGTTCTACATCCGATTTTGGATGTCCGGGATTCTCTACTATTTATAGACTCAAGTTCTTAGTAAAAACGCTTTTCCCGTTGTCTACGATCACGGTATAGAAACCGTCAGGCAGTTGTTTTAGCTTGTAGCCTCTTTCGATAACGGCTGCGTCTTTGATTGTCTCTTGAAAACGGATGTTACCACGCATATCCATCACAACAAGCTGCACGTCGCTCTTAGTAGGATTCATCAAAGAAATGTTCAACTTCCCTTTCTTTTTAGCTACGCTAGCAGGGAAATAGGCAGCTCGCTGGTTCTCATCCATACTAACACCTTCGCTGGTGATAGAGATAGGCTGTACTGTTTCCTGATGCTCAGAGACAACGGTCAAGATGTAGGCACCCTGAGCCAATTGCTTAAGATCGAAAACACTTTCAAACTGCTCAGAAGCTACTACACTTTCTTCTAGTACGGTTGCACCGGTTACATCTTGAATCTTCACCGCCGCTTTCGCAGAGCCTTGATCCAAGGACAAGTGAAGCTTGTTGTCTACTACTTTTATAATCGGAATGTAATTGTTAGCCAAGGCTGTATTAACAAACAATAAGCTCATGGCTGCACTGATCAAAACACTCTTTATTGTCTTCATAATAATACGTTTTAAAAAAATGGTTAATCTTGGAAATAGCCGAATAGCTTGCTATTCAGCAAGTTCATGGTTGTAGAGATTTAGGCATAGGTTCAAACGAGATCCGGAAGTTGGAGATATACCAACAGATGAGGAATACTTCTTATTCCATTGAGTTATCCGGCTCAGTACGTCATGTCACTGACCTAAACCTCAAGCTTTAATGTGATAAAATGAATTTTTTTTCTTCTCTGACCACAAATGTTTTCAGAGAACCTTTTGCAAGTACTGACCTCCATGCTACTCAGGGAGGTATCTATGTGAAATGATTTAAAACTCCTTTCTATACGCGTTTACCTTTAAGCACCAGATCAATTTAACTCTACAGAATATTAATCTAATGCTTGTGATTAAATACAGGGCAAAATTAGAGCGCTCTCTCTCCCTGGTCTACCACAAAATCAACCACTTTTAATGCTATTTTAACCATGTTGGGTAAAAAGGGTATTTTTTGCGTTAAAATAACACCTTTAAAACCAAATATAATTTGGTTTGCCTTAAAAATGACAAAGAAAAGCCGTGATCAGGGGCAGGCTGCTGGTATAAATTACGGCATCTGCAATCAGAAAAACTATAAAAGCTGGAATTGAAAATTTTTATAAAAATCACTCACTTTTTTCACTTTGCATATAGAATCCAGCCTTTCGAATTTGTGCTATGAAAGGCTTCCATTCGGTCTTCTCAAAAGTATCTACTTGATTCCCAAATAGTTCGACCATTTGCGTTGCCTCTTGCACTAATTGTTTTTCCTGCATAGAAATAGCTCTAGTTCTAGACATAGCGATGCGTTGTATAGCTCTAACCTTCGAATAAGGAGTTACGATTGAAGTTTGCCAGGCGCCTAGCTGGCGTTTTGGCCTTGGCGTTTGTCCCTTGGCTCTGAGGGCCTCCAGTGTGTTCCGCATGGCTGCTATGCGCTCTAGTAGACGGGCTTTATCCGGGTGATCCCAGGCATTCAGTTGCTGCTCCAAGTTGGATAAAGCTTCTTTTTTCCGATCTAGCGAGCGGAGGGCCGCACCCAGTATACCTACCTGCAGGTCTACTTCCTTTTGATACGCATACAACTGCTCATCAATTTCTGGAGCCAAATCAAATCTGGGGTCAGGGACCACTTTTACCATGGTTGAATCTTGCATGCCTTTATATTCAAACTTAAGCTGGTATTGCCCAGGTAGGACTGGGATGCCTCGAGTTTCGTCATTCACCCAAGCACCGGGTAGGAGTGAGGCTTGCTCATCGAGTTTCCAGATTAAGTAATTGAGACCAGTGTTTGTCGGCTTTGCGTTTATGATATTAATCAGCTTGCCGTTCGGATCATGTACCATGGCTGTGACAGTAGCTCCACTATCCACCTGCCCTTCAATAAAATAGGGGACCTTTATTTTCTGAAAGACCTTATTCTCTCCCTCAAAAGTGGTGTGAAAGCCGGTCCAGATATTACCGGGAGGGTTGATGAAAAGCCCTTTCACTTGCACGGCCTCATTCGTTGACAGGGCGGTCAATCCCTTTTTCCCTACTTTTCTCGCTGCCGCCCGTAAGGCCCAGAGGTCATCGAGCACCCAAATAGCGCGCCCAAAGGTACCTACCACCAAAGCTGATTCACTTTCTTGGATCTTTAAATCCATCGTAGAAACTGAAGGAAAGCCGTTTTTGAATTGCACCCAATTTTCTCCTTTGTCAATACTGATCCATAGACCATGCTCTGTTCCGAGGAAAACAAGCTTTGGCTCCTTGATATCCTGAACAACTGCCAAGGCATAGCCCCGAACGGTATTGCCATCGATCATGCGTTCCCAGCTTTTACCATAATCTTCTGTTTTGAACAGGTAAGGCTCATAGTCTCCCTTTCGATAGTTGTTTACGACTACCCAGGCGGTACCGGGTTGATGTGGGGAGGCATGAATACGCGCGATCCAGGCCTCCTTGGGCATCTCCTTGAGCTTGGATGTCAAGTTTGTCCAGTTTTTCCCGCCGTCTCGGGTGAGGTGAAGCTGGCCATCGTCTGTGCCCGCCCATATGACATTCCGATCACGAGGACTTGGGGCAATAGCCAAGATGCTGTTGTAGTATTCGGCACCAGAAATATCCAAAGTCAGCCCACCATAATCTCCCTTTTGCTGTTCTGGGTTGTTGGTGGAAAGATCTGGCGAAATGACCTCCCAGGTCGCCCCCTGGTCTATAGACTTATGTACAAATTGGGAGCCATAATAGACTGCTTTTTTATCGAATGGATCTTTGGCAAAGGCCGCATTCCAATTGAAGCGTAAAGTTTTACCCTCCGGAGCAATTCTGGGTTTGATATTACTGTAATAGCCGGTAAGTTTATCGTAGCGATATAGCTCTCCATTCTGAGATGTTCCGTAGCCAAAGCGAGAATCATCTTCATCTGGCGCAATGTAAAAGCCATCGCCGCCAACTAGATATTGCCAGTACAAGGTGCGAATGCCTCCTCGCTTCCAAGTGTAAGCCGGCCCTGACCAATTTCCGTTATCCTGCATTCCTCCGTAAACATTGTACGGCAGATCATTATCGGCATTGATGTGATAAAACTGTGCTACAGGAATGTTTTCTGGAAAGTACCAACTCTTACCATGATCATAAGTGATTCCGATACCTCCATCCCCACCAATAACAAAGTGCTGTGGGTCATTAGGGTTGACCCAAAAGGCGTGGAAGTCGGCGTGGATACCCTTGGTCTCATCTGCTGGAATCATCGGCACCGGGTCAAAACTCTTGCCACCGTCATAACTGAGGTGCAGGGGTTGGTAAATATTGTACAATCGGTTCGGATCCTTGGAGTCTACGGCTAACTCTTGGAAGTAGAAAGGTCGATTATTGGTGTAGCGGGGATTGTCATTAACCTTGTACCAACTAAGGCCAGCATCATTGCTACGATACAATGCGTTCTTTTTGGCTTCTATTTTGGCATATATTCGATTAGGATCGGATGGTGCAATGGCTAAACCTATTCTACCCAAATCGCCGGCAGGTAGGCCTTCAGCATCGCTCAGCTTTTTCCAGTTCTTACCTCCATCGTAGGTCATAAATAGGCCCGAGCCAGGGCCACCAGAGGTGAAATAATAAGGCGTGCGACGATGTTCGTAAACGGCGGCAATCAATTTATTGGGATTGCTGGGGTCCATCACGAGGTCAGCTATTCCTGATTGATCATTGGTATACAGAATCTTTTCCCAGCTTTCTCCACCATTAGTAGTTTTGTATAACCCTCGTGCTTCTCCAGGCGTCCAGGGATCACCCATGGCTCCCACATACACTACCTCTGGATTCATGGGGTCAATGATAATTCGATGGATCGTCTTGGTCGCATCCAAGCCCAAATGAGTCCAAGTACGCCCGCCGTCCAAGCTCTTGAATATGCCCATCCCCAGGTTCATAGAGTTTCGCGGATTCCCTTCGCCGGTCCCGACCCAGACTACGCTGGGATTGTTTTGCTGGATAGCAATGGCTCCAATATTCTGTGTCGGCTGATCATCAAATACCGGACGCCAAGCACTACCACCATTTTCTGATTTCCATACCCCACCGGAGGCAGCTCCGACATACATGATGTTGGGGTTACTTTCCACAACATCGATGGTCGTAATTCGACCACTCATATTGGCGGGGCCAACATTACGGATGTTGAGGTTTTGGTAGAGGGAAAGATCAAGGGGTTGTGCATTGATAATGGAAGTGCTTAGGATCAGAAGGATTACAAATCGTTGATACATCAATTCAGCCTTATTATTTACCAGTGGAGAAATTTGTGGAGAAGATAGGATTTAAGTGGGATATTTTGTTCCAAAACTGGCTCCCTTTGACGAGATGTATTTCGAATATCGGACCAACTTTCACTGCACCAATAATCTAGAAGGTTTGAATAATTCTGAAATTGTTAGCAAAACTATCCACCATGAGATTGATGATACTCCTTTTCTTGATTCACGGTTTGGCGGACGCTATGCTTGCTCAAGAAAGAATAATCCGAAATACCCCAGAGGGTTACTATGAAGGCGCTCTGATTCGAGGAAATTCTGTATCTCTATTGACTGCTGAGTTTTTTATGGAGAACGATACACTATTTGTGGAGAGTAATATTAAGGAATGGACCTATTACCCACTCTACCGCTCCCAAGTCGAGGTGAATCAAAATGTATTGACTTTTAAGACTTACTATGGCACTGCTACAATGGTTTTTGATTCGGTATATACTGAAATGATCGGTACGGTGGAAGCGGCCTCGCCTAGTGCTCAGCTGCATCTGAAGAAAGTACGCCGTCCCCCTGGCCCAAGTCTGGAGATAAAAGAATTGTCTTTCGAGCTTGAGGATGTAACATTGGGTGGAAAACTGGTCTTACCGAATGGATTTGAGCGTCCTTTGGCTTGTGCTATTTATGTACAAGGTCGTGGCTGTCGGGATCGGAATGCCAGACTAGAAAGAGCGAAAGTTTTAGCTCAATACGGTATAGCTACGCTTACTTTCGATAAAAGGGGAGCGAAGGGTACAGGTTTTGATTGTGCCTTGACCAGTTTGGATCAGCATACCAACGATTTGGTGAAAGTAATTGAACAGGTGGCTGCCATTCCTGAAATCGATGAAAAAAGGCTGGGATTGATCGGTGGGAGTTATGGGGGTTGGGTAGCTCCCAGGGCCGCGGCCAGGAGTAGTAAGAAGGTAGCTTTCATCATTAGTGTGGTCAGTCCAGCTACGAGCATTAAGCAACAGCAACTGGATAACGCTGTTTATTACACCAAAGAACGACTAGGAGGAGATGAAGAGATAATACGTCAGATTCAAGCTTATACGCTGCTGGAATATGAGACGGGAAATGAAGAAGAGACCTTTCAAAAAATGATGCTGTTATTGGAAGAGGCGGAAAGGAATAATTGGAAGAGAATTCTCTCTGCCAGTGATATTCCTTCTTCGCCAAGCGATTTGAAAAATTTATGGGTTCGCCGTAATCAATATGATCCTGCCGAAGACTTGAAAGGCTTCGATGGTCCTTTTCTGTCCTTGCTTGGACAAACGGATAGGGTAGTGCCGTGGCGCGAGAACTCACGGCGTTTTGAGGAGCTTTTTAGAGAAGCAAATAAGGAGAATTATCGAATTGTAATACTTCCTGGTGCGCCACATCGACTGGAACATGGGAATATGGTCCGAGACTTGGGGCGCATCAGGGGACTTCGATCGAATAGCTTCTATTTTAAGTTTGATCGAGTAGTGCCAGGTGTAGTTGACGAAATGGTTGTTTTCTTAAGAGAATGGGGTTTTTTACCTTAGTAGCGCTACCATATTGAAGCCTAGCCTGTCGGTTTCAGGTAATTCACCAAGATCCTGATTATCTAGGTGATCCTGACTTCTTTTTCAAGGGGCCATTCCTCATTAGCATTTGGATTCCATTTTTGGCTATCGTAACAATACCTAGCTAATGGCACTCTTCGAACTTGCCAAACAAGTGTCTTCGCACTTTACTTATCTGTTTTCTTGAAACGAATACTCCTTAACAACAAACTTGGTTTTGAAATTCTATTTATCTTGTAAAGCAGTCTCAAAACCACCAAAAACCCAATGCTCAGGTCTCAATTGATATGGTCCGTCTGTTGTTTGTGTCTAGTCACCTGTCTTGCTGCTCAAAACGCACAGCCTACGGGAGAAGGTACTGCCATACCCCCCTTGAAGATTCTACAGCAGATTGAAGTCTACCATGATACGGCCTGTACACAGACTTTGGCTGAGGTGATGCCCAACTGGGAGCAGAACAGCGAAACGCTGGAAGCCTTTGCTCAAACCAATGACCTAAAGCCTCAAGACCCTAATTGCTATTGGACAAGATTAACCTTAATCAATCCGGGAACTCAATCGGAGCGACGGGTTTTGTATTTCCCCAGGGGTTGGCGCGAAATCTCCTGTTATCTTCCAGAGGCTGACAAAGAACACTACCAGTTAAAGAAGATCGGTGTGGATCATGGCAGGGAGGAGGTTTTATTTCTATCTGTACCTGCCCAAGATACCCAATACCTTTTCATCCAATATCCGGTGGCCGCCAAGGCATTTTATCCAATATTGTGGGTTCAGGAAATGGTAGAAGAGGAATATGTGATATTGAAATCTAGGACCAATTACAAGTTTTTGTTGTTAGGGGCTTTGGTTTTTCCTTTACTGTTTTTTCTTACTCAATTCCTGGTGCAGCGCGAACGCTTGACCGCTTTCTACATCATCTTCTTGCTTGGGGCAAGCCTCAATCTGCTTACAATATTGGATACCATCAATTTCTTTGGCTTAACACCGAAGATACTCCTGTCGATGGAAGTGACGGCTCCGATCTTTGTCCTAAGTATAGGGTTGACCATTTTGGGTTTGACAAAATACCTTCATGAGTTTTTGAATTTGAAAGCGCATTGGTCACAATTCAAGTTTATTGGGGATGTGCTACTATGGGTTTTTATGCTGCTGGTGATTTATCCACTGATCTTTCAATCGGTTTTTAGCTACTATACTTATGAGGTGTATTTATTCTACTTTCGGATCTTGGCCTTGTTAATCTTTGTTTACATCCTAGCAGTGATCATTTGGGCGGTGGTGCGCCGGATTCAGTTTAGTAGATACTTATTGCTGGCTTTCCTGCCTTTGGTCTTAAGTGGGGTCTGGTATGCCATCAGTTTTGTTCTATGGAACAATTATACCAAGTCTGACTTGGAAAGCTTGTCCGTGATGATTGGTTTCATTATGACCTCCTTCTTATTCGGGGTCATTTTAGGGGTTCGCAATAATGCAGTAAAGGAGGAAAAGCTTCGATTAGAAGAACGAGCTTTGCAACTCAAGGAATTAGATGAGTTCAAAAGCCGGTTTTACACCAATATTACCCATGAGTTTAGGACTCCATTGACCGTCGTTAAGGGAATGGCGGAACAAATCAAGGGACAGGATCAGGTGCGAAAACTCATTTCGCGGAATACTGATCGTTTGTTGCAGATGATCAATCAGTTGCTGGATCTTTCTCGCTTGGAGCAAAACCGTTTAGGCATCCAATATCAACAATCCGATATCATTCCCTATTTGCAGTATTTAACAGAAAGTTGTCATTCTCTGTCAAATAACAAAAAAATCAACCTGGCCTTCTTTTCTATGGAAGAAAGCCTTTTGATGGACTTCGATGAAGATATTATCCAGCAGATTCTAATTAATCTATTGTCCAATGCGATCAAGTTTACGCCGGAATATGGGAGTGTGAAAGTGATTGTGAAAAGGGAAAAACTGTCTCCTAATCTACTGGATATCTTAGTAAAGGATACGGGGAGAGGTATTCCTCAAGAAGAACAATCGCGGATTTTTGATCGCTTTTACCAGGTGGATAGCTCTAGTACCAGAACTTCTGAAGGATCAGGTATTGGCTTAGCCTTAGTGAAGGAACTGGTCCGACTATTGTCTGGGGGTATTGAAGTAGAAAGTGAAATGGGTAGAGGGACTATCTTTAGGCTGCAACTGCCCATACAAAATCAAGCGGAGTTAGTCACACAGAAACTAGAGTTCACCGCTTCTCCCATGCTGCTAGAGCCACAAGATGAGATCATGTCAGTTTCGGCAGAAAAGGGCTTGGCAAAACCGGATGCTCCCTTGCTTTTGGTGATTGAAGACAATATTGATTTGACAGACTACATTTTCTCCTGTCTAAACCAAGAATACAATTTGATAAATGCATTGAACGGGAAGGAAGGTATCGATAAGGCCTATGAAGTTATACCGGATGTGATATTATGTGATGTCATGATGCCGGAGATGGATGGTTTTGAGGTCTGCCGACAATTGAAGTCGGATCGCCGAACAAGTCATATTCCGATCATTCTGCTCACTGCTAAGGCCACACAAGCGGATAAAAACCTTGGCTTTTCTCATGGCGCAGATGCCTATCTCACCAAGCCTTTCGATCGTACAGAGTTGCAGTTAAGGTTGAGAAATTTGACAATTCAAAGTAAACAATTACGGGAGCGATTGACGGGGAAAATGGAGGATGAAAAGGTTATGGAGGTTCAAGACCAAAAAGAAGCTACTTTCCTGAAGGAAGTGGATGACTGCATCAAACGGAATTTTGATAATGAGCTCTTTGATACCCATTTCTTATGTAGAGCAATGGCCATGAGTAGAACACAATTGCATCGAAAGCTTAAGGCCTTGACCGATCAGCCTACTGCTAACTATATACGCTCTAAACGCTTAGGGGAAGCACATAGATTACTGAAGGAAACAGACTTGCCCATAGGTGAAATTGCAGATCGAGTGGGCTTTAAGGACTTCTCCCATTTCAGTCGTACCTTTTCTAAGGAGTTTAAATATAAACCTTCTGACCTGCGGAAGAAAGATAGCTGAGCTTCAAGGTTTGCGGCAGAGGACCTTACTCATTCGATCAACTTTCAACAAGGTCCAAGAACTACCGAAACCTACTTCTTTTCCACCTTCATGCTTAGCTGAAAAGTCTCCTCATACTACTACTGCTTCACGAAGTGCTCCAGATAGTAGAACCTGCCATCTTCTGCTCCAATTAATAGGTCAGGGATTCCGTCTTTATTCCAATCCACAGTAGTAGGGCTGGTAGTATGCCCTGCCAATTCATGCTTGATAAGCGCTCCTTCATTTTTCAGGATAACATGGCCGTTGCTGTCAGTCCCAGTATTTCGGAATAGATTCACATTGACGCTATTTACGATTAGATCTCTTTTCCCATCTTGATCCCAGTCGACAAAGCAGAACTTTCGTCGGCCACTTCCTCCGCCGATTCGATGGTTGAGTTGTAGAAAGTCATTACTGGCTCTTTCTTGCGGTCGGTTTTTACTGTCGTAGACAGATGGCCCCTGAGTCTTGAAGATTCGCCTGGGGGGCTTGAGGCGAAGTTGGCCATTTTCTTGGAAGCGTTCGAAAAAGGCTAAATAACCTTCGTGATCTAGCATGATGAGGTCAGGAAGGCCATCTTCGTTCCAGTCGATCACGTAAGGCGTCGTGCGCCATTGAGTCGCTAATTCACGTCCTTTAGGATTCCACCAATTCCAATCAGGTTTGGGGGGATTCTCAGTCCATTCTACAGAGATGGGACGAGCGCTGGTCAGCTGTGGCTCTTGTAAGCTGCCGACGTTTTCATACCAAACGACCTTACCCCAAATCGAATTAAGGAGGATATCCGGCAAACCATCCAGGTCCCAGTCAGCTACTGATAGGGTGCTATATCCCCATTTGGCTTCGCATGGCCCCTGAATTGAACCATTGGGACCAGCCATTGGGCGGATGATTTGATCGTCGGCAGTTAAGTACCGCGGCGGAGCCCAACTCGGCGGATTCGCGCCATCCAGGTTTTCAATAAAACCAATATACCCAGCCGTGTTGCCGCATATAAGATCCTCGTCACCATCGGCATCCCAGTCGAAGCTAAATGGCGTGACCAGGGCGCCAAACTTAACATCTCTGGCTTCTTGCTGAAAATAGACAGGTGGTAGAAATTGTGGAACGTTATTCCGGAGTGCGCCTGTATTCTTTATGAAAGCCACTCGTCCATCCTCATCTCCAACGATGAGATCTATATGCCCATCAGCATTCCAATCGATCGATACAGGAGTGATCATCTGTAAATCCATTCGGATAGCTTGGGTTTGGTACATTAGCCGTTGACCAGCCCTAAACTTGGGTTTGGATCGGCTGCCGATATTTTCAAAGTAAGTGAAACCGTCTAGGAATTCTCCGCAGATCAAATCTAAGTCTCCATCTCCATCAAAATCTGCAAAATTTGGGGATGGCATGCCATACACATCAATGGCGTGATTATCTGCTGTCAGCATTTCTACCGGAGCATACTTAGGTTTTACGTCTGTTCCTTCGTTTAGCGAAAGATAGACATAGCCGTGCAAGGGACCATTTTTCCACTGTCCATGTTCATCATAGGCGTTATCCCAACCATAATCTTCCCATACGCCCAGCCCGATTACCAGATCCTGATCCCCGTCATCATCATAATCGATCGACTTCCACTGGTTGGCGCGGGTGCGCCCGTGAATTTTTTTGAAGTCTACTTGTAAAGGAATTGCCTCTGCTTGTTCGATTCCATTTTTACGGAAGTCTTGGTAAATAGTGCCTGGTCCCATTACGACAGGCTCATTATCTACCTGCGATAATTGAAGGTTTCTGCTGCCAGGGCTGATTTTTTTTCCTGCCTTAAAAATGGGCATTTCATCGTTCCCTCCTGGGTTTTCGAAAAAATAGATACCTCGATAAGGTACGTCGGGGCACGACACAACCAAGTCTATATCGCCGTCTTTATCATAATCCATCGGTAAAGGCCAGGCCCATAGGCCTACGCCTAGATCTACAACAAGCCCTGGGTTATTGTATTGTAATTTGGGTAAATCCTGGGTGAGCAGCGGCCATGAAATAAGTAGGGTGGCCGAAAGTGCTAAGATTCGCATGTGGTTTTCGTTTTAAAGAGAAGCTACTGATTGATAGCTATTCTATAGGAGGTCTTCCATTCTTCATCATAGAGATAAACAACTCGCTTACCTCACCTCTACCTCATCCGCAAACACCCAAGAAGGTAGATCAGCGGCGTGATGCCATACGGGTGCCACTTCGTGGTTTACACCGATAATTTTTAAATAGCGGAAGATTTGTGGTGTGCCTTTGTAGGTGAAATGTTGGATGTCATTGATCTTGCTCTTGGGATTGAGTGGAGATTGGTTTTGGATCACTGCGATAGGTCGATAGGATGCTCCGTCATTAGAGGCTAGGTATTGGACCTCTTTGGGGAAAAAGACAATGTGATTGGTGACCTGCAGGAAGGCAGCCGATATTTCCTTGACTTCCATCGGTTGCTCCAAGTCAATCACAGCGGCGAGATTATTGCCTTCAAAACCCAGCCAGTTGGCATAAAAGTTACTGCCACCAAAGGCTCCGTCCGTTAGGGCCTGCGGGTCTTCCTGAGCATATTTTTTGGGTTTCTCCAGGAGTGTAACCGTTTTTTTGCTGGCTAGATTCGGTCGGGTAGCGCGCTCCAGGGTCTGCTGATAGAGTTGTATATATTCCTCGACGGTATATCGCATCTCATTCATGGCCGTAATATTGGCCTCTTGAGTGGTTTGCTTAAATCGCTCCAAGCGCTCCGGCACCGGCATGGATGAGCTTTGCAATAAGGCCTGTTGTAGATCCGTTTTGGCATGTTCGAGGATGGCATAATCCACACTAAGCCTCGCTTCCTGTACTCTTTGCAGCACTTCGGGTTGCTTTGCTACAGCTTTTGCGGCTTCATTGTACAGACTGTCGTAGTAGACAAGCAGGTCATCCCGCAGGAAACTGCGAAAGCCCTGAGACGGATCGCCGTAGAGGAATAAGAAAAAACTAGAATCTTGAGCAATTTCTTCATGAATAGTCGTGATGTAATCTTTTACGAAAGGTGCGGCCTCTTGATAATATCCTGCTAGAAAATCATCCATGATGTTCGCTGGGTTGGCTGTTGGATCCCACAGTAATTGTGCCGTCAAATAGGAACGCAATTCGAATAACTCGCTAGGCTGGTTACTATGCTGCTCGAAAATCCATTTCGCATTGTTTTGGACAAACAGTTCAATGTTAGGGTGAAGAGTCATCAGGTTGGGAAAGGGAGCTAAGAAATTGGTGAATTGGGTGGTGTAATCCCAGATGCGAATGTTGTCCGTTTTTTCTCCCCATGCGACGAGGTCTGCGGTGAAGTCTTGGCAGTTATCTTCGATGGGGGCGCTGCGATCACACTCGATAGAGCAGAGGGTGATCAAGACATTAGGTTCCGGTTTGAGCGTTTTTGGAGCCTTACGGGTGTATTGATAGGCTAAGGTAGAGATCTGTTTATCAGGAAACGCTTGGGCAATACGGTTGACGAAATGAATCATCGAGCCCGAGGGAACTTCCTCTCTTTCGTGAATAGCCTCGCAATTGGGGCACTGGCAGTACTGCGTGTTGTCGTCTTGGCTCACCGAAATTACGTCCGCTTCCGGATGTCGAGCCATCAAAGCCGTTACCGTGTCTTTGACGATTTCAAAAACAGCCTCATTGGTAAGGCATAACTGTGTAGGTATACGTTTGCCATTGCGTAGAGCATAGTACTCCGGGTGTTCATCGTAATAAACGCCGGCCGGAACAAAGCGGTGAAAGGTGTGTACCCTCGCTCCTGGTGCATACCTGGGGAAAGCTTCCGTGGTAACCCTTAGTTTATTGGCGAATTCGGGGTTTTCATAAAATAACCTTGAGTGTACCGTGCGCGTGCTTACCGGAGGAGTATATTCGAATTGAAATGAATTTGCCAGTTTGATCGTAGGACTGCTAGGGATATGTTCGACGGTTGGACTGTAAAAACGACATCCCAATTCTTTTTCCAAAAAAGTGTAAACGGCATCTAATGTACTTTGAGGACTCGCCCCTTGAATAATTACCTGCTCATCCATCACGCTATAGGAAACTGTACCTTCCTGGAAATCTTTCGTTTCATCAGCAAGCCCGATTTGAATGTTTTTAGCCGTTACCTCTGCCTTAGTAATAGCAAATTCGGCACCGCTGATTTGCTGCAGATACTCCTTCAGTACCTCGGCAGCCTTTATTTCTTGGGCGCTAGCTTGTTCCGCTAAAGTGATTGTATACTCACTGTGACCATTATGAACCAGGGTGATAGAAGAGGAGGACTGGCAGGAAAACAGCATTATGGCTAGGGTGCCTAGCACTAACAAGAGGGGAAATGATTTCATGTTGAATAGAATAATGAATAACCAGAATCGGATGAAACGAAATTAATCAATATTACAGGGAATCAAGCTATTAGGTGTCAATTTGCTCTAGACCTTGTTAGGAAGCAGGTGGGATAGGCCGCTGAGAATTGTAATAAATTGAAGGATTCAAAAAGCTTGATTCTTCGCCATCTAATCAATACCCTAATATGGAAGCCATACTATTTGCGATCATCGCACTCATTTTTTACACCTTATTCCAAGTCTGCATTGGACGGACCGGTGGGGAAATTGATGCCAATCTTAGTGCTTTTATTTTCAATGGATTGGGAGCGATTATCCCGATCACTTTCTATTTCCTGTATCGGTTCAGTAAAAAAGTGAGTACCGTTCCCACTACGAAAATGGGGGTAGTTTATTCGGTATTAGGGGGTGTTGCTATAGCTGTTTTTTCTATTGCCTTGGTCAAGGCCTTTGAAAAAGGGGGTAATGTATCCTTAGTCATTCCCTTAGTATACGGTGGAAGTATTGTGCTGGCTGCACTTATAGGTAGCTTGGGGTATGGAGAAAAAGTAGATCCCTGGCATATGTTGGGACTGGTACTAATCTCCTTGGGATTTGTGGTGATTGTCCTAGCCAATAGCGCCAAAACCTAGTTTTGAATCCCATAGGGGAGGGGCTGCTTTCTGGATAGTAGAGTAGGGGAGGGAGCATCTAATTTGGAGGTTATCCTTGGTATTGGACTACCTGTTTCATAGGCTGAAGGCAGATTTAACTGCATGTAGTTTCGGGAAAAATGTCGTTGCGCTTCCGCTTCCGCTAGCTTATCAATTTCGTCAGTCTTCAGTTCAGGATTTGATTCCTTAATCTGACGCTTCAGCGCTTCCATAGGAACATATTCCATAGCATCTATCCAATCCTTATAAATCGCTTGAGCTCGGGATAGAAGGTTGTTAAAAACACTTTTCTTGTTACTCATGGTTTATACTGATTTAGTTTCAGTACAAAGATGTAGGGAATTTAAAGGCGCTGCCCCCACTATTGTCTCAATTGGGAGGATTATTGTTGCATTTTATTTGTATGTTTAAATGGATTGTAATTCAGGAGTTAACACATGTATTTTTGTTTCACTATTTGACCAGCGATTAAATGATCCCGTTGACAATACGCGGCTTACCAAACTGGGGTTGACCATTAGATAGAAGGGTAAGTTAGTATTGGATGCAGCGCCTGTAATGTAACTCGCATATCCTACATTTTTATTATTTTCCACTTGTTCAAATACCAACACACAAAACCTACTGGGCTACGGTACATATTGCCTTAGCCTAATAAACCAAGCTATTCTCCCATGTCTACGAGTAATCTTTCCAAGTTTTTCAAGCTGATCAAGGAGTATCAATATTTATTATGGGCTGGGGCATTCCTCTTGGTGACCTGTGTAAGCTCTGCACTATGGATTTATGATGTCTATGATGGTCATGAAAAAGAGACCTTTTGGTTTAAATTGGCTGACTTCTTAATGGCAGTAGGACAAACGATGTTGGGTACGGTGCTGATCGGTGGTGGATTGGGAGGAGTGGTGAATTTTGTTTTTGAGCAACAGAAAAAGCGAGAGGATAATATTCGTCAGCAGCTCGCAGATAGGAAGGAAAATAGGGACAGACAGAAGGCTTTCCGGGCAGAGCTCCGTCGAAGCCTTCAAGAGGCACATGATAATGTCGAATTGGCGCGCATCCTGATTAAGTCTCATCGCTCTGGTAGAACTTATGGAGAACAAATCCGCCAAAATATCATGCCCGCCAATATTGCTATCCAAGATGTAAAGGATCGTTTGTCTCAGATCCAGGGGGAAAGCCCAGTGGGAAATTTGATAGAGCTTCAGGTAAGCCTTACCTATATGTCAGCCTATTTGGGAGTCCTAATTGAAGAGTTTTCTCGACACTATCTGGACATTGCCATGTTGCAAACCTACCAAGATACAGTAGCGGATCGCCGCCGCGATGTATTTACGGACCTCCTAGGCGAAACGGATGCTGCCCAGACTGACGATGACGCGCGTCTACTCTTTTTGCAAAAGGCAGATAAGCGCATGGAAGAGCTCGAGTTGCCGGATCGTTTGGCCGTCGTTTGGAAGGCCATGGGGCGACTAGACTACGTCTGGGATTTCATCGCGGACTTGCGTGACGATAAAGGCAAAGCTTCGAAATACCAAACTTTCTTCATTGATCATCATTACCATTGCTTCCGCCTCCTACGAGATCAAGAAAACCAACGCAACGAAAGACTTTGTCGTAGCTCAGGGTTCAAGCACTACCTTAGCGAACAGGAGCGACTCACGGAAAAAAAGAACTCGGATCAGCCTATTACCAAGCACGACAGCCTGACACGGATTATTATGCAGCATGGCTTGGGTTTTGAGTTTGAGGAGGAGAAATAGGTAGCCTGCGCCACCCTAAGCCCATTTCGAAACTTAGAGTATGTTTAAAATTCCATCAATCGGCTACGAACGGCAAATTTTGTCCTGGTCCACGTTAAAAAGCCTCGCCGTACCTTCCAGGTATGTCTCCGTTTTTTGCCTTGCCCAGAATAAAATTTGCTCGCTCTCCCTCGATCATGAAAATCTAAACATACTCTTAATTTTTTAACCGTTACTTAGCTTTCAAAGCACCAGAACTCCACTTCTTTTCATCTATAGTAAACATAGCACCGCATGCCCGAAGAAAAACAAACACGAAGCATCAACGAGGACATTAAATGGATCGACGTCGTCACCGACTGGATGGACAATAAAATTGCTATTCCAGGTACGAATATTCGTTTTGGTCTAGACTTCCTAATTGGTCTGGTGCCTTACGTGGGAGACTTGCTGAGCTTCGCGATTTCCGGCTTGTTGTTGATGGGGATGGCGAGACATGGGGCGAGTGGTATGCTGATCCTTAAGATGATCGGGAATGTATTATTGGATACGATAGTTGGTGCCATACCGATCCTGGGTGATTTGTTTGATTTGCAATACCGAGCCAATTGGCGTAACCTCAAATTATTTGAAGAGTTTTATGAGGAGGGAGAGCACCAGGGGAGTGGCTGTTGGGTTATTCTCTTCATCATGATCATTTTCGGAGCCTTGTTTTTCTTGCTGGTTTACGTGCTCTGGTCATTCATGGGGAGCGTATGGAATTTTATTATTAGTTGATCATAATGTAGATGAAAAAGACGATATCCGATTCGCCAGTTGTTTCAAAAGCGCTTAGTCATATCCTAGTCAATTCCGTCTTAATCTTATTCCTCTCTATTGGACTATTAGGTTGTGGAGCTCCCACCCAAACTGAGAAGCAGGAGGAAAAACCAGCACATCCTGGCACTTTCCTTACCGTTGAAAAGCAGTTTCCAGAAAGTCAAGTCGATGGCTACAACCTCTACATTCCTCGTACTTGCACGGTGGAATCAGAGCCATTTCCATTAATCGTCTTTCTGCAAGGAGGTTTCGGGATAGGAGGTAAGGTGGAAGCTATTTTCAATTGGGAATTGCCGAAAGAGCTGAAAGAAAAGCATGTGCTCGAGTCTGAACTCGACACCCTAAAGCTTAACACTTTTGTATATGTCATGCCGCATATCACTAGCGGGGAGTATTATCATGGTACTGCCGGTATTCAACAGGTCATTGATGAAGTGCTGGAACAATACAATATAGATGCAAGTAGAATCTATTTGACGGGCTTAAGTCGAGGCGGGTATGGGACCTGGGGGATCGCTAGTAAGATGCCTGAACGTTTTGCCGCTATTGCGCCCATTGCCGGGAATACCCTTGGCGTCACCGATTTCGAGGCCTTATTGGATCTACCGATTTGGACAGCGCATAATCCAGAGGATGAGCGGGTGGATTATTCAAGAACGGAGAATGCGGTGCGAAAACTAGAGCGATTATCCGAAGGAAAGTTTCATCGGACTAGTACGGTCGCTGAAGCTGACTATGTACAGCACGATCACATCTTCACATCGGGAGCTAACCCTAGCTTTGAACATGATGCTTGGACAGAAATGTACAATGAGGCCAATTTCTTTAAGTGGTTGCTGAAGTACAAAAAGGAGATTAAGAACTAGGGCGTTTGGAACTTAGAATTAGTTTTGCCAATGCATTCCGGCGTTGAACAGCCTTTTGATATTTTACTTGTCTTTCTCATAGTTGGCCATCGGGCCTGGATTTTTCTACCACTAAAAGTCTGGAAATGATTAAAACGCTCCTGCAACTTATTTTCTTAGCCTTTCCCGTTTTGCTGCATGCGCAATGGAAGCAGCTTGATGAATTTCTCCCATCACTAATTGAAGAAGCAAATATCCCCGGCTTGTCTATTGCCGTACTCGATAAAGGCGAAATAGCCTATGTTGGATCATTTGGGGTGCGCAGTGAAGACACGCAGGAGCCCATTGAAACGGAAACGATTTTTGATGCCGCTTCTTTGAGCAAACCACTTTTTGCTTCTGCAGTCATGCAACTAGTTGAAGAGGGGAAGTTTGACCTCGACCGGCCGCTTTACAAATATCTGCCTTATCCTGATGCGGCGGGGGATGATCGGTATAAGTTGATCACCGGACGGATGGTACTCAGTCACACTAGTGGTTTTCCCAATTGGCGACGAGGTGAACTGAAGATCAATTTCGATCCGGGAGAGCGCTATAGCTATTCCGGTGAGGGTTTTGTCTATCTGATGAAAGTGATCGAAAAGCTTACTGGAGCATCGCTTGACGATTGGATTAGTGGATTGTTGTTTGAGCCCTTAAAATTGGAGCGGAGCAGCTACATTTGGCAGGAGAGGTTTAATGACAATTATGCCTTTCCTCATGGTAATCTTAAACAAACTTTTAAGAAGCGGAAACCCAAGGAGGGAAACACTGCTTATTCGCTTCAAACTACGGCGAAGGATTATGCGCGCTTTTTGCAGGCGGTGATAAATAGTGAACGCCTGAAAAAGGCAACCACGAAGCGCATGTTGACGCGTCAGATACATGTACCGGAAAAGAATTGGTCTGCTGGTCCACTTTCCGAATCGATCGGTTGGGCCTTGGGTTGGGGTACGGAAAAAACCGAGCGTGGTCAATACTTCTGGCAATGGGGTGATAATGGTCCTTTTAAAGGTTTTGTAATGTTTGATCAAGCCGCTAAAAAGGGCGTGGTATACTTTGCGAATAGTAGCGCAGGCCTGACCATAGCCCCGGCGATTTGTGAACGAGTCTTCGGGGAAGAGCATCCCGTCTTTTCTTGGCTCAATTACGGGACCTATAAGAACCCTGTAAACCAGTTGGAGAAAAAGATACTCGAACAAGGCATCACCAAGGCCATTCCCACCTTCATGGATAAAAATGGAAAACATCAGGATACCCTTCAAATCTCGGAGAGGGATATGAATGCTTTAGGATACCGCATGATGTCTCGAGGGCGTTACCAGGATGCTAAGCAAATCTTAGGTATGAATATGAAGGCTTATCCGTATTCCGCGAATGTATTTGATAGCTACGGGGAAATTTGCCTGCGAACGGGAGATCGGCAAAACGCAGCCAAATACTACGCCCAAGCCGCCACAAAAGACCCTAATAATAAGCAGGCAAAAAACTTAAGTCAGCAGCTTAACCAACCCGCGGAAGGAAACACTACTTTCACCCTCGACGCCTACCCAAATGCACGTCTTGTCAGTGTAGCTGGGGAATTCAACAGCTGGAGAGAGTTAGGCAATCTCATGCAGCGACGCAATGGGGTATGGACGACAAAAATCGAGCTAGAGCCGGGGAAATATGAGTACAAATTTGTGATAGATGGGGTGTGGATTGTAGACCCTGGAAATCCAGAACATGTCTATGAGCGGAACCACAATTCGGTGATTGAGGTAAAGTAGGAACACTTCCTTTGCGAAACGGATTCTAGACGCTACCTTTAAAGGCATACCATGACAGCATTCGAGATTCATAGGAACTCTGTTAGTCTCGTCCAACTGTCTTTGGTAGCGACGAAACACCCGCCATCTAATCCAAGATAAAATGATACCAGCCGAAGAAACCTTTGGAGGAACCTTCCCTTTTAAGCCTAATTTCACCGAAGCTCCAGGCTTTAAAATGCATTACGTAGATGAGGGGGAGGGAGACATAATACTTTGTCTACATGGAGAACCCACCTGGGGCTATTTGTACCGCAATTTCATTCCTAAACTTTCCCAAAACTACCGCGTGGTGGTCCCTGATCATATGGGCTTTGGTAAAAGCGAAACGCCACAGGACCGGGAATACACTTTCAAAGCCCACGTGGAAAATCTTAGCGCCTTTGTAGAGGACCTTGGATTATCAGATATAACTTTTGTTATTCAGGATTGGGGTGGCCCCATTGCTGGCTCTTTTGCCTTACGCCATCCTGATAAAGTCAAGCGTTTCTGCCTGATGAACACGATGCTGGGCTATGGCGCGGCAGTAAGAGATATCCCTAAGTCGGATACCAAGGTGCCGAAACTGCACGAATCCTCTTGGTTTACTTGGGTGAGAAAAGCCTATGCGGATGGTACGTATCAGTCGGTAATGCAGCATATGGGAGACACTGTCCTAAGCGTCATGAAGAAACTCTATTTTCATAATTCGGCAGCAGTGGACGAACAATGGATGCGTGCTTATTCTCTGCCATTTGCAACCAAGGAAGAATCTATTGGGGCCGTAGAATTTCCGCTAGATGTGATTTTGGATCGGGTTTCGGAATATGCCGTAGAAGGATTGAAGATGGGCAATCTTGAAAAGGTCAGGTCTAAACCCGCCATGTTAGCGGAAGGAATGTTAGATAAGGCGATGCCACCAGCGATGGTGATGAATGACTTCCGCCGCCTTTTTCCCAAGGGACCTATTGTTGAGATCGAAAATGCGGGCCACTTCTGTCAGGAAGATGTTCCGGAGACACTAGTGGCACTGATTGAGCAATTTATTCAGCTGACTGACTGAGCTGTCGTTTCTCCTTATGTTAGTCTTCTTTCACATCTTAACCTAAGGATGTGAAAGAAGACCTTGCTCTCTTAGTGGTTACTCCCTACATGGGAGGAAAGAACATATAGCTGTAATACTCATTAAAGAATCGTTGCACCTCCTCTTCTGTCAAGCTATCTATTTCTTGCTCTTCTAGGTTAGGATTGCGTTCTCGTATCTGCTTTCTAATCGTATCGGTAGGATCAAAATCGAAAAAAGACACGATGGCATTGTAAATGGTTCTCATCTTAGAAAACAGATAGTTGGGGGCTATGGTCTTGCTGTTCATGGTATGACTAGTTTTGGTTATCAAATATCTGCCTTACAAAGGTGTGCGGAAAAAGACCACTTTGCCTGCACTATTGTTTCAATTCGGAGGACTATTGTTTCAATTTTGGTGAAAATCAGTTCTAAATTCAAAACTAAACCAAATGGCCTGTGTTGAGAGTGGTGTGAAAGTTGGGATTTCGGTTGGTTTTTGGAACTATTAGGATGTTTTCCTTCTTTAGTCCAAATTTTAATTGGATCAATTTGCTATATTGGGAAGAGAAGTTACCTATCTAGCGTTACAACTCTCACCCTACGAGAACCTACAAGCACAATTATACTGCCGATAATAAGACTATTCCTGATTCAAATCCTAATTGTTTTATACCTAAACTCCTACATAATGTCTACAGAACTTATCATTATTATTATCGGAACTGGCTTATTGGTACTTGCCGTTCTAGGTAGCATATCTACTGGTGATTCTGATACCGGATTGATCGGAACTAGCCTTAGGATTCCTTTTGGTCTCGTTGGAATTTTACTGATGATCTATGGCGGATATTCTTATGGGGCTGTCAACTTGCAGGGGCAAATCGAACAAGTGGTAGTAGGGGAGAAATTGCAAGTTCAATACCCTGTGGAAACCGTACAAGTGCTTTCTCCCATAAAGACAGATTCAGTCAAATGTCGAATCTTGACCTTAGGTGTTTATCCTGAAGGTCACGAAAAAGATATTTGGGTACTGCTTCGTCCTTCTGATGATCGGTACTATCCACAATCTGATCATACCAATACCTCCTACAAAAGGAATGGAGAGTGGCAAGTGATAACGCGTTTTGGAGGGGATAAAGGAGAGACCTATGATGTGATTGTCTATGAAACGGATCCAACGGCTTCAGAGTACTTCAGCTCCACCATCGCATCTTGGAAAGAAATGGAATCCTATCCTGGGCTTGAATTGGCTGACCTTCCCACTAGTGCAGTCGAAGTTGATCGTATTAAGGTAGCGTTGCAAGAGAACTGTAGGGGAGTACACTAGTCGATGAAATAATGTGTACGGTATTAGCATTAAGGTTTTGGTTGTAATACTACAAATTGGCTTACTCCATAATGAAGAATTTCTTCTGGGGGTACATTGTATTTAGCAACAAAAAAATTGACTTTGCTTTCCTTCACATATTTAAACTGCCTCCACAGCACAACTTCAAATTTGGGTGAGACTAGATCTAGTAATTCGTTTTTGGAGAATCGGCGAACGGGTATACCTTTGGTGTGATTTCCAAAGTCATCTGCGTATTTGTCATATTCTTCTCGAGATAGGAATGACTCTGAGTTCGAAGCCTTCTGCCAAGAAAAGCCTTTGGTCTTAGGGGAGGCATGAGAGGTAGCTATGATTATAACACCATCGGCTTTTACTAGGTGATGCAGCTCTTGGATCAGCTTGCTGCATGCCCTTGTACTGACGTGTTGAATCACTTCTGATAGTAAGACGATATCAAATCTTTTGCTTGGGTTTTCCTTCCTGTACTCATGACAATCCATATTTAGGATAAGGCAGTTATCGATCCTCTGCAATAGATTTTTCGTCCAATCATATCTAGTAAAGTCAGGTTCAATACCCACTATTTCACTCATCTTCGGAATAGCCATTTTGCAAAAACGCCCTTTCCCACAACCAATGTCAAGGAATGATCCTCCAGCTTTGAGGGCGATTAGTAATCGAATGATTTCTATATAATCTTGGGTATTGCGACCTGTTCCATCTCCAATTCGATTGGTAAAGTTCTCCCCATATCTTTTCATGGGGGGATTTCCATCCATGTATCTATACTTTGCCATTTTCCTGTCAGTAAATGTTTAAACCAAAATCTAGTAAAAAAAATTGGGCAATCTCAAGTATTGCGGAGGAAAGTAGTCTCTTGCAAATGAGGGTATGTGGATGAAATCCTACTACGGATAATTACTGTTTTCAGCACTTAAGATGGAATGACAGTGCTTAATTAAGAGTGATAAATTTGTTAAAAGGGGGCTGTGAAAACGCGAAAATTCTGAGAGAACTCCCATCTTTAGGCCATGAAGACAGCGATAGAGCGAATTGAACTAACACCCGGATATTCCATCTCCAGGGTGTTGAAAGGAGGATGGCATTTGGCAGGAGGGCATGGAGCCATTGATACCCAGCAAGCCATCGAGGATATGAAGGCTTTTGTAGAAGCTGGGATTACCACTTTTGATTGTGCAGATATCTACACGGGAGTGGAGGAACTGATTGGGAAGTTTCTCAAACAGTACCAGGAGGCTTTCCGATCTGGCGAATTGGCGCCGGTACAAATTCATACCAAGTACGTTCCCGATTTTGACAAGTTAGAAAGCTTACGCAAAACAGATACAGAAGCTATTGTTGATCGATCCCTAATGCGATTGGGGGTTGATCGATTAGATTTAGTACAATTCCACTGGTGGGATTTCAACACGCCTGGCTACGTGGAGGCCGCCCTTCATTTAACCGAACTACAGCAGGCCGGAAAGATCAGAAATATTGGGGTGACGAATTTTGACGGACTACACTTGAAGGAGCTTGTAGAGGCTGGAGTGAAAATCGCTTCTAACCAAGTTCAATATTCTGTTTTGGATCGTCGGCCTGAGGATGATTTGTATTCCATCCAGGAACAACATGGCATTTCCTTTCTCAATTTCGGCAGTATTGCCGGAGGTTTCTTGACGGATCGCTACCTAAGCGTTCCTGCCCCCAGCCCTCCCTTTGAAAATCGTTCCCTAACTAAATATAGATTGATCATTGAAGAGAACGGAGAATGGGCATTCTTTCAAAGCTTACTGCGTATCTTAAGATCTATTGCAGATAAATATGAGGTAGGAATTGCCGAGGTAGTTGCCCGTTGGGGTTTGCAGCGGCCCTTGGTGGCTGGGGTGATCATTGGGGCCCGCAACCAGCGTCATCTGCAAAAGCTAAAACAGCTCAATGGCTTTTCTTTGGAAGCGGAAGATTTGAAGATTATCGGAGAACATATCCAACGAGCTCAGGGGCCTTCAGGGCCCGTCTTCGGTTTGGAGCGAGATAAGGCGGGGAAGCATGGACGGATCATGAAGTACAATTTGAATGAAAAATAATTTTAGTGTTGACTGTATAATAAGCAATTAAGAATGAATTGTGCAGGTGGATAATGATGAATGTAGAGTGACTTACGATGAAACTTACAGATACCAAAATAGAGACGAAACTATCCTTTTATGGAGGGCTATGGGGTGCGATTTTACCCTTCCTTATTTTCACCTCGGGAGTGATTGCGATTGCGCTATCCGGTGCGCCGGATGAGCGAGGTTTCTGGCCGGTACTGCTCCTTGCCATGGGGATTGGCTTGATCTTGGTGAAAGACAAAACAGCATACAGTGAAGTGGTGATCCAAGGTATGTCACAATCCATTGTGATGATCATGATCACGGCTTGGATGCTGGCATCTATCATCGGTGTGTTGATGGCCAATACTGGCTTTGTGGAAGCCTTGACCTGGCTTTCTAGCCAACTCCACCTGTCTGGCGGAGGTTTTGTGATAGCCAGCTTCATCATTTGTGGTCTCGTAGCCCTATCTACCGGCTCTAGTTTTGCTACCATTTTGATTTGTGGCCCTATCCTATATCCAGCGGGGGGGCTACTCGGCGCTCCTTTAGCACTTTTGGCCGGCTCCATTCTGGCTGGTGCAACCCTAGGAGACTTCATCGCGCCGATCTCGGACACTACTATAGCAAGTGCGCTAAGCCAAAAGGCGGACATTGGTAAGACGGTGAAAAGCCGCATCAAATACATTCTCCCAGCCGCTTTGATTGCCTTGCTGGCCTTTGGCATTGTAGGGCTGGTTTTGCCAGCGGAAAGTACTTCTGCAGGTCAGGAATTACTTGGTGATCCAAGGGGATTACCGATGTTATTGGTACCCATCTTCATTATCTATTTGTTTCTAAAAGGAAAGCATCTATTGCATGGACTTTTGCTGGGGCTATGGTTTGGCATTGCGCTGGGCTTAGTACTGGGCCTTTTGCCCTTCGAAAAACTCTTTAGCTTGGACTTGGAAAATTTTACGGCAAAAAGCCTCATTGTTGATGGGATAAACCGTGCTGTTGGCATTAGCTTCTTTACGATCCTCTTGATGGGGCTAGTAGCTACTTTGAAGGCGAGTGGTCTGGTTGATCGCCTGATGGAATATGCCTCAGAAAGGACCAATACCACCTTTCAGGCCGAAGCATGGATGGCGGGCGCAGTAGGCGCTGCTGTTCTCTTGACGACGCACAGTATCGTAGCCATACTGATGGTATCAGAATTCGCTAATCGTACCGGTGAGGACCATCATATTTCTTCTATAAGAAGAGCCAATGTGCTCAGTATGGTGGTTTGCGTTTTCCCCTTTCTACTACCGTACTTTATTCCAGTAATTTTGATAGCCAATACCACCTTGTCCGGCGCAGAATTTGGCTTACCTTCCGTCTCTCCTTTAGATGCGGGACTATACAATTTCATTGGGTGGGGGATTGCCCTGGTTGCGATAGCTTCTATATTCTTCGGGTATGGCAGAGAAAGAGATAACCGGGAGGCTGCTGAATGATTACTGAGCGCGGCGGCAAAACTTCCGAAGTTTGACAGGGAGAGCGTAAGGAGAAACTTCGGAAGTTTGCGCGCTTGGGTTGTTCATTGCTTACATACAAAACCAAATTCTATGTCTACAAAACCACCATTACGCCCCGATCAATTCGAACTCTACGACCTCACCATCGTCGTAGAAAAAATAGAGGGTAATTGTACTTGCGAAATGTCCGTCGGCGACTGCTTCCATATGAAAGGCGGCAAGATCTCCATGCCCGATGGGCAGAACTTCTGCCTGTATGCCCTACAATCTGCCATCCCACTCCTCCCCGCCAAGCAACGCATCAATCATCCCTCCGACTGGATGGAGACCGACGCCCGGGTGATCTGCCCCGATCCTGCCTGCCAATTGGTGATGCGGATTGATCGAGATGGTAAGCGAGTATTGGATCATGATGATGTGAGTCCAATACCTTGGGATAAGATTCAAGAGGAAAAGCAGAGTTTTGACAAAAAGGCATAAGTACGCTTTCCATAAAACCAATTAAAATGAGTGAAGAGGCACTAGTAAATTTTCACAAGGTAGCAGATCGACAAGGCCCTGGTAGTGAAGAGGAAACCCTGCAAGCTTTCGCATTAACGGGTTTAGGGCAAGAGGACTTTGTCCGTGTAGCAGATATTGGCTGTGGTACCGGAGGACAAACAATAAGCCTTGCCCGGCAGGTTAATGGTCATTTTAAAGCGGTGGACCTTCGCCCAGGGTTTCTGGCTGAACTTAATAGAAGAACTAAACAATTAGGATTGCAAGATAGGATCGAAACTATAGCAGCATCTATGGATGATCTTCCCTTTGAAGAAGAGGAACTTGATCTGATTTGGTCGGAAGGAGCCATCTATAGCATGGGGTTTACGGCGGGAATCAAAAATTGGAAAAAGTACCTAAAACCTGGTGGCTGTTTGGTAGTAAGCGAAATCACTTGGATAACCCATTCACGGCCAGCGGAGATCGAGGCCTTCTGGAATACGGCTTATCCTGAAATAGACTACGCCTCCAGGAAAATCAACGTATTAGAGGAAAATGGGTACATTTTACAAGGATATTTTACCTTATCCGAAGATAGTTGGAGAGAAAACTACTACCAACCGATGGAAGATCGTTTTGCTACTTTTCTAGAGGACCACAACCATGCCCCAGAAACACAGCAACTTGTTGCAGAATATCAAGAGGAGATTAGGCAATATGAGCAGTTTAAAGATTTCTACAATTACGCATTCTACGTAGCTAAGAAGGGATAAGTCTTCCAAACCTGCAATGGTGGTTTTGCAAATGCCTCCGCTCCTTAGTTCTCCTACCGCCAAACATCACCTCCACTATGAGAAATTAGGAGAATAATAAAAGCGCGTTTATAGTGAATTGATCTATTGTAAGAAGGCTACTCGGTAACTTTTACCGATAGGGATTTTCTGGCCATCAATTTCTAATAGATTTCCATAGACTGCGGTGACCTTATCTAAGGCAACCAAATAGGATTTGTACACTCTAAAGAACAAACCGTCTGGTAGCAATCGTTCTATGTTTTTCATGGATTGATGCGTCATATAACGGCCCTCTCGCGTCCTGATATCTACGTAGGCACCCATGTCCTGGATATAAAGGATTTCTGAGTAAAGTACCTTCATCTGTTTATAATCTGTCTTTACGAAGAAATGATCCTTGGGTATCGTTTGAGGTTCCGATGATCCTTGTGCCAATTCTCGGGGCCGATGCACGCCTTTGACAAATCGTTCGAATGCAATCGGCTTCACTAGGTAGTCTGTAACCTCTAGTTCAAATTTCTATAGCATAGTCAGCTGTAATCAAGAAGATCTGAGGCTTTTGTACCAGTGAATTGATCGGTTAGATCAGGCATCTGAATATCAAGAAACATCAATTGAATATTCCCTTGCTACCTCTAAGGCTTCAATCCCACTCGCACAGACTGCCTGGAGGTGCAGAAGGTGCAATTTCTTGACTTAACTTTCCAGTAAGCGTATGGCGGGACATTCGTCGTCGACTAGGATGCAGTTCATGGCATGGGTGGTTTAGGTGTGGGTAAGGTGAGGTGCAGGAATATCTGGAATAGCCCCGCCTGACTCGTGCAGGCCAATTGGTGTTGGTTCGGATAACGGAACTGTGGTCGATGTCGTATCATTTCCAAAGAATTACTGGTGCTAGCTGCCGGCTTTTTCTGTGGGTCAGTAGTGTGTTCTAATTGGGAAACCAAGTTATTATCAGTGATGGATAAATATCCTTGATCCACGCACTCCCCAACGCATGCAAGTTGCCATGAGTAAGGGCATTTTCAAAATAGGGAATAAAGAACAGAGGTTCGATCTGGATGCCTTCTACTTCAAAGGTAATATTGTATTGCCCATCCTTTTTCAACAGCTGTAGGTCCAGGTATTGTTGGATATTTCTTTTAGCAAATTGCATTCGTTCCAGATTTATTCATTAATTATATTTTTGGCTTTCTTTTTGGCTTTCTTTTCAGCCCTTTTTTCTTTTAAGGTTTTCATTGCGACTTTCTTACCTGATTTTTTTCCTCCGTCTTTGTCTTTTGACATGATCTATTACTTTTTTGATGAAATTAATTCTTCTTTAAATCACTTACTCCAATGAATGGCATGGCACCTGCACCTGTAACCTGAGGGAGAATACCATTCCATTTTTCTATTGCCTTGAGGTTGGCTTCTATTTTTCGAAGTTCTATGAGATCAGGTGAAATATTCATTTTCTGCAATCGCAAGGCTTCTGCTTCAGCTGTTGCTGCTGCAATAGTCTGCTCTGCCTCCACCCTAATCCTATCCAGGTCTCGCTTAGCCTTCAGCGCATTCTGCTCTGCGGTCTGTTTTGCCTCAATGGCGTCAGTAAATATCTTTGAAAAACTAAAGGAGACAATAGAAAACGCGTCCACGGATATATTAGACAGTAGTAGTCGTCTAGTAAGAGATTCTTGCATTTCTGCACTGACTGCGGGTCTTTTCGTGATCAATTCTTCTGCGGTATAACGGGCTGACACCGCTTTCATGACCTCTTGTATAGCGGGGTCAATCATCCGCTCCTTAAATTCCACTCCGATCGTCTGGTAAACCAGATTGGCTTTTTCAGGTAGAATATGATAGTTGAGGGCAACGGATAACGCCACATCCTGAAGATCAGATGACGCAGAGGCCGCATCAGTCACCGCCTTATGAATTTTGATATCCATTAGGACAACCTCCTGCATTACCGGTACTCTGAAATGAATTCCTTCATTCAATACTTTGTCTTGAACAGCGCCAAAATTCAGAACAATACCTCTTTCACCTGCTCCAACCTGAACCCACGGTTTGAATAAAACGATAACTACTAGTATTCCCGTTACGATTGCTAAAGTCTTCCAGGGACCTTTCTTTATTGATTTTTTTATCTCTTGATTATTCATGATATTCATCGATGAATTGAATCGTACCTTACTTGCTGTTTGTTAGAAGATAGGAATGGGAGTAGTAAATAGATAAGAAAAAAGAACAGGAACAAAAGCTCCTGCCCTTTCTGGACCCTTCTAATGTATTTCGTACGATCTACGAAAAAGTACGTTTTCCATTTTAATGGGCCAACTTTAGTTTCTTTAGGATGTTTATTACTTCTTCTTGGGTTTTAAGTAATCTGGCACCGATCCTATTAAGGAGTTCATTCTCTTGGCCATTTTCGAACCTAAGGTCTGCCAATGTCAATTGTCCGTATTTTTCTTTGAGTAATAGTTTCGAATGCCAGTCCCAAGCTGTAGTGCCATGAAATAATCCGTTGTTTTTATTTTGTGGGTGATCCATTTATTTCACTTGATTAATTAAACCAATATTGGCAATACAAAGATGGAGAAATTTGATACCGAAGGCCTTACATATCTGAAATTGATACTTACATAAATCACATGTTTTCGAGATTTAATTCCGTTTTATGAAAGGACAAAATGGAAAGTAATTATATACCAATCTAGGCCTGAATATTTTTGATAATGTCAATTACTTCCTGGCGTCTTTTGTTCAATCGAAAACTTAGTTTACTCATCAGTTCATTTTCTTTACCCCTCACGAACTTTAGGTCATTCTCTGTCAGGCTTGAAAATCTTTCCTTCAGTAGTATTGAAAGCTTACTCCAATTTTCGGAAATGTTCATAAGCTCACTGCTTCTATTCTGCAACGTATTTAGCATGTTCTTTGATTTAAAGGATTAGAGTATCTTATAAAGATACAGTGGCGCAGTGCTTAGAAGATTACATATCTAAGTTAGATAGTTACATATATCACATGTTTTCCAAATTTTCATTCCGTTTTCGTTTCATTTTTTTGTAAAAAGAAGGGGTGAGACCCGTTATTCTTTTGAATTGGTTGGATAAATGAGCAGGGCTGCTATAATGAAGTCTATAAGAAATCTCAGCAAGGCTAAGTTCATCATATAGTATCAATTCTTTTACCTTTTCAATTTTATGAATAATGATGAATTGTTGTATGGTGAGCCCTTTAACTTCCGAAAAGGTATTGGCTAGATAAGTGTAATTATAACCTAATTTTTCGCTTATGTAATCAGAGTAATTCACTTTGGGCAAGTCATCAGAATAATGAATCATTTCAATGATTACATTTTTAATTTTTTCAATTAGAATGCTCTTTTTATTCTCTAAAAGTTCTAAGCCTGATTTCAATAAGTTTTTGCTTAATTGCTCTCGTTGTCTATTTGTAATTTCTTCCACAACTTCAACCAAGCCCAAATCAACGACGACATACTTTATGCCCAGCTTTTTTAATTCTTCTTTTACCATCATCTTGCATCGTAAGCTGACCATATATTTGATGTATAATTTCATTTTGTTGCAGCTTTTTAAAAAGCATCTCTATGAAAAAAAACAACGAGAAAATAACATTAAGGTCTTTCCACATCACTCCTCAATTTTCTTTTCTTCATGCAAGTTTATTTGACTGGAGAGCCTTCTGTCTCATTGCTTTGCTCCATATCCCGTATTGTATCCTGAATTATGGCATGAATTAGCAGTACAAGGAGCAAGACTGGCACGGCATAATTTTGGCTGGATCGGTGTTGCCAAGCGGATGCTGGAAATATTCGCCCATTCAATCAATCACCAAACGATAGAGTCCAATATTTTTATGACATAGAAAATCAAAGTAATAGGCTCTCATCTGACAATTGGTGATGGCCATTGTGCACTGCTTGGGCTTTTTTCCGTGTAAGCGGATATTCTTGTTCAAAGAAGAATTTCTCTTGTCCAAAGACTGGGAAAAGATCGTCCAGCCAAATGGCTTTCGGGTCGTATTTGGCAAAGAATGGGCGAGCCACCCAATCCGGATTTCTGCCCTGGATAAATTGTAATACGTATACTTGCTCGCCCATCACTTCGGAAATGCCAAGTACTTGCACCTTTCCTGGTCCGGCCGACATGCTTGGGCCCCTAACCGTGCGGGCAATGCCGCTTACCTGCCGGTAGGCGTCCCGAAAAATATGCCAGGCATTTTCCAGGGAGCATGCAAAATAGTGTTGTGCGCCCGTATCGCGAGCCAAAAACATATAATAAGGTATGCAACCCAGTTCTACCTGTCGGCGCCACATATGTGCCCAAACTTCTGCGTCGTCATTAATATTCCGCATGATAGGAGACTGGGTTCGAATGACGGCTCCGGAATTTAAAATACGATCAATCGC
>ENA-UENT01000153-UENT01000153.1-marine-metagenome-genome-assembly--contig:-NODE-153-length-53098-cov-3.459550_pt1 | contig 53098 bp, 42 predicted proteins | sample MGYA00237879_ERZ529330 | MGnify/ENA primary metagenome ERZ529330 (study PRJEB26372, sample SAMN05368345) | marine metagenome | biome: cultured habitat; feature: ocean water; material: water; isolation... | reverse complement strand
AACCTTGGACCTGATTCAGAAGGAGGCTTGTCCAAGCAGGAACGAACATTGGCAGAAGCGCTAAAGGGGAATGGCTATCGAACTGCCGCCTTTGGAAAGTGGCATCTGGGAGCTGTCCCAGGCTATTTCCCGACGGATCGAGGATTTGACACCTATCTAGGTATTTTATACAGTAATGATATGATGCCGCCCTGGGTGAATACCGAGCGCCCGTTGCATTTGTATCGGGATGATCAGCCAACAGAAGAATATCCAGTAGACCAAACTACCTTGACGAAAAGATATACGCAGGAGGCTATCGATTTCATTAAAGCCTCGGGTGATGATCCCTTCTTCATCTACCTACCACATGCAATGCCCCACCTCCCCATTTATGCTTCAGAGGAGTTTGCTGGCAAATCCCAAGGGGGGCGCTATGGAGATGTGATTGAAGAAATTGATCACAATGTGGGCCGATTGTTAGATGTACTAGAGGAAGTAGGAAAGGAGGATAATACCTTGGTCATTTTCACCAGTGATAATGGCCCTTGGCGAAATCTACCACCTCGGATGTTCAACAGCGAACCAGTAGAGAAGTGGCATGGAGGAACGACTGGTCCGTTGCGAGGAGCGAAGGCTACTACTTATGAAGGCGGCTATAGAGTACCTTGTATCATTCGCTGGCCTGGTCAGATTCCTGCCCAACAAGTTAGGGCGGAGGTAGCTACCACCATGGATTTGCACGCCACAATCCTCCAGCTAACGGGGACGGATCAACCGGAGCGCGCCTTGGATGGCAAGGATATTTGGCCAGTACTCAGTTCAGGCGCTGCCTCGCCACATGAGTACTATCACTATTTTAGAAGAAAGCGCTTAGATGCTGTACGAGATAAAGACTGGAAACTACGGGTAGCTCCGGAAGCAGACAACTGGATCAGTCCTGAAATGCAGACCGGGGATGAGCCAGTACAGTTGGAGCTTTTTAATCTGAAGAATGATCCCTTCGAGCAATTTGATGTGGCGGCAGAACACCCCGATGTAGTGCAGCGCCTCCGTGCTGAGATGAAGAGGATGGCGGAAGAACTAGGGGCTGATCTTCCAGTATTTAAAGACTTAGACGAGACTACTGATTAGGGAGAGCTGTAGAAAGTTTTAAACCTATAGGTTCAGTGCCTGTTTAGAGGGCACTGAACTTATACATCTGTACTATGGCTTTCCTCAAATACTATCTGTTCGCTATTTTGGCTTTCTTTCCTTTGGATATGATCTGGTTGGGCTGGTTGGCTCGTCCATTTTACCAGAAGCAGATGGGGCATTGGATGGCAGAAAAGACAGATTGGCCGACTGCCATTGTTTTCTATTTCCTTTTCCTAAGTGGTCTTGTTTACTTCGTGGTATTACCCTCTATTCAATCTACTGGCACTCAGGTATTGCTCCGAGGTGCTTTCTTTGGACTAATTACCTATGGCACCTACGAACTCACTAACCGGGCGGTATTGGCTAACTGGCCTTATGCATTGGTCGTCGTAGACATCTTATGGGGTGTCGTACTATGTGCACTCGTCAGCTGGGTGAGCTGGTATTTTGGCCGTTAGTTTACATTTTTGATCACGTCTACTGGACGTTTAATGGCGGCCTTAAAGGCTTGTAAGCTGACCAATATTATCAATAGCAAAAGAATAATGCCGCTGGCTAGCAGGACCACCCAAGGTTTTGGGTCTATGCTATAGGCGAAATTGTTTAGCCAGTTTTGAGAAACGACCAACGCAATTGGAAGCGTGATCAAGGTGGCAATGCCCAGCAAGAGCATAAACTCCTTATTGAATAAGAAGAGGATTTGTCCCACGGACGCTCCCAAGACTTTCCGAATACCAATCTCCCTTTGTCTGCCAAAAGCCAAGTAAGAAACCATTCCTGCCAGCCCCATAAAGGCTAAGATCACAACGGTGAGTGTTAATCCGCCCATCAGTTGACCGGATGTTCTTTCGTTTTGGTAGAGCTTTTCCAAACGCTCCGATAGAAACCCTGGGTCAAAGGGACGAACGGTTTCGATTTCTCCATATGCCTGTTCTATCTTATACATACTCTGCCGCCAGTCATCGGTTTGCACTTTTACCAGCACTTCATAGACCCACTGCGGCTGTTGGACGATATCTAGGAGAAGGGATTGATTAGGGTGTTTTAAGCTGAAGTACTTGTAATCATCAATGATGCCATCGATCAAGTGTGGGGTTCCAAAACCATGCTCCTCATTTTCCCATTCGGGCTCAGTTACCAAGGTGGTACCCACAAGCTCTTCTGGACTCACTCCTCTGGTCTTGGCTAACTTTTCTGCTGCTGTTCGGTTAATCACGAATATGCGCTCCTTTCCCTCTGCTAGGGCTTGACAGGGAGGACAATCAATCCCCAGCGTTTGGATACTACCCCAATCCAAATACTGTTGAGTGCCATCACTCAAGGTCGCCTCTGCATCCTTGAGTTTGTAGGTTAACTGATTGTACATCTGCTCCCCGGGCACCCCATTTGCACCGATGGAATTCACTTCCGGAATTTGCGCTAGTTTCTGCCGTAAAGCTTGATATTTTTCTGCACCATCCACGCCGAAATAGATTACGCCTTCTTTTTCATAGCCTAGGTCCTTATTCAGTATGAATTGCATTTGCTGATAAATGAATAGCGAAACACTTAGTAGGCCAACGACCATCACAAATTGGGAGGTCAATAGGACGTTTCTAAAATTCAGGTATTTGTACCCGAAAGCACTCTTGATTTTATCTCCCATTAAATGAACTAGAGATTTACGCCCATAGGTGACCGCGGGGTAAAGGCTGCTGATGATCCCCGTTAGAAGAAGTAGAGAAAATAGCGATAGGAGCGTAAGGGGGTGATTCAGATTGGCTCGTCCAAGTCCGGTGTCAAGGATTTCTCCAAAGTACGGTAGCGTCAAATGAAGCAGTATGTAACAGAAAGGAAAACTCAGTACCGCCAGCAAACTGGCTTCAGCAACCAACTGCAGGGAGATATCGAGCGGTCGAGCACCCATCACTTTTCGGATGCCGAGCTCTTTCTGCCGATCCGTATACATGGCAATCGAAAGATTGGTATAGTTGATCCAGATGATTAAGAGAATGATGACGCCAATCCATCCAAAGGTAGAAAGGTAGGACGGGTTAGCTACTGCCTTGATTTCATATAGATTTCCTTCCGTAAAATGAATCTCGGTCAATGGTACTCCCTCTATACCTTTCCTCAGCACGTCTTCAGAGTAGCCGGGATAGACTTGATCGATTTGCTGATTAAGGCGTCCGAGAAAGTCGGGAAATGAGGCTTGTTCTGTCAATTTTAGGTACGTATAGGCTCCCCAACTCGGGATTTCTTTTTGATATACGATCCAGTCAAAATCAAAGTGTTGCTGACTTGGCGGATTGGCCACGATACCTCCTAGGGTGTAGATTTCCTCTCGGATTGTCAGGGTGGTACCGATAAGTGATTGTTGCTTCCAAGTATCTCCAAACCAACGATTGGCGAGTGTTTCTGTAAGGACCACGCTATTGTATTTGCTAAAGGCAGTTGCTGGGTTTCCCTGTAGAAATGTTTGTGGGAAAATAGCTTGGAAACGTTCTCCTGTGTTAGTGTATAGTACATCTTGAGCTACGAACCGTCGATCCTGAATCTCTACATAGTACTGATCATTTCCACCAATCGCTGTATAGGAAGGAACAAAGTGACAAGCGACGTCCACGGCTTCATCTTCTTCCAGAAAACGAATCAACTGCAGCTGACTTTCTGCCGAAGAACTATAGTAATCTGAGAAGTGCATATTGGTATAGGTCTGATCTCGATATTTACTTTGCAGCCGAAATACCCTTTCATGATCGGGGACATGTTTGTCAAAGCTATATTCATGTTGCAGATAAAGACCAATCGACAGGAGGGCGCAGATGCCAATACTGAGCCCGAGGAAGTTGATAGCGGTAAAGGATTTACGATGTAGGATATTGCGTAAGGCTATTTTGAAGTAGTTGTCAAACATGGGTAGGAATTGCTTGGTGCGAGAATATTTTTCGAAGGCGTAAGGGCCGAAAAATGCAAATACGTCCTTAACAAAGGCCCATTGTGCATAGAATAAGCCTTGGTGTTGCTGGCGATGATAAAAGGCTTCATGAAGATCACCTTGAATCTCTTCTAGTAACTCTTCGGCACAGAACCAGCGCAGGAATTGGTCGGCCCATCTAGGTGGATTAGGAGTGCTTTTCATGATAAATCAGGTATTAGGTCCCATAGCTTTTCGCGATTGTCTTTGATATCTGAGATGGTTTGCCGCCCTGCTGCTGTCACCTCGAAAATGCGCTTCTGCCTTCCTCCTCTTTCTGGGGTGGCGCCCCCCATATAGCTGCTGATTAAGCCCTTTTTCTCCAATCGAGACATCACGGCATGGATAGCACTGATGGAAATCGCCTTTCCCATATGTTTTTCATACATCATCGAGACGGAGTAACCGTATGCGTCGTCATCCATGAGCATGATGAGTAATAGGATCGTTTCTTCGAGATAACCTAGTCCTTTCATTTGTTCAATACTTGTAGAATAAATCTGCAAAAAATAAAGCGCTGATTAGTACAACACTTGTAGAATTTGATTTTAAACATAAGTAGATTGTGATAAATAGGCAAGTGGGGAGCGTTTAGAAGTTGAATGTTAAAAGTTGGATTTTGGTTTATTTAATTCATATTCAGGTATTTGTGTTTGTTTTTGATTTGGTCTGATTTTCAGCATAGATCTTGAATGAAAATTATTTGAGATTTTTTTTCTCTTTTCGGTAGGGTAAATGACTTCTCACCTTTTATAGTATCAATTCTGCGATATTTTATTGTCCGGACTCGCGTTTCTGGGCAATTCACTAAAAATAACTGCATATAAGATTTAGGCCTTACACTCTTGTTTTGATGAATTTTGAAATAGACCTGTGAATTTTATTAAACAATTATTTATGCAAGGCCAGAAGTCCTATAAGTACACCATTGTTCTTTGTTTTGTGATCCCTGTTCTTATGATTGGGTTCAAAATTTGGAAGACCCCGATAATCTGGGAGAATATGATGCCCAAGGAGGTTTTTAGAATTGACTATGAGTTTGATGTAACTGGAATACAAGATCAAGCCAAAGTGCGCGCTTATATTCCGCAGGGAAATTTCCGTCAAACCGTTCATCCGCTCGGTGCTGCAGGAGATTCCGTTGCTTTTCAGCAGGCAGCCTCGCCCAATGGCTTGGAGGGGATTTGGAATGTTCAAGGACGACGCGAAGCATTCATTACACAATCCTTTGAGGTAGAAGGAAAGGCCGTTGAATTTACATTACCTGAACAGATCGTAGTACAGCAGGAATTTCCCGATTCGATTGCAGCTTACCTGCTCCCTTCCGATCACATTCAATCTACACATCACAAGATCGTCGGCTTAGCCAATGTGCTTAAGCGCAAAGAGTTTTCACAAACTTTACAATCCAACTTCCAATTTGTAGCACAAATCCCAAGCTCAAATACTGGTTTATTGACGGATGCATTAACCACCTTGGAGAGGAATCGAGCCTCCTGCAATGGAAAAAGCCGCTTGTTTGCCGCTATTTGCAGGGCCCAAGGAATTCCTGCTCGAGTGGTAGGGGGAATTATCATGGAAGATGTGAGCAAGCGAACTTCTCATTTGTGGGTGGAGGTGTTTCAGGCTGATCATTGGATTCCCTTTGATTTGCTCAATGGGCATTTTGCCTACTTGCCGGCTCACTATTTGGAGCTCTATAAGGGGGATCACTTTCTGATTTCGCGGACGCAGGAGGTATTGTTTGATTATCAATTTGATATCAAAAGACAATATCGTTCTGAATTGGGGAGTGCGGCATCCATCTCCGGCTTGTGGCCATTGCTTGCGTTTAAAGGTATTTCGATACCCTTGCTTAGGACCTTACTGCTATTACCCTTAGCTGCCTTGGTGATCGCTATTTTAAGCAACGTAGTAGGACTAAAGACCTTTGGAACCTTACTCCCTGCCTTAATTGGCTTATCCTTAGTGAATGTTAGCTTCATTGTGGGCATCATCACTTTTGCTGTAGTGGTTATCGCCGTGGCGCTCGTTCATTTTCAACTTTTGAAATGGAGATTGTTACATGTACCGCAACTAGTGATCATGCTTACGATGGTGATTATGGTGTTGTTGGGAATGGCCCTGGCTGGACAAGTTATGGGTTGGGACATGGCACGCTTTTCCGTATTGCTTCCTATAGTGGTATTATCCATCACGGCGGAGCGTTTTGCTAAAACACTAGCAGAAGAGGAGCTGCCGGATGCCTTGAAGATGCTTTTGCATACCTTCTTAGTGGCCTTTTTGTGTTGCCTAATCTTCCGGTCCAACCTTATCATTGGTTATTTTTTAACTTTCCCAGAAAGCTATATCGCATTGCTTGGTATCCTCTTGCTTCTAGGGCGATGGATTGGTATGCGTTTGATGGAGTATCATAGATTCAGCCCCTTAGCGCGTTTGGTCACCGCCAAATCGAGCTAGGCCTCCAGTACTTGTTTTCCCCTCTATCTGTATTGATTAATGTAGCTGCAAGACAAGCTTCTTGCTAGCACTGAATAATCCTTGTCCATGTTTAAAAAGTTTAGAAAAACCCGTTCCCATTTACAGCAACATATAATGGGGATCAATGAGCGTAATATATGCTTGATCTTTGACCACAATCAAAGAGCACATTACAAACTGGCCGATGACAAGATATTGTGTAAATCGATTCTTGAACAGCACCATGTTGCCACTGCCATCTCCTATGGTACGGCTAGTAGGATTGGTGAGATTGGGGCGTTATGGGAGTCCGTTTGCCATCATGATAGCTTAGTAATCAAACCGGCCAAGGGAGCTGGTGGAAATGGCATTCTCATTCTCAGGAAAAGGGCTGGAGTCTGGTACAAAGGAAGCCAGCTGATCTCCGAAACACAGATATGTACCCATATGGCGCAGATCATCATGGGCATGTATGGTTTCGGTCATTCGGATTGTGTTTTGATTGAGGAATGTATAGAGCCACACCCTTTCTTTTTGGATATCTATCCTGATGGGGTACCTGATTTCCGGATCATTCTCTTACAGGATCAGCCGATCATGGCTATGCTGAGAATGCCTACTGATGCCTCAGACGGCAAGGCCAACTTACATCAAGGGGGGCTAGGAATTGGTATTGATCTCAAAGCGGGAACACTGCAGTATGCCTTCGACGGGGAAGAATTTGTCAAGGAGCATCCAGACACGGGTAAGCCTATTTACCAGAGCGTCATTCCCTACTGGGCAGAAATGTTGGAGGTATCCCGACGCAGTTCCGAACTCTTTCCCCTTGACTATTTGGGAGTGGATATTATCCTCGACAGAGACAAAGGCCCGATGGTGATGGAGATCAATGTACGCCCAGGTCTTGCCATCCAATTAGCCAACCGGAAAGGCCTTAAACAGACTTTAACATCATTAAAATCATAATTCCATGAAGTATTCAAAATCTGCATTTCCGTATTTGACCTTGTTGATTCTTCTTTTGATAGCTATTCCTTTTCGCAGTTACCAATTGGAAGTTGAACAGACCATCTCCGTAAAGGTCGAAGCTGTCGACAGTGAGGACTTATTATCTGCTCCTCAATACGTGGAGAACCTCTCCTTTAAGGATCAGCAATAAGCCAACCTGATCAATCGAATTATTAACGCCTAAACTATTAATCAAACCATGAATACGAATAAGCTAAAATACCTGGCGGGGCTATTCGCTCTTTTCCCCCTATTTCTAATGGGGCAAAACCAGCCAAAGACAAGTTTTAAGTGGCAGCTTGGGAGTGGAGCTGGGTATGAATATAATGTGTACAATGCCGGAAATAATCAGTTCTTTTTGATTGGAGAGGATTCAATCGTAGGTATTCAAAGTGGGTTTTTCCAACGATTACAATTGAATACATCCGGTAAGATCAGTCATAAGCAATCTACATTTGGGTGGAAATTCCGGACTCGGTATGATTACTTTCCCAGCTTGACGGAGGCCAATGTAATTCGACCGGAGGCGAGTGTGTTTTATCAATATAAGTTGAAGAAGTTTCACAGTTTATTTTGGGAAGGAAATTACGTACTTAATAAAACCAACAACTTGGAGGACGCCACCTCCGTCATCAATACTACAAATTCTTACGGAAAGACCTGGATGGAACTAGGTTATAAGTTCAGACCGATCCGCTTTAATTCCAGCAAACTTACCCTGAGTCTGCAGGATAAAGCTTACGCGGAGCAAGAAACTGGGCAGCTTCGGTATGCGAGTAAGCGGGTAGATTTTCAAAGTAAGCAACGCTTCAAACGCAAGGGGGAAAGCCCGCAATACTTGATTCTCGATGCCTATGTGGAACAGCGGAATTACGAAGACATTCGCTTTTTTGAAACCGAAGAAGAAGAGGAGGAGTTTGAAGAGGAATTTGAGGAGCGGATCTGGCGGTACTATGCAGGGAAGATATCCTATGAAAAGGCAGTCACCGACCATTTAGAATTGGGCTTTGGACTGTCCTACTTAGAAAGAACGGATGTCCTGGCTGAGCGATTAGGCTATCAACAACCCTCCCTTTTCACGCAGCTTGGTTATGAAGACGATAAGTGGACCCTCTCAGTGAAGTTGCAATATGATTATCGTCATTATACAAACTTAAAAGCAAGGAGTGATCAGGAGGAAAAGCTATTGCACCAATACCTTCGCGCTAGCCTCCGCGCCAATTATAAAATTGCGGATCAGTGGGAATGGCAGACTTCGCTACAAGTACGACAACGCTGGCGGAATTACTCAGCAGCAGCTACTCGATTTCTACCGTATACGAACGTGGTGCTATCCTCGGGCTTGCGCTTTAGCTTTTGACCTTGGCTGGAGTTCACCCGGTGACTTCAGTCACCGGGTGAACTCCAGCCAACCACCGGGTGACTAGTCACCCGGTGAGTTACATTATTATTTCTGAAACCAAGCCGATGCTTTTTCGATCACCTCATTCACTTCTGCATCTTGGTCATAGTAGCTGAATTGATGGAAAGGAGAATCCAATTCTGTGGGCATCCAGTGTAGTTCTTTTTCTGCACTGCCAATGCGCTCAAAGTAGGCCTTGGTATAATCCGGTAGGACCGCGCCATCGGAGTGAATCATCAGGATGGGAACGGTGATCTTCTCCGCTGTAGTGGTGGGATCTGTAGTTAGCCAGTCTTCCCAGCTCATGACCGCAAATTTGTCATTGCTCCACTCTTTAATTGCGCCACGTTCCGGGTTTAGATAGTAATCATATGGGCCATACATGGCTGCTGCTTCATCTGTTTCAGAGATGGTCGGTATGTAGTCTACGGTTCTGCTTGAGCTGTATTTGTTTTTTGCTGCCTGCGCTGCCTGAATCTTTTGCTGTACCCCTTCCTCTCCGCCGTAGAATAGCTTGACGGCTTCGGCGTCGTGGAGCCAGGATGCGGCGGTAACCACTTTGCTAATTCTAGCATCTTCTGATGCAGCCATTAAGGTATACATGGCTCCTGCGCAAACCCCAAAAGCGGTGATGGCATTCTTGTCCACAGCTGGGAGACCCTCCACGAAGTCTACCGCGCTGATGATGTCTTGAGCCTTCAGAGCAGGACTTTCATAGAAGCGTGGTTCACCGCCACTCTCTCCGAAGTTGCGGAAATCAAAGGCGAGGGCTAGGAAACCTTCTTCAGCGAACTTTTTAGCATATAGTCCTGCCATCTGCTCTTTGACGGTAGTCCAGCTGCCAGAGACGATAATGGTGGGAAATTGCTTGTCCTTGCTATAATTTTTGGGATAGTATAAGTTGCCAATGAGATCAACACCTTGGCTTTTGAAGCTTACTTTTTCGCTTGTCATTTTATTTTCTTTTATGCTGTTATTAATGGTTGTTTCTTTGATTTGCTCTAGCATGCCAAATCCTGCTGCAGCCACGATCGGGTTGAAGATCTCTACGTACTCGGTAATCTTCCCTTCCGTATTGAAGGTGAAAGTAGAGTAGTAGTCATTCTGATAGAATCCAGCATTGTTCTTCAATTTGATCTTCCCGGTATATTTGACGAAGATGATCGATGGATCTTCCAAGGCATAGAGGGCTTCGATGGGAAACTCCATGCCATCGAAATTGCCAGGGACTGGTGTCCAGTAGTCTGACAAAGCTTTTTTACCAACCGCACCCTCCGGAAAAAGACCTGATGAATATGGGTTTACCTGTTTTCCGTTTTCTGCGAATAGATTGATGAAGGCCGGGATATTTTCGTCGCTGAGTAGCGAGAAGAATTGTTTTACTGTGGCTTTGTTCCGCTCGGCAATCGAGGCTGACTGAGCTAACTTACCTTGCACTCGCTCCTGAGCGAAGCGGGGTAGGTCCATGTTCCCCGACATTTCTTCTAGCTTGAATTTCATCTTGTCAACCTGCCATTGCCCGTTTAACAGGCTCAGGTGATGTTCGTAGTTACCGATTACCACCCAACGTGTTTCTCCAGCCTGCCCAGCCAGGAAGTGGACTGCATTGCCAAAGTGCTGTACTTTAGCTGTGTTACCTTCTTGCTCGATTTCAAAATTTGAAACGGCGTGATGGGTATAATCAAAGCCAGGTAGGATTCCTTTCCAGCTGTCGGTGATTTGCTGTGGACTAAGGCGGTTTGGTTGGCCGCCAGCCATAGAGGTGTAATCCAGGAGCACCTCCGGTGCGAATATGTTTTCTACCTTATCCCATTGCCGTTCGTCGGTGAATCGGAAGAGGTCTTTCACGGTTTGTTCTATTTGTTTAGAAGCATCACTTTGGCTGCTCATTTGGTGGTTTTTTTGTGAAAAAATGGTCGTTGTGAAAAGTAGGATGATGATGGGCTGTACTATCTTTTTCATGTTGTCGAATTAATATTTTGGATAAGTTCGATACAAAGATGGGGAGATACAGTGCCAATGACTTGTACTCAATTCGGATGGAATAGGACAGAATTCGGATTGGTAATGAAAAACTGTACAAAAGGGAGATTAGTCGTTGACTAGAGGGCCTTACGGTATTGTGCTGGAGTACGTTCGGTCAATTTTTTGAACAAGCGGTTGAAATAGGAAACGTCTTGAAAACCCAATTGGAAGGCAATCTCTTTTATCTGAAGATCAGTAGAGCGTAGTAGTTTCTGGGCCTCCTGCATCAAGTGATGATTCACATAAGCGGTAGGGGTGACGCCCAGTTCTTTTTTGACGGTTTCGGAGAGGTGTTTGGGCGTAATGAAAAGGGCAGCGGCATAGTCGCTGATGGATGGGGCTTGTTGGGTAAGATCTGAAACCAGCGCTGCGATAGACTGGTGCACTTGTTTTTTGAAACGTTCGCCGATACTGGCGGTACGATCCTGCTCTTGTTGGTCGCGTACTTGCCGGTCATAAAAGCGAACGCAGTAAGTTAGTACCGCAGAGACATAGGATTTAATGATGGCTTGATTGTAGGGAGAAGGTTGGCTGTATTCTTGATGCATCCGCCTGAAAAGATCTAGGACAAGGCTAGCTTCTTCCTTCTGCAATTGGATAGCGGGTGTGCGAGATTTGAAGAAGGGTAGATCATACAGCGTAGGAAAGCCTTCCACAGGGACCGTATAAAAGGCTTCTTCCAAGCAGCAGTAGAACCCGCGCCAATCTTGTGGGACATCCCAATAGATGATCTGCCCAGGGAGATTGAAGAATAGCGTAAATTGATTTAAATCATAAGCTTCTCCATCAGATTTCACCTCCCCTCCTCCGGACTCTAATAGCGCGACCTGAAAGAATGGAATGCGAAAGGGCGACATCTTGAGCTTGACCGTCTTCATATTATCCTCGAAATCCCTTAGATCGAAATGGGTATACCTGGGCACAGGTATCTGTATCTTTCGATTGTATTCTTCGATCGATGAAAATAGAGGTATGGAGGTGTTGAGGTCTGCCATGCAATGCACAGATATTTGTATGCTGTAATTGATAGTGTTTTAAATGCGTGGATACCCTAGTTCCTCCCCAGCCTTTGTTGTGTGTTCTCACCAACAATACCACGCATTTGATATACCATCCTGTAATTATAACGAAATAACAGCGTTGTTACATGAACATAGTTATGGAATTAAAATCGCTTTTTGGAAAAATGGCATTTGGTCAGTGGAAAGCTCCATAGCGGTCAGGCTACCCATTAGCAATCGTTTTTAGTCTTATGGCAGACTCATCGTGTAGCGGTCGGTATTGCTCCTATTTCCTTTCCTTGTTGATGCCCTTTAGGTTTGAATATTCCCTTGAGATTGTCTTCGACGACTGACTTTCTTACAATCGCCGAAGAAAGTCAGCAAAGAACGCTTGGCAAAAAAAACTCGTCCCTCAGACAGATTTTTGCCAGGCCGCCCGCAAGGGGGTACCCCTTTTGTTGGTTAATCTGAGCTTGGATTATCCCGGTTCGCCTTGATTTGAGGGTTGTGAGGCGATATACCGACCAGTGAAATCGCGCTTCTGGATGCCTACTTGCTATGGATTGGGCTTTTGTTTTCGACGAGTGACTTTTTTCAGTTGATAAAAAAGTCAGCATAACTTGTCCCGACCCCCGTCGGGAAAATCTTCTGGGATGGCTTGAGCCAGTGGCTCAAAAAGGGCTAGCTAAACTAAACTTGCTAGACTGGTTGAGTAATCATCTCAAGCCTAGCGCCTCAGACAGTTTTTTGCCGGGCCACCCGCATGGGGTTATACCTGCTTTTTATCCACCACTAATGGAGAAGGCCCCGACAAGCGATAACATGGCTTGAAACACTCACCGGAGCCGAGTCCACTAGAGGAACATTCCTCCACTGGCTTCTATTCGCTGGGCGTTCACCCACTTGGCGTCATCGCTACATAAGAACGCGACAACGGAGCCAATATCATCTGACTGACCGACCCTGCCTAGTGCTGTATTCTGGGCGATGAAATCCACGATGTGTGGGTTGTGATCAAAAGCGGCTTTGTTGAAGTCATTGTGAATGGCACCGGGGGCCACTAAGTTGGCGCGGATGCCTTTGGAGCCTAGTTCTTTGGCGAGGTACTTGGTATAGGTCTCGATTGCCCCTTTCATGGAAGCGTATGCGGCGTATCCCGGTAAAGCAAAGCGCGTTAGGCCGGTGGAGATATTGACGATGGCACCTCCTTCATTGAGAATCGGGAGCAAGGTGTCTGTTAGAAAATAGACGCCTTTGAATTGGATATTGACTAGGTTGTCAAAGATTTCCTCCTTACCATCTCCAATGGTCATGAGCGCACCTATGCCCGCATTATTGACTAGGTAGTCCAAGCCTGATTTACCCCACTCTGTTAAAGTGGATTCTACATTCGATTTTAAGGCGGAGAAGGACTTAACATTACGTACATCTAATTGGAGGGCTTTGGCTTTGCTACCCATCTCTTCAATGGTGGACTGTGTAGAGGCTGCGCCTTCGGCATTTTGCACATAGGTGAAAATGATGTCATACCCTTTTTGTGCTAATTGTAAGGCTGCATCTTGCCCTAATCCTCTGGATCCGCCGGTAACAAAAGCTGTTTTATTGCTTGAAGTATTCATGATGAATTTTGTTTTTGTGAATTGATATCACAAAGGTAGGGTAGGAGAGAAAGGGAAGAAATGCACAAATTAAAGGTAGAAGGGTAAATACCTAAGAAGTAGCCTTGCGGAAGGCTCCGGGAGATTGACCCGTATGTTTTTTGAAGTATTTGGAAAAGTAATTGGCTTCACTAAAACCGAGCTTGAAAGCAATCTCTTTGACGGAGGCAGTGCTTTTGCTGAGTTGAGATTTGGCCTCCTGGATCACCTTTGCGGCAATCCATTCCGATACGGTCTGTCCTGTTTTGGTCTTAATGACGGTGGAGAAGTAGTTGGGATGTAGCTGCTGCAGATCGGCGAAGTCAGCTACTTGATGCAATTGAGTGACTTGGCCATCGAGTAGTTCTTGAATATGCTGCTCGAGCTTGACTTTGAAAGATCTTACAATCTTTGAATGGCGATCCCCATCCTCCTGCGGATTGTAGTTGGGGTACAGGGATTCATGGATCTTCAGTAGAAAAATCTTGAAGTAACTAGCGGCTAGTAATTCCGTGAATTGTCCTTCCTTGTTCAGCTCCTCTTGCATCTGTTGGCATAAGTCCCATAGTTCCTGGAAAAAGTTAGAATCCAGATATTGAGGGGGGACGATTTCCGAAAGGAGGTAGGGGAACAGACCGAAGACATCAGGATCAATGTACTGCTTCAGGTACTCTTCGGAGAAAGACATCAAGAGCCCATCCACCTCTCTTTCTAGCCTGAATGATTTTAGATGACCAGGATTGGTAAAATACAAGGTATTTGGCTTTACGGGATAGGATTGATCATCTAGAGTATAACTACTGGATCCGCTCTTTACTAGGACAAAAGTGAAATAATTGGCGCGAAATACAGGAGATTGGTAGGGCGCAGGCGGGGATACATCCTGCATTTTGTGAATCACAAATTGGGCGTCCACCGTGTCATAACCGATGGAGCGCAAAAAGGAGGCAAGATTGTTGTATTTACGACTGCTGGACATCTCCCAAATATACACGAATTATCAAACTGGATTTGACTTTCTGAAAATTCTATTCTACATTTGTAGAAACAATTCTATTTTTGTAGAAATGAGTCTATCTAAAGCGGAAGAACAATTGATGCATTTTCTTTGGAGTCTAAAGCGGGCTTTCATGAAGGATTTGATTGAAGCTTACCCTCCTCCAAAGCCGAAGGCCTCTACTGTAGCTACCTTACTCAAGCGAATGCAGGATAAGGGATACGTAGCTTACGAAAAACATGGAAGCGTACGACAGTACTATGCCAAAGTGTCTAAGTCAGATTACTTCCAAGGGCATTTCGATGAAATGATTGACAACTATTTTGATAGCTCTACAGCGCAGTTTGCCTCATTCTTTACTGCACAATCGGATCTAACAAAAGATCAGCTGCTAGAACTGAAGGCCATCATTGACGCTCAAATCGCAAAAAAGAAAAAGGATGAATTACCTGATTGAGGCCAGTTTGTTACTGTTGGGTTTTGCGGCTGTATTTCATTTCCTGTTAGATGGGGATAATGCTTATGGTTTCCATCGGTGGTACTTGGTCGGTAGCCTTTTGGCTTCCTTAGTCATTCCTTTAATAGCCTGGCCAGCACCGATTGTCATTGAAACAGCAAATTATGCCTTGTTACCCGACCTTCTTCCAGGAGCAGCTGATGAAGGTGTAAGAGCTGATGAGTTGAGTACGATCAGCTTTAGGAGTGTTTTGCTTACCCTTTTGATCTGGGGGTTTTGGTTAGGGGTTATTTATAAAACCTTTGTATTTACTCAGCAATTGTATGGCCTTTTAGCAAATATTAGAAAAGGACAATTGCTTGAGCGTTCCACATTTACACTTGTTCTATTGCCAGGGCATATTCCTATTCACAGCTTTGGGAAATATGTCTTTGCTGGAGAATTAGATTATCTGGACGGAAAGGTAGAGCAAGAATTAATACAGCACGAATTGGCCCATATCCAGCAACGACATAGCTGGGATATTATCGCACTAGAATTGATTCATATCTTCTTCTGGTTTCATCCGCTCATTAAGTACTACCGAGCTGCTATCAAATTGAATCACGAACACCTCAGTGACCAGGCCGTCGTGAAGACAGGAGTCGACGTGATTTACTATCAACAGTTACTACTCAAAAATATATGTACATATCAGACTAATCCGCTAGCTAGCCCTTTGCATTTTTCATTTACTAAAAAAAGATTTCAAATGATGCCAAAACATCTTATGGCCACAGAAGGGCGCCACAAACGTTGGCTGGTTTTACCGTTCACCCTACTATTTTTAGTTCTATCTAACATCAATCTTACGGGGCAGGAAGAGATTAAGGAAATCCCCCCTCCTCCACCGCCGGTCAAGGCAGAAGCTTTTGATCGACCACCCCCTCCACCGCCGGTAAAGGCTTTTGTAGAAAAGCGTCCTACAGTTCAACAACTTGAAGACTGGCAGAACGAAAAGGAGTATGGAGTTTGGTTGGATGGTAAACGTATGGAGAACGCTCAGCTCAAGGAAATGAAGCCTGCTGATTTTGGCTGGTTTTCTGTCGCTCGCCTGCTGAAGAACGCTGTAAATTATGGTAAACACACTTACCAAGTGGACGTGTTCAGCAAAACTTATTTTGAGCAGCATCTCAAGAATAAGAAACCGGTACTTGTCACGAAAGTGAAACCTGTATCTGTACAGGAAAAATCAGCTCCTGTTGAAATTGAAAAGAAGAAGCCGCTACCAGTAATTCGCGAAATCAAGCCTAAGTCTAAGCAGTAGTAATTTGCTGTTGTTTTAAGAGAGTGAATTGAAGCAAGTTTTTACCTCTACTTGTATGATTCTATAGCGGTTTGACTAGGTTCTAAATCTGAACTTTACCGTGTGCTACCTATACGTCGAAACACTTCAGGCGGTGATACTCCTATGCCTCATAGGAAGGATTTCCGTCTGGCGTGTTAGACTCTTCGTGCATTGCGGACTTAGCGCTTCGGGCGAGGAATAATTCCGGTACGCTTGCCCCAAGCCAGCCACATGGCAGCCATTCGGTCCACGACCTCTGGGTGCTGACTGGCTAGGTTGTTGAGTTCTGTACGATCCTTGTCCATATCGAAAAGCTCCCAATCAGAGGACTCAAGTTCTGCTTTTTGATCCCATAGGAAGGAGCGCTTTTTACTGGCTTTGGAGACGAGCTTCCACTTCCCCATCCGGACGGCTCGGTTGCCTTCGTGTTCCCAGTACAAGGCCTCTCGGTCTATGGTATCCTCAGAGAAGACGGGGAGCAGACTTTTGCCTTCCATAGGTTGAATAGTTTGTCCATTGTAGGAGGTGGGGTAGGAGCCTTGACTTACCGCCACGCAAGTGCTCATGATGTCCACTAGGTGAGTGGGAACGGTTCGGAGTTCTCCTTTCGCCTCAATACCTCGTGGCCAGTGCACGATGAGTGGCGTAGAAATGCCCCCTTCGTGCACCCAATGTTTATATTCTCGGAAGGGTGTGTTGCTAGCATTGGCCCAGTTGAGTCCATAGGCGGTGTAACTTTCAGGCGGGCCAGGCATGGCGTTCTTCATTAGTTTTATGGGCTTACCATCTCTGGTGATGGTTGGGACCATTTTAGTTTGTAGTTCACCAGGTTTCAACGGAATTAGGTCTTCTTCCTTAGGTCGAGGTTTTACCCATTGCAATTCTTCGGCACAGGCCCCATTATCTTGTAGAAAGAAGATAAGCGTGTTTTCTAGTTGTCCGCTAGCCGCTAGACTATTCACTACCCGCCCGATACCTCTATCCATCTCATCAACCATGGCCGCATATACTTCCATATTGGCTAGCTCCCAATCCCTATCCGGGACATCATCACTCCAAGGGGCAACGAAGGAGTCCCTGGGACTTAGAGCTGAATATTGGTCTATCAACCCCAATTCCCGTACCCGCTCATATCGTCTTTGCCGCATCACATCCCAGCCTTCATCATATTTACCCTTGTATTTGGCGATGGCCTCTTCGGGAGCATGCATAGGCCAGTGAGCGGCGGTATAGGCTAGATATAAGAAAAAGGGTTGATCTCCTTCGTGTTCTTCGATACATTGGACGGCGTAGTCGGTGAAGTCGGTGGTACAGTAGAAGCCTTCCCGCGGAGCTACGTACTCATTGTCTTTGGCCAAAGATCGAGGATCATACAGGCTCCCCGCTCCGGAGATCATGCCAAAGAAGCGATCAAACCCTCTCTGTAAAGGCCAGTTCTTTTTATCTGGATTTTTAATAACGTAGGGCGTGACATGCCATTTGCCAGACATGTAGGTAGCGTAACCTGCAGTTTTTAAAGCTTCCGCAATGGTCACCGCCTGCATGGAAAGGTCTCCTTGGAAGGCCGGAGTACCCCGGTCATTAACCATATGCCCGATTCCGGCCTGCTGAGGATAGAGACCTGTGAGGAGAGAGGCTCGGGTTGGGCAGCAACGTGCGGTATTGTAAAATTGAGTAAACCTAAGGCCATTACTTGCCAGCTGATTCAGGTTTGGTGTTTGGATTTCACCGCCGTAGCAGCCAAGATCAGAGTATCCCATATCATCGCCCATGATCAGGATGATATTGGGCGGAGGTACCTCCTCTTTTTCCTTGCTTGACCGACAAGAGAACGTAAATAGAAGAATGAGTAGGGAAAGGCCCAATTGAATTGGATATTGCATGAAAAGACGTGTTTTCGTTTTGTAGTATAATAGGAGCTGCTTGGTCAGAATTGATTAGGCATGCCCTTCATCTTCGAAAATAGGGATAATTCAGTAAAGTGCTGAACCAGAAGTATTCTTAGAGTGCTGAAGTGGTATCGCACTCATTGAGGAACGGAAGGAATGAGTTGCAGGTCTAGGATCTGATATGTCCCCGTATCTTGCAGGTTGAAATAAGCGTCGGGGAGGCTTTCATAAGGTATATCGGAGAATGGGGTAAGTAAGTGACTTTTCTTCGACAACTTGGATGTGATATCTACGTCTTTATTGTAGATGAAGACAGACCTGATGGAATCAGGGTTTTCAATGGCGGAAAGCAGGATAGTTTCGAAGGGACTTGCCCAGCCATTTTTCACCAACTCGATGGGGACATCGGTTTCAGCTATAGCAAACTTGGTGCCGGGGAGCTGTTCAGTTTGATCCAAAAGAGCTTGCATCCAATGCAGGCGTTTAGTGTATGGCTGATGTTCTAAGCCAATGTGCACCATTCGAAAACTTAGTAAAAGAATGACTAGGAACAGGAAAGACCGATTATGTTGACGAGATAAATTAGGGATGAAATCATAACAAAAAGGGAGGAGGACGAAGATGGAGAGAATTTGGTAGAAACTTTCCATATGAAATTGAGGAGGCCCCCAAGGGTAGGAGCTATGGACCAATACCAGATAACCCAATACAAAAAGCCATACCAAGGAGAGCTTGGCCCAATCTCGCTGACTATAGTAAAACCAAGAGATACAAGTAAGAAGAATCGGAAACAGATAATAATCAGTCAGGCAATATTTGAAAAATCTTTTGGTACTGATAAAAGAGAAAAATTTGTAGAAATGGATCAAGTTCTTGCCATTGGTCAATGAAGCCGCATCATAAGATTGTATAGGTAGGAAGCCATATTTCACGATCATTAGGAGTACAACAATGATTATTGATAGGTACAGGACCTGCTTATTTACGCCGCTGAAGAAGGAAAACGAAAGACAGAATAGAAAGGGAATAAATGCAAGTGGATGCGTGAAAACAATACCTGAGAGCACCAGTATCAGCAGTATATATATTCCCTTTGAAATCGTTTTTCTTTCCAATACGATACCCCAAAAGAATAGATTGAGTGCGCATGCTTGTATCAACTCGGATTGGATCCAGTAAAAGGTGTGAGAGACCATGAGAACATAAAACAAGGCGAGGCAAAGGGGCATGATCTGAATGCGGAAACCTCTTTTTAACCAAAAGTACAAGACCAGGGGGAAAGCGATAAAACTCAAAGAGTAGGAAAGCATCACCATCTTTAATGATGCACCCAATTTTGTAGCCAGTAAAGGAAAAATCTGGGTAGAAATTGCCCCAAAGCGCCCACTCTGGATAGCAAAGCCTCCTTGATATATAACCATAAAGAGTTGATAGGAAGCGTCCATAAAGGCTACCCGCTCTACATAGAAGAGAACCGCAAGAACTCCTAAGAGCAAGAAGATTCCCAATCCTAAGTAGGAATAGTGTTTATGATTGAAACTGGCCGTGCTAGTCATTATTAAACAAAGATAAACTAAGGAGTCTAACAGGCTATAACATAGGTTGACAACCCAATTGTGTATCCCCCTAACTAAAACAGTGCAATAGGAAATTGCAATTGCAGCAAGATGGTATGATCAGCAAGTGCTTGATACTGTATTTTCCCTTGCTGTGCCTCAATCGTTCTCATCGCATATTGTAGGGCTAGGTCATCCTCTTTCAGTGCAAAGCCGGTAGCATTCTCTGCTACGCCTTTCATCGTGATGCAGACTTGTTGCGTACGAGTTTCTCCGGTAACGGAAAGCGTGGTGCCCTTTTTTATTTCATTGATGAAATGCGACATTAGTACAGCGAAGAGCTGATTAGTTCTGCCGGCTTGGCCGGAAATACTTGGAAGCTCCAAATGATCTTCTAGGATCACATCGATGTTTCTTTCCTTTATTTGTGCACCAAGAACAATAAGCGTGGAATCAAATAGATCTTTAAGCGGAATAGGTGTGAATTCGTCCTCAGATTGATAGGTAAAGTGCTGTAGCGTATCTAGGGTGGTTCGGATTTGTAGGGCATTATCTTGGATTTGTTGTACATGCTCATCCAGAGAGACAAAGGGCCATCTATCCGTCTGTACTTTTTCTATCAACTCATTCAGGGCTTGCGGGTATTGGGGATTAGGTTGGAGGTCGATTAGCGTCTTGAATATAGGTGCGAGATCCTTAAAGTCAAGATCTAAGGCTTGCGCACTTCCTTTTAATGAATTAACCGGATTGTTCATTTCATGGGCCATCCCTGCCGTCAATTTTCCTAGAGACGCGAGGTTCTTACTGGCGATCAATTCTTGCTGGGTTGCTTGCAAGTCTTCCAGCAATTGAGTGAGTTTCTTATGGTGTTTTTGTTTCTCATCCAGTTCTGCGGTATACAATTGCATGGAGAGTGCTGAGCTGAGGTGAAAGGCATATAGAATGCCGAAAAAGGCTAAGCTAAATGCTATGTTGGTAACGAGTGGGCCAAAGGCCGAAACAGTAGTACTGTCAACTCCTCTGACACTCTGCTCGAAATCGGAATAGCCGCCAAAGTGGATAAAGAGATAGAAAGCGACGATGCCAATAGCGGCTCCCGTGGCCAATTTAATGGATCGAATCAAAACCAATAAGCTAATGCTCAAGGCGATCCAGTACGTGCTTTTTAGATACAGCCCCCCTCCTTGTATAGTATACCAGGCTAGGAGACCGGTGATCATACTCACGCCAATGACTACCATAACTTTTAGTCTGCCCGTCTTGATTAATATGATCAAGGTGAGTATGGTGAAACTTATGTTCCCTAATGCAAATAAACTGCCGGTCTTGAAGTCTATCAGTATGAAGTTGAATAACTCCAGTAGCATCGCTGTAGAGGTTGCCAATACCCCATACAAAGCAGCTTTGAAGTCTCGATAGGCATAAGGCGTCGCCGTGAGACGGGGGTGCAAATGCGGTCGTATGTATTGATCAATGAGCCGCATTAGATCCGAGACTGGTTTAGTGGAAAGTGAAGCTTTACTGTCGTGCCTTCTCCTGACTTACTGTCTAGGCTGATTTGCCCCCTGTGTTGCTGTACGATACTGTAACTAATGGTTAACCCCAATCCCTTTCCCGATCCTATTTCCTTGGTGGTAAAGAAGGGATCGAATAGATGGGTTTGATGCTCTGGGGTAATTCCTATGCCCTGGTCTTCCAAGGTCATTACCCAATGTTGTTCGTCCAGCTGGGTTTGGATCTTCACCTCTCCACCATCAGGCATCGCTTCTATCGCATTATCCAGGAGGTGCTCGAAGAGTTGACAAATGCGTTGGGCTTGGCAATTCCATAAGGGTAGAGGAGAGAGATCTTGTATCAACTTTGTGTTTGATTGTACGAGCTTGTTATTCTTGTTATTTACAGCTTGCTGAATCAGTTCACTAATGTTCACTTCTTCCCATTGCTCGCCTTGTTCTTGGGTAAAGATTTTAACCCCTCCCATGGTCTTTTCCAGACGATCACTTGCCCTTTCCATGGTTTCCAATAATTGTGGGATCTCTTCTTGCAAGAAAGGTATATCAGCCCGATGTATCGCTTCTAAAAGTGGTTGTAACTCTTCTTTAGGATCTTCCTGAGACAATGCTTGTAAATCTTGAAGGTACGTCCTTAGACTTTCATATTGTCGCTTAAGTTGTTGGACTTGCAGTGTCATATTTGAAACGGGTGCATCAAATTCTTGGGCAATTCCACTAGTCAATTGCCCCAGCGTAGCCATCTTCTGACTGGCTACTAATTGCTGCTGTTTGGCTTCAATCTCATCTAATATCGCTTGCAACTCCCTGTTGCGCTGATCGCGTTGATCTACTTCAGTTTGATAGAGCTTCAAGGATAGGCTTGAGTTTAGGTGGAAGGCATACATTAAGCCGAAGAGGGCTATTGTATAGGCAATGTTGGCAATCAAGGGGACTCTTTTGGCTTCCTGTAGGTTATTGTTGAGGAATAGATCGAAATTGGAGTAGTCTCCTAGATATAGCCACAACAAGAATAGAATGATCAAGCTAAGTAGAAGAAGAGCCAGGCGGATGCTGCGGATTAAAACCAGCATGCCGATGGGTAGAAGCATCCAATAGATGGTCTTGAGGTATAGGCCTCCATTTGCCCACATATAATGAGCCACTACGGAGGAGGTAATCAAGACTCCTATAAATATGGGTCCTTTGATAACGCCTGTCTTGATGATCAGAAAGGTGAGTCCCAGCAGGATGCCAAGCGGAATGGCTGCCAAGGTGATCCAGGCACCAAAGTCTTCAATCATGAAATTGGCCCACTGGAGGAGAATGGCTAAACCCGCCGCGATAATCCCGGTCATAGCCGCCTTGAAATCCCGATAGGCATAAGGCGTAGCCTTTAGCCGTGGGTGAATCCAAGGGGTTAGATAGGTGTCAATTAGCTTCATAAAGCGAGGATGGCCTCTACAAAGAAGCTCAATTTTTGCCTGAAAACCTACTCCCTCTAATTGCTATTGGTGTGAGTTGGGCAGATTCGGTAGTAAACTGGGCGCCACTTCGCTTTCCTTACTGCTTATAAAAGGGAGCAGCAGTTGTTGGATTGGGATGACTAGGATATTCTACAAACCAACTTAGAATGTGGCGCTGTGGCCAGTCTTTCAGCAGCTCGCCTGTTCCTCGATGATACACCCGAGCGTTGAAGGTACCTTGACTGGTCATAATGCATTGCCAATAGTTACCCGCTTCACTGAATGCTTGTTTCTGCTCATCAATATAACTCTCTAATAAGGGGTGGGCATCTATAATGGCTGAAACCACCTCATCTTTGATGATAGATAGGTATAGGGGCGTAGCCATATGCTCCAGGTGTAGCAGTTCGGCCTCTCTTTCTCTTTCCCATCCCCATCCAATCCGGACCGAATAGCCAGCACGTATGGCTTGAATCAAATCCTGCTTATTTCCTGTAATTGGGTTTCCTTCTTCGTCGTGTTTAAATACGAGTTGCCAGCCATCTGGCTTATGTTCAGATTCGGTTGAGGAAGTAGGTTGGCAGCAAAGCATGAACATACTTAAGGCTAATAATAATAGATACTTCATCGTGATGCGATTTATGAAAGGTGATAAAAACTTCAAACTAGACGGTGAGTAAGAAGGATCTAGATTCGATTCCGTAAGAAGTGTAGGTAGACTGTAAAGATAAGGTGATTGAACAGGATAGGTGGTTCATTCCCGTTCTCTAGGTGCACATCACGAAAAAGTGGGAAAGTGAAGGTGGTCAGACGGATGTTAAAGCCGAATGATTCGAAATTCAACTGCTAAGAATTCGACCTGAAAGAAGAAATTAGCCTAGGAAAGCCAGTGCCAATAACAAAGTAGCTAGGGCAACAGTTGCGTAGCCTAAGTTTTTCCATTTCGGCTCTATGGTCTCACTTCTGTAAAGCCCGTAAACGCCCAGTGGTGGCCAGAAAAGTAGCAAAGTGCCTACCATTTGCGTGTCGTTATACCATTTAGCTTTTGATTCCATGCTTGTATTTTATGAAGTACAACTCTATTAGCGTTTTAAGGTAGTACTTTTTTTCGACATGAGCCCTAGATTGAAAAATATTTACCACGGTAAATATTTTTCCTTATCTTTGTGAAAACTAGTGAGCAGATGTCCTGTATTGATGATGATATGAATACTAAGTTTAAGGATGAGAAACATCGTTTCTTGTCCAATATCGTATTCACGGCTAACTGGATTAAGCATAGATTCGAAGAATTCATCAAGCCCTTTGGGATATCGCCTCAGCAATTCAATATCCTGCGAATTTTGAGGGGAGCCAAGGACTGGCTGAGCATGAACGAGGTGAAGGATCGAATGGTAGAAAAGTCGCCCAATGCGACCCGACTCTGCGATAAGCTACTAGAAAAAGGCTTGTTGGAACGGGTACGCTGCGAGGCCGATCGGAGAATGGTACATCTCAGGATTTCTCAAAAGGGACTAGATCTTTTACAGGAGATTGACGATGTAGACGAAGCTACTTATGCTGATTTCAAAGAAAATGTTTCGGATAAAGAGGCTCGTCTGGTGTCTCAGATTTTGGACAAACTAAGAAGTTAAAATTTTTTTCCTTAAAATTTACCTAGGTAAATATAACCTGGGTAAATATATAATAACAGATTATGCAAAAGAGAGACCTTTGGATTTTTAGAATCGTAACTGGCCTATTCAGTGTTATGATGGTTGGAGGGGCTAGCATGTATTTCATGCAAAACGATCAGGTTCGCGAAGCTTTTACCAATTTGGGATATCCTACTTTCATTATTTACCCCTTGGCTGTTGCTAAATTATTAGGCCTAGTGGCCATTTGGACTAACAAATCGAAAATGCTTAAGGAATGGGCCTACGCGGGCTTTATTTTTGATTTTTTACTAGCTATCTCAAGTCACTTAAATGTCAATGATGGGGAACAATGGGGCGCAATAATGGCACTTATTTTGGTTAGTGTGTCCTACTTCTATCATCGAAAGCTGTATCCAACCTACGTTGATTGATGCCTTAATGGTTTCTACTCAGGTGTACCAAGTGTCGTTGACGAAATAATAATCGAATCCAAGCTGCTATTCCTTGTTCTTTAGGACAAAAAGGATGCAAAGAAGATCTTGGTTGAAACGCTCGGCACTCGGTACAGCTGCACTGTTAACCCTTCCAACCACCCAATGGGCGAATCCTTCGGAGGAAGTTAACGCGAAAAGGGAGATTCGTTTAAATGCAAATGAAAATCCTTATGGACCTTCCAAACGAGTTCAAAAGGCCCTACAGTCCCTAGGCCCAGTGGGCAACCGTTACCCACGTGCATTGAGGAAAGCATTAAAGGAGAAGTTGGCTGATCATTTTGATTTAGCGCCAGATTGGTTCTTCCTTGGAGCAGGTTCTGCAGAATTGCTCGGATTGCTTGGTCTATACTATGGTAGTCAGTCCGGCACCGTCATCAGCCCCACACCGATATTTCCTTTACTCCCCCAATATGTTGCTCGCCATGGGGGAGACTGGCGTCAGGTACAGATGGCTGCTAATGGTGAGATCTCACTCTCAGCCATTGACCACGCCATTGATAGTAAAACCCAACTCCTGTATATCTGTAATCCTAATAATCCGACTGGCTGGACCTTCTCCACTGAGAACTTAAAGCAGTATTGTCAATCTGTACCGAAGGATATCGATATCTGCCTTGATGAGGCTTACATTGAGTATACGACAGCAGGAGAATCAGCTTCCCTAGTCAACTTGGTAGAGCAAAATCCCAACTTGATCATCTGTCGCACCTTCTCCAAGATCTACGGTTTGGCAGGAATGAGGATCGGTTATATGATCGCCCATCCAGATAAGATTAAAGAATTCCGGGATTACCATACGGGCTTTGAGATTACTGCCTCAGCTTATGCTTTACAAGCGGCCATTGTAGCGCTGGACGACCAGGAATTTGTAGAAGAAAGCCGTCGGAAAAATCAGGAAGCTTTAGCCGATATGATGGAGGTGTGTACGAAACTGCAACTACCCTATATTCCTTCTCAAGCCAATCATCTAGCTTTTAATCCCTCTTCATTAAATGTTCCATTTTTTACCCAAATGGAACAGGCTTCCATTCGCCTAGGACGATTTCAATGCCAGGGAGAAGATTGGTGTCGCTTGACGATGGGCACAAAAGCAGAAATGCGGGCCTTCCAAGAAGAATTACAAGCTTTGGCCGATAAAGAGTAAATACTTCATGTTTTGGATTCTGCTGCCATAGCAGTGTGTAAAGGGATTTGTAACAAATCTCTCAAGCCGCTTAAATCTGTGGCAGTGGGATCCGTTTCATCGGCATAGGTCCACGCAAATTCCGCTTGGGAATGTCGGGGAAATACATGCAGATGAAAGTGGCCGATATCATTGAATGCTCCCCCATTTTGCATCATACTGTAGCCAGCGGGTTTAAAATGACGCTTCAGCAAACCCACGTACACCTTGGCACATTTCCAGACTTGCTCAAGCACTCGATCTGGTATCTCATCGATATCCTGATAATGCTCGTTGGTAATGATCAAGGCATGCCCTTTCGAAATGGGATCCATATCAAAAAAGAGGCTCACCCACTGATCTTGATACACAATCTTCTTCTGCTCCCGGCGGAGCTGGCAAAATCTACATTCCATTTAGGAAAGCTAGTACTTTTTCATTGAAAAGAGCAGCTTGTTCCATGTTGATTAGGTGAGCAGCATCTGGAATCCCTTGAAGTTGTGACTGAGGAAGTTTCTCATCCAGGACTTTTGCATTCGCTTTGATGAAATCAAAATCCCTTTCTCCATAGAGAACAAGAGCTGGTAAAGACAGACTTTGTAGCTGTGAAAGCGGATCAAGCGTTTTCAGTTTGGGGATTCTCAGATGGTTAGCCTGCTTGACATATTGAGAGACAGAAGTTTGGACATAGCTGTCCAAAGCCTGTGGTAATTCCGTTTTAGTTCCTAGAGCATTCAGACGGACCAGATAATCGACTACTTCTTCCGTTTTCCCGGCTTGAATTGCGGCTACATACTTACTCATGATGCCTAAGAATTCAGCATTCTTCTCTTGAAATCCTACTAAGCCTGGGGAAGCGAGTACGAGTTTTTGCACCTTCCCGGGCTCGTTTATGACATAATCAAGCGCGATAATAGCCCCAAAAGAGAGGCCCACCAAATGAAACTGTGTCACGCCTACCTTTGCCAGCACAGCCTTTAGATCCTCAATCTCAAGTAGCTGATCCTGTGTGTTTTGAGACTTACCATGTCCCCGAACATCATAGGTGATGACCTTATAATTCTTACTAAAGGTTTTGACTTGCTGTTCCCACATCTGTTGGTCAAGTCCACCGGCGTGGATGAGTACTAATGGGAATCCCTTTCCGGACACTTGATAAGCAATCGGGTTTTGATCTTCTTGCTCCAAGTTTTTGATCATAGTCTTGGTACTACAAGCTGTTAAAAGGAAAGTCAAAAGAATCCAGGAAAACTCCTTCATGTGCGCGGGTTTAAGCTATTGAGAATGGTGATTTATTTCAGCTTATTTTCCGTGAAGTAAGTAAAATATTCCTGTTGTTTTTGGAAGATTCTACGAATGGGTATTAGGCTTAGATAAGCGACGATTATGCCTGGATTTAGTCCTTCCTAATCCATCAGAAGTTTGTACCACATTTTGAAAACTGCAAATACTGTTCGATCGTGAAATGCATATTCGGGAAATGATTGAAGTCCTGTACACTGACACGTTTTACCCGAAGCCTAAAGTCTTGGTTCGTCTTGGCGGAACGAAGCACAAAGTAAGGGTGACTGAATCCTAGTTCGTATAGACTTTGCATTAAATGTGAAAGCTGAATCATAGGAACATTGCGATCCACAAATAGTAAAGGCTGGGTCTCTTCGCGACGATGCTCTGGGAGCTTAATTTGGTGCCGCTCAACCCAAAGACTTAGGTCCAGTTCCAATGTGTCATACAAGTAGCTGCCCAACTGTATTCTAGGTTCAGAGCCATACTCTATTTGGTACTCCTGCTTCGGAATCCCCACTTTTATGTGCATCCAACGACTACTTAACTTCAAGGTGTCCAAGGTATGCTGATGCTTCACTACCGGTAGGTCGATGTCAACACTATCACCCAGGAAGAAATCAGATTGCTTATTGCAACAGCCTTCTTGGCAACGTATAGCATAGAATGGTATATCTTCTGTGTATAAGCTGGGTTGTCTTAGAAATAGCGTATCACCCTTTAGGTAATATTTAAAATTGGCACTTAAACATTCTGCTCCAAACTCTATTCGCCTTTGGGTGCTTATGATCTGACCTTCAAGCCTCAGGTTTCCGCCAATTCCCAAATTAATAGTGGCTTCTCTATCCGGGCCAAGATCAATAGTCTGAATATATCCATTGCTACTGGGGCGAGTCCCATCAGCATCATAGACATGCCAATGCCCTTCCAATTTCGGAGGGGAGGCGAGACAAAGGAGCCATAGACAAAAGGTGGAAAGGCAAGCAGCTATTGGAATAGAAATGAGCTTAGCGGTGTCTTCGTTCATAAGAGGTATCGGGTTTCTCTAGTAGAGATGTGAAAAAGCCTGAGTTGGGTGTATTGGAAGCCTACGAGATTGAAATATTTTTGCCGGGAAGCCTGCAAATTTGAGATAAGCAGGATTGAATATCCCTGGACGTATATCGCCTACACTTAATTTGTCTGCCTCTCGTTTATCTGCTTTCCTCCAATTTGCGTACTTTTGAAACAGCCCCTCCACTTATTAATTGAACGAAACCCGTAGGTCTTAAGCATGGTACCCAAAATACTCGTGGTTGATGATGAGCCCCAGTTTGAACGACTAGTTCTGCAGCGATTTCGCAGGCAGTTGAGGGCTGGTGCTTTTGAATTTGTCTTTGCCAATAACGGTAAAGCTGCGCTAGAGGTACTCGCCGAACAGCCGGATATTCAGGCGGTACTTAGCGATATCAATATGCCTGAAATGGATGGATTGGAATTAATCACTACCATCCATTCAAAGTATCCGATGATGAGGGTTGTGATCGTTTCTGCCTATGGTGACATGGATAATATCCGTCAAGCCATGAATCAAGGGGCTTTCGATTTTGTCACCAAACCGATTGATTTTGCCAACCTAGAAGCAACGATCAAGAAGACATTGCGGGAAGTGGAGGTAATCCACAAGGCCAAAGAGGCTGAAAAACTGGCACTCAAGAACGAACAACTGCTAGAGCTCGATCAATTAAAATCGGAGCTCTTTACCAATATTGCCCATGAGTTTCGAACGCCCCTAACTGTCATATTGGGGATGGCTGATCAAATCAAAACAGCTCCCGATGACTGGTTGGATAAAGGGGTGACGATGATCCGTCGCAATGGAAGTCAGTTATTACATCTGGTAAATGAACTCCTAGAGCTGCGGCAGCTGGAAGCCGGCAAGTTGAAGTTAAATGCCATCCATGGCAATGTAGTTTCCTACCTTAAATACATAGCTGAATCCTTTCGTCCAATGATGGAAAGTAAGGATTTGATGCTTCATCTGTTATTCTCTCAGGATGAACTCCTGATGGACTATGATCCAGAGCGTTTGCTGACTATCGTTTCGAATTTGCTGTCTAATGCCATCAAATACACGCCTTCCGGAGGGCACGTTTACTTGCAGTTAGATCAAGCAACGGAAAGCAAGATTGAAGGAGAAGCCCCTAGTGCCCATCTGAAGGTGAGTGTCAAGGATAGTGGTATCGGAATTGCTGAAGAAGACCTGTCTCAGCTCTTTGATCGCTATTTCCAGGCAGATATTGGGGCTGAGGCGCTGGAAAGTTTGGGGAGTGGGGCAATCGCAAGAAGCGGCGTCGGTTTGGCCTTCGCCGCGCAATTGGCTCAGTTGATGGGTGGTGTGATTGAGGTGGATAGTAAGCTTGGGGAGGGATCCGTATTTACGCTCTGGTTACCGATTAATAAGGAGCATGAGCAAGGAGAAATTAAAGCTAGCACCAAAGACCTAGTGAAGGAAATAGCATCTTTCTCTTCCTTAGAAGCTGTGGAATCGGTTCTAGTGGATGGCTCCGATACTTCCAATGACAAGCCGCTATTGCTACTGGTGGAAGATAATGCCGATATTCGGGAGTACCTGATATCGATCCTTTCCAATAATTATCAATTGCAAGTGGCGAAGGATGGAGAACAAGGAATAGAAATGGCCTTAGCACAAATTCCCGATGCCATCATTAGTGATGTCATGATGCCAAAGAAAGATGGTTTGGAGCTTTGTGACAGTTTGAAAAATGATCCTAGAACTAGCCATATCCCCATTCTATTGCTCACAGCTAAGGCAGACGACCTCTCCCGTATTGAGGGCTTGAAGAGAGGGGCTGATGCCTATATCAGCAAGCCATTTAAGGCAGAGGAGTTGAAGATTCGTTTGGAACAGCAACTGGCTTTGCGTAAGCGCTTACAGGCGTATTTCTCCGATAAAATGTTAGACAGCAAGAGCCCCTCGGATACGCAGGAAGATAATCCGCTGTTCTCCAACCTTGAAGACAGCTTTATCGCTAGTTTTCATCAGAGCTTAGAAGAGAATATTGAAGACGAGAATTTTGGAATTACCGAGATGTGCAAGGCCATGGCCATGAGCCGAGCCCAATTACACCGGAAAATCAAAGCCTTGACGGGGCTGTCTACCTCGCACTATATGCGCGCCATTCGACTGCAAAAGGCTCGACAGTTACTAGAAAAGACGGACCTCAATATTTCAGAAGTTTCCTATCGAGTGGGTTTTAAAGATCCAAAGTACTTTTCTCGGACCTATTCTGAGGTATATGGATTTGCCCCTACGGAAACTCCGAAAACATAGAGCCCATTGTCAATGATTTTCTTTCCATGAAACAATAGTCCACCTTTTTGCAACGATAGTCCACGAAGCCTATTTGATTTCCCTTCATCTTTGTATTGTCCTTCAACAAATGCGAAAAGTGAGTCGCTTTTACGGACAAAACACACTTAACCAAAAGAGGAATCCCCTCATCTCATGATCGTTAACTTAAAAACCTTTTTTATGACAACGACATATCAAACAGCCAAGAATCAAGTGATGAATAGCAAACGTGCAGGTGAAGGAACGGCGAACTTGAATTTTGACCTTCTATATCGTCAATTTGCGCCAAAGGTTTACATGAAGTGCTTGAGCTTATTAAAAGATGAGGTATTGGCAAAAGATGCCATGCAAGAGATATTTATCCGAGCTTTTATGAAGTCTTCTCAGTTTCGTCAAGAAGCTAAAGTCTCAACTTGGTTGTATTCCATTACTTACAACTACTGCATGGACTTCTTGAAAAAGCAGCAGTCTAAACGTTCCAAAATAGGAGAAGATTACCGAGAGGCAGCCAGCGTGGTGGAAGAAAACGATGTTGACCATTACCTAATTGATCGCAAGATCGCTGAGTTGAATACAGTATTGGATGAATTACCCTCTTCAGATCGCAAGATTCTTCTGATGAAATTTCAAGAAGAAATGTCGATTAAAGAGATGGCACAAAGAAAAAATAAATCAGAAGGAGCCATCAAGATGAAGCTCAACCGAGCAAAAGCAAAAGCTCGCCAACTAAGAATTAAACATGCGGCTAGGCTTTCAGCCTGATAACCGTTCCCCGAGTTTTCATAAATCGAGATGAACAATGACCCCTTAAGGGTCCCTTATTAAGCAGAAAGCTCCCTTTGGGGAGCTTTTTTTTGCTTACTGATTGTCAATTCTATATTTATTCCACTCCTTCTTCAGGTGTAGACCAATTTCCTGTCGATATTTAAGAACATTTTCCCCCGTTTTTAGTATAAGTTAGTTAAATTACAACAGCATTCACCCATCAACCTAAGGCTGAGCTTCTTAACTTCCCAATACTGAACATCACTCTTTTTGTAATTATTTTCAGCCTAGGAGCTTCCTGGTTTCGGAATTTTCTAACCACGCATGTGTCTTATGAAAGTACTACAGCGCATACTGAATAATGGCATTTCGGGTGACCTCAGTAGCCTAGAAAAACTTGCCCGACAGATATTTAACTTCGATCTTGTAATGGGGATGGTGCTCCCCATGATTACCGTTGTCTTTTACGAAGTAAGTGGTTTTACGACCCCTGCCTTTTTAGCTGGCCATATTTTTATTATTCTCTTTTTTGGAAGTTGTATCTACTTTGTATCCAAGGGTTACTACGAGTATTGTGTTTGGAAATGCATCGGCTTTATCTATCTCATGATGCTGGTCATTGTTCTCAATTTTAGTAGTCTTTTCAATAGCCTCTTTTTTGTACCCTTAGCCTTAAACGCCTTAATCTATTTCCCCGGGAGAAAAAAGGTATCCTTATCCATCTTGATTCTTTTTCTAGTTACCGGTCTTGTGCTATTCATTGTCGAGCTGAATTACTTTTCTTTTCAAGAGAATACCAGTTTCCAAATCCTTAGCATGAAGACGGCCTTGACCTTCTTTGCCTATATATTCGCCTATAAGATCTTGAGTTTTTTACTGATGTACTGGCGCACTATCACTACGAAAGAGGCTTCTGAAGCAGGCGTGAAACAGTTTTTAAAATTAACTACCGAGGGTATATATCATATTGCTTTCTCTCCACCGATTCCACTAGATCTACCCATCGAAGAACAGTATAGTAGGTTTAAAAAGGATGGCGTCTTCTTGGAATGCAATAATGCATTTGCCAAACTTTATGGCTACGAGGATGGAAGTATACTGAACGGGATGCCAGTTACAAAATTTGTATCGGGTATTCCCGATGCCGGCATGGCGGTAACCTTTCCCGACTTTGCCAAGTCTAATTATATTCTGCTCAATAAAGCTTCGAGAGAATGGAATGACAAGGGAGAATATGTTCACTTACTTAATAATGTCTTTGGAATTATTGAGAAGAATGAATTGAAGGGAATTTGGGGAACGCAGCGAGATATATCTGAGCTCAAGGCGACGCAAGATACCATCGCCATGCGGGATGAGATCACAGAAAGGTTAATGGCTAATTTTCCGGTTGTGTACTATCGGTTTGACAAAGACCTCAACTTTACGCTCAGTGTTGGTGGCGCCTTAAACCGCTTGAACTTGAAACCCAATGAGGTTGTGGGTAAAAGTATGAAAGATCTATACCGTCATGTACCAGAAATCATTGAAGGTCATCAGGTCTCGATCGAAGGGAAAGATAATGCCTTTTTGACCAAGGTGCCCACCACCGAAGAGGAGCTCTTTTTTGATACGCGTGTTACTTTCGATGTAAAAAAGCAAGAGGGAATTGGATTTGCACTTGAAACGACCGAACGGAAAATTGCGGAGAATGCTCTGTTGAAGAGCGAAAATCGTTTTCGAAACCTATTCAATAGCACCTTCGATGCCATTTTTGTATTCAATATCGAAACGGGCTTAGTGGAAGAGTGCAATGAAAATGCTAAGGTGATGTTTGAAATACCGGATGATGTAGATATCCGTACGCTATCTCCGATCTACATGACGCCGCAATATCAGCCCGATGGAAGCCTCTCTAGTAAGATTATTGAAGAGCAAGTAGCTGCTTTATTTTCAAAGAAGCGCTTGCAGATTGAGCTCAGCCACAAGCGCTTTGGAGGTGAAGTGTTTGAAACGGAAACTACCCTAATTCCCAGTAATTACAATTCCAAGGAAATTTTGGTGATCATAAAGGATGTCTCAACAAGGCGACAAGCTGAAAAGGCCTTAATAAGAAGGGAACGGCAATTGCGAGAAGCTCAGAAAGTAGCACTGTTGGGTAGCTGGGAATACGATTACAATTCTCAGATATTTTCGTGTTCTGAACAACTGCACAAGATGTTCGCAGTACATAATTCCAGTGAGGGAGGATACAGTGCTTGCATGAAGGTATTGGTGTCAGATGAGTACTATAAATTCATGGTTCAAGTAATGGATGAAGCGGAGCGAAATGCATTTAATTTCACCTATCAAAAACAGCTGGACAACGGCGAGCAGCGATGGTTTCAAATGACCGGAGGCAAGTCTTTTGATGAAGAGGGCCGACCAACGAGAATTTCTGGTATCGTGCAAGACATTACCACACAACAAAACCAGGAAGAGATCATTCGAAAAGCCCTCAAGGCATTGAATGAAAAGAATGAGGACCTAGAAAAGTATATTGATAGCAATATGCAATTGGAAAACTTTGCATACATGGCTTCACATGACCTTAAAGCTCCCATTAGAACCATCGTAAGTTTCACACAGCTTCTCAAGCGAAGTTTAAAAGACCGATTGCAGGATAATGAGGAAGAATACCTTCAGTACATAAGTACGGGGGCTAATAGCATGAAGAACCTCATTGAGGATTTATTGACTTACTCTCGAGTAAATACCAATAACCACCAATTAGAGGAAGTTTCTCTTCCTAGGATACTCGAAAGTATCCAACTCAACCTACAGACTGCCTTAGAAGACAGTGGAGGCTCTATCAAGATCAAAAACATACCTGATAGTATTCAGGCAGACAGCACTATGATGCGTCAACTGTTTCAGAACCTGGTGGAGAATGCCATTAAATTCCGTAGACCCGGCATCGCACCCAAAGTTGAAATCGGTTGTTCCAATACAGAGGATTACTGGAACTTCTATATTAAGGATAATGGAATAGGCATTAGCTCCGAATTTCAGGAAAAGATCTTCCTACTTTTCCGCAAGTTGCATAGTAGTTCGCAGTACGAGGGTACTGGAATAGGTCTAGCCCTCTGTAAGAAGATTGTGGAGCAGCATGGTGGTAAAATATGGGTTAACGACGAATATAAGGAAGGTACCTGTTTTCAATTTACCCTTCGCAAAGAGCTGGTGCTTGACTTGGTAAGTGCATAATAAATAGATCTCTATAGCCTGATCTCATCTCAACTAGATCGCTAATTTTTACTACATTAGCACGGATGAAAAACCAACGCTAATGAACCAGTACCGACGTCTCCTTGTGGCTGCGCTAGCTCTCTTATACTGTGTATCGAGTTGTCGCCAAAAAGAGGAGGTAACTACCTTACCGAATATCGTGATCATTTTTACCGACGATCAAGGTTATCAAGACCTAGGTTGCTATGGCTCTCCCGATATCAGAACGCCTCACCTCGATCAAATGGCCAAAGAGGGAATGAGATTCAAGAATTTCTATGTTTCACAGCCTGTATGTTCTGCTTCACGAGCGTCCCTGCTCACCGGTTGTTATGCCAATCGCATGGGTATACACGGCGCCTATATGCCATACGTGGGGAAGGGGCTGCATCCCAATGAGGTAACCATCGCCGAAATGCTAAAACCTTTAGGGTATGCTACTGCCCAGTATGGTAAATGGCATCTAGGTTCGGAGCCTGAATTTCTGCCTACTCGCCAAGGATTTGATGAGTATTTTGGAATTCCTTTTTCAAATGATATGTGGCCTTATCACCCCTCTCAGGGAACCATCTTTGATTTTGACCCGCTCCCCCTGGTAGAAAATGAGCAAACCATTGATACGTTGGAAGATCAGTCCATGCTGACAACTTGGTATACAGAACGTGCCATCTCTTTTATTGAAAGAAATAGAAATCAGCCTTTCTTCCTATACGTTCCCCACAGCATGCCCCATGTGCCGCTATTTGCTTCCGAAAAACATAAGGGTAAATCCGCAGCTGGATTGTACGGAGACGTGATCGAGGAGATCGATTGGAGCGTTGGGCAAATCCTAGCAGCGCTTAAGGACAACGACCTAGACGAAAATACCTTGGTCATTTTTACTTCTGATAATGGCCCGTGGCTTTCCTACGGGGGACATTCTGGGCGAGCCTTACCTTTGCGAGAGGGCAAGGGAACGGCTTGGGAAGGAGGGGTCCGAGTGCCTTGTATTATGCGATGGCCAGGCAAGATCAAGCCAGGGAGAGAGGAGGCTAAACCCGCCATGACCATTGATGTGTTTCCCACGATTGCCGCCCTGACCGGAGCTAGTTTGCCAGAGCACGCCATCGACGGTAAGGATATGACGGATCTAATGGTGGGAAAAGAAAAGGTCGCCCCTCATCAAGCGGCTTACTATTTCTATTACAAAAGCAATGAGTTGCATGCGGTGATGAGTGGAGATGGAAGATGGAAGCTCTATTATCCTCATCGATACCGTTCTCTGAATGGCAGAACCGGAACTGACGATGGGCAACCCATTCCCTATGATCAAAATGACTTGGATAAAATGGAGCTCTATGACTTATTTAATGATGTAGGAGAAGTCCACAATGTGATCGGAGAACACCCTAATGTAGTTAAAAGGTTGGAGGCCTATGCTGAAAAAGCTCGTGCTGAATTGGGCGATCGATTGACGGGGAGAAAAGGAGCTGGTGTCAGGCCAGTCGGCGAATTAGCAGGGGCGGGAACGGATTGAGGAAGCATGCCAATACAACTGCATCCATTGCTCTTGGAAGGACGATTTGTCGCACAAAATATTAGTATTTTTTAAAAACGAAGAACCGAAAACTTTAAACAAATTACCGCTATGTCTAATTCTAAATCGATCCTAATCATCACAGGCGATGCTGGTGAGAGTTTTGAAATTCTATATGCCAGTCACCGATTGCAGGAGGCAGGTTATCAACCTGTCATTGCAGCTCCATCCAAACGCCGGATGCACCTTGTGATCCATGATTTCGAACCTGGCTGGGATACCTATGTGGAACGTCCGGGATACAACGTTTCCTCCGACATAGCCTTGGCTGATGTCAAGCCTGAGGATTATCATGCCGTCCTGATTCCTGGCGGGCGAGCGCCGGAGTATTTACGCAATAGTCAGAAGGTAATTGAGATTGTTCGTGCCTTTGCTGCGGCCGACAAATTCATTTTTGCGATTTGTCATGGGGTACAAATATTGATCACTGCTGGTCTGGTGGATAAGCGGCCAATTTCTTGCTACGAACATGTTCGTTTTGAAGTGGAATCCTGTGGCGGAGTGTATGTAGCAGATCAAGAAGCTACTCGAGATGGTAAAATAGTAACGGGCAAAACCTGGGAATCTCATCCGGACTTTTACCGTGCCGTATTTGAATGCTTGAATAGCGAAGTGGTAGTTTAACTTTTGGTAAAAGGAAACGAAATATGAAATACCAACGAATTAACATTTTCCTTCTGTTGCTGGCCCTCAGCTTCCTGTCGGCCTGTGAATCTGAAACGGCTTCTACTGCTGGAAGTGAAAATCGTCCGCCGAATATTATCATCATTTTTGCTGATGATCTAGGGTATGGAGATCTCGGCACCTATGGCAATCCCACTATTAGAACGCCCCATCTCGATCAAATGGCGGCGGAAGGCTTGAAGTTCTTCCAATTCTATTCTGGCGCTTCGGTTTGTACACCCAGTCGAGCGGCTTTATTGACGGGACGCTTGCCGATTCGTTCCGGTATGGCCAGTGATCGATATCGAGTATTGTTTCCCTTCTCCGCCAGTGGCTTACCCTCCGAAGAAATCACCCTAGCTGAAGCTTTGAAAGAACAAGGGTACCAGACGGGCATAGTGGGAAAATGGCATTTAGGGCACCATCCACAATATCTTCCGCTGCGGCATGGCTTTGATACATTCTATGGCCTCCCATACTCAAATGATATGCTTCCGAGGCCGAATGCCAAGTGGGGCCCAGCTCGGAAATACCCTCCGCTACCCCTATATCAGGATACTGCTGTCTTGGATACGAATCCGGATCAGCGTCTCCTGACCAAGCAGTATACGGAGAAGGCTAAGGCCTTTATTGATGCGCATGAGGAGGAGCCTTTTTTCTTGTATATGCCGCATTCCTTCCCACATGTTCCGCTCTTCGCTAGTCCTGATTTTGAGGGGAAAAGTAGCAGAGGTCTGTATGGGGATGTGGTAGAGGAATTAGATTGGAGTGTAGGGCAGATCTTGAACACATTAAAGGAAAAAGGCTTAGACAAGAACACCTTAGTTGTATTTACTTCCGACAATGGTCCCTGGTTAACCGAAAAACAAGAGGGCGGTTCTGCGGGTCTTTTGCATCAGGGAAAGGGGTCTACCTTTGAAGGCGGAATGCGTGAACCAACTATCGCCTGGTGGCCAGGGAGGATCGCACCAGGTATAACTCAGTCGTTGGGCACCACCATGGATATTTACGCCACCGCTGTCAAGCTAGCAGGAGGATCGCTTCCCGACGACCGCACCTATGACGGTACAGATTTAAGTCCTGTATTTGACGATCCTAATGCGAAGGTGCGTGATGAAGTGATTTATTACCTGGGGGCTCAGGTATTTGCGTATAGAAAGGGGCCTTGGAAAATGCACTTGAAGACATTAAATCCTTATATTGGAGAACAGCCAGTAGCTCATGATCCTCCCTTGCTCTATCAATTAGAGCATGACCCATCCGAACGATTCAATTTGGCGGCGGAGCATCCAGAGGTGCTGGAAGAGCTGCGGGCGGCCTTGCAACGACACTTGGATGGCGTGAAGTCCGTCCCATCGGTTTTAGAAGACATTGATCAATCTTACTTCGAATAAAAGTTATACCATCAATGAAATCACATCTAAATCTATCCTTTGTTCTGATTTTTTCCCTCCTATACCTTAGCGGTTGCGCCCAAGGCTCGGATAATTCCGCGGAGCAGATTGGTGCTGCGGTAATGGCCATTCCTGAAGACCTCCGGGATGGGGCCAAGGTGCTAGGCTATGACCAAAAGGGAGAACTAGTGACCTTAAGAGAGGGCACAAATAATATGATTTGTCTCGCTGATGATCCCAACAAAGCCGGATTTAATGTGGCCTGCTATCATGTGGACCTGGAGGCTTTTATGGCTCGAGGCCGTGCCTTGAAGAAAGAAGGAAAAAATGCCAATGAGGTGTTTGATATACGAGAAGCGGAGGCCAAAGCTGGTGTATTGAAAATGCCGGAAAACCCCACCACCTTGCACATCTTGTCGGGGACGGAAGGAAAATACGACGCAGCCACCAATACGGTTACTGGAGCGAACTACCGCTCGGTAGTGTATATTCCTTTTGCTACCGCGGAGTCTACCGGTTTACCCTTGCAACCACAGGTACCCGGTGGGCCTTGGATCATGGACCCAGGAACGCATAGAGCGCACATCATGATCACGCCTCCACCGCAGAATTAGGCTAAAAAGGGGAGAGTTCCGAAGTCTTAAAGACTTCGGAACTCTCCCCTTTTTTTATCTGAATCCACCCCATGAGACAATAATCCACCCTTTTGAGACAATAGCCCACCTCGCTTTCCTAAAAGCACTGCATCTTTGATCTATCATTGTTATCCCATTATGAAAACCCGAAGGCAATCACCCATAGCCTTTCTAGAAAGTACAAACTGATGAATCAAACAAGCATTAAAGCAGGAAGAATTCAATTCCATCACAATCCCAAAATTCAGTATCCTCAGCAACTAGCACTAAAGAATAAACAAAGACTATTTGTAGGATTACTCTTTTTCTTGGTTCCCTTGATTTGCCTCTTGGGGACATTGGTCTTGCAATTAGTCTAAGAATTTATGGGCTGACCTAAACCGCTTGGGAATTACAAACTACTCTTGTAGGTCAGCTTAGATGCGTCTGATAGGGTGAGGGAAGAGGAGTGAATGAAGAATCCGCTTAATGTAAACTAAATCTCGCTCCTTTTCCCAAAAGCCCTGCCATTTCTGGCTTTCCCTCCTTTAATACTTGTTTTTCTATCCTTTTTTGAGCTGGTTTGACCGCATGATAAGGTAAACAGCGAATCCCACCGCCACACCTGGTACTAGACTTAGCAGGAGGCAAATCCATCCGTATTTAACCTTCGGTGACTCGTAAATTATCCAGATTAATAGTACAGCAAAACAACTAAAGACGTCTGCTGAATAGGCGGAAGCATAGGGGTTGACGAAGCCAGCTCCAAAGGCTCCTATGATGTCCGGTTGTTCAATTAAGGGAGGAAGCACTAGTAGGCAGAATAGCACAGTGAAGATTCCTGCCACTATGCCGACACTAATGATAAATGCCTTTTCGGTCATGGTTTTGATGCTTTTGGATGAATAGCTAAAGTTATGGATCAGGTCAATGAGTTAGCTTTTGGACCATAGAATTTCGAATTCACTTCATAATTTTCCCACTCTGCAACAATAATCCACCCATTAGAGACAATAGCTCACTTCACTTTCTGTAAAGTGCTGCATCTTTGAACTGTCCGAAACACCTATTTCTAAAACCTCAGTGAGATTCTTGAAAAGGATCTCGAAAAATGTAAGATCATGAAAAGCATCGCAACCCAACCTATTCAACTTCAACAAGATCTGAACGAAAAAACTTCAACAGCTAAAACGGACGCCCATCAACAACTCGTCGCTGTGCTTTGTCTTTTATTCTTCCCTTTTATGTATTTGATTGGATCATTGATTACCAGTCTTTTCTAAAGGCCCTCAGGTCGTTCTATTTCCCGTTCTAGTATCGGCTCTAGATCTTCAATAGCTTCGAGACCATCTTCAGGTCGCCAAGTATACATCTTGATATTGATTCTTGATTCGCTGATGCTTAGAATAGAAAACCCGTTCTTTTCGATAGGCGGTAGGATCTCCTCAACGTCCATGTCTTTCGGTACCTTTGCAGTGGTCCCCCTGAAGGAACTTGGGAAACCCAGTTTTCCACTTCCCAAAGTTCCTGAACCGATTACGTGGATCGGCTTCCTGCCGAAATCGAGATTCCCACTTCTGTAAATCTTAGCATAGCTGGAATTGTGCAAGTCGCCCTGAATGATGATGGGTAGCTGTTTCGATCCACGCCAGCTCTTTAGTATCCTTTGGTGCTGGAGCCACCATCCGGTTTGCCACTTGAATTTCTCCGTTTCGCCTACTCCGATTTCACCATCAGCTTGGAACACATCCGGATACCATTCACTCCATTTTCCAGCAGTTAATCCGAATGGGGTGGAAGGAATATGAATGATGTATCTTGTATCAGTGGTTAGGGTTCTCCGTTTAATCCAGTCTTCTGCAGCTCTGGCTACTAAGATGCCCTCTTCCCCCAGGAGAGCGGAGTGCCTCTTACAGTCATAGAGCACCGACTCAAGCAATTTGCCATAGCGCAAGGTTCCGTAGTGCTTATTGCGGCCTTCGTGTGCTCCTGGCAAATTGAGCGGCCGGTTGCGGTCTGATAAGAATTCGGGATAATAGAGTTTTTGAATCAGGCCCTGCCCTTCAATGCCATATAATTTTGGCGGAAGTGTAACGAGATCCTCATGAGCCTCATCGTTTTCGAGAAGATCATGATCGTCGGGTAGGAAATAAGTTGGGGTGGAACGTAAAAGGCAACCATACAATTCGGCGATCTGAGCGTCAGCGATTTGGGTGATCGTAGACAGATTTTTTTCACTAGACATCGGGGTATTTAGGTCTAAATGCCCATATATATTATCGAGTCGGAGTTTAACCAGTTTCTTCAGAAACCCCTTATCCATGGTTTGTCGATCCCAGTAAATATGGTCTCCATTGGCAATAACGACATCTGGATTAAAGCTCAAGCCTCGTTTGAGCAGCAGGTGTCGGAATTCGGTCTTTAGGAATAATTCCTGACGTAAAACACGTTCCTTTACTCCCCCAGCACAGGTAAAGGCGAGGATAGTCAATTCTTGCGCACTACTATCGGGATGAGGGTATGTTCTAAGATCCCATTTATCTGCAAGCTTAGTCTGATCTGCGGTTTCAAGTTGTAAAGAATAGCTGGTGTTAGGGTTAAGATGGTTAACGAAAAACTCCCAAAACCTTTGTGTTGACTCTAAGGATTGCCCCTGGATGTTGAGACTATCAGAAAGGACGAGATTGGGCGGGCCAGCTAGGGGGGCTTTGAAAGAGACTTTAACTAAGAACTGTTGGTGGTTGGCTGCCGGTAAAATGTGTCGAACTGATCCATTATCCCAGCCCTCATAGGTGGGATAGGAGGGGAGATGTTTCGCTGGGAAATAGATGTGTCGAAGTAAAAGTAGGCTAGAGGCGAAAATCAGTATTGCAAATACTACTAGAACCTTCTTGGCCAAACGTATCAAGCTAGTGCTTTGTTTGTTGATCATTACTAAAGATACACAGCCTATGGCCGATTCTTTCTTTCTCTACCCATATTTTACCTTTCAGGTTTTTGCCTATTCCCCCATCAGCCGATACCAATCATTTCATCGCCTTCGGTGAGACTGCTATCGGCATATGCTATTTAAGCGCACTATCACCTCCCTTACTTTTGGCCGGAACTAGCAACAATAATCCTCCTCTGCAACAATACTCTACTATTCCTTTTGCATGGATACAATAATCCACGTTTCTGCAACAATAGCCCACGCAAGACTTCCATAAAGGGGCCAATTTTACAGGGTAAGTATTCTAAAACCCAGTGTAATACACCTCATCATGAACACCAATCTTCCCGTAGTCGACTACCCAGCTAAGGTTACCGCTAATCCTCTTACTGATCAGGTCAAGGCCGTTCCCCAATTGGCATGGAAAAACTGGGGCAATACTGTTTCCTGTCTTCCTGACTATTCCTTTTTTCCCACTTCTGGTAAAGATTTAGCCGAAATTGTACAGCTAGCTAGACAAACACGGCGTAAGCTTAGAGTGGTGGCGCAAGGTCATTCTTGGTCGGCTTTGGTTCCGACTAATGACATTTTGGTCTACATCAAGGACCTGGATAAAGTAGAGATGGACGTAACTGATCCTTCCAATCCATTGGTAGTGGTAGAGTCTGGTGCGACCATTAAGCAAGTCAATGATGTACTGGAAGGTCATGAATATGCCTTACCTTTTAATGTAGTCTTGGAGAGTGTAAGATTCGGCGGACTAATAGCTACAGGGAGTCATGGCTCGGGTTGGGAAAATGATACTTTGTCGGATCTTGTTAACTGGATCGAAATTGTAGATGCCCAAGGAGAAATTCGTCGTTTTGAGGAAGGAGTAACTAGTGAAGAAGTGATGAATGCTGCCCGTCTACACCTAGGGATGTTCGGAATTACCTGGAGAATGGGCTTGAAGGTAAAGAAATCCTGGAGAGTGAAAACCGTCGATGAGCGCCGGGATTTCGATGAGGTAATGCAAAACATGAAGGAAATAGTCCTAGGAAATGAAAGTGTGGACCTATTCTGGTGGCCTTTCTGTGAGCAAATGTGGGTGAAACGTTGGAATAAGACGGAAGCGTCAATAACGGCTAAACCCCGTAAAAGTTGGTGGGAGTATGCCAGTTCCTGGGTGACAGCCCATATTGGCAATGCTGTATGGAGATTATCTGGCCATATTCCACCCCTTACGCCTTTTTTAAGTCGTTTATGCTTTGCATTCACACCATCCAGGAGCAAGAAGGTGGTAGATATCGTAGAAGCCATCCATTACCGCCGTTGTATCGAGGTTAATAAATGTGGTTGTGTGGAAATAGCCTTCAAAATCGATCCCGATTTTGCCAATGTTAAACAAGCTATTCTCTGGGTCAAAGAAAAGGCAGAAGCTTATGCTCAAGAAGGGAAGTTTCCTTTCAATGTAACCATGAACCTACGGTTTGTAGCTAATAGCACTTGTTGGTTGTCTCCTGCTTATGGAGAAGGTCATACCTGCTATATCGAAATCCTAAGTCATACTCGCCAAGATCGTTGGGAAGCCTTTTCGGCGGAGGTAGCCCAGGAATGGTTGAAGCTAAAAGGTGCTAAACCACATTGGGCGAAGGAGTTCCAACATATCCCCGGTGTGATTGATCACATTAAAGAAGGATATGGAAATAATATCGCACGCTTCAATGCCATTAAGAAAGACTTAGGAATGGACCCAGAGGGAATGTTTATGAATCCTTTTCTTCAAGAGGTCTTTTAATAAGGCTGATACTTTCTGTGGTCCCCACCTGTGCAAATTACAATTCCCCAACAGTTAGATACCTCCCTAAAACTAAATCCCATGAAACAAGTCCTGTTTCTTTTATTGCTCTTCCTATGTGCTGGCCCCGTACTGGCGCATGAGGAAGAGAAAACGGCAGAAATCACCATTATGGTTCACAATATCAAATCCCTAGAAGGGCGTGTAAGAATAGCGGTGTATAACCGTGCGGACCATTTTAATAAAGAGCCGCTGTATGCCTTTGCCTTTCCAAAGACGACTCAGACTGGAGGTCAATTGCTTTGCCAGTTTAGATTGCCCGTCGGAGACTACGCTTTTTCCTTGTTGGATGACAAAAATGACGACAATGCTATGTCTTTCTCCACCATTGGAATACCGAAGGAAGGATTCGGCTTTTCTAATAATGCTAAGATTGGTTTCCTGCGAGGACCGAAATTTAAGCACTGTCAAGTTAAGGTGGCATCTGGGAAGGTGAACAGTTGGCGAATCAAAATGCGCTATATTTAGTGAGTAGATGCTTCCAATGAACCAGCCAGGGTATACTTTGCGCAAACGCTAGAGCAAAAAAGGTTTGGGTTCTGCGGTAGAGTTCCTTACTAGCCCAAAAAATCATATTTTCCATTCAAACCAACTAATGACTTTGTATGAAAATGATTGGGCGATTTATGATTGGGCTAGCTGCAACCGCTAACGCCTTGTTCTCTTGGTTCGATTTTCTTGGAACTAAACATTCTAGAAGCCATGACTGGCATGAGCATGCCCGTTTCCACAATTCGATGGAAATGCTTTTCTTTTCTTTAGCCGGGGGAGTCTGTCTATGGTTGGTCATTTCCCATTGGCGGGAGCCTTTGGTCCGACGTATCGTTATGATCTTGACAGCAGGGCAATGGATTTGTTTTATGATAGCAGAATTCATCATAGGGCCTGCTCTCGGAATTGATACCTTTCCTACTGTTGACAAAACCTTTGGCATTCATGATACCGCATTGATGGTAATGGGGACACTGCTTTTCATTTTTACCGGCTACTGGTTGGATAGAAGAGCTCAACTTAAGTAGTGCCAGTCATTTCCATTAGGCAATTTAAGTGCGCAGGATAAGGATGCTACCTTCTGTTCCTTGATTTCATCGAGATAGTTACTCCACTTGGATAGCCTTTACCGGGTTCATTCTTGAGGCGATAAAGGATTGCCAACTGAAAATTACTAAGGTAAGAAGGATCACCCCAATTCCGATGATCCCAAATAGCCATGGCGTTAATTCGATCCGATAATTGAAAGAGGATAGCCAACGCTTTAATAGATGCCAAGCTACTGGACAGGCTACTAAAGCACTGAAGGTTAATAATTGAAGATACCTGCCAGAAAGTAGACCTATCAAGTTTAAGGAGGAGGCTCCTAGCACTTTTCGGATTCCAATTTCTTTACTGCGCCTACGAATCGTTACTTGCATTAAAGCGAATAGTCCCAACCAGGCAATTAGTATACCAAACCAAGAGGAGAGGCTAATGATTTTGCCCCAACGTTTTTCCTCTATGTACTTGGCGGCCAAAGATTGGTCAACGAATTCAAATTCGAAGGGAGTATCGGGCGAGATGGATTGCCATTGATCCTCTAGGAATTGTAAAACCGGAGTAATATCTCCAGGACCAATTCTTATGAAAAGTTGATAAAGATTTGGCGGCCAAACGTAGGTAGAGAGGCCTGTAATACCAGAAGAGATAGCGGAGGGGTCAATCGCTAGGATGAGCGGTTCTACTTTTTGGTGCAGGGAGCTAAAGTGGAAATCTTCGACCACTCCAATAATTTCATGAGACTCAGAAAAATTGACACCGGGAATTTGTTTAGTTAATGGATCAGTCCAACCAAAGTACTTGACCAAAGCTTCATTGACTAAGATACCATTCTTCATTTGGGGAGGAAATGATTTCCCTTCAACTAGTCTTATGCCCATAGTGGCGAGGTAGTCAAGGTCCACTTGATTGAAATAGAGACTAACTTCGTTCCCATCCTCTTGCTTAAAGAATAATTCAGTCCATGGGTCGGCAATATTATTCATGCCGCTGGTAATGGAAAGAACTTGCTTATTTCTAAGCAGCTCCTCTTTGAGTCGTTCTACCTTCTGTCGCATCGTGACTTGGTCCGGTGAATCCCCTAAAGGCAACTCTAGGAGGCGCTCTTCTTCAAACCCTAAATCCTTCTCTTGGATATATTTCAACTGCTGTTGAACATGAAAGGCTCCAAGAATCAGTATGATGGATAGTGCAAACTGGAAAACCAATAGTCCTTCATTGAACCATTGCCTTTTGAAAGGCCCACTAAACTGCCTCTTCAATGACTGACTGGTTTGATGGCGAAGTAGTAATAGCCCTTGCCCAAATCCACTGATGATAGATAGCGTGAAGATCAAGGCTAATACTCCTGCAAGCTGGAGCCATCCAAGCTTGAATTGGATGTTAGCATCTACCAATTGACCGAAGTTGGGGCATAAACTATGAGCTATCAGAAGGGCTAACACACTAGCTACCCCTGTGATCAGGAAGGATTCCACCATCAATTGACGCTGGATTTGCTTAGTCCTAGCGCCCAATGTTTGCCGCAAACCCATTTCGGGCAAGCGACCCAGTGCTTGACTACTAGATAGTGTGATAAAATTGATCAAGGCTACCACTAATACGAGCAGGGCTATGGCTAGTAAAATATATAATTTCTGAGGGTTGGTATAGGGCGTGTTTCCCAAGACACGGGTGTCAAAATGGATTTTATCTAGCGCTTGCATTCCTATTTCTAAGTGATCCTCTGAAGTAGTGGTAGATTTAGCTACGGCAGTGGTCATAATAGTAGGAAGCTGGTGCACACTAGCATGATCTCGAATCTCGATGTAATTCTCAACAACTCCAAAATTAAAGGAGGTGAACATTTTTGGAGGAATAATAGCCCCATATTGCTCAAAGGGTAGGATGCAATCCAACTGAATGCTTGAGTTTTCCTTGAGTGGGTCGATCACCCCGGTCACGACAACCTGAATCAAGCTATCATTCAGGCTTATCTCAAGCGTTTCTTGCAGTGGGTCGGTATCTCCAAAGTATTTCTTGGCTAATTCCGTAGATAAAATGATAGCATTAGGATCATCGAGGGCGGAGTTTCGATCTCCGGCAAGCATTGGGAAGTCGAACATCCTCAGAAAGTCCGTATCACTAAAACTGATGGTTTCTCTACTGAGCATTTCGCCTTTTCGGATGATCCCGCTACTGCTGGCTAGGCGACTATACCGCTGAATTACCGGTATCTCCTCTGCTAAGACTTGGCCCAAAGGAACTGAGGTTACCGCGCTCGTATTGCCTCTTTGTCCAGTTTCTGTATTGATGGTGGTGTGATATAGCCGATAGATTCTGTCTCTCTTCGCGTGGAACTGGTCGTAAGCTGTTTCTTGCTGAATGAACAATAAAGTGAGAAAGATGAAGGCAATGGCCAGAGAGAGACCTAGAATATTGATCATGGAAAAGGATCTGTGCTTCAGCATTTGCCGCCAGGCTACTAAGAGGTGGTTACGGATGATCGCCGTGTTCATGATAGAATAGTTGAGGTGATTTCTAAATAGAATGGATGGGTGAAACAGTCGAAATACTTGTAGGGTAAATTTGCGTCTAGCTTTCTTCGGGCCTAAGGCGACGAAATCTTGATCAAAGGCTTCTAGGAGATCTCCGAGAATACCTTCCAAGAGTTCGGGAGGGCAGAACCACTCCAGGAATCGAATAGCCCATTGAGGAGGTGATAATTTTTTTCTTTTCATCCTTTACGCGTTGAACTTAGGTAGCAATTGCCAAAGTTTATGGCGTTGTTCTTGGATCTTCTGCAGTTGAGCAATTCCTGCACTGGTTATTTGAAAGTATCTTTTTCGTCTGCCCCCGCGCTGGCTCGTCGCTCCACGCATCTCAGATTTAACCAGCCCCTTATCCTCCAGTCGGTACAGCGTGATGTGAACAGCGCTTAGATTTACTTTGCGATCCAACTGCTGAGCTATGGTTTCGACAATGACATTCCCGTAGGCTTCTTCTTTCAATATTCCGACTACGGTCAGGATGAGTTCTTCAAATTCTCCTAAATAATCTTTGCTCATTTGTATATAGATTGTAAAACAAATATAAGGATTTCTATACAAAATGTAAAACAAATAAATTATGTACTTTTTAGACTGGCTTTTCAAAAACCTCCATACTTCTTCTGGAAACTGACGATAAGATTACTTATTACGATAATTTTGCAAGTGTAATTGCCGTTGTTGCTATACTATATAATTTAGCTTAACTTTTGTGTCTACTTTTGCGCTTCTGATCGCAGGAAATACGCTTTGAAAACAATCGACAAACATGCAACAGGCTAAGAAATTTGGAACTTTTGGTGGTGTTTTTACCCCTACTTTACTTACCATTCTGGGGGTAATCATGTATCTCCGCCTTGGATGGGTAGTAGGTAATGCGGGATTACTAGGGGCCTGGCTTGTCATTCTACTTTCCTTCGGTATTACCATCTGTACAGCGCTTTCGATGTCCTCCATCACGACCAACATTAGAATTGGTGCAGGGGGAGCATATGCCATTATATCCCAGGCTTTGGGACTGGAGGTAGGAGGGAGTTTGGGGATACCCAGATATTTGTCGCAAGGGCTGGCGGTAACCATGTACATCTTCGGTTTCCGGGAAGGCTGGCTTAGCATCTTTCCGGATCATCATGCCTTTTTGGTGGACTTGAGTGTATTTGTTATCCTCTTTGCTATTGCTTACATCAGTGCAGACCTGGCCATCAAGACCCAATATATCATCATGGGGATTATCATCCTCTCCTTGGTTTCTATAGTGCTGGCTGGCTATTATAACCCTATGACCTACTCTGCGGAGGAAGCTATTACTTGGGGTACTTTCGATGGAGTACGGGAGAAAAATGGATCGGAATTCTGGATCGTATTTGCGGTGTTTTTTCCCGCAGCTACAGGAATTATGGCTGGAGCTAACATGTCCGGCGAGCTCCAGGATCCTCGGAAAAGTATTCCGGTGGGGACCCTCTGGGCAATTGGGGTGAGTTTGGTGATCTATATGGGATTAGCCTTTTGGGTAGCAAGAGCGGCTACAGAGGACGAGTTGCTGAACAACTACAACGTCATGATTGACAAGTCCTTTTTCCCTCCCTTGGTTATCGCTGGGGTACTGGGGGCAACCTTCTCTTCGGCCTTGGCATCCATTATTGGCTCTTCGCGGATCTTATTCGCCATGGGAGAACACCGGGTATTACCGAAAGGAGAGTGGTTGGAATATCAGAATAAGTTAGGGCAGCCTCGTAATGCAATGATCGTGACAGGAATCATGATCTTCCTCACCATGTTGCTGAGAGATCTGAATGCAGTAGCTCCCCTGGTGACGATGTTTTTCTTAATCACCTATGCCATGTTGAACGTGGTGGTAATTATTGAGCAGCGTTTGGGGTTGATCAGTTTCCGCCCTTCATTCGCTGTACCTAGAATCATTCCTTGGATTGGATTGGTAGGTAGCGTACTGGCTATGTTTATCATAAATCCGACCATTTCTTTAGTATCCTGGTCGCTGGTCGTCTTTGTCTATGGCATCTTAAGTCGACGACATCTTGAGACTAAGTTTGAAGATGTTCGAAGTGGCTTGTTCACTTCCTTTTCGGAGTGGGCTGCCAAACATACGGCAGGCTCAGGGCACAAGCAAGAGCGAGCCTGGAAACCTAACCTATTGGTCCCCGTCTCGGATTCTTCCACTGTGCAAGGTTCCTTCTCTTTTATCAAAGATTTAGCTTATCCGCGAGGTTCCGCATTTCTAATGGGTATAGGAACCGGGGTTAGAGCGAAGCGGCTGAAGGATCGGCTGGGGATGATTTCTGATGCCTTTCGACGAGATGACGTTTTCTCCTCTACCAGCGTGATGAAAACAGAGCGTTTCGCTGACGGCGTGAATTACGGGAACCAAGCCTTGAATGGGGCCTTCTTCCGACCTAATATTGTGTTTCTCAATATGGTGGAAAAAAAGGCTGTAGTAGAAGACTATCCGGAGATTATAGAAGAAGCCAAACGGCTGGAAATTGGCGTTTTACTATATATGATACACCCCAGAGCTATGCTCGGACAAAAACAGAATATCAATCTATGGATTCGCAATCGTGGACCAGAGTGGGATATTAATGATGGTAGAAGAAACCCCAATCTTTCCATGCTGATTGCCTACAAATTGATGAAGAACTGGGGGGCCAACATTCGTCTTATTACAGTAATTGATAAGTCGGAGGAGATGCCCAAAGCCCAGGCTTTCCTTCGGCAACTCCTTGAATTGGCACGCTTGCCGATACATGAGACGATTGTAAAAGATGGAAACTTTAACGAGGAATTTGCTGATGCCCCAATGGCCGATCTAAACATCCTTGGGATCTCCCCAGGTAAACCTGTGGAAAGCTATAAGGAATTGGCCTTGAAGGTCAACACCTCTTGTCTTTTCGTTCTGGATTCTGGACACGAAAATGTCTTTGCTTAGGGATTTTTTAAGTTGGGTGTAAATATGTATTCTCTATGGAAAATATCTCATATTAGCATCTATGGGGAATAATTCTATGTCATGATCTATTTTTTCCGAATAAAAGTTAATTTCGGTGGGAATACCTTGATCGACAATATTGCTGCTAAGAGACTCCCTGGTAGCACCGTTGTTTGAAGCCTAAAAATGTAAAAACAAAATGAAGCAACGCAAGATCCTACTTACGGAAAATGAAATTCCTGAGAAATGGTACAACATTATCGCGGATATGCCCAACAAGCCGCTACCGCCATTGCATCCCGGTACAAAGGAACCGATCGGTCCGGAGGCCCTAGCGCCACTTTTCCCAATGGCCCTAATCGAACAAGAGGTTACGCCGGAAAAATGGGTCGATATACCTGAAGAGGTGCGGGATGTTTATAAGATGTGGAGGCCTACGCCCTTGTATCGGGCCTATAATCTTGAAAAAGCACTGGATACACCAGCTAAGATTTACTACAAATATGAAGGCGTAAGCCCGTCAGGGTCTCACAAACCTAACACTGCTGTTCCGCAAGCCTATTATAATATGAAGGAGGGGGTCAAGAAGATCACCACGGAGACCGGAGCTGGACAGTGGGGGAGTGCGTTAGCCTTTGCCTGCAATATGTTTGATATTGCTTGTGAAGTCTATATGGTAAAAATCTCTTATCATCATAAGCCCTATCGAAAGGTCATGATGAATACTTGGGGCGCTGATGTTTTTGCTTCTCCTACTGATCTAACGGAGGCTGGAAGAAAGATACTAGCGCAAGATCCAGATTCTCCTGGGTCGCTGGGTATCGCCATCTCTGAGGCGGTGGAACGGGCAGCCACCGATCCAGATACTAAGTATTCGCTGGGTAGTGTACTGAATCACGTTTTATTGCACCAAACTGTAGTCGGACAGGAAGCTCTGGTTCAGATGGAAAAAGCAGGTGATATGCCTGATATCGTGATTGCGCCTTTTGGAGGAGGGTCTAACTTTGCTGGACTATCTTTCCCATTCCTGCGCTTGAATTTAGAGGAAGGAAAGAATATTCGATGTATAGCCAGTGAGCCAGCCTCTTGTCCAAAGCTTACGAGAGGAATTTTCCGCTATGACTTTGGGGATACTGTTGGTATGACTCCACTTTTACCGATGTATACTTTGGGACACAACTTCGTACCTGCTCCGATTCACGCCGGCGGATTACGCTATCACGGAGCAGGAGTGATTGTGAGCCAATTGCTCAAAGACAATTTGATCGAAGCCATCGCGCATGATAATCTGGAAGTCTTTGAGGCTGGGGTAGAATTCGCCAAGCACGAAGGAATTATACCGGCTCCAGAAGCTACCCACGCCGTGGCGACCGTCTTTAAGGAGGCGCAGAAATGTAAAGAAGAAGGCGTTTCTCGCACTATCCTTTTTAATCTTTGCGGTCACGGTAATTTTGATATGAAGGCCTACGAAGATTACTTTGCTGGATCTTTGGTGCGTCATGAGTTAACTCAGGATGCGATTGAGGCTTCCTTGGCGGAACTGGATACGCCAATACCACAATAAGAAATATGATCTGGAGCAGCGAGCTATGGTCGTTGCTCCAGTTAATCTACCTAAACGTCATGCGTTTATCTCTATTTAAAAGACTAAGAGGCAATTCTCCATCAGGTTTCGGGTTAGAACTCTTATCGATCGTGATAGCGATTGTACTCGGTTTTATTGTAACGGAATGGCGCGAATCTAGGCAGGAGGCTAAAAAGTCTAAAGCGGCCTTATTGCGGATTGCTCAGGAGGTAGCGCTTAATAGTGATGCCATAGAGAACATGATGCCCTACTATGTGCAGATGCTCCATCAAATGGATACCCTTGGGCGAGACGCTCTGAACGTCGCCTCAGATCTTAAAGGATGGGAAGGGATTAATCCGATTGCTTTTCAAAGCAGTGCCTATCAATTGGCCATGCAAACCGGTTTACTCTCAAATATTGATTTTGATATGGCCACGGCTATATCTTTGTATTATGCGGCCTGCGATGATTATGGCAGTACATCGGGTTATGCCAGACAAAGTCTCTTGCTCGGACAATTAGAATCGGGGGATCAATACTATACTGTACTTGAGCTGTTTCGACAGCATTGTCAAGTCTTGCTGTATCTTACCGAACATCTCCAAGACGATTATTTGCCTGAGGTCCCTACCTCACCTGCTAGAGATTAAATTTCTTCTCTCTCTTTATGCCATGTGCCAAGGAAATCTCGAATTTTTTCCGTTTGTAGCAATTTCGTCCAGCTTTATCTATAAAATATTCAATTTCGATTAAATAAGTTCTTCTTGATGGACGTTATAGCAGAAGTACTACCAAAACTCTCCATTGGTAAGCTGGGAAGAAAGAAGGCGAGATAAGAACCAATACCTTTTTTACTTCGATTTCTACAGACGCCCATTACTTCTGCTCTCACAGTATCCCAAACATAATTTCAATTGAACTAGCGCCCCATACCAACGAAAAAGCTGCTATCGCTCAGGCGAAGCCCTGGCGATCTATTTGACTAATCACCCTGTAAATCATAGCTTAGCATGTCTTCAATCAAAAAGTTTTTTCTTTTCTGTTCTGGAATTGATCAAAGCATTCTTGAAAAATGCCCTTCTGATGAAAACAAATATGTAGGAATAGGTGCTACCGTTTTCTTTACAGGTGTTATGGCGCTTTTTTCAGGAGGCTATGCCCTGTACACGGTCTTTGACAGTTGGTTCTTTGCCTTGCTATTCGGCATCGTTTGGGGATTGATGATATTCAATCTGGATCGTTACATTGTAAGTAGTATGAAGAGTCACGGGACATTTGGGC
>ENA-UENT01000152-UENT01000152.1-marine-metagenome-genome-assembly--contig:-NODE-152-length-53144-cov-8.882755_pt1 | contig 53144 bp, 41 predicted proteins | sample MGYA00237879_ERZ529330 | MGnify/ENA primary metagenome ERZ529330 (study PRJEB26372, sample SAMN05368345) | marine metagenome | biome: cultured habitat; feature: ocean water; material: water; isolation... | reverse complement strand
TTTGCTGTGGCAAACCACTTTATCGTCGGTATAATCTATTTCGTTTCCTCTATAAAAAAGCGCCTTTTACCGGATTATTCTCGGTGAAAGGCGCTTTGATTTTTTAAAAGGGATAGTACACTACCGTAAGCGGTCCATCGACTTAACAAGCTTGTCATCTTTTTTGATAAACCGATAAGCCAGGAAGCAAAAAAACACCGCAATAATTGGAAACGTAGCTCCAAGGGCAAACTCAATCGCTGCCTTACCTGCTTCTGTCAGGTTTTGAGTGAGGTAGTAAAGGGCAAATACTAACCCGCCGATATTCAGGATGAGCGCAGAAAGGCTCACCTTAGACTGTAGTCCCCGGTTGCGGAATAGAAAAATGGCAATGATTGCTAACGCCCCGGCCAGGCCAAAAAGTACAGAAAGCCCCACCTGATCATTGACGTTATACAGGGCATCTCCAAAAATCATTGAGCTTTCAATCGCCTTTGGTGTTGTGGCAAAAGGGAGCCCAAACAGTCCCAGTGAAGCCCCTCCTGCCAAAAACAAGAAGATAGATTGAATTCTTTGAATCATAGTCTGTTTCGGTTGTTTAGCGCGAAGATAAGGATCATTTGAAAGACTCTCATCAGCAGGTTGTATATTAGCTGTCCGTCAAAAAGATTGATCAATTGCCACAACTCACTTCTTTACGTTATCAGCTCAGCTACTGGGAGCATGCCTCCTTCTTTTCGGATATTGATATCATCATCATTGGTGCTGGTATTGTAGGACTAAGCGCTGCGCTGCGCGCCCGGGAAAAAGCACCAAATGCCAAAATCCTCATACTGGAACGCGGGCCGTTGCCGGTGGGCGCAAGTACCCGTAATGCCGGGTTTGCTTGTTTTGGCAGTGTCTCAGAGCTGCTCGATGATATGACCGAAAGCCCGGAAGACGAGGTCTGGGCCTTGGTGGAGCGGCGCTGGATAGGGCTGCAACGGCTTAGAGCACTCCTTGGTGACGCGGCTATCCGGTATGAGCCACTGGGTGGATTCGAGCTCTTCCGTGCGGAAGAAGCGGAACGGTACGAGACTTGTGCCGATCAAATCACTGCTTTCAATCAAAGACTGAAATCCATTACCGGGCTGGCAGAAACCTATCAAAGGACGCACGAAGCTGCTGCGGATTTTGGGCTAAAAGGCGTACGCTACCTGATCAAAAATCAGGCAGAAGGACAACTGCATACTGGCGAAATGGTCAGAGCATTACTCGAAAAGGCCCGGGCGGCTGACATTTTCATCTATACAGGCCTGGGTGTAGAAGCCGTGCACGATGCAGGCACAAAAGTGGAAGTGGAAACCACCCTGGGCTGGTCCGTCAGTGCCCGGCAGGTCCTGGTTTGCACCAATGGCTTTGCCCGGCAGCTATTACCTGATTTGAAAGTCCGGCCTGCCCGCAATCAGGTGTTGATCACAGAGCCTGTCAAAGTGCTGAAGATCCGGGGTGCCTTTCATTACGACCGGGGCTATTTTTACTTCCGTAATATTGACAACCGGATATTACTCGGAGGCGGCCGCAATCTCGATACCGAAGCCGAGGCGACCTCTGAATTCGGCACCACACCGCTCATCCGGTCTGCCTTGGTCCGTTTGCTGCGGGAGGTTATCCTTCCCGGGCAGGACGTTGGAGTAGCTCATTGGTGGAGTGGGATACTGGGCGTTGGCCGCCGCAAACGACCGGTCATCCGGCATCTTTCTGACCGCGTGGTGGCGGCAGTGCGCCTGGGGGGCATGGGGGTGGCCATTGGTACCCTTATTGGAGAGGAAGGAATCGATGAGTTGCTAAGGTAATTACTCCGGTTTCGCAATAATCTCAAAGTGCTGTTCCAGCCGGTGCCCCTCCTCATCTACGAGCGTCAGTAAATGCTTTCCGGGAGGCGGATCAAGCTCCATACTGTGAAACTGGGTAGTATGCCCAATGAAGGTCTCGTTCAGATGCCAGTAGATTTCCGTCTCAGGCTGCCGGTGCGCTACCGTGAATACCGTACGGGACCGGCTGCCATCCAGGTCGCGGGGGACAAGGATGCGGGTCGGATATTTCGGGTAGATCAGTTCCATAGGGCTATCCGCCAACTCACCGCAACCTTTGAGGTAAGGCGGGAGCGGTTTATGAGCAGGGTTGCGTCGGGCATAGTAATGAGCTTCGGTGGGGGGGAGGACGAACCAGGGAGCGGGCTGCATCAGCTCAGGCGGATAGCAATCTGCATTTACCCTGAATTGACCGCTCTCATCCAGGTGTATGACTTCATGAAAAGGGCAGGGCTGAAGTCCGGTTGCTGTTCGGGGAACTTGTATGGTATCCTTTGGGCAAACCGGTCCGGCCTGATAACCGCTTTCCCGGCAAATAACTGTTGGTTTGAGGTCGTCATAAGGCGTGAGGAACCAATCCCCCGACGCAGGCAGCAGCTTAAAAAGATCGAACAGTACCGGAGCTGCGGCTTTCACGCCTACCAGGCCGGGGCGCCCTTCACCATCGGCATTTCCTGCCCAGACTCCTACCGCAAACCGGGGCGTTGCGCCAATGGCCCAGGCATCCCGAAATCCAAAACTGGTGCCGGTTTTCCAGGCAATCCGCCGGCTGGATTCAAAAACTTTCCACCCACCTTCACTGGCGGGGCGTTCCACCTGCTGCATTGCCTGAAAGGTCAGCCAGGCAGCACCGGCACTCATGGGTTGAGGGGCATCCTGCAGAGGCACTTGTGGATCAATAACGGGCAGGTAACGCGCAGGGCGGAAATCGGCCGGGCTGTACTGCCCATTGTAATCGTAGGTATGGCTAAGCATCCGGGCCATACTGGCATAGATACCTGTGATTTCCCAAAGGGATCCTTCCGCACCTCCTAATACAAGCGGGAGGCCATAGTGCCCCGGCGGATGTACCAGCGTCGTCATACCAATTTGCTCCAGGCGGTAGTGGAATTTCTCTAATCCATAGGCAGATAGCAATTCCACCATCGGTACATTGAGGGAACGGGCAAGGGCCCGCTCAGCGGCAACCACGCCATCAAAATCTTCATGATAATTTTCCGGCTGATACCCACTGAGCCGCATGGGGATATCAGAAAGCAGCCGCTGCGGGGTAATGAGCCCCTCCTGCAAGGCAAAGGCGTACAAAAAAGGCTTGAGGATACTGCCTGTGCTTCTCGGTGCCGGGATAATATCCACCCACTCGTCGTGCACTGTTCCTGCACCAATGACATTGCCTACGTACGCCAGTACATCACCGGTCTCGACATCCAGTATCAGGGCTGCGAGATTGTGAATCTGATTGCCTGCCAGCTGCGCCTGATGTGCCTGCAGCAGTTGGGTAGTTTGCTGTTGTAACTGGGCGTCAAGGGTGGTTTGCAGGCGGCCGGACTGCCCGTTGTTCATCGCGCTACCTAAAAGGTGTGGAGCGTGTTGGGGTAGCGGCAGGGGGGCTTCCGGCAACGGTTCATCCAGTGCCAATTCCAGGGTTAGGGTGTCGAGATGGCCTGCTGCTCCCAATCGGGTGAGCAGGCGGTTGCGCTTTTGAAACAGGGCTTTCCGGTTGCGGCTGGGGTGGATGAGCCCGGGCTGATTGGGGAGTACGGCGAGCATAGCTGCCTCTGCCCAGGACAGCAGGGTGGGGGGCTTGCCAAAGTAGCGCCAGGAAGCGGCTTCAAGCCCAACTACATTTCCGCCAAAGGGGGCATGCGTAGCGTAGTGCCGGAGGATCTCGGACTTGGAAAACCGGAGCTCCAGACGGGTAGCGAGGAGCATCTCCTGAATTTTTCTCAAAAAGGTCCGGGGTGGATTGCCCTGCGCCATCCGGATGACCTGCATACTGAGTGTGGAGCCACCACTGACGATCCGTCCCGCACGCAGATTTTGCACGATAGCGCGCCCAAGGCCAGCCGGGTCAATACCCGGATGACTGTAGAACCGTTGGTCCTCAAAGGTAAGCAGTGCAGTCTCGAAGCGCTTAGGGATAGTATCCGGAGGAGGGAACCGCCACTGTTCGTCCGCGGCAATTCGGGCGCTGAGCAGTTGCCCGTTCCGGTCTTCCAAAACCACGCTCAGCGGCGCATCAAACAAAGGCCGGGGCAGGCAAAAGGCATACCAAAGGAGGAAGATCAGACCCGCCAGAAGCAAGGCCCATTGTTTGAGGGATAGCTTTTTAGTCAACAACTTTCCAGCCGTCTTCATAACGCTCCAGCACATAGGCCTCGCTCAGCTTCTTCCGGGGATTGTTGGGGAACCATGCAAAAAGCGTAATACTCATGCGGTCACCCCGGAACGCTCCGCTGATATCAATAATGCCATGGTCTCTGGCTTCACTGGGCATAAAGCCTTCTTCACCGGGCTGTATGAGATGGACCTCAAAGTCCATCCCACCCAGGTCAGTATCCTGCAGTTGCTTAAACAAGCGGGTAAAGTGGGGCGGGTTCGTCATGGTAATGGCACTGTGGCGCAGGTAGACTTTCTCCTGATTGGTCCACTCTGCCTCAAGGACCTCCGCAATCTCCGGATATTCGAGTGTGGCCTGAATGCATTGGGCTAGGTCAGCCTTATCCTGGGCAACAGCCAGGAAGGGGAGGGCAAGGAGGGCGAGAATTGTAAGTGTAGCTTTCATCCGTTGTTTTGATTGTTAACGTTGGCAGTAGGGCTGCCGTATTTTTGAACCTGAAATTAAGTGTTTTTGTCCAGAATCAGACGCTGCCCGGCTTTTACGGCTACTGCTGAACCGATCGCGAGAAAAACTGAAGAGGGCCGTTCGGAGAGCGGGGCCGCAAAAGCATCACCGTAAAGGGCGGCCGCATCGCAATTAATCTCATAACTGACTACAGGGCGGAGTTCCCAGGAAGGGTGTACGACTTGATATTCGGTCGTCCCCTTTGTGCCCCATCGGGCATAACCCCAGTAATGCTCTGCAATAAATTGCTCCTCGCTACCCTCTGACAAAGGCTGAGGTGCCCCCTGTGTCCTGACTTCCAAATGGTTCCAATGGCCAGCACGCCGCCACTCGTACCGGTAGCGCTGCTGCTTCGGGCCTTCTTCCCAAATATGCCGCATAGGCATAGCTGCATAACGCTCGCCGTACAACCCATTGGCCACCCAGGTGATAGCCCGCTTTGGAACAATTTCACTGACGAAGACCACGCCACGCTTCCACTCGCCTGCATCATTGTAACGGACATAAAACCGCAGGTTGACCTCTTCAAACCGTTGATGAAAAGGAATGGGCAGCCCAAGTACCCGGGTACGGTCAAATAAAAAGCCGACTAAACTGGCGTAACAGCGCCCATTCCAGGTGTCCAGCTCAGTACCAGGTGGGACATAGGGTTGGAGCAGGGTGGGGTCGACCAGGTAGTTGGCCATAATCAGGTTGCGCCAGTGGGCGGTGAGAAAGGTTCGTGCCATATTTTAAAAACGCTCTGGCTGCAAAACATGTTGCTTAGCGCTTAAGTACGGCCTCCATTTGTCTTAGCAGGGTTTCTCCCCCCTCCGACAGCGGGCGGGCAGCGTAGTTTTTTGGACCAGTTTTTCGCAAAACGAGCAGTACGAAGTTATCTGCCAGAATTTCGTCAGGATGGATAATGTACCCCGTATTATCGCCAATCTGCCCGAAAAAACCGGGCGCAGCTTCCGGTGGCACGCCGTTCGGCTGTACGGTGTAACCTATGTCTGTGGGCAGCAGCGGATACAGGCGAAAGTCGATATAATCAAAATAGCGTTTACCGGGATAGGGGCCAGCCGTATCTGCGGTGATGACGGAAATGTAGCGTTTGGCCTCCCCGGTACTGTCAGGCAGCTCAATAGCATAGTTATGGTCAATGCCATCGGGGTTAAGCAGGCGCCGTTTCAGCAGCGGGGCGGGGAAGTGCAGCGGGGCGTCGAGTTTTTGATAACCGATCAACGCGTATAATTCGGTACGTAAAGCCGGATTATAGCGGGAGACAATGTGGAACAACTCATGCAGTACGACCGGGAGTAGGGCCTGGTTGCCCTCGTACAGCTCATTTTTGGGTATGAAAATGGCGCGTTCGCGGGTAAAGTAGACGGAGGGGCCGAAGATGTCGGTTTCCATCTTGCCCAGGAGCACTGTATCGGGCAACAAAGCAGGGTTGAGCGAATCACAGAAGGCGTAAGCTTGCTCGAAGGTGGCTTTTAGCAGTGCCCGGTCTGTAGTCTTTAGGGGCATCGCCTGCCTGGCCAGGAAGCTTTTGTAGTTTTGTCGGAGTACAGGCGCTGCAATCGTGCTATCTAGGGAGATACCCATTTGCAGCCGGATATCAAGGGTACTGATTTTTTCGAAAAAGCCTTCTTTTTTATCCGTTTGAAGCTGCTGAGCGGACTGAATGCTATCCAGCAGGCGCACCACTTTGCCGGGAGAGGGCTCAAAAGTACTTTCCGCCTCGGGCACCGGTTGACAACTCAGGAGCAGCAACCCCGGCATGAAGATGACCCACCAGTAATTCATAAAATGACAGCTCATTATGGCTTAAAGGTTGTTCAACGCTGCTTACTTCCGCCCGAAGTCGGCAGGGATTTCACCCCAGCGCTCCGTATCCCACTTCATAACAGGGTTGCTGTAGGTGTTATTGCGCAGCCAGATTTCTGCCCGGGCGATGAGCTCGTGCAGCAGCTTGGTTTTGGCATTTTTGACCAGTTTGGTGTTGGCTTTTTTGCGTTTGACCCAGCCCATAGCCGTTCTGGAGTCGGTATAAATTGGTGTGTCTTTGCCTTGTTGCTGAAGTAAGGCCAGGGCATGCACGATAGCCAGGAATTCGCCGATATTGTTAGTGCCCAGGCTGAATTTTTTGTGGAAAATCTGTGCCTCGGTCTTGGTGTCAACGCCCTGATATTCCATGACACCCGGGTTGCCGCTGCAGGCAGCATCCACGCTAAGGCTATCCCAAATGATTTCTTTCCGGGCCTCCTCCGTAACTATTGGCTTGGCTTTGCGGGTGGAAGGGCTGCCGCTGGAAATGTGGTCTGCAAAATTACCCCTGAAAGCAGCTTCTGCTTCCTCCCGGCTTTTAAAGGATTTATACCGCGCATTCGGGAACCCTTTGATTTGTGCCTGACAGGCCGCCCAGGAATCGTAAACCCCGGGCGTCATACCTTCCCAAACTGTGTAGTACTTCTTCTTGTTCGCCATGTCAATTCGTTTCGCCGCCAAGATAAGGCACATCGGGGAGAATTTCCGAATTCCGGATTTTCGTGCAACCTTTACCGGCCTTTCAGGTCATTTAAAAACACAGACGATCAACTGAAAGTCATGCATGCATTAAAGTCACCCGCTGTTGATTACAAACACCTGAAATTGGATTACGCAAGTACACATCAGGATATTGTCGAGAAGTGCAAACGCGGCAATCGCCGTGCTCAATTTGAGCTTTACCGGCTCTATTCCCGTGCCATGTACAATGTGTGCCTGCGTATGCTCCGGCACGAGCATGATGCTGAGGATTTGTTACAGAACTCCTTTGTTGATGTATTTACCAAGCTGCATACCTTCAGGTATCAATCTTCTGTTGGGGCCTGGATCAAGCGCATTGTGGTAAACAACTGCATCAATCATCTTAAGCGCAACCGTTTAAAGCTGGAGGAACTGGAAGACCGGTTTGTGGCAGACGAGCCCGATCAGGCCGGCAGTACGACTGATGACCTTAGCCTCAGCGTTGAGCTGTTGAAGCGTGGGGTACAGCAATTGCCCGATGGGTACCGGGTGGTCTTTACTCTTTATGCTATGGAAGGGTATGACCACAAGGAAATTGCTGAGATCCTCGATGTCTCCGAAGCTACTTCCAAATCGCAGTACAGCCGTGCCAAAAAGAAACTCCGAAGCATTATCAGTGAAATGAGCTGAAAGGTATATTTCGGAGTGCCACATTTTTCATCACAGGGTAAAGCAGGCAAAGCCCGTTTTAAGACAAGTAGACTATGCACCGCGATCAATTTGAACAATTCATTCACGATAACCGGGACGCTTTCGATAGCGATGTGCCCGAACTAAAGGTATGGGGGGGAATCCGGCAGGACCTTGACCGCCGAAAGCACCGCCGCCTCATGCTTTGGCGGGTAGCGGGTATTGCTGCTGCTGTCATCGGGCTGCTTTTTTGCGGGGTGGCGCTAGGTGGGTACCTCAACCCGCCAATGCCCCACTCGGTCGTAAGCATTGATGATATTGGAGCGCAGTATGCCGCTCAGGAAGCTGCCTATCAGCAGGAAATACAACAGAAGTATCAACAACTGGTCAGCTACGAGCAGGCTGGTGCTGTGCAGCAGGATTTGGAACACCTGGACGCTACAATTGCTGAATTGCGCAGGGAACTTCAGGCTGCCCCTCCCGGCAAGGCAGAGGATATCGTAAAGGACCTGCTGGAGAACTACCGGGCCAAGGTGTACATCCTGGAGCGGGTATTGAACCGCATTCAGATGGCAGACCCAGATTTTGAATCCACTTCACCGAAGAAAGCCGATACGGATGACCGGATTCTTTAAGCTTCCGGCAACGGAGCAGCGTAGCCGCGCTACATGCAGCGCTGCCCTGGTCCTGCTGGCCTCGCTGTTCACAGGGCTCTTGTACGGTCAGTCTCCCTGTGACTGTGAGACCTTTTCCAGGCTGATCAAGAAAGAATATCAGGTCTACCCCACTGTACTGGTCAATATTTCCAATAAATACGGCCCGGTCAGTGTGGAAGGGTGGGCACACAACCGTATCCGGGTGGAAGCCCTTACGGAAGTGGAAGCGGAGCATGAAGCTGCCGCTGCCCAGGTTTTTGACCGTATTGAAACGGAGGTGAACATACAGCAGCGGTTGGTGAATATTCAAACCAATATTGCACCGGCTGAGCAGGCCTGGTGGCCTTTTCCAAGCTTGCAAACGGCTGATTATTCCGTGTCCATCCGGGTGTTTTTGCCTCAACCGGCGGCGATTTCCCTACTGAACAAGCACGGGGCTGTTACGGTGAAAAACATTACCGGCAACGTATCTGCAGAAGTACTTAGCGGAGACGTATTTGGTGCCAACCTTGAGGGCGAAGTCACCCTCAACCAGAAAGACGGCACCCTCAACCTCGAACAAATCACCCGACTGAATGCCGATTTGGTTAATGTTGAGGGTAGCCTGACTTTCGGAGATTGGGTGAAAATCCGGAGCCGCTCTGCCATCCTGAAGTTCCGGAATATCGGCCGGCTGGAGAGTGAAACGCGCTACGACAACTACTACGTTGATGGTGGCGGTATTTTTACCAATCAGGGGCGGTATGATGAAATTTCGCTCGATCGGGTCCGGGAGGTAGAGGTAAGCACCTCACTTTCCCGCCTTTACGTGAACCGGCTCCGCCACACCGCAACAATTGAAGCAGACAGCAGCAGGGTCCGTATTACGGATCTGCCCGATCAGTTCCGGACTGTTAAGCTTGAAGGCCGATTTACTGACTTTAGGTTAGTTCTTGACCCCTTGATCAATTGCCAGCTCCGGGCTACAGCCCGCCACGCTGGTATTCGCTACCCCTACACCCTGCACCTGATTGAGGAAATCGAGACCAGCGACCGGCATACGGTGTCTGGCTATTTCGGTCAGCAGCGGCAAAGTAATATTGGGCGCGTGGAGGCTTCACTGGATTACGGTGGGCTGACGATAGAAGCGGATTGACAGACCTTCCCGGGATTTTACTATCTTGATGGCAGACAAATTGAAAATCTGAATTCAATCCAAGCCATGAAGATAAAATTCTGCGGAGCTGCTCAGGAAGTGACGGGTAGTGCTCACCTTATTACGCTAGACGACGGGTATACGATTTTGCTGGACTGTGGTCTGTATCAGGGGAGTGATGACGACATGAAAGATTTCAATGCACAGTGGCCTTTTGACCCTGCTGAGATTGACTGTCTGATCCTTTCTCATGCTCATATTGATCACAGCGGGCGTATCCCCAAGCTGGTCAAAGATGGTTTCCGGGGGAATATTTATTGTACGCACGCTACCCGCAGCCTCTGCGCGATCATGCTTTTGGACAGTGCCAAAATCCAGGAGTATGATGCAGAGTACCACAATAAGCGGCTTCGCAAAAAAGGGCGTACGGATGGCTTTGTGGAGCCTTTGTATACGCCCAGGGATGCAGAACAGGCATGGAATCTCTTCGAAGGGCATGGCTATAATCGCTGGTTTACCATACACGATGGGGTAGAAGTCCTTTTCCGTGATGCCGGTCATATCCTGGGTAGTGCTTCTGTCACCCTGCGTATCGATCAGCTGGGGCGTAAAACCTCCATTGGGTTTACCGGAGATATCGGGCGCCCCAACCGTCCTATCCTGCGGGACCCAATACCCATGCCTGAGGTTGACTACCTCATTTGCGAGTCTACCTACGGCAACAAAGACCACGAAAACGCACCTAACGAAATCAAGCGTTTTCAGCGGATCATTGAGCGGACTTGCGTGGAGAAACAAGGCAAGCTGATTATCCCGGCTTTCAGTATCGGCCGTACACAGGAGATTGTTTACATGCTGGATCAATTGGCATCTGCCGGCGAACTGCCGCGAATACCGGTCTATGTGGATAGCCCTCTTGCGGTTAACGCCACCACCATCTTTGGTGCCCATCCGGAGTGCTACGACAATGAATTGAATGAGTACCTGCTGGAAGATGATGATCCGTTTGGTTTCAATGGGTTGCAGTACGTACGCAAAGCATCTGTTTCCAAGGAGCTGAACAACTCTGATGCGCCCTGCATCATCATCAGTTCGTCGGGTATGATGAATGCCGGCCGGGTTAAGCACCACCTTTACCACCATGTTGTATATCAGCGCAATACGTTTCTTATAGTGGGCTATTGTGCGCCTCATACCCCTGGCGGGCGGTTGCGCGATGGCGCGAAGGAAGTACGGGTATTTGGCCAGGAACGCCCCGTGAATGCCGATATAGAGGTCATGGACTCGTTCTCTGCCCATGCCGACCGGCATGAGATTCTGGACTTTTTGCGGAATCAAAGGCCTAAACTCCGGCAGCTGTTCCTGGTGCATGGTACACTGGACCGGCAGGAAGCTTTCAGGGGCTTCTTAAGTGAAAACGGCTTTGATCAGGTAGAGATTCCTGAGTTGCACCAGGAATATCGGATTTAAGAAGCCCTGCCTAACGTAAAAAACAGCAAGCCCCGCAGTAAACCCAATGAGTACTGCGGGGCTGATTTTATGTAACGATGCGCTGAGCTTGTTCTACCCCAAAAGCGTAGAAGGTGTCAGTGCGGCAATTATTCAGGTTGCTTGTTCTGCTGAATTTTATTGAGCAGGAGGGCACCTTTCATCATGAAGTCATCATGGTGGTCCCGGTACTCATTGTGGATCATCAGCAGGCGAGCGGCATCGTAAGCGGCAGATTTAGGTACAATCTGACGGTCTGCGATGGGGTGCAGCCAATATTCCAGGTTGTGAGAACGCAGGTAGCTACGGTCATGCTCAAAATTAATGACCTTGGAGAGCTTGTTGAGGGAGAACAGGTAATCAGTCTCTTTATTGAGCTCTTTCTGCAGGTCAATGATGTTGTAGCGGTCAAACCGGCCTCCGGAGCGCTCGCACAGGAAAACATCCCGGCGCCCATCGAAGGTGATGAGGTCACGGAAGCGGTACTTACGCAGGTTTTTGATCAGGAAGTTCTTGATTGGCATCCGGGAGGGGCGGAGCTGATTGAAGGCTCCGGCCAGTTCCTTTTCTTCCAATCGGAAATCTTCACGGAATGGTTTACGACGGTGGGTGCGCATATTCACCACCTCCTTAACGCGGCCGACTGTATGCCCCAGTTCATCTACTTTAGAGTAGACGCTCACGAAGTCAACATTGGCGTTGTTGATGAAGGTCTCTATGAAAATTCGGTTGGTGTCTTGTTCAAATACCAGCAGGCAGATTTCACTAATGGCGTAGAAATTGGGATATCCTCCGTAAATGTTGCCGTACTTTAATTCTAGAAATGCAATATTATTGTTCACGGTTTAAGGAGATTAAATGTTGGTTTATTTAATTGTGTTTCGTCGAGTTTTCTCGTTCTGATGCATAATTTGCTTGATGACCAGGGCTTTTCGTTCTCATTCATTTGGCTTGGGCAAAAAGCATTTCCATTCGCAAGTTATACAGAAAATTCAAATCCATTAAATTTTGAAAGGCTGAAATTTCAATAAAACCTACAATCTAACAGACTTTTAACGGCAAAACGCACCGTTTAACCTGCTGTACTCTTTCACAAATGAATACCCGGTTTAGTTTAACTTCAGAGGAATAAAAACTTGCCTTTCTCGTAAATTTTCTCTCCATCGGCATAAATTTCACCCTCTTTGGTCATATCGGTGATCATATCCCAATGTACGGTGGACTGGTTTTTGCCGCCAGCCTGCAGGTACGATTGACCGATAGCCATGTGCACCGTACCTCCGATTTTTTCGTCAAACAGGATGTTCTTTGTCATCTGCTGAATACGGTAGTTGGTCCCGATGGCAGCTTCTCCAAAACGCCTGGCGCCTTCGATCTGAAAAATCTGGTCCAGAAAATCCTTGCCCCGGGTGGCTTCCCATTTCTCCACGTAGCCGTCTTTGACGTACAACGTGGCGCCTTCCACTTCGTGGCCCATGTACAGAGCAGGGTACGAAAAGCGGATCACCCCGTTAACGGAGTCCTCAAGCGGGGAGGTGTACACTTCTCCGGAAGGCATATTCGTGCGGCCGTCAGAGTTGATCCAGCGGCGGGTCTTGTCGATTTTAAACCGGATGTCCACACCGTCACCTTTGTAATGTACTTCTTCCCGGTCGTTGAGCAGGTCCACGATTTGCTGCTGCTGCTCCCGGACTTCTGTCCAGCTTTGGATGGGGTCCTCATCATAGAGACGGCAGGCGGTAAAGACAAATTTTTCGTATTCCTCCAAAGACATTCCTGCTTCCTGCGCATTAGCGAGGGTAGGATACTGGCAAAGGCTGCGGCGCATATCCAGCGTGGCAGTGCGTTCGAAGTACTTTTTCATCACCGGTGCATGGGCTTCCTGCCGGATTTTGCGCTTGTCCGGATCTACGTTTTGGTCTTCCCGCAGGTTGTAAGGTGCGATGATGTACAGGTAGGTGTCGAATTCCTCCATTGCTTTCTGGTAAAGCGGAGAAATGTACCGTAACTGATCTTCTCCGGCTTCTTCCAGCAGAATCCGGCTTTGTTCGCGGAAAGAGAGGTCTGTTTCCACAACGGCACCTGCCCTGACCGCTTCCCGGTAGACTTCACGCACAAGAGGCTCCGCCAGCGTGGTACTGCGCAGGTACATCTTATCTCCCGGCTTAGTGCTCAGGCAATAGTGGACCAACAGGTGGGCATACTTTTGAAGGATGTTTTCCATAGCTTGTAGGTTTGGTTAGCGGCCGGAGGGTGGGCCGGTATAGAAAGGGGACGGGGCGCCCGGAAGGCTGCCCCGCCTGTTTCTGAGAAGGGGTGCTATTGCACCAGCAATTGTTTCATGTCTACCCGCTTGCGGATAATCTCCTCCAGCTGATCCACATGTACGCGTTCCTGTTCCAGGGTGTCCCGGTCGCGGAGGGTCACGGTCTGATCATCGAGGGCTTCAAAATCCACGGTTACACAAAAAGGTGTACCAATCGCATCCTGACGGCGGTACAGTTTGCCAATACTGCCCGTATCGTCGTATTGCACGTTGAAGGACAAGCGGAGATTGTTGAAAATATCCTGCGCCATATTCACCAGGCGTTCGTCATTGCGCTTAAGCGGCAAAATGGCACACTTGATGGGCGAAAGAGCAGGGTGTAGCTTCAGCACTTCCCGGGTGCTCTCCTTTCCGTTGGCGCCTGTTACGGTCTCTTCCTGAAGGGCTTGCGACATGGTAGCCAGGAACATCCGGTCGCAGCCAATAGAAGTCTCCAGCACATAAGGCACGTAGCTTTCCTTGGTTTCGGGGTCGAAGAACTGTAGCTTTTTGCCGGAAAGCTCCTGATGAGCGCCCAGGTCGAAGTCCGTCCGGCTGTGGATGCCTTCCAGCTCCTTGAACCCGAATGGGAAGTTGAACTGAATATCCGCAGCGGCATCTGCATAGTGCGCCAGATTCTCGCCGTGATCATGGAAGCGCAGCATTTCCTTAGGCGTGCCCAGGGCAAGGTGCCACTTGAGGCGGGTTTCTTTCCAGTATTCGTACCACTTCATCTGCTCGCCGGGCTTGATGAAGTACTGCATCTCCATCTGTTCGAATTCCCGCATACGGAAAATAAACTGCCGGGCAACGATCTCATTTCGGAATGCCTTGCCAATCTGGGCAATACCGAAAGGTAGCTTCTGCCGGGTCGTCTTCTGTACGTTGAGGAAGTTGACAAAGATACCCTGTGCGGTTTCCGGGCGCAGGTAAAGTTTGCCTTCCGCACCCGCGATGTTGCCCAGCTGCGTGGAGAACATCAGGTTGAACTGCCGTACCTCCGTCCAGTTGCGGGAGCCGGTATCCGGGTCTGTGATGTCCAGGTCCTCTATCATTTGCTTCAGGTCGGCCAGGTCGCTGTTGGACATAGCGGCACCCAGGCGGGCTTCAATCTCCGACAGCTCCTTAACGTAGCCGGATACACGCGGGTTGGTTTCCCGGTACATCGCTTCGTCAAAATCGTCACCGAAGCGTTTGCGGGCTTTGGTGATTTCTTTATCGATCTTGCCCTCGATTTTTTCCATGTGCTCCTCGATGAGCACATCAGCCCGGAAACGGCGCTTGCTATCTTTATTGTCGATCAGTGGATCGTTGAAGGCATCCACATGGCCGGAAGCTTTCCAGGTCTTGGGGTGCATGAAAATGGCAGAATCCAGACCGACGATGTTGTCGTGCATCTGTACCATGCTTTTCCACCAATAATCCTTGAGGTTATTTTTGAGCTCAACACCATAGGGACCGTAATCATATACGGCGCTCAGGCCATCGTATATTTCGCTGGACTGGTAAATAAAGCCATACTCTTTGCAGTGGGCTACCAGTTTTTTGAACAGATCGTTTTGCTGTGCCATAGTTTCCTGATTAATTATACAAGGCTGTACGCTGTTGCACCGCCCGTTTTCGAGCCCGCTAAGGTCGTAAAAACATCACTTATCCGGAACTGAATGCCCGGAAAATACGGAGATTTACGGTTGGAATTGGAAAGCGCGGGTCCGTTCGAGCATTCCCTGTTCAGCTTCCCAGTGGGTTTGTTGTTGTGCAATGGCTTCCAATACCTGTCCATAAGTGGGGCGGGAGTCATAGGAGCGTGCGCTGAGCAAGGCGACTGTTTGCCGTCCGTTGCCCAGTAATACAGAGCGGTTGGCAGCGAAAACTTCCGGCCACTGCGGGAGAACGAGCCGCTCAAAGTCCCGGGCAGTGCCGTAGATGGTCCAGTTGAGCCACGGGCCTGCGCCCTGGTAGTCAATAATGCGCAGTACGTAAAGGTCGGGCGTATCGCCGGTGGTACTCACGCTGAGGGTATCGCCTGCCCGCTCCATGCTGAATGCTGTAGTGGAAGCGGTGATACTGCCTGGAAGGGTACTGACGATCTTGTTGTAGCGGTTTGCTGCAAAAGGCAGCCCCTCAAAGGTGTTTTCTTCCTGAACGAGCAGCCGGAATCCATCGGGCAGGCTGGCAGGAAGGAGCGGATCGAAGCTGCCACTGACCAGGTCCGGCATTGAGGAATAATCAAGTACGGCTTCCCCATTTGGAGCAAGGCCAAAGATCCGGTACCGCCAGTTGCCGGCATTGGGCAGCCCGATAGGGCCTGCCTGTACCGGAGCAGGCAGGGCGTCATAGTCAAAACTGAAGGCATCCGGCCCGGCGGCAGGTGCCCAAAGATAGCGGGGCGTTGCCTCCCCATTGGCCTGCAGGGTGGCATAAGCTGGTGCCCCTTCCGGAACCTGAAGCGCAAAACTCAGTAAGTCGGCAGCCGGATCGATGAAGATATCGCCGGCGAATATCTCTTTGCTTTGCGCTGGCCAGAGGAGTTCGTCCAGGCTGCTGACGCCACTTACCGCTACCTCCCATTGTTCGGGGCGGGGTGAGGGTAGCGTATCCCAACTCAATCTGTCCGGTGCATTCAAAACAGAGATCAGGTTGAAAACGGTGCGGTTAGTGTTGTCCGGTGCTGCGGTGGAGGAGATTTCCAACAGATTGAGGTTGGGGTGGCCTGCGCATTGCTCTGCCATTAACAGCACATTGCTTTGGCTTTCTGCCTCCGTACGGGCAATAACAGCACCAGAGGTATCCGTTACCCAAAGCCAGCTGCCCTGACTTTCAAAGGTGGGCGTATTCCAGGTATATTCCGGTGGGGTGCAATCCTGTTCATCATCGTCTTTATTGCAGCCACTCCAAAGCCCGATGGCCAGGATAAGTACGAGCGAATAACGGTTCATAGGTTATCAGGTTAGTTTTGGGAATCGGTTTTAAGAACTTACGAAAGTGCAATCAGGTTCTCCTAAAACAGAAGAACCAGAAAATATACTACGCAGAATAGGGGAACAAGTTGCCTAAAGTCATCAAATAGCTGAACGTAAAAAAACAGAAATTATGAATACCATTCTAAGAGCAGTTGTTTTACTCCTCCTCCTCGGCTTTGCCGTAGCCTCCAATGCACAAGAGACCAGAAAGCTGGACCACTTCGACGCGTTATCGGTAACCGGTGACATTTCGGTTACACTGGTAAAGGGGGATACGCCTTCCGCCCTGATTGAGACCGATGGTATTGATGTAGATGATATTACGCTTTATGTCAAAGGTAAGACCCTGAAAATACAGCTTATCGAAGGCTTGTTCAAGGACTTCGACCGGGTCGAAATCACACTGACCTATAATCACTTGCGGGCTATTCGTTCCAGTGCAGGAGCGTCCGTTCGTACCTCAGGCCCTATCACCGGAGACGAGCTCAACCTGCGGGCTTCAAGTGGCGGGCAGCTGTTTGCTGAGGTAGATGTGAACGCTATCGAGGCTTCTGCTTCTGAAGGCGGCGTGCTCACGGTTTCGGGGCAAACAGAAGACCAGGAAGTGACGGTTTCCACCGGCGGTATGTATGAAGGGCTGGAATTGCAGTGTATGCGCACTTACGTGAAGTCCAATACGGGTGGCATGGCAGAAGTCGTTGCCCACAAGCGGCTCGATGCCAGCGCTAATACCGGTGGCAGTATTGATTACAGTGGTGAACCGGAAATTAAAAATGTCCGGTCTCTTATTTCCGGCGGTATCCGGAAGCTGTAATGAAAACGGTGGAATGGGGGGCAGTGCCCCCCGGTTTTCTTACTCCCAGTTTTTATAGCCCCCTTTCAGGTCATAAATTTCCTTAAAGCCCACAGCTTTGAGCTTAGCAGTGGCTTTAGCGCTTCGGTTGCCGGAGCGGCAGTAAAGCATTAGCGGCTCATCCTTATCAAACCGGGATTCAACCTGCTGTACGAAATCCTCATCAAAGAAATTGATCAGTTCTGCGCCTTCAATATGTCCGGCGTTGTATTCATCCGGCGTGCGGACGTCCAGCAATTGTAAATCCCCGATAGCAGCCATTTTCTCCTGATATTCCTTTTGGGGAAGGACGTATTGCTCCTCTGCAGTGTTTTGGCTTTGACAGGCATTCAGGGTGAAAACGGAAAGCAGTGCGATAAAAAGTGTTTTGTACATTGGATGTCAGTTTTATTGGTGGTAAAGATAGGAGTTTGTTGCTGCGGGCTCAGTAATACAGATCACCAGGCACCTTAAAGGCCAAACTGCAGGGTAAGGCCAATTTGAATCTGCAGCGTGGTGGTTGCGGTGATACGTTCTTCGAAAACCTCAATAGGGTCATCGATAACGGCAGGCGGATCGTCCATTCGTACCAGGTAACGCGCGCTTCCCCCCATGAGGTACGTACAGCGGGCATCAAGCAGCAAGTCAGGCCAGGAAGTCAACCGGGCTTGCAACCCAGCGCCCAGCCCTGCACTGAATGTATTGTCATTGAGTTCCGGGTAAGCCTCAATCAAATCCTCTTCGCCTTCATCAAAAAGCTGTACGTATTGCGTGCGGGTGTACGGGCGTTTCAACCCGATTAGCCCATCAGCATATGGCTGCAGGAAAAAGTTGGTGAAGGGTTTGAAACGGAGGAGCACATGCCCCAGCAGCATATTGGTACGGGTGCGCAGCTCATAGTTTTCCGGAAAGCCGTTTTGAGTGGTGGTAAACCCTACGGTCTCCTCATCAAAGCGCACCAGGCTGAAGTCAAGCCCTGCAAAGACGGGCCGTCCGGGGCCCATTTGAAAAAGGACCTGCCCACCCCCTCCGATGCCGTTCATGTCCAGCACCTGCCGGAAGCCTTCTAATGGGTTGAGCACTGAAAAGTGGCCACCAATCTGCATATATAAAGGATAGCGGCCGGGTTCGTCTGCCTGCGCTTGTAGCGCTACAATCCCGGTGTTCAGTAAAGTGCAAAGCAGGATGGTTCTTAGCATTGGAGCTCCGTTTAGGTTTCAAAATGCGAACATCAGGGAGGGCCTAAGAGTTGGGCCCATGCATTTAGTATGCAGTGCCTGAACGGCAAATTGCCATAAAAACTTGCTGTAAACGTGAAAAAGAGATAATTTTAGTGCGTTATGTAGTGACTTGACCGTAAAAAGCGCGTCTTCTTTTAGGCAATCCCCAACCAAAAAGATTAATTTCACTTTATTCAAAACACTACCAAACCAAAGACCTCTATGAAATTCGAGATTTTTCAGAGCGAGAATAACGAGAAATACTATTTCCGCCTTAAAGCAAAAAACGGGCAGATTATTCTCTCCAGCCAGGGCTATGCCAACAAGTCTGGCGCTAAGAACGGCATTGAGAGCGTAAAGAAAAACGCTGCTAAAGATGAGCTCTTTGAGCGCAAGGAAGCCAGCAATGGCAAATTCCACTTCAACCTGCTCGCCGGCAATAAGCAAATCATTGGCAGCAGCCAGATGTACGCAGCAAAGTCGGGTATGGAAAAGGGGATTGAGTCTGTAAAAACCAACGCTCCGGAAGCGACAATCGAAGACCTTACGGTTGAGAGCTAGCCTCAATACTTTTTATAGTTTTGAAAAGCTCCTGCAGCAACCGGTTTGCAGGAGCTTTTCTTATTATAGCGATTCATCAGGTAGCGCCAAGAGTGAACTGTAAGGCATATCTAAATCGTTTGCCTATCTACTGCGGCAAAGCTTGTTAAGCACTCGAAGCTTGTCATTACTTTTGTTTGTATGCTCCATGTTTTATACCGTTGTTAGCAGGGGCGTTTCTTTCTTTTTAGTCGAAACTCCTGTAGTGCTTCCAAACTTCCAAGTCATAAAATTCAGGTGGACTTATAGCATTCGAATTAATCGATTTTGCAAATACTCCGATTGACTTATCTCCGCTAAAATCTCCGTATTCAGTCAGGTCAAAATTTATTGTACCTATGTCGCCCCAAAAACCTGTCCCACCATAAAAACGCATTGAAATTTTGCTCTTGCCCTTATATTTTTTGTTCGTATGGTCGTAAAAGTCAATCACCATTGTTTGAGTATCGCCCCAAGTCATCTTATCCATAAAGCCAAGTTCCCTGGTCTCAACAAGGTTGTCTTGATTCCAAATTTCTATCCTTGAAATCAAGTTGTTCGTTATGCCGATTAAAATTTTATCAACCTGTTGATTGTCATCAATGATTATTTTTTGACCATAAAACTCCTTTGCCGGACTATCAGCATTCTTCCGTTTGAATTTTACGGAAGCCTTAAATGCCCCTAATTCTGAATTTTTTGCTGTGATTTCTGATAATGCAATTTGCTCATCTAATCGAAAACTCGGGACCCTGAAATCAGGATGTGGGTCGCTGATAATAAACGAGCTCGCTGAAAAAAGAATCGTCACTCCAGTAGAAATACCTAAAATTAATTTTGTGATTTTCTTCATAATGGTCATTTTTGATTCGAACTGTTTTATTTCGAGTTTATTGTTTGCAAAATGCATCCTAACGCCTACATATATGCCCGCTATTGTACAACGCATCAACGCATGGTCCAGCCCCCGCAATATTAGTACTGCTCTGATGTACGCCTTCCGGCAAAGAGCAGACACGACGGTGGTCGACGAGCCTCTCTACGCGCATTTCCTGAAGCATGGACAAACGGAGGTTGTACACCCTGGCGCATCAGAAATCCTCAGCAGCCAGCTGAATGAAGGAGAGGAGGTAGTAAAGCAGGTGCTCTTGGGGCATTATACCACACCGGTGGTCTTTTTTAAGCAAATGACCCACCATCTGGTCGCTATGGATGAGTCCTTCTTGCAGCACATGGATAATATCATGCTTATTCGGGACCCCAGAGCCATCATTGCCTCTTACGCCAAAGTCATCCCTAATCCGGGCATTGATGATATCGGAGTGGAACAGCAGTATCATCTGTTTCAAAAGTTACAGGCTATGGGGGCGCTAAGGGCAGTGGTTGATGCCCGTCAGTTGCTCCTGGACCCGGAAGGGGTGCTGCGGCAGCTATGTGACCGGCTGGGGCTGGCATTTGATAAGGGTATGCTGAAATGGGCTCCCGGACCGCGTCCGGAAGACGGGATTTGGGCCAGCTACTGGTACAGCCGGGTACATACTTCAACCGGGTTCCAGGCTTACGAGGAACGTACCTATGAATTACCCCCGAAACTGGAAGCGCTGGCAAAGCATTGTGCTCCTTATTACCATACGCTGTTTGATGTAGCACTAAAAGCAAGAGAGGTTTAGCCGCAGGGTCTTATCTGCCTTCTATCACAGAGGTATTGTGTTTTTTTTGTGTAAAATGCTTACCTTGTCGGTTGTGTAGAGCTAATGGCTAAAAGGGACAGGCGCACAGGTCAGAACCAAGTTGTAAATACCAAGCACACGCTGCCCGGGCTCGGCAGGGAGGCTGGAAAACTAAAGGTTTAGGCAGTTGTAAACCCATCAGCCGGCACTAGTTACCTAAATTAACCCTTATAAGCGCGCCCAGGAATGGCTTGCTCATAAATATGCAGCATCGAAAAAGTTATATTGCCACAATTGCAGGCATTCTTTTGTTCCTCACTATGAGTGTAACGGCTCAGCCCGGCAGCATAACGGAACAGTCTCTGCTTGACTCTCTCGATCAGGCTAAAACAGGAGAACGACATGCCTTCTGGCTCAAGGAACTGGCTTTCCATTATAAGTCAGACCGACCTGCCACTGCGCACAGCTATGCGCGGAGCTCCCTGGAAATCGCGGAACAGCTCAACAACCAAAGAGCCATAGCTGATGCCCTTCACGTGGAAGGTATTGTGTATTGGTATCAGGGCAAGGTGGCAGAAGCCTCGAAGGCATTCTTCAAAGCATTGGAAATCCGGGAAGGAATTAATGACAAGCTGGGATTGGCCCGTTCCTATAACAACATTGGTAATGTCTTTAGCTGGCAAAATAACTTTCAGGAAGCTGGCTTATACTACAAGCGGTCACTGAATCTCCGGCAGGAGCTACAGGACAGTAGTGGTATGGTGTATTCTTTGGCAAGCCTCGCGGAAGTAGCTGCCCTGCAGGATGATCTTAAAGAAGCGCAGCACTACGGGCTGCAGGCACTTGATTTGGCCCGGCAAATACAAAAGCCTGATGCGGAAGCCTTCTGCTACGAACACCTCGGGCAGATTATGCTGAGCAAAAATCAGCTGAATGAAGCTTTAAATTATTTCCTGGATGCCGCTTCCATAAACCGCGAAATCGGAAACCAAAACCAGCTCGCTGAAAACCTGCTGGAAATTGCCTCGGTGAAAGCTCTTGAAGGGGCGTATGCCGCTGCAATAGATTCCTTGTATGAATCAGTAGAGATTAGCCGTGTGATTGATGCGAATGACCTGGAGGCCGAGGCGCTCAAAAAGCTGAGCCTGAATTATGCTGCCCTGGAACAGTTCGACAGTGCCTATTTCTACGCCATCAATTATCAAATAGCAGACGAAAAAATCACCGGAGAGAAACAAGCCCGGGTTCTCTTTGATGTACAGGAGCAGTACCGGTCACAACTGGAGAAAACCGGGCTTTTGCTCAGGCAGCAGCGTAGTAACCGGCTGTTAATCTGGCTGTCTGTAGCTATTGTAGCGTTACTCATTTTCTTTATCCGCTTAATGTATGTTAAAAATCAGCGCCTGCAGCGAACAGACCGCAAGCTAAAGGAAAAAGCGAGCGAAATCGAACGCGTCAATAAAGTGTTGGCGACTCAGAATGAAGACCTGCGGAACTCCAATGACTCCCTGAGGGAATTCGCATATGTGGTATCTCATGATCTTCGGGAGCCGCTCCGCACGATAGGGTCCTTCACGACTTTGCTGGCCCGGCGTTTCCCCAACGATCTGGATAATCAGAGCAGGGAGTACATCAATTTTATTGTCAAGGGGACTAAACACATGAGCTTGTTGCTCGATGGGTTGCTTTCTTACGCAAAGGTCAGCAATACGGAGTCTCTTGCCTTAGAGCCGCTTAATCTGAATACAGTAGTCAGGAATGTACTGGAAATTCTGGATGCAGAGATAGAGGATACCCAAGCCCATATACAAGTGGCTGAATTGCCAGTGATCAACGGCAACCGGGCGCTGCTTTCTCAGCTTTTCCAAAATCTGATCGCGAATGCTATGAAGTTCAATAACAAACCTGAGAAAAAGGTCTGGATCCGTTATCAGGATAAGGGCGATATGCATCAGATTGCGGTAGAGGATAATGGAATTGGTATTGATGAAGCCTTCAAGTCTAAAGTTTTTCAGATCTTTCACCGCCTGGAGAAAAACAAGTACAAGGGTACCGGCCTGGGCCTGGCTATTTGTCAGAAAATTGTGGCGCGCCACCGCGGCAAAATAGAGCTGGAGTCTGTACTCGGCGAAGGCACCCGCTTTTTAGTTTACCTGCCAAAATGATCTGAAAACATGTTACAACAATACGATCCGAGAAATGAGCACCTCCTGATTTACATCGACGGGGAGCTGTACCCCAGGGAAGAGGCGAAAATCTCTGTTTTTGACAGCGCTGTACAAGGTGGTGATGCGGTATGGGAAGGCATTCGGGTGTACGATGGCCGGATCTTCTCCCTGGATGAGCACCTGGAGCGCCTTCAGAATTCCGCCCACGCTATGGCTTTCCGGGAAGTGCCCTCTAATGAGGAAATCAAAGCCGCACTTTTTAAAACCCTTCAGGCCAATGGCATGCGGGACGAAACCCACATCCGCCTGACCCTGACCCGGGGCAAAAAAATCACTTCAGGTATGGATCCCCGCCTCAATCAGTTTGGGCCCACCCTGATTATTGTGGCGGAGTGGAAACCACCCGTATACCCCCCGGAAATTACGCTGGTCACCTCTTCAGTCCGCCGGAACTCTGCTATGTCGCTGGATTCTAAAATCCACCACAACAATCTCATCAATAACATCCTGGCCAAGATCGAAGCCAACCATGCCGGCGCAGATGCCGGGCTGATGCTCGACAAGGATGGTTTCGTCTCGGAGGCCAATGGGGTGAATGTATTCTGTATCCGCAAAGGCGTGGTCTACACCCCTCACGCCGACAGCTGCCTGCCGGGCATCACCCGTCAGCATGTGATCAACCTGTGCCGGGAGCAAGGCATCCCCATCGTGGAGAAAAACCTGTCGCTTACCGAATTCTACACCGCTGATCAGGTTTTTACCACGGGCACGATGGGCGAGCTCACCAAAGTCGCCGAAATCGATGGGCGTGCCATCCGAAGCCGCATGGAAGAAGACCTGTTGGAACAAATCAAGGGCTACTTCCGGGCGATGACCCGGTCGGGGGGAGAGCCTTTACCGTTTTAGCTGGCTCACTCAACGATTAGCGGTAAAGTCAGCTGATTGTCTTTATCTATGCATCGAAGTAAGTAGGTGCCTGTTGGCCATTGATCGACCCGTAGCCTAAATGGAGAGGGAGGTAAATTGTGGTATTGTTCCACTATCTGCCCTGATGCAGTGTAGACTTGCAGTGTTTTCAGTGGCTGTGTCAATTCCACGGTAACCACTTCGGTTGCAGGGTTAGGGAAATATTGGATGTCCGGCAACGAGATGGGAGCATCAACTTCGGGTTCGGCGTCCTTCTGGTTCCTGATTATAGAGCCACACCGATATGTATAACCTGAAGCATAAAAGGGGCCATTCGCGCTAACTATTACCTCATCCATGTTTACAGCTTCCGGTATTAATTCAGCATAAAGCCAGTTCTGCTTTCCAGCGTACATCTTGAAACCACGGACGCTTTCGGTTTGGTGCCCGAGGTAAGATACCTGAATATCGTAAGTTCCCGGATCCAGGCCGGAAAGTTCAATATGCCCGCCATCTTCAGAGGCCGTACCCGTTATCAGAATATTATGTTTGAAAAGCGCAATATTCGCACCATAAAGCGGCTGCCCTTCTGCATCATTGATTTGGCCGACAAGGGCGGTTTGGGCCAGAAGCAGCGAGCTGCCAAAGAGCAGCAGGCAAGTCAGGATGAATGTACATTTCATTTTCATAGCTTCAAGTTTTTAATGAATAAAAAAGCCGGGACATGACGCCCCGGCGTACCTAAAATTGCTTTGTATGAAGAGTTCTTGATTTCCTGGGGAAGCATGCTGCCACCCATTTAGATGGCAGCACGGCTTGTTAACCCTGTGTCAGAGCAAGCGCGCTTGTTTTCATAGCTTGTTGTTTCGTACAATTCAAAGTTATGGGCAATGCCGGCCGTAAACCAACCGAAAAAAGGGCTTATGTCAGGTTCCTGATTGCCATAAGGCGACGGGCTTTCGCCTTTGCTATCTCGGGCTGAATCCCTACCTTTGCAGCCTGTTCAACAAACCTCTGCCATGGCAAGCAAAAAAATACAATCTGCACTCATTTCCGTTTACCATAAAGATGGCCTGGAGCCTATCGTGGAAGAGCTCAAACGTTTGGGCGTTCAAATCTATTCCACTGGCGGCACACAGCAATTCCTGGAGTCGCTTGGTGCTACCGTGAATGCGGTGGAAGACCTGACTTCCTATCCTTCCATCCTTGATGGGCGGGTGAAAACGCTGCACCCCAAAGTTTTTGGCGGTATCCTGGCCCGTCGCGAGGAGAACCATCAGGAACAACTAAAACAATATGACATACCGGAAATTGATCTGGTAATCGTAGACTTGTACCCCTTTGAGGAAACGGTGGCCAATACAGACGACGAGGCAGCGATCATCGAGAAGATTGACATCGGTGGTATTTCGCTGATCCGGGCAGCGGCTAAGAACTACAAAGATGTGGTCGTAGTGCCTTCCAAGGCAGAATATGGCATGCTGGAAAAGCTGCTTAAGGAAAAAGACGGTGTAACGGAATTGCCTGACCGCAAGGCGCTGGCCCTGCGTTCCTTTGGCGTTTCCTCTCACTACGATACGGCTATTTTCAATTACTTTAATCAGGGAGAAGCCGCTGAGGCTGCCTTCAAGCAAAGCATATCGGAGGCACAGGCCCTTCGCTACGGCGAAAACCCACATCAGGCGGGCACTTTCTACGGGAAACTGGAGGATATGTTCGACATCCTGGGCGGGAAGGCCCTGTCCTTCAATAACCTGGTGGATATCGATGCGGCAGTGGGGCTGATGCGCGAATTTCAGGATGCGGACCCTACCTTTGCGATCCTCAAGCACACCAATTCATGCGGTGTAGCGACACGGCCCACGCTCCTTCAGGCCTGGACGGATGCCCTTGCTGCGGACAACGTTTCCGCATTTGGGGGGATCCTGATTGCCAATACGACGGTAGATCTGGCGACCGCGCAGGAAATTGACAAGATTTTCTACGAAGTGCTCATCGCACCAGATTTTGCGCCAGAGGCACAGGAATTTCTTTCAAAAAAGAAAAAACGCATTTTGCTCCGCATCAAGGCGTTTTATGCGCACGAGCGTAGCTTCAAGAGTTTGCTCAATGGCGTTATCGAGCAGGACACTAACCTGAAGATGGAAACCGCAGAGGAACTGGAAACGGTAACCCAAAAGGCACCGACAGCAGCGGAAAAGGAAGACCTGATCTTCGCACTGAAATGTGCCAAACACCTCAAATCGAATACCATCGTACTGGCACGTGGGCAGCAATTGCTGGGCATGGGCTGCGGGCAGACCTCCCGGGTAGATGCGCTGAAGCAGGCGATCGACAAAGCCAGGCATTTCGGTTTTGAACTGGACGGAGCAGTAATGGCTTCCGATGCTTTTTTCCCCTTTGCAGACAGCGTGGAAATCGCCTGTGAAGCCGGGGTTACAGCAGTGGTGCAACCGGGCGGTTCTATTCGGGATAAAGACAGCATTGAGTATTGCGATGCCAACGGTATGTCTATGGTATTTACCGGCGTACGCCACTTTAAACACTAATCCCGTTTGAATTTAGCCATCGACATAGGCAATACCAGGACCAAAGCTGCCGTTTTTAACGATGGTGTTTTGGTTCAGCACGAAGAATGGCCCAACGGAAGTGTGCCCAACTTTTTTGAGTACGCAACCAACCAAGCCGTTCAAAATATCATCTTATCTAATGTAGCCGGTGCTGTGCATTTGGATGTGCAGGAGCAGTTACAGCATCATTTTCGCTTTTTTGAGCTACACCCTACAACTCCTATACCTGTTAGCCATGAGTATGATACACCCGAAACTCTGGGCAAAGACCGCCTGGCCGCTGTAGTGGGTGCGTATACATTATTTCCCCAACAGCATTGCCTGGTTGTGGATGCAGGTACCTGCATTACCTACGACTGGCTGAGCGCGGAAGGGGTGTACCTCGGTGGGAATATTGCACCGGGCTTATCTATGCGGCTACAGGCTATGCACCGGTTTACAGCCCGGTTGCCTGAGGTAAAGCGGGGTGAAGCAACGGCGCTGATCGGGCGATCTACCGAAAAAGCCATGCGTAATGGCGCACAGCAAGGTATTTTGTTCGAAATAGAAGGCTACCGGCAGTGGTCAGAGGCTAATTTAGGGCCTGTAAAGGCCTTACTGACAGGGGGAGATGCCATTTTTTTGGCGAATAAGCTCAAAAGCGAGATATTTGTGAACCATCATTTGGTCCTGCTGGGGCTAAATAAAATTCTGGAATATAATGTCAAGCGTCTGGAGTAGAATAATTGTGTTGGCCTGTTTATGCAGCAGTGCCTTTGTGGTGTTGGGACAGGACGTTGCTGTGGAAGCAGATCCGAAGATCAATTCTCCTTACTCCCGGTTTGGGCTGGGGGATTTCAACGCTCAGTATATGCCGGCACAAGGTGGTATGGGAGGGCTTACGGCCGCTTACCACGATCCTTATCATATTAACCCTTTGAACCCGGCGGCACTGTCACGACTTGACGCTACGGCTTTTGAAATTGGCATTGACGCCAGGTACAGTACACTCACTGCAGAGGATGCTTCTGCTCCGTTTTGGAGCGGAAACCTGACCTACCTTGCCCTGGCTTTCCCGCTGATCAACCCGATCAACGAAGTATTGGACCGAAAGGATACCAAGCTCGGGTTGGGCATGGCATTTATATTGCAGCCCTATACTACAGTGGGGTATAATGTGGAAACGACACAGGAAGCCGGTTCAGCCGGGTTGAGTACGAATTTTCTAAGAGGCAAGGGAGAGACCTATCGCCTGAGCTGGAGCAATGGCATTCGCTACGGCGGCCTGTCGGGAGGGCTGACGCTGGGCTACAACTGGGGTACCCTGGAAAACAGCCGCCGGGTGGAATTTAATGATCTTCCACTGAGCTATACTACCGAATTCCTGGATGAGTATACCATGACCGGGCTGTTCTGGCGGCTTGGCCTGCAGTACACCTTTGTCTTCAAAAAAGCCGATGAGAACGGCGAGCTGAAACCAACGGGCCGCCGGCTGATTTTTGGTTTGCACGGCAACACCGCCAACTCGTTCAATACCGAAGCGTATCGCTTTGGGCAAAGGTTCAACTCCAATTTCGGCTTCGTTAACCTTGTGGATACCTTATTCAACGAGGTTGCGGTAGAAGGGACAGGTCAGCTGCCGGCTGAGTTTACCGCTGGTGTGACCTACGAGCGCCTCAACAAAGTACGGCTGGGGGTGGAAATGGGCCTTGCGCAGTGGAGCAATTACCGCAACGACGCACAATCCAATACCGATTTGTCTAATTCGTGGCAGGTACGAGTAGGAGGGGAGTACATCCCGGATTACCTCTCTTACGATAGCTATTGGGAGCGTATACGATACCGGGTTGGGGCCTTCTACGGCAATGATCCCCGTTCCTTTGAAGGCGATCAGCTGCTGGATTACGGGTTAAGCCTCGGTTTTGGCTTCCCGATCATCCTGCCCCGTCAGCGGACCTCCTTTGTTAACTTTACAGTGGAGGCTGGTCAGTTTGGGCTACAGCAAGCCCTTCGGGAAACCTACATCAATATGACACTTGGATTTACATTAAATGATAACACTTGGTTCTTCAAACGAAAATTTAATTAAACTATGAAAGAGTTACGTATTTCACTGATCGCCCTTTCGCTTTCTGTGCTTTTTGCAACCGCTGCAGGGGCGCAGTGCGAGACCTGGAATGGTAAACCCTTTGAGGAAGAAGCAACGAATGCTCACGTACTTTACCGTGGAGTCGTTAAAGGCAAAACTGTAGCTGATCTTGAGGCATTGTCTGAAACAGAGTTCCAGATTGCCTATGAAAACTGGGAAAAGGCTTACAAACTGGCACCTGCAGCGGATGGCCAGCGCCCTTCTCACTTCTCCGATGGTATTGACTTGCTCAAAGTCAAATATAAAAAGACAACGGATGCAGAAGAAAAGAAAGCAATTGCTGAGCGCATCCTGAACCTTTATGACCAGCAGATTGAATGCTACAAGAACGAAGCGTTCCTGCTTGGACGTAAAGGCTTTGACATGTTTTATATGCCGGAATATGGCTTCCGCCAATCTACCTACGATGTACTGAAGGCTGCTGTGGAACAGGGCGGCAATGATGCAGAGTATATTCTTCTGGAACCTATGGGGCAAATCCTGGCTTATTTCTTCAAGTCAGGCAAGATTGAGCAGCCGGAAGCACAGGAAATGTACAGCAAACTGGAGGCGATTGCCGAGTATAACCAGGAAAACAACGATACCTACGGAGAGTACTACGCAGCCTCAAAAGCACGTATGGACAACGCCTTCAAGGAAGTAGAGGACCAGGTGTTTGACTGTGGCTATTTCAAGAAAAAGCTTATGCCACAGTATGAGGAGAACCCTACCGATCTGGAAGTCGTGAAGTACGTATACGTAAAGCTGCGTCAGCAAGGCTGTGATTCCACTGAGACTTTCATGCAGGAAATGAAGTCCAACTACGAGCAGCTGGCTAAAGCTGTTAATGACTCGCTGGAGACGGCACGCCGGGAGCGCAATGCCTGCTACGATGCCACACAGCTGCAAAAAGAAGGCAACTATGATCAGGCACTGGCCCGGTACGAAGAATGCCTCAACTCTGACCAGGAAATGGACGACGAGGGCAAAGCCCAGATTTACTATAGTATCGCGTCTATCAAGCTGTACCGTAAGAATAATGCTGGTGGTGCACTTTCTGCTGCCCGCAAAGCGGCAAGCCTTACCAATGGCTGGGGCCGGCCTTACCTCCTGATTGGTGACTGCTACGCCAAACTGGGCCGTAATTGCGATGACTGGACCTCTCGCCTGGCGATCCTGGCAGCTATGGAAAAGTACCGCTATGCTAAGTCCGTGGACGGTGAGGTAGCTGATGATGCCGACAAGCGCCTGAGCCAGTACTACGGTGCCATGCCAGAAAAGCAGGAAGGCTTCATGCGTAACGTTTCCGAAGGGCAGCAGGTGTCCGTAGGCTGCGGTATCGGCGAAACAGTTACTGTACGCTTTAAGGATTAATAAACACTCGCAAGAACCTAAGAGATAAAATGGCCCGGTACGCTAAGAAGCGTGCCGGGCCATTTCATTTCAAGCGTGAGCCTGAATAATTGCCCTGCTGAAGCCTCCCAAAACAAGCCTGCACCCCGACAAATCCCTCCTCCCGGTTGCCATTTCCCCAAGGCGGATGTGACGAATTGATAAGTTGGGGAAAAGAGTTTACCGCTACTTCCGTTGTATCGCTGACAACACATGCAAAAAAGCCGGGCACCCTTTAGTGCCTCAAGCCATAAATCCTGGATACCCCAAGTTTCGTTCTTTTCCGCCTACTCTTCGTTGAAGAACCGCTCCTTTAGCTCGGGCTAAAGTCGCGAACCTTCGCCTTGATTAGTCGAAAAATAACTTCAACTTAAGTATCAGAGATCTATGACTTGAGGCACTAGCCTGCAATTTAACAATGTTAAAGTCTAGATAGGGTCGCGTGGTCGCCCAGGTTTTTTCGTTTATCAATCAACTAAACATCAAATCATGAGACCACTTCTGCTAACCGTTCTGCTGCTCACAGCCGCGACTTCACTTTCCGCTCAGCTTCGTCCAAAGATTAGTCTTTCTGCCGGGGGGAATGCTTCAAATACCCATTGGTTTAATCAATATCAATTTCTGGGTCAGACGATGCCTTCTAACGAAGCCAATTTAGCTATTGCCGGATTTCAGGCTGGTTTGTCTTTTGAATTGCCCTTTTCCTCAACCTTTGGAGTTTTAGTAGCGCCTACTTTTTCTCGAAGAGGCTTCCGCGGCAATGAGGACTTATATGGAGTAAATTCAAGCGTGCGTCTTGATTATTTTGACCTTCCCGCACTGATCCGGTTTTACCCGGTCAATAATTTCTATGTTGAAGCGGGAGCGGCGGTCAGTTTTATGTTGAAGGCGGAATCTGTGGTCGACGGCGAACCCATCGGCAATGAAGACGTAATGGGCAGACTGTATAATGACACAGATTTATCTGCGGTGTTAGGTCTTGGTTACGCCTTTAATGATAGACTTTCAGTCAACGTGAGACTTTTTCATGGATTGCTGACTACATTAGATACTGAGTTTGCTGACCCCAATGGAGAGCCATTATCACCTGAAGATCAGCCCAAACTCCTCAATCAATCCCTGCAGCTGAGCGTACAATATGCTATTCTAAATCCATAGCATCAGAGCACCGAAGCCCTCAGAAGCTGTTTGAATTTGGTTTCTGGAATTTATTATGAGGCATTTTTTTGCCAGTCAAGGCGCCAAAACCGGAGTCCGTACGGATGAGGATTTTGGTAACGCAGAGTGGCGAAAAAAAGACCATAAGAAAACCTGAGGATTAAATTCAAACAGCTTCTCAATCCTGACAGAAGTTAAAGGCCCGCTACAAATCCCGAAAGTAGCGGGCCTTTAAATTTCCCCCTTTTTCCCAAAAGCCCTATTTTCGCGCATTCATTTGGTGGCACGCTAAAAAACGAAAGATGAGCAAGCGCACAGAGATTCAAACGATACTGGAAGATTTTAAGCCCCGCGTAGGGCAGGAGCTTACCGTTATGGGCTGGGTACGGGCCTTCCGTTCCAACCGTTTTATTGCCCTGAATGACGGTACGAGCATGGGCACACTGCAAGTCGTTGTGGATTTTGAGCAGATCCCGGAGGACGTACTGAAGCAAATCTCTTTCCACGCCTGCATCAAGGCTACCGGCAAACTCGTGGAGTCACAGGGCGCAGGTCAGGACGTAGAACTGCTGGCAGACACGGTGGAAATCCTGGGTGCTGCCAATCCGGAGGAATATCCCATGCAGCCGAAGGCACAGTCCCTGGAGTTCTTGCGCGAAAAAGCGCACTTCCGCATGCGCACCAATACTTTCAGTGCGGTATTCCGCATCCGTCATGGTATTGCCTATGCCGTCCATAAGTATTACAATGATAATGGCTATTTCTACATGCACACCCCCATCATCACGGGGAGCGATGCAGAAGGCGCCGGCGAGATGTTCCGGGTGACCAACCTGGACATCAGCAATCCACCGCGGACGGAAGAAGGCGAAGTGGACTTCAAGGAAGACTTCTTCGAAAAGCCAACTAACCTTACGGTATCTGGTCAGCTGCAGGCCGAAATCGGTGCCCTGGCCCTGGGCAAAGTGTACACCTTCGGGCCCACTTTCCGTGCGGAAAACTCCAACACTTCCCGCCACCTGGCCGAGTTTTGGATGATTGAGCCGGAGGTTGCCTTCTACGATATTTTTGACAATATGGATTTGGCGGAGGACTTCTGCAAGTACCTCATCAACCATATCCTGGAAAACTACAGCGCAGAGCTGGAATTTCTGGATCAGCGTATTCAGAATCTGGAGAAAAATATGCCTAAAAACGAGCGCCGCGCTATGGGGCTCATCGAGACCCTGCGGTTTGTGGTGGACAACGACTTCGAGCGGATCACCTACACCGATGCGGTCAATATCCTGCGCAATTCCAAGCCTTACAAGAAAGGCAAGTTCGAATACGATGTGGAGTGGGGCAAAGACCTGCAGGCAGAGCACGAACGCTACCTGGTAGAAAAGAAATTCCAAAAGCCAGTCATTGTGCGCGATTACCCGGCCTCTATCAAAGCTTTCTACATGCGCATGAACGATGAGCAGGAAGGTGTGCCGGGCAAAACCGTAGCCGCAATGGACGTCCTCTTCCCGGGCATCGGGGAGGTGATCGGCGGCTCACAGCGGGAAGAGCGGCTCGATGTGCTAAAGGCACGTATGGCTGATATGAACGTACACGAGGAAGAACTCTGGTGGTACCTCGAACTGCGCAAGTTCGGCGGTGCGCCTCACGCCGGCTTTGGGCTGGGCTTCGAGCGCATGGTACAGTTCATCACCGGCATGGGCAATATCCGTGACGTGATCGCTTTCCCGCGTACGCCGGGCAATGCGGAGTTCTAGAGGAAAACAGAAATAAACAAAACCGAAGGGCTGCAGCATCAAAACTGTAGCCCTTCCTGTCGTTAAGCAGTCTCCGGACTGCGCTTTAGAAAAATGGCGACAACCGCTGAGGTCACCACTCCCATGATAACAGCGCCAATGCCGCCCTGCATCATATAAGACTGCAAGTTAAAGTACTCGGCGGCAGCTTCGGGTGAGTCATGATAGCCCACCTCTACTGAATAGGCAATGGCATTGGAGAAGTACTCCGGAGAGATCAGCGCATGGGTAATCCACTGCGTGACCGGGCTTAGTAACCCGACAATAATGCTAATGATCAACCCGGACATAAACCCCTGCTTCCAGGTCATCTGCCCGCCCAGCTTTTCCCGCTTTTCCCGAAGCGCCAACACATAAATGACGATGGCTACCAGCCCGAAAATGTTGGTCATGTAAGGGTGCTTCTCAATTTTGGGGCCATGCCACCCCATTGCTTTCTCAAAGACCATCCAGACCAGGGCTGCCGCACAAAAGATCAGCGCCCATTTGATTTCTGTTGCGTATTTTTTCATGACTTAGGCATTTTGTACCTCCTAAGATAGGTAATAATCCATATAAACTGGGTAGAGATTTCTTACCGCAAACACCCGATTACCCTCCGTGCCAGTGCATCAATCAGTTCCCCCGCCAAATCGTCATCATCCGGCAAATCGCTGAAGTGGGTCTCCGTGATGTGCGAGGGGATAGCCCGGGTATCTCCGGAAATCTCAATTTCCTCATCTTGTGCTTCCACCTGATCCGAAAAAGAGCAGCCAGACATGGTACACTGCCCACTCTGATTGATGATGTTCACCGATACGGAAAGGCTCGCTCGCTTATGATGCGTGATGTAAGATACGGTGCCTGAAACCTCTTCATGTACAGGTACTTCGTAGGTGTTGCCGCTCGTGTCGCGCTCCGTATTGTACCCTGTGACAACCTGCTCCGTATAGTGCTCCTGACTACTGTCCTCCCATTCGTCAACATCCACATCACTGAAGTTGATCCGGATGACGCAGTCCGCCTCCGCAGGATTTAGATTATAGCTCAGCTGATAAAAGTCCCCGGCAGGCCCTGCAAGGTTGTCCAGCGCCCGCTCAGTATCAAAGCGGTAGAAAAAGGGCGGATCGAGTTCCACCCGGGCCTGAAGCGTTCCACCCTTGCGTGCTGCTTTTAACAGGGAGTCGAGTGAGGCTTCCACCGAATTGCCGGCATATTCCTCCGCATGCCTGAAGTCAAAATAGGCTGCCTGAGCCGTGGACTTGCGGCCGGTAGTGTCAAACTCCAGCATCCTTTGCCGGCCACGGTCCAGGTAAGCCTGATAGATCAAGGGGCGGGTACGTTGGTATTCACTTTGCAGCCCGTCCAGTTCGAACTGCAGAGTGCTTTGCAGGTAGGGTAGAGCGGGGGAGAGCTGTTCTTGTAAATCCACATTGCGGTCGAGTGCTTTGGCCCAATCGGCAGGATCATCAGAGGCGTAAAGTTGATCACGCAGGTCGTGCTCGCGTTGCAAAATTTGCTCAGCGGACCGCCGCATAAGTGTCCGGAGTTCGGGGTCGCCCTGACCATGCTCAAACCGGTCATGGGCTTTTTTGAAGGCTTTGTCATACTCACCGGCTTCAAAGGCTTGTCTTGGGGACTGACAGGCGGTGAGCAACAGCAGCAGGTAAATGTATTTTTTCATACCAAGGGGTTTGGCATTGAAAATACAAACCGCAGAGCATAGCATGGTCCGCTCTTACCTACTTTAGCTTGGTTTTAACGGTTGTCAGGGAGCTTTTATGAAGCGCTTAACGTTTTGCGTATCTCCATGCAGCCAGACAATAATGTACAGCCCTGTCGGCAATTGCTCCAGCGCAAACCGGTGCTTTAGCGTGCCAGGGCTTAAGGTGCTGCGCCTTAGTATTTGGCCGTTGGAATGGTAAAGCAGGAGCTCGCTGCCGGTATCCAGGCCGGAAGGCAGTGTGATGTCCACCCAATGTTCCGCCGGGTTAGGGGAGACTCGCCAGCTGGGTTCGGGCGGCGCTCCCTTGTGGATATCCAGATTGGTGCAGAGCAGATTATCCTGATAAGTATGCTCCGTCGGTGCGCCATGGGCTGTAGCCCAAAAGCAGAGCTCGTAGGGGGGCTCCAGATTCTGTAGTAAGAACTGCATTTCTTCGTCAATGTTAAGTGTAGCACTGCCTCCGGGCGGGATCGTCACTTCTGTGAATGGGAACCAAAAGCCAAATACGGTTCCACACGGGTCTCTGAAATCGCCGCAGGTTCGTCTTCGGGTGCTTAAGGATACACCGGAAACAGGAACGCTGCCTTTATTAAGGACTTCAATACTGAAACCGCTGAGCGTCACAATGCCAAAGGAGCCGTCTTCATCATAGCAAATAATAGGAGGTTCCAAAATAGAGTACTCGCCCGACCATGTAATATTATGGATAGCAATATCGGCATCTGTCTCGGCAGTCGCAAAATCCTCTAAAGGTATGGTTCTAAAGGCGATTAGATTGGCCGCGCCTCCATTAGGCATAGAAGCTGGGCGGGATAGTGGAGGAAAGCGCCCGCCATCTGGAATAAGCCGGTCGCCTAATAGTGCAATCGTGCCCTCCTGTATTGCAATATCCCACAAATAAGCATCCCAGGGAAGGAGAAAGTTCTCCCAGGTGTTCAGATCTGCAGAACGCTTTTGCATCCAGGTCCGGTTACTGGCATCCATCCCAAACAGGTAGTAATGCCCTTCATAGTATTGAATGTGCTGGTATTCGACGCCAGACCAGACGATCTCTTTGCTCTGCGATGTGGTAAAGGGATACTCAGAAGTCCAAATCGTACTGTCAATAATTGCGCAAATTTGTGGCCCACTGGCGTGGAAATCGCGAATAGCTACATAGTCCGGTGAAGAGAAACCTTCCAATTCCGAATGAGGGCTGGGAGATAGTAAGTCTCCTCTGTAGATTCTTCTGTGGAGCCTGACTGGGTATGGTGGAATAAAGCTCCTGGTATGAAACCATACTATAGAATCACCGTTGCTTTTGATGTCTCTTGCAAGTGTAGGATAATTGCTGTGCTTGATGTTTAGTGCCGAGTCCAGCAGTATTGTGCCCTGCAAGCCATTTGTGACAAAATGGCCCTCTGGAAGTCCGGCGATGTGGTATACCGAATGGGGGGCTTCTCCGTTTTGCAACAGCTTTATTTGCTCCCCGTTTGAATTGAAAGTAGCTATTGCACTATCGGTATAAAAGTCACATGACCCCTGTGATCCTGACCATGCTAGTTGCCCCTTGCCATTTACAGCGGCATTGTACAAGCCATTAGCGCTCGTCCAGTTTGTGTATTGTTCCCGCTGAATACCAGAATCATTAATCAATGCTGCGTAACCACCAGATTCATACCGTTTGTTATTATAGGTTTTGGCTATAACAAACCATTCCCCACCATAAGGGATAATCTCAGCAGGCTGACAATAAAAAGAAGGCTGCCAGCTCAGGTCCACATACTGAGCGGATAGTTTGCAGGAAACCAACAGCAGCACAGGTATAAAATAGCGCATGTTTTTACCCTGAAAATAGGCAATTCTGTTTAGTTTGCCTCTCTGACTTGCTGAGCAAGCCTCCTCAATAAGCAGCAAGGCTTTATGGAAGATTAAGCGTCGGTTGCGGTCGTTTTCGGCAGCACCTGCTCCAAAATCCATGCAAACCCCATCACCAGCGTGCACCCGATCAGGTTCAGCCACAGGTAGGCGATGTTGATGATCTCCATGGAGTTGAGGGTGAAAATGATCAGTACGATGGCTTCTGCGATCAGCGCGCCGATGAAGACTGCCCGACCGCCTACTTTTTTCATAAAGAAGGCTACCACAAAAATACCCAGAATGGCTCCGTAGAAAAGGGAGCCGATGATATTGACCGCCTGAATGAGGTTTTCAAACAGATTGGCAGTAGCCGCAAAAACCAGCGCAATGCCGCCCCAAACTGCCGTAAACGCTTTAGAGGCATTCAGGTAGTGCCGGTCACTTTTGTCTTTGGCAAAGCTGCGCCGGTAGAGGTCAACCACCGTAGTCGTAGCCAGGGCGTTCAGCTCAGAGGCTGTTGAGGACATGGCCGCTGAAAAGATAACGGCAAGCAGCAGCCCTACCAGCCCCACCGGGAGGTACTCCGTGACGAAAGTGATAAAGACGTAATCGGTGTCCTTGATCTTGGAAGCCGGGTCGGCCTGCAGAATTAGATCCTTCGTGGCTTCACGCAGTTCGCTGTCGGTTTCCCGCAAAGTAGACAGCCGCTGCTGAATCTCTGAAATTGCGGGCTCGTCGTTTTGGTCAATGGCACCCATAAGTGCCCGTACCTCTTCTTGTTGGGTTAGGAAAAGGGTGTTGTGTTGCGCCTGCAGCTTAGCGAGGTCGTCCGCATATTCGGTGTTTTCCAGCTTTTCCAGGTTGGCCGAGTTAAAGTGGATGGGCGGCTGCTGGAATTGAAAGAAGACAAACACCAGGATGCCTACAAAGAGTACCAGAAACTGCATGGGGACCTTCAGAATACCGTTGAACAACAGCCCCAGCCGGCTTTCATTCAGCGATTTGCCGCTGAGGTAGCGCTGCACCTGCGACTGATCCGTACCGAAGTAAGACAGGAACAGGAACACCCCGCCGATCATACCCGACCAAAAGTTGTACCGGTTGGACAAATCAAATTCGAAGTCGACAACGTTGAGCTTGCCCATTTTGCCAGCCACGCCCACGGCATCGCTAAAATCGACGTCCGGAGGTAACTGGAAAATCAAAATCATCGCCGCGATAAACATGCCCGACAGGATGACGATCATTTGCTGTTTTTGGGTCACGCTCACGGCTTTGGTACCGCCCAGCATGGTGTAAAAAATGACCAGCGCTCCAATAAAAAGGACAGTCCACCGCAGGCTCCAACCCAAAATGGTAGACAGGATGATGGCCGGCGCGTAGATGGTCAGCCCGGCTGCCAGCCCCCGTTGGATGAGAAAAAGAACGGCCGTGAGCGTCCGGGTACGCAGGTCAAAACGCCCTTCCAGGTACTCGTAGGCGGTATAGACCTTGAGCCGGTAATAAATGGGCAATACGAAAACACACAAAATCACCATGGCCACCGGCAGCCCGAAGTAGAACTGCGCAAAGCGCATCCCGTCCTCATAGGCCTGCCCGGGCGTGGATAAAAAGGTGATCGCGCTGGCTTGCGTGGCCATGACCGAGAGCCCGATCGTCCACCACGGCAGGTCGCGATCGCCCAACAGATAGCTCTGTACGTTGTCAACCTTGCGGGTGTACCATACTCCGTAAGCCACGATACTTAGCAGCGTGCCCAGCATTATTATCCAGTCCAGTGTTTCCATGTGCGCTTTGGTTAGTCTTTTTTAGTGAGGATGGGCAGCAGGCCGCGGCCCAATGGCAGGCAACTGCCTTAGGAATAAGCTTGTGTAAACCAGTAGAATAAGGTGATGATGATGGCGTGCAGGATGAGCACAAACAGGTACATCCGGTTCCAGGTCTTCAGGATAGGCGGTGGCCCGTCATCGGGCAAAGGCTGTTGGTCTTGTTGGTCGGGCATGGCCATATGGTTGATCTTTAGGTATTGAACGGCTAAAATAGAAGGATATGCCGGAATGGACAATTTTGATTCCGGATTGTTGCGTCGTGGTTTAGCATTCCAATATTGGAACTGTTTTGCCAATTTTTTAGTTTTATTGCCAAAATGAGGATTATGGAAGTCAAAATAGACAAGTTTGGGCGCATTTTGATCCCCAAAAAAGTCCGGGAGGAACTGGGGTTGAAGGCTGGGCAATATCTGGAAATAGGGCAGGTGAACGAGCAGGAGGGAATTTACCTTAAAAAGCAGCCGGCAGCAGCACCGCAATTAACACATTCTGCTGAAGGCTTCCCGTTTTTTTTTATTTGAAGAAAGCCTGGAACAAGAGGACGTCCCTGATGCTGCAAGCCTGATTAAGATCTCACGCGAGGAAAGAGACCAAAAAATAATGGGCTTATGATCAGGCATTATTTTGATACTTCTGTTTTGCTTCCGGCATTGATTTCGGCACACCCTCAGCATAAAGCAAGTCTTCAGTTGATGGACAATGCGCTAAGCAGTGGAGTAGGTGTTACCTCAGTTACACATACCTATGCCGAATTGTATTCCAACCTGACAAAGCTGCCCAAAGGCTTGGTGATTCCACCGGATTTGGCCTTCCAGTTGATCACAAAAGAGATCGGGGCTATTTTTGAAATTGTTGAATTGGCCAGGTCTGACTACGAAGCCGCCCTCCAACGCTGCGCCCAAAAGGGACTGGTTAGCGGAGTGATTTACGATGCCCTGCACCTGCAGGCGGCTTTGAAGGCAGAAGTGTCCGTGCTGTACACTAATAATTTTTCCGATTTCGAACACCTTCTCGATCCTGCCGATAAAATTGAACTGAAAGCTGTACCTTAGGAGCCGGCTAATTCCTATTTCTATGCAAATCCGATGGCTCCTCCTGGCCGTAATGTTAATGTTGGCTGTTGCCGCGATGGCGCAGGCCACCTATACAATTGAAAACCTTCCCAACCCCAAGGACAACGGCAGTGGCTACGTCAGTGATCCCGATGGTATCCTCAACTCACAAGACCGAAGTACGCTCGATGCCCTTTGCAGTCAGCTGGAACAGAACAGCACCGCTCAGGTGGCCATTGTTATCGTCAATTCAATCGGGCAGGAAAACCCCAAGGATTTTGCCACCCGCCTGTTCAATCACTGGGGCATCGGGCAGGCAGATGTAGACAACGGGCTTCTCGTCTTTTCGGTAATGGACCAGCGGCGCACGGAGTTTGAGACGGGCTACGGGCTCGAAGGCGTACTGCCGGATGTGATCTGTTACCGCATCGGTATGCAGGAGTTGGTGCCTTATTTCCGGGAGGGTGACTATGGCGCAGGGCTCATTGCCGCCACACAGCGCATCAAGGAAACATTGGAAAACCCGGAGACGATTGAGGAAATTCGCTCCAGCGGGCAGCCCCGGCAAATGATTGACGGGGTGCCGGATGGCCTGGTATGGTATGCTGTGATTGACGCGCTGTTTGTCCTTTTTCTAATCATCTGGCTCATCTATACCAACTATTCCAAGCAGGAACTTTATGACCGCTTCATGATGGTGCGCAAGGTGCACAGTTGGATTTTCATCCTCTTGTTCCCGTTGCCCTATGCCTTGTTTTACCCACTCCTCAGCCGTCACCTGAAGAAGCTCCGCAATCAGCCCCGTTATGGCCGCAAAACCGGTGCCATTATGCACAAGCTGCACGAAGTTGAAGATGACCGCTATTTGGAATTGGGACAGGTGGTAGAGGAGCATCTGGGCTCGGTCGACTACGATGTCTGGATTACCGAGGACGAGGAGGATATTCTCATTTTGCCCTACAAAAAACGGTGGAGTAAATACAAAGCCTGCCCGAAGTGCCAGTTCAGGACCTATGCGCTATCCGATACCAATGTGCTGCGCAATGCGACCTACAGCCACTCTGGCAAGAAGGAAGTCATTCACACCTGCAAGAACTGCAACTACCGCAACCGGCGCATCGTGGTCATTCCTAAGAAAACCCGTTCCTCCGGTGGTGGAGGCTCCTTTGGCGGTGGCGGAGGGAGCTCTTTCGGCGGTGGCCGTTCGGGTGGCGGAGGGGCAGGTGTGAGTTGGTAATGCACACTTAACAATTCCACAACATCTTTTTACCGAAAGGCGTATTATATTAGTCCGAAAACTCAAAACCAAAATGCATGATCCGGGCTAAGTACCTTACCTGTTTTATCCTGCTGCTTTCGGCAGTATCCTTATTTTCTCAAACCCTGACGTTGTCGGTTACCAAAGACCGCCTGCAGTCTGAGGACCTCAAAGCCATTATGGTGAGCAATCAGTATGGGGTACTCCGCTACTTTACTTTCGCCGGGCAATTGCCTAAAGATTCGGCCCACACTTTTCAGGTCCGGCAGCGGATAGGGGAGGCCCTGGCGCTTACTCTGGTGGAGGAAGTGGAGGATCAGGGCTACTACAGTTTTGAGAATACCACTTATATCGGGCTCAGCGATGGCGCAGTGATTGGAAGGGCGATGGCACCGAAAAAAGCCCCGAATTACCGCAGTTTCAATGTGCGTGTAGCAGATGTGGATGGAGTGGAAGAATTTCAGTTGTTTGGCCCGCTGTCCCGCCGGCCGGAGTATCGGGTAAGCCGCGAAGTGCTCAATATTAGTGCCAAACTGGAAGACAATGCCGGTATTTTTGCCGTGATGCGCCTGCCGGGCGAAAACTTCCTGCGCCACTTTACCAGCCCCATGACGGCTGACAATAACTTCGAACTGTCCCGGGAGGGCCTGGGCAAAACCGTCTACATGGGCAAAATTGCCATGCCCTATAAAACCGAATGGCAGGGCACGGTCAAAGGAATGCTGGACGGTTACGAATTCCACTTGTTCAACAGTGGACAGAAGCAAATCGGGGCGACGGATACCATTCCCTTTTTTACCCCCGGTGGCGTGCAGTTTGATTCGCTGACCGTATTCCTTTCGGACATCAACAACAAAGGCATTGCCATCTACGGTACCTACAAGGAGGCACTGCCGGCCAAAATTGATACGTTTAGCTTCGAGCCTTCCTTCCTCCGTTCGGAAAGCAAAAGCTTTACCTTTGCTGCGGGCAGCGACGAGGGGCAGCACTATGCCATTTCCTATTACTACAGCCTGGGGCAGGGGCGCCCTCTTGCAAGCTGGCACCTCTGGGGTGAAATGGAAGGTATGGACCAGGTAGACTTTATCCTGCCTGATATCCCGGAGGAACTGTACGAGATCATCCCCGAACTGGCGGAAATCGCCTCGCCTATTGCCATTGATAAGAATAGCTTTTACTGTACGCAGTACTGCGATGATTATGACTTCAGTGCCCGCCCGGCTCTACTGGAAAACCCTAAGTGGCGCATGCGGCATGGGATGGTGGCTCGCCGCAAATTGAAGGAGTTGGAGAAGTAAGGTTAAAATTTCACTCCTTTGTAAAGGGTCTGAAAGTCCAGGTATCCCTTATCTAATACAGGAATTTGATCGTCTCCATTTGCAAATTCGCTCAGCGTAGTGGGTATTGGAGTAGACAGTAACGTAGACATGATAATAGTTGAAAATTAGATACCGATATAGACAAAAAAACAGTGCCTTGCCACCCTGTTGATTTGAAGAATGGGCAAATATCGACGGGGAAGTTCCTATCTGTAAAACTTAATCCAGCGCCACTGTGTTGTTGCAGAAGTCAGTTAAAATAAGCATTCGACTATGGCAGCAACTACCTACCTGACGCCCAAAACCATTGCCGGCGATCCGCTTCAGGTGCAGATTTATACCCTGCGCAATGGCATGACTCTATTCCTTTCCGTCAATCCGGAAGAGCCACGTATTCACACCAATATAGTGGTCCGTGCGGGCTCCAAGCAGGATCCGGCTGATGCCACGGGCCTGGCCCACTACATGGAGCACATGCTCTTCAAGGGAACAAGCCGCATCGGTGCTCTGGACTGGGCGCAGGAGTCGAAGTTTCTGGAGCAGATTTCAGACCTGTACGAACAGCACCGTGCTACCCGCGATCCGGAGGCACGCCGTGCGATCTATCAGGAAATCGACCGCTTGTCTAACGAAGCGGCAAAGCTTGTTGCCCCCAATGAGTATGATCTGCTGTCGGGTGCCATCGGTGCCAAGGATACCAATGCTTATACTTCCGTAGACCAAACGGTTTACATCAACAATATACCGTCCAATGAACTGCAGCGTTGGATGCGCCTGGAGTCGGAGCGCTTCCGTATGATGGCGCTGCGCCTCTTCCATACCGAACTGGAAACAGTGTACGAGGAGTTCAATATCGGGCAGGATCAGGATAACCGAAAGGTGAACAAGATGATCCGGGAAGCCTTGTTCCCTAACCACCCCTACGGTACGCAGACGACGATCGGTTCTGCCGAGCATCTGCGCAGCCCTTCCCAAAAGAAAATACAGGAATTTTTCCGCACCTACTATGTGCCGAATAATATGGCGCTTATCCTGTCCGGTGACTTTGAGCCGGAACAGGCCGTTGCGCTGGCGGAAGCCCACTTCGGTGTCTTCGAGCCCGGTGCTGTGCCCCCGTTTAGCTACGAGCCGGCCCCACCGATTAAGGAGCCGGTAAGGCTGGAGGCCTGGGGGCAGGAAGCACCCTTTGTGGACATCGCCTGGCGCTTTCAGGGCGCTGCATCAGATGATCCCATGATGCTGTCGCTCATTCAGAACTTGCTGCATAACTATCAGGCGGGACTGCTCGACCTCAACCTCAATCAGCAGCAGCGCGTCCTCGATGGGAGTGCCTGGTCCTGGCAGTTTCAGGACTACACTGCGTTAGGACTGGTAGCCCGCCCCCGGGAAGGGCAAACCATGGAAGAAGTGGAAGCCTTGCTCATGGGCGAAGTACAACGCCTCCGGGAGGGCGACTTTGCGGATTGGATGCTGGAAGCGGCCATCAAAGATATCCGGTTGCGGGAGGTCAAGCTTACCGAGAGCAACCGCGGCCGCGTAGACCTCATCACGCAAGCCTTTGTCTTGGGCGTTGACTGGGGGCGGATGGTCAGCCGGTTCGACTGGTGGGAGAAGGTGACCAAAGCGGATGTGATGGAATTTGCGCAAACTAATCTGGGCGACAACCGGGTAGTAATCTACAAGCAGCAGGGCGATGACCCCAACGTCATCAAGGTGGAAAAACCACCCATCAATGCCGTGCAGCTGGAACGCAACCGCCTGTCGGAATACGCACAGGACTTCCTTTCGGTAGAAACGCCGCCAATGCTACCGGTATTTGCGGATTTTGAAAAAGGCATTCAGCAGGTCGACCTGCAACCGGGGCTTCGCCTTGAATATGTCCACAATTACCGCAATGAGCTGTTCCGCCTGGACTACGTCTTTGAGCTTAACAAGCTTTCTGATCGTACCCTGTCAATGGCTATCGCCTACCTGCCGTACCTCGGCACCTCCCGCTATAGCGCTGCTGAGCTACAACGGCAGTTCTTCCGACTTGGGCTGTCCTTCGATGTGCACGTCAATAACGACTACACCTATTTGACGATCAGCGGGCTGAGCGAGTCCATGTCTGAGGGCATCCGTCTCATGGAGCATGTGATGGCCAACCTGCAGCCCGATGAGCAGGCCCTGGCAAACATGAAAGCTGATGTGATTAAGCGGCGCGATCATGCCAAACAAAATCGCAATTTTGTCCTGCGCCGGGCGCTGGGCAGCTATGCCCGTTATGGTGCCGACTCGCCCTTCCGATACCGTCTGGAGGAGGCGGAGGTGCGTGCGCTAACTTCGGAGGAACTGATTCAGCGGCTCAAAGGTCTGAGCAATTACGAGCATACCGTGCATTATTATGGTCCAAACCCGGTGAAGGAAGTTGCTGCCGCGATTCAGCAGTACCACAAGCGGGCGGAGCAGTTGAAGCCGGTACCGGAGAGCAGGTCCTTTGAACAGCCTCATACGTCAGAAAACGAAGTGCTTTTCCTCGATTTTCCAATTGTACAGGCCGATGTGATGCTGATTTCCCGGGGTACGCCTCACTTCAGTCTCGATGAATTTCAGCTCAGCGAGTGGTACAATGAGTACTTCGGTTACGGCTTGTCGAGTATCGTCTTCCAGGAAATCCGGGAGTCCCGGGCGCTGGCCTACTCCTCTTTCGCCTACTACAGTTCGCCCGACCGCCTGGACCAACCGCACTATTTGCAGGCCTATCTGGGCACGCAGCCCGACAAGTTGCAGGAAGGCATTCCCGCCCTGACCGGCATCTTACAGGATATGCCCGTGCTGGAAGGGCAGGCGATGCAGGCCCGGCATTCCATCCTGCGCCGTATCGAAAGCGAGCGCATTGTGCCCGGCCGCTACTTCTGGGAGTCACTGACCGCCCGCCGGCTGGGCTTCGAAAAGGATATGCGGGAAGATTTGTACCAACGGCTACAGCGCAGTGAGCTGCCTGACCTGCTTCGTTTCCATCAGGAGCATGTCCGCGACCGTGCCTACAAGCATGTGGTATTGGGAAGTGCAGACCGCATGGATTGGGCGGCACTGGAACAGGTGGGGCCGATCCGTAAGCTGAGCATGGAGGAGGTATTTGGGTATTGATCTTTAAGTTTTTCCTGTTTGGGCCTACCCAAACAAATACTCAATATCCCCTTTGGAGAACTTCGCCTTCTCCACATCCCCGATGATGTCTTCCGCGAGTTTGGACTTTTTCTCCTGCAGGCGGAGGATTTTCTCCTCGATGGTGTCTTTGGTGATGAATTTGATGGCAATCACATGCTTGTCCTGCCCGATCCGGTGCGCCCGGGCGATGGCCTGTTGCTCCGTCGTTGGGTTCCACCAGGGGTCAAGGATGAAGACATAGTCTGCGGCGGTGAGGTTAAGCCCGGTACCCCCGCTCTTGATGGAAATGAGGAACGGCTGCACCTCTGGTTTTTCCATGAAGGACTGAATGGCCCGCTCCCGCTCTTTGCTGCTTTGACTGCCGGTAAGCCAGGCGTAAGGCTGTTGGTGCCCTTCAAATTCCTGCCGGTAAAGTTCCAGGTGTTGCACGAAGGAGCTGAAGATGAGTACTTTGTGCCCGCCCTTTTGAATGGTCTCCCAATGCTCCAGCACGTCCTCAAACTTCCCGCTGCCTTTGGCGTAAGCCTCTACCGCCATTTTGGGATGGTTGGCAATTTGCCGCATCTTGGTCAGCGATTGCAGTACTTTAAAGCGGAACCGCGGATTGTCGGCATCGTAGTTTTCCAGCAAGTAGTTGCGGGCCGCTGATTTTTCGCGTTCGTACAGACGCTTTTGCTCGGCGGTCATCTCGCAGTAGAAAACCTGTGTGCTCAGCGGTGGCAGGTCTTTGGCGACTTCCTCCTTGGTCCGCCGCAGCAGGTAAGGCTGCACCAGTCGCCGGAGCTGATTTTTCTTATCCTCATCATGCATCCGCTCAATCGGGCGGATGAATTCCTTTTTGAAAAAGTTGAAACTGCCCAGCAGGTTGGGATTGATGAACTGCATCTGCGCCCAGAGGTCTGACAGCGAATTCTCAATCGGTGTGCCGCTGAGCGAGAGCTTGTGCAGGCCTTCCAACTGATTGAGGGCTTTGAAAACCTTGCTGTCCTTGTTTTTGATGTACTGGCTTTCATCCAGCACGATGTACTCAAATTCCATCTGCTTCAGCACCTCCACATCGCGCAGGGCCGTTTGGTAGGTGGTGAGGATGACATCGAAGCGCGACAGCAGGCGAATGTCTTTGTAGCGCTTTTGCCCGGTATGCCGGTACACCTGCAGGGTAGGGGCGAACTTCTTAATCTCGGCCTCCCAGTTGAACACCAGCGATGCCGGCAAGATGACCAGGGACTGCAACGGCTTAAGCGTATCGTGGTCATCGGGGGCTGCGAAAAGGCCAAGCTGAGCGCCGGTATCCGTGTTGCCTTGTGTTTTGGCTTCCTGTTGGCGCTGTGCCCGCTGCGACTTGGCATGGAGGAGCACCGTGATGGTCTGCAGGGTTTTGCCCAGCCCCATGTCGTCGGCCAGGCAGCCACCGAGCTGACTTTCGTAAAGACCTACCAGCCATCTTGCCCCTTCCAGCTGATAAGGGCGGAGTGATGCTTTAAGCTGATTGCTGGGTATGAAATCCACGGCCAGTTGGCGTTCTTCGGCTACCTCATCGCCAGCGCTGATGCCAATTTCCTGCAAGAGGGTGAAGTGGCTTTTGGCCAGCCGTATCTGGTCTTTGTCCTTTTTCCCAAATTGGAACAGCCCCTTGTAGCGGGCCATCCACTCCTGCGGGATGAGAAAGAACTGCCCATCGGGCAAAGGGAACAGCCGTATCCCGTCGCGGATGTACTTGGCCAGCTTCATAAAGGGGAAGGTATGCGCCCCAACCGTTACCTGACCTTTGAGGTCGAACCAGTCATTATCCTGATCGGCTATCAGCTCCACCTTGGGTGGGTGCAGGTAAAGTGCCTTGCCCTCCGCTGACGGTAGTTTTAGCGTAAAGCCTTCAGTCTCCAGTGCAGCACGGTTGTCGCTGATCCATTCCAGCAAGGCGTAGCGGTCTTCATGGGCTTCTGTAAGTACAAAATGCTGATGCGCGTTGACCTCCAGCCTCTGTTTTTTCAGCTTCTCCACAAAAGCAGCCTCTGCTTCCCGTTGACGGAGCGCCTGCAGGATGCGCACCTCGTCCCCCTCATCGAATTCAAGGCTTGTACGTTTGTCCTTCGGGTCGCTCCAGGTGAACGTGCTGCCGGGATAAGCCATTTGTACCGAAAGCACCCATTGCCCGGAGAAGAGGTCCTGTACAGGCTCAAGGATGCAGGCTTGCAGCTCCTCGTGCTGCTGTACCTCGAAGCCTTCTGCCTCGATTTCCGATTTAGCCGCCACTTTCAGGATGAACTTCTGGAAATAGGTCTTGACGGCTTTGCGGGGGATATGCACCTCTTCCTTTTTTTGAAAAGGCAGCACCATATTGCCGTTGATAGCGGGGGCACGGTACAGTTTGTAGTCCACAAAGAGCCAGGCCGGGTGGTTGGTAATCGGCACCACATCGCGGGAGCCAATCGCCCAGGCCCCGTCACGGTCAGCCAGTTGCAGGCGGTAGTGGACACCCGCTTCTTCCCGTTTGAAAAACAGCTGAGGCTCCAGGGGCTCCAGCCCGGTTTCAATGACAAAATCTTTGGCCAGCACGGTGCGCTCTACCTGCCAGGTCACAGGGAGCCCTTCAGCATTGGCACGCTCCAGGAGTTCCGCCAGGCGGGTATGCACGTATTTGTAAATGGGCCCTGCCAGGTCGCGGTCCGCCAGGAGTGTTTCCAGCGTCGGTTTGCTCCGTTTGTTGGGCCGGAATTTTTCCGCCAACAGCTTGGGCTGCAGTTGCTCGATGAGGTCAAAGAGGCGGTCGCGGGTAGGCGTCAGCTCCAGCTCAAAGCTCCCGATGGTCTCTTTGAGGGCCTTCTGTTTGATGTGCGCCAGGTAGCCTTCCTGATCTTCACTAACGATGTAGGCGGTGGGGAGGTAGAGCTTCTCCGCAAAGTGGTAAATATCGTACACCACATGGTGCGTGGCGCGTTGTGTATCGGTTTTGAATAACTGCATGTTTGCGACTCCTGTACAGAAGGCGGGTACTTGTCAACGCTGCGCCTTCCCTTTACTTTGATTTTATCTGAACTGACAAATGTAGGGAAAAAATTGCGGGTATTGGGCAAGGAGCTGCCGTTTGGGGGACCAAACTTAACATTCATTTAATCCGCCTTTCTCCAGAACACCGGGAAAGATTCCGATATTGACATTGTGCTTATCCAGCGCCCTGAACTATGCTTTCTTTACCTGTTAAATCCTAATATCGATGAATGTTTTAAATTTTGCCCCCCCCCGCGCTTACTCAATTGGCTTGTTATGCTGCTCCTGACCACCGCTTCGCCTCTTTCCGCACAGCTTTTGCTGCAAGAAGGGTTTGAGGTGGAAACTTGTGTGCCTGTTACGTTGCCCTGCACTAACGGGCAACTGATCGACGGAAACAATTGCATGCCAGGATGGAGCCCTTGGTTTGGGCGCCCAGCTATTGCGGCTAATGCCTCCCCTCCACAGGGGATAAATGCAGCATTGCTCGATTGCTATGTTGCAGAATCGAATAATATTCCCGCTATCTTCTCAGAGGGATTAATTGCAGCACTTGATGTACCTGCAAATGCGGGGGATGAAGTCCGTTTGAAGTTTAGCATTAATCCCTCAAATAATTATTTGTTCGCAAATCCTACTATTGAATTTTTTCTATCCTCCGGAGTACAAACGATTCCTATCGCAAACCCGGTTTGTCTGCAAGCACCTCCATTGGTGGCAGGTGCACAGCAGATAGCTTCAATACCTGGAAATACTTTGAACCCTGGCTGGCAGACGATAGAAGTTCCTTGTGTGACTGTCAATAATGCCTATGATCAATTGTTAGTGAGAATAAACATTGGAGCATCATCAAATGATGATTCGAATGCGGCCTGCGTAATAGACGACATCCAACTTGAAAAAGAGCCCACCTTCACTGAGCCCACCGCTACCATCACCAACATAACCGGTGACCTGTGCAGCGGCGATGCCTTATCGGTGACCTACGAGATATGTTCAGACGAAGACGTGATCCTGGATTTTGCCCCTTTTGCCAGCCCTGCCAGCATATCGGTGATACCGCCCAGCCAAAGCGCCGGTGTTGGTGCGGGGGAGTGTAAGGCTTTCACCTTTACCTACAATGAGAATACCGAGCTGCCTTTGGGTACGTCCCTGTCCCTAGGCCTGGATTATGAGGTGGAATATAAGGCTTCCCTCTGTAGTCATACCTCCATGGGCACCATTAGCCAGTCTTTAGAAAAGTACTGCTTTGCCGAGGAAGCCTGCCTGCCGGATGGACAGCCATTTTATGCCCTTTCCGGGGGCAACTTCAGTGCACTATTGAGCGAAGGGCTGCTGCCACCGGCGCAAGCGGCTACCACCCCGCAGTTTTTGTACTTTGAAGGAGATGCCGTAGTGGATTTTGCCAGTTATACTTTCGCCCAAGGCTCCATTTTATACTTTGACGAAGGCGTCGAAATTACTGTGCCCAATGGGAACGGTCTTGAAGCTTTCAAATCAGAACTCCATGGGTGCGAAAAGATGTGGAGAGGGGTCACCGTAGCGGATGGAGGATTTTTATCTTTAAAATCCTGTACGGTATCGGGTGCCCAATACGCCGTGCAAGCCTTGCATAATTCAACCTTGCTCATAGCGAACAATTCCTTTCAGGACAATTACATCGGGATTTACAAGCCCAATACCATGGCAGCCTCGCCGGAGCAGGTCAATCAACCGCTTCCGATTGCAGGCAATACCTTCGAGGGTACTGCGGCTGGCTTATTGCCGCCTTATCCCGGGCAGGTTCCTGCACCGGGCACAAGTGGGCTGGCAGGTATCGTAGCATCCAATTGCAACCTGCTGGAAGTGGGGATAGGGAGTACCCCCAACAGCAACTATTTCCGGGAGGTACGCAATGGGCTGATCACCTTCAATACCAGTTTAAGGCTTAGAGGGGCTAATATCTCAGACCTGTCCGGTAGCTTTAATCCCACCACGGTTGCGTTCCCTTCTGCCTTTGCCAACTTCCACAACCTAAGGGGGCATGGTGTTTTTTCGGGGCTTAACGACAACAGCGCTGCTCTGGTTTTTATTGGCTACAGCCACTTTGAGGGACTGACGCGCTGTACCCATATCGAGAACCAATCGGGTATTGCAACTGTAAATTTTGCTTTGAATACTTCCATAGATACAAAGGATGGGCTGATAGTAGCCAACCACAGTGGGTCTACAGTTTTGAAGGAAGTATTCGATAATAACCTGGAATTTGAGCAGTATGGAGTTGCCGGGCTGAACAGCACAGGGGCTATCCCTTTCTTCGTTGTGCGCAGTAATACCCTGACTCAACTGGATAACAACAGCTACCCTTTCACAGCGGGCGTGCTTTTTTCCAACACCATTAGCCCTTCGAGCTCTGGTGACGTCCATGATAACGTTATAGGCATGACGGACGATAACGGGCATGGCGTGTCCCTGACTTTTGTAGACAGGGTGGAAGTGGAGCGTAACCTGGTCGCCCATACCGGTAGTTCCACGCTGATCAAGCAAAAAGGGGCTGGCATCCATCTCAGCGAAAGCGGAGATAATAACAACATCCGGGAAAATACAGTGACCTTCAATATGCAAGTGGAAAACCACAATACCCGGGGCATTGAAGTGCTAAACACTGCCTACACTTACCTCTGCTGCAATACGACCGACGGGCACCGCACCGGGCTGCGCTTCAAAGGGGCCTGCCCTTTGACCCGCTACCGGCAGAATGATTTCTTCGACCACGATACCGGGTTGCGCTGTGAGCAGGATGCAGAAACAGGCATTCAAGCCCACCCTGGCAATGAATGGCTGGGGAGTTACGGCACTCAGAAGGCACTTCATTTGGGTGGGAATTTTGAAGTTTTGAATTCGAACTACCTTGTCAACTTCATGAATAACCCTCCTATGAGCTTCATGAATCCCCTTCCTGATGTAAGCACCCCAAATACTATTTTTCCTTGGATTGTCTCTGACGATGGTTTTGAAGCAGAAAATTGTGAAGCTGACCAGGTTTGCGGGGAAACCCGCAACCCCAAGCTTTCCCGCTACGATAGCACCGCTGTAGAAGGGGGATACCTGGAGGCCGGGGAATATGGCCCCACCCGGGACTGGAGGGGCAGGCGGTCGGTTTACCAAAAGTTGCAAGCTTATCCAGAGTTGCTGAATGACAATCCACTGATGGCCGCTTTTTGGGAAGAGGCCGCCAACACCGAAGTTGCAACGGTAGGGGAAATGGAAAGCGGCACTCAGCGTTTGTTTGCACTGGATAGTGAGGCCGAAGCCCAGCTTGCTGAGAGCGATGTACAATTGGAAGAGTACCTGCTTAGTTTGGCTCAGCTAGACAGCATTTTGAATACCGAGCTTTCTCCGGTAGATTCAATAGCCTATCAGGCAGAGCGGGCCGAGCTCCGGGAGATGCTGGAAGGGGCTTTAGCGCAGCGCTCTGGGTGGGTTGCAGATTGGTATAGTAGTGTGCCGGCCGAAGCGTCTGGCCTCCTCAATGCCGGTGGAGCAATAGCTACAGAGTTACAGGCTGCTGCTAACGAATGGACTCTCTTCCAGATACTGCTGGAAATGACAGCCACCGCATCCCCTGCGCTTTCCGGTGAGCAATGGCAAACCCTCCTGCAAATTGCTCAACAGTGCCCGGACGAAGGCGGCAAAGGCGTACTGCACGCCCGTACAGTGCTGGCAGCTTATGAGTCCATGGCCTACGATGATGAAGCACTCTGCAATCCCGAGCAGCCCTTCCAGGCACCAAGCTTTGGTAGCACCACTGCCAGCGAATTGCGCGCCTATCCCAATCCGGTACAAAACAGCGTGACGCTACAGTGGCACGATTCCGCCCAGGAGCTAAGCTTGTACAGATCGGATGGGCAGCGCGTAGCTCACTTTGATTTACAAGCTACTGACCGCTTTCTGGAGGCGGATTTGAGCACTTACCCAAAAGGGCTATACATTGCTGTAGTTCATTTGATGGACGGCAGCACCCAAAGCGTAAAGGTCATTAAATAATTCTTCCCGAAAAGCCATGCCACTTGAATTTTTCAGATGGCATGGCTTTCTAATACCTTTTTTATGCGATACTTTATTGTTTACTTGCTCCTGCTCTGCAGCTCGTTCCTGCACGCCCAACTCCACGACTATAACTGGATGATGGGATATAGTGGTGGAGAAGGTACAGATACTACAAATGAGTATGGGTTAACAAGGATTAAATTTGAGGAGGAATCAATACAAGTTCTTGATCAACAGTCTCAGGGCGACGCATTTTTCTGGCCTAATAACATTAGCTTCAGCGACCATTCAGGAGAATTGTTCTGCTATTCAAATGGAGAAGCCGTTTATAATCGTTTGAATGAAGTTATGGAGGGCGGTGAGGATTGGCATGAGGAAGAACACCTTTTAGGTTGGCGCTCGCCCCAATTGGCCCTAATCTTGCCATTTTTTAACTCAGATAGTATTTATGCCTTTATTAATTCTGCAACTAATTCGTTTCCTGGATTAACTCCGAACTCTAATTCAGCAGGAGAAGGTATACTAATCTCGCTGATTGATCACAGAGAGAATAATGAGTTAGGGAAAGTCATACTACGAAAAGAAGAGATTTCGCAAGACACTCTCGATTTTGGCAAATTGAGTGCCTGCCGCCACGCCAATGGCCGGGATTGGTGGGTGATTGTAGCCCGTTACACCTTAAATGAGTTTCACCGCTTTCTACTTACTCCTAATGGGCTTGAATGGGTGGGCACTCAGCAAATCGGTGAAGGAGGGATATTAGGTCTTGGGCAGGCCTTTTTTACACCCGATGGCAATAAGCATATACGATATTACAGTGTAGGGGGCGGAGAGCAAGATCATTTGTCCATTTATGATTTTGACCGTTGTACAGGTTTACTCAGCAATCCCCGTCAGGAAGCTTTTGATCAGTTTGGTGGTGGCGGTGGGGCTGCGGTAGCAAAAGGCTCCCGGTATTTATATCTTGGAGCAGGTATTCATCTTTACCAATATGACCTATGGGCAGCAGATATTCTTTCAAGCCGCACCTTGGTAGCAGAATACGACGGTTTTATTGATTTTAACCCGACCACTTTCCATTCCTCCCAACGCGGTCCAGATGGTAAAATCTACATTTGCGGAGGTTTTGGAACTCGCTATATGCACGTTATCCACAATCCCGATGCCCCCTGC
>ENA-UENT01000150-UENT01000150.1-marine-metagenome-genome-assembly--contig:-NODE-150-length-53312-cov-7.740911_pt1 | contig 53312 bp, 33 predicted proteins | sample MGYA00237879_ERZ529330 | MGnify/ENA primary metagenome ERZ529330 (study PRJEB26372, sample SAMN05368345) | marine metagenome | biome: cultured habitat; feature: ocean water; material: water; isolation... | reverse complement strand
CGCGCGGTCAGCATTTTATGTGCATTTGGTCTATTAAACAGGGTTTGATTGAATAGCAGAACGAAAAAAATAATAGCTGTGGTGCCTATTGCGCTCCATCAAAGCCATAAAATCCCCACCCCCCCTGTAACCAATCCCCACTCCTGCATTATGAAAGCAACGAACCAAAATTTAGGGACAGGTTTTTCCGATGTTCCTAATTTATTGGATGCCCCGGGGCTCTTTAAAACCCAATTGGACCATTAGCCTGACTGTAAGCGCCAGGCTTTCGGAAAAAATGTATGATAGATGCTATCGAATTTGCAATTAAGCCGTTCTTTTGCAAAAACCATTCCTATGAGTGCGCCCAAGCGGACGGTCTCAGAAGCAGACATGCAGGAAGAGTGGCTTGAAGTGCAGGCTGCTCAAAAGGATCCCGCTATGTTCAGGCCCCTCTATGAGCGCTACCACGAGCCCATCTATATCTACATTTTTCGCCGGACTACGGATGAGATGCTGACGGCAGACCTTTGCTCACAGGTGTTCCTCAAAGCCATGCAGAAAATCCACCGCTACGAATACCAGGGTGTACCTTTCTCGGCATGGCTGTACCGGATTGCCAGCAATGAAATCGCTCAGCATTTTCGCAAAGCAAACAAAACAAGGGTAGTCACTATCGAGGATGCCCCCCTGTCGCACCTGTCCGAAGAAATCGGCAGGGAAATACCGGAAGACCTCACCCCACTGCTCGTTCAGGCACTGGACTCGCTGAAGGAGGAGGATCTCCAAATTATTGAATTGCGTTTCTTCGAGGAGCGCCCATATAAGGAAGTTGGCGAAGTATTGGGAATTACGGAAAACTACGCCAAAGTGAAGACTTTCCGGATTCTGAACCGTATAAAGAAAAATCTGGGCGAATGATGTATCCCCTGACTACAAAACCGAGCAGAAATGCAGTGCCTGGACATTATGCCTGTTGGACGCCCCTGACCGGGCTGCAAAACCAGCAACTATGAGTAAAAATTACAATTTCAAATTCAACCCGGATCTGCCTTCCAAATCAGACATCGACAAGCACCGCGACTTCGATGCGCTATTGGGGCAGTACCATGCTGCACAACGGGCACAGCAAACGGCAAAAGTCCGAAAGCTCGTCATTCGGAGCCTGAGTGCCGCTGCCGCTGTAGCTTTGCTCGCGATCGGGGTCCGGGCAGTCTTTTTCTCTGGTGAAACAGCACCTCCAATAAGCAATACAGCTTTCCTGGCGGAGCAGCCGTTCATCGATCAGCCCATAGAATCTCTTGCCGCACCGGCTTTCGCCAATTTCCGTGTGAATACCGCCAAAGGTGGCGTTTATGAGTACCCCAGCGGGTCAAAATTGGTTGTCCCGGCCGCAGCCTTCGCTAATGATTACGGACAGCTCATTGGGGGAGAGGTGGACGTGTTCTACCGCGAGATGCATGACTATGTGGACTTTTTCACTTCGGGCATCCCCATGCGCTACGATTCTGCCGGCAATGCTTATCAGCTGGAATCTTCCGGCATGATTGAACTTTACGCCGAGCAGGATGGGCAACGGGTTCAGCTGGCGGTAGGTAAGAAAATTGATATCGAACTCGCTTCTGAAATCCTGATCCGGGCAGATCAGCTCAACGCCCCGCCCCGCTACAACGTATATTTCCTGGACACCCTGATCAATCAATGGCGCTATCAGGATGTCGATCAGCTGCAATTGATGGCTAACGGGCAGACGATGACGAATGATCCTTATCAAAAGGAAAAAAATACCCTGCTTAGCGAATTACAGGCCATCGAAGCCCGTAAGGAGAAGCGGTTGTCTGCACTCGAAGGCAGTATTCCCTCTCTGGTGAAGCCCCTGCGCCCTGTACAGGCAAGTGGCGACCGGCCTACCTTGGAGCTCAACTTCCTGGATGGCTCCGTACAGGTGGAAGATTCCCGGAACGGGCAGGTACAAAGTGAGCTGGCGCAATTACAACAAATGTATCAAAATGTCATCTGGCAAATTTCGGAAGACAGCCCGGCCTATGATTCCAGAGCCTTTGCCGTGGAATGGGAGTCCGTTAGCATTCGCCCTATCAACAACCGGGACTACGAGCTGACACTGATTCATCCGAAAAACCAGGTTACCCTGATCGTCAGCCCGGTCCTCATGGGTGAGGATTACCAAAATGCCCTTAACCGGTACAGTCAGGAGCTAACCACCTACCAAAAAACAATGACAGAACGCGAAGCCCGGCTAAGCGAAGAAAGGGAAGCTATCATTGAAACGGCTGAGCAGGAAAAGCAAGCCGCCATTGCCAGCTATGATGAAACGATTGTCGGGGAGGAAAGTGCCCGGGACCTGCAACATTTGGTACGCAGCAAGGTGATGAATCGTTTCAAGGCAGACAAGCTCGGCGTTTGGAACTGCGCCCGCCCTGTGCCAGTCACCATTCAGCCCCTTAAAGCAAAGTACAAGGACCAATACGGCAATACTTACCAAAAGGAAAAAATGTACCTGGTAGATAAAAGCAAAAACACGATTTACCAGTTCTACTCGGGCAGTGAGGTGGTGGAAGGCCTCAACCAGAACGCCGATAACCTGATTTGGGTGGTTACGCCCGATAATGAAATAGCGGTACTCCGGTCCGCTCAGCTCCGCCGCATCAATCAGAAGCCAGGAAAGCCTGCAACCCTTGAGATGGAAGTACTTGGGCAGCCTGCTGATGCACACGAAGCACGGGAAATGTTACAGTTTTAGTGCAGATTTCAAAGCGTTTGCCAAGACCATTTATTCTGCCATTTCGCCAAACAAGCCCACTTCACGCTCGCCCGGGCGGGCATACCCACGATACATGCCGGGGGTGTTAAATGGCATCGTAATGTTGCCGTTTCTGTCGATGGCAATAAGCCCCCCGGCACCGCCCGCCTCCTTGAGTTTTTCATGGATGATATGCTGTCCTGCCGCTTCCAAGCTCATGCCCTTGTAGGCCATTAGTGCCGTCATATCGTGCCCAACGGCGTACCGGATGAAATACTCTCCGTGCCCGGTACAGGACACCCCACAGGTTGCATTATCCGCGTAGGTGCCAGCGCCGATCACCGGGACATCCCCGAAACGGCCGTAGCGTTTATTGGTCATTCCTCCGGTGGAGGTGCCCGCCGTGATGTTGCCATCTTTATCCAGTGCCACACAGCCCACCGTACCGTATTTGTAATCCACAGGCAGCAAAGCGCCACTTTTTTGATCCTCCTTTGCCCGGGCGCGCTCAAGGGCTTCCCACCGGCTTTCGGTATAGAAATAATCCGCAGCGACCGTATCCAGCCCCTGCTCAATGGCAAAGGTTTCTGCGCCTGCCCCCGTCAGGAGTACGTGCCTGGAATGCTCCAGTACCGCCCGCGCTGCCCGGATGGGGTTGCGAACGTGGTGCAATCCACCCACGGCACCTGCGTTCCGGGTAGCCCCATCCATGATGGAGGCGTCGAGTTCATTTTGCCCATCGCTGGTGAAAACCGCTCCTTTTCCGGCATTGAACAGGGGAGAATCTTCCAGATAGATGATGGTTTGCTCCACCGCGTCCCGGCTGCTGCCTCCGGCGTTGAGGATGTCTTCCCCAATCGTCAGGGCGGTATTCAGGGCTTCCCGGTAAGCGGCTTCCTGTTCTCCGGTGATGTTTTCCGGCAGGATTGTCCCTGCCCCACCGTGGATGACGATGGCGTAAGCTGGCTTTTCAGCATTAGCCACCGTCTCTGAATCCGACGTAGGGTTCTTGGAACAAAAAGCGGCGCTCAAAGCCATTAGGATGATTAGAATGCGGTTCATAACTCACTTTTTTAGCGGATAAGAGTTGTCTGCCCTTTAAAGACCTCCGTAAGCCCATCTGCATATTCCACTTCCACCACCCACAGGTATACGCCGGGCTGTGCCGGTGCCCCGCGGTAGTCGCCGTCCCAGCCTTCCGCCGGCTGATTGGGCTGTATATCCTTTCGCTCAAAGATCAACTCGCCCCAGCGGTTGAAAATGCGGAAAGTCAGAATGTCTACTTCGATGTCTTCGCGCGCCAGCACATTTAGAACGTCGTTGTTGCCATCGCCATTGGGCGTGAAGCCGGTTGGCAGCTCAACGGGGCGGAACTTTTTGGCGTACAGCGTCATAATATCTTCTCCGGTACACCCGGCAATATCGGTGACAATTACTTGTATGCTCCGCTGAAACTCGACGGTAGCCAGAGGCGCACTGCAGCGGAAGCAGCTCAGTACAGAGGAATCCTTAGGGAACCACTCAAAGCCAAAGGGCGACAACCCACCGGTAATCTCCGGATTGATCCGAACGGTATCCCCGTAGTTGATAGATTGGGTACCTCCAAGGTCTACGATGATTTCATCCGGCTCACCTACAACAGCATCTTCTGCAAAGAAGCGGCAGCCATTAGCATCAGTGACCTGCACATCATAAGTACCGGGGTCCAGCCCAATGAAAGTGGAATTCCCGGAGAAAAAGGCACCGCCATCAATAGAATAGCGGTAAGTAGGCGTTCCACCAGCGGCCGCAATTTCAATACGCCCGTCCCTGTCGCCAAAACAACTCACATCCAGCCCTTCTACTGTGGCGGTTAATGCCGTATCGGGCTGTTCAATGACTATGGTCTCCGTTTGGGTGCAGTTGGCGGCATCTGTGATGGATACCGTATATGCACCCGCAGCCACACCGGTGATCAGAGAGTCCGTCCCTCCGTTTGACCAGAGATAGGTATAGGGAGGTAATCCACCGGTTACATTAATGGAGGCACCACCGCTACGCTCGCCGAAACACTCCACCTCCGTCATCCCGCTAGACAGGCTGATTGGGCTGGATTCTGCTACGGCTACATCTAAAGTAGCGACACAGTTATTGGCATCCCGAACGGTTGCGGTGTAGGTACCCAAGCCAAGATTGTCAATATTCAGGTCCGTTGCGCCGTTGCTCCAGGTAGTGGTGTAAGGTGGGGTGCCGCCGGTAACGGTCAGGGCAATTTGCCCGTCTTCGCCACCTGAGCAGGTTACCCGGTCAACATCAGCAGTAATGACAATCGCCGAAGGTTGGGCGACAGTGATAGAAGCCGTCACTTCACACCCCAAGCCGTCCGTAAGCGTCATGCCGTAAATCCCGCTTTCCAAACCCGTTTGGTCAGGCTGTGCAGGCAGCCCGTTGCTCCAGCTGTACGTGTAGTTGCCATCGCCCCCACTTGGGGTAATGGTGATTGATCCATCTGCAGCGCCATTGCAGGAAGTCTGAGCCGTTGTAAAATCCAGGCCCAACTCTGGAATACCATCCACATAAGCCGTATCGACGATCGCACAATCATTGGCATCAGAAACGGTAACCATATACATGCCTTCATCTAACCCCTGAGCCACCGGTACGGTCTGACCATTGCTCCATTCATACTCATAGCCAGGGGTTCCTCCCCCTACGACTACCGTGGCAGAACCATCGGGTTCCGGCAAACAGGTAGCCATTGTCGAATTGGTGGAAGAACTTAGCGCCTCAGGGTCTTGCAGAGTCACGGAGTCTGTTAAGGTACACCCATTGGCATCCATGAGGGTGAGGGTGTAGGTTCCCGCCAACAAGTTTGAAGCCGTAGCCGTGCTTTGCTGATCGCTCCAGGCAAAGGTGTAGCCCCCTGCTCCTCCTTCCGGAGTTACGGTGATGCTACCTGTAGGCGTACCCTGACAAAGCGGGTCATTGGGCGCAAAGGATAAGGTCAGTTCAGTGGCTTCTGCAACAACGACTGTATCCAATGCCATACAACCGTTGGCATCTGTCACCGTCACCTCAATGGGTCCCGACAGCAGCCCCGTGGCAATGGAATCCTGTTGCCCATCTGCCCAAAGGTAAGTATAGGGCCCGGTGCCTCCTGCCGGCGTCACCGTTGCCGTACCTGAGGCATCACCGTTACACTGTGTAGGGGTTGTCTCTGTGGTATTCAGCAGAATTTCCGGTTGTGTTACCGAGAAGCTATCCGCTACCGTGCAATTATTGTCGTCCGTGATAGTCAGAAAATAAGTACCGCTACTGAGATCGTCCCTGTCCTCTGGCCCCGCTCCAATATCACTCCAGCTGTAAATCAGCGTACCTGTGCCGCCGGAAGCGTTTACTTCTACGCCACCGTCTGACAAGCCAGCACAACTGGCTGGGAAAGGCAGCAGTTCATAAGCGATGCTGTCGGGCTCACCAATACTTATAGAATCGGTAACAAGGCAGCCGTTAGCATCGGTCAGCTCCAGAGTGTAAGTGCCGGCCGGCACCTCTGCGATGATGGAATCCGTACCGATAAGCGCCCCATCGTTTCGCCACAGGTAGCTGTATCCGGCTGTGCCCCCACCGGGGACCACAACTGCGCGCCCGCTGAGGCTGTCCGCACATAACGCATCTGTACCTGATAATTGCAGGGTGAGCGGTGCGGGTTCCTGAATTTCAAAGGGTACTGAAAGGGTACAGCCATTGGCATCCTGAATATTCGCAGCATAGCTACCGGCAGGGATCTCAGTCACCACTGAGCTATCCGAAACCGCCACCAACCCACCGTCGTAGGCAATTTGATACGGCAGGGTGCCGCCGGTAAGATCAAGGCTGACCACACCCGAGTAATCGCCGGCACAACTGATATCCGTAACCATTGCGGTGGCCAAAAGACTGTCGGGCTCCGGAACCGTAAGGGTATCCAAAGCCACACAACCTGTCACATCTGTAATTGCTACCGGGTAATCGCCGGCAGATAAGCCCGTTTGCAGGGAGTCCGTGCCCAGCCCTTCCCAGTTGAAACTGTAGGGGCCATTGGGTGCTGGAAGTTCCAGTGCAATAGCGCCATCAGCAGCATCTTTGCAGCTAACCGGCGTGATTTGCCCGATGATTTCCAGCGGTGCAGGTTCGGTGACCGTTATACTTAGGGTGGTACCGCAATTAGCGCCGTCCACTACTGCTACCTGATAGGTCCCGGCAGCTAAGCCATTGAATATACCGGTCGTGTTTTCCACCCCATTCAGTGCAAACTGATACGGGCCGACGGTGCCGGAAGCACTCACTTCAACGCCTCCGTCGCTGCCCCCGTTACAGGTGATGGGCGTGGTGTCCAACAGGGTGACATTTGGAGGCACGCAATCCAGTGTCTGACAGGTGATGGTGCTGGAGAAACCAGGGCAATCGCCCACCCCGCGTACTTCAATGGTCACATCGGTCAGGAAGCCCAGGTTGTTAACGGTATGGTCGGAAGGGCCATTGGCCGGCATCCAGGGCCCGCCATCCACACTGACTTCATATCCACCGGTGGCACCGGCTACTTCTTCCCAGTTTACCGTGACACTGCTGCCCGTTACATTCGCACAGTTCAATGCCGGCGCCCCGGGGCCCTCAATGACTTCAACCGTAATCGTATCTGATGTGGTACAGCCGTAGGAATCGGTGGCATTCAGAATGTAGGTGGTGGTGGTATCCGGTGTGGCAACCGGATTGGGGCAGTCCGCACAACTCAGCCCGGCGGCAGGCTGCCATTCGTAGGTAATCTCGTAGACCGGATTGAAAGTGATGGTCCAGCTGTGCAGCGTACCACCGGCACTTGGCGTATCGTCAATCATCAGTAGCTGCCAGGTGCCGTTGGAATTCTTATCGTCTCCGTAGAGGTCGGACCAAACCCCCTCCGGTGCCCAGCTGCCGGTGAATGGCAAATCGCTGACCGGCAGAGTGTTGATGTTGGTGGTGGCCTCCGGCGTAAAGCACATGTCGATGAAAAAGTCCATACCCAGGGCATTTCCTCCATCTGCGCCCACATCTGTCGCCAGCTCCATAAACTGATCGTTGGGCCCAATGAGGAAAAAGTCCATATCATCAATCCAGCGGTGGTTGAAACTATCGATACAAACCGATTGGATGACCCCCGGGCCAAGCGTGGGCGGGATGACCCCGATGGCCGTCACCGGGGAAAACAACTGCACATTTGGCGGGTTGGCCGGGATACTAACGGGGGAGGTACTGGTAAAGGAAGGCGGTGGCGGCAGAGGCACTGGCAGCTCGCCCATCAGTTCCAGGCTATCGCCAAGGCACAACTGTACATCCGGGCCTAAATCAGCCGGTATCAATGGGTTCTCACGTATGAGGATTGGAATGGTATCGCGGTTGCAGGGGTCCCGCTGCACGTCGATTAGAATGGTTTCTTCCCCCTCATCAATACCATCTTCAAAGGCGATGATTGGAATACTGATCGTACTGTCGCCGGCAGGAATGAACAGATCGGAAGGGATAAAAGCATAGTCCACGCCATTCTCAGCTGAGCCCAAAATCTGGTAGTCGATCGGATAATCCGACTCTACCGGACCAGGCAAACTAAAGGTCAGCAAACCTTCCGCACAACCCTCCGCTACCGATCCGTCCAGGCTAACGGTCGCGGCTTCAACATTCAGGGAGCCCGTACCGAAGCTCTTGGCCTCAAGGAAAACGCCGGAGTCGAAAGCCCCATCGCTCACATCAGCAATAACCAGCTTGATGGTATAAGTGCTGCATGGCTGTACCACCGCTTCAGCCGTAAAGACATTGGAGAAACCATCGAATACCGGTTGGTTATTGGAGTTGTCGTTGTCGTTGTAGAATTCGGAATAGTCCAGGCTGCCCTCCGGAGGCGTACAGTTGCCGATGCTACCATTCGACCCTACTGTACCGGAATTGAGGTTGTTAATCGTCACCGGCAGGTCAGTACCGGGCAGGAGCGCAATATTTTCTGCGTTATTGGAAAATGGTCCGTTGATGCCTGGCCCACTGATGAAAAACCCGAAGACGTCGTTGAAGTTAGAGCAGGCATACTCCGGGTATTCCTCGGACCCAAAGATGTAGTTGAAGCGGAGGGTATCCGATATCGGAATAAAGGTAATGGTGTACCGCACCAGGTCATTCACCTCTACCCCACCGGTGATGGCCAGCAGATCAGGGTCGGCGAGATTCGTGCCCATATTGGAATTGGAGAAGTCATCTCCCACCTGATCTACGCCAGTACCCGCATTAGACGCCGCAAAACCAGTAGACATAACTATGCCCCGGTCGATCCCGATTTCGTCCTGTGCCTGATTGAAGAAACCAACGGACTGAGGGTTGCCGTTGAATTGTATATCCAGCACTTCCACACCTTCGCCCAGGAAGATATTAGAGATGAGGTTTTGGGGCGTAAAAGGGCCGCCGGTAGCGACACTCATATCCTGTGCAAAAGCGGTGAGGCTCAACATAAGGAAAGCCGATGCGCTCAGTAGTTTTCTGGTAATGGTGCTCATAGTATGCGGTGTAACACTTTTGGAAGCCTGCCAGGCCGGGTGATTCATAAATTGTAGTCTCAGTAAAATAAAGCAAAAATGGCAGCGTGGGCATTCCTAAGAATGAGTTTCCCCATTTCCGCCACTCATCAAAACAGAAATGCACTGCAATGATCTTTGGCAATATTTATCAAAAATAAGGTGTTTGCGCCAAAATGAAGTGTTCCGCCCTCATCAATTCGCCGGAGGGTTCTGAATTTGACATTTTACTCTATATTTTGGGGCTGTTAATCTAAAAAGTACGGCATTCTTTCCAAATGCCAGGTATTTTCGGACGTTGTTAAGAACACTCACCCGTAAAACGACTGTTATACCCCCTGTAAAACCGGGCTGTTCTGTTGAGTATGGAAGGGCTTTTGGCAAGCTTTGGGAAAGACCAAAATGCCAGATCGCTTCGCATAATTCAGCCAAACGCACCGGAAAGCCACAACGACAAACGATTATAATCATACCATTCTATGGGACAATTTCTGAAATTCTTATTAGCCTCCTGCCTGGGCCTGTTCATTGGTTTCTTCCTGCTCATGGGCATTGGTGCCCTTGTGATCGGGCAGGCAATCAGCGCATCCGAAAAAGTAAAGGATGTAGAGGCCAACTCGGTGCTCCACCTAACCCTCGACCGCCCCATCCCGGAGCAGACCAACAACCTGGAAATCGACCCCTTCGCTTTCGAAACGGAGAGTACCCTTGGCCTGACCGCAATCGTAGATGCCATTGACCGGGCAGCTGAGGACGACAACATCAAAGGTATATTTCTGGAGCCGGAGCAGCTAAGCGCTATCGGGCTCGCCTCCTCAGGAGTGATCCGCGATGCGCTTGTGGATTTCAAGAAAAAAGGCAAATTCATCATTGCCTACGGCGACTACTACACGCAGGCCGGCTACTACCTGGCGGCTACTGCTGATGAGGTCTTACTCAATCCACTGGGCATCGTGGACTTACGTGGCTTCTCCACGCAAATCCCGTTCTTTAAAGATATGCTGGACCGTATCGGTGTCAATATGCAGGTCTACTACGCTGGCAAATTCAAAGGCGCTACCGAGCCCTACCGCCTTAATGAACTGAGCGATGCCAACCGGCAGCAAATCCGCACTTACCTGGATGATGTGTACAACCACTTTCTGATGGGGCTGAGCGACGCCCGCGGACTAAGTGTACCGGAGCTCCGGCAGATTGCCAACGACTACGAAGGTATTGACCCCAACAGCGCGCTGAGCAGCGGTCTCGTCGACGTAATCGACCACCGGGACGCTGCCCTGAACCGCCTGCGCGACCGCCTCGGACTGGAAGAAGATGAAGATATCAAGCGGGTAAGCCTGAGCGCCTATGCCAAAGCCAGCAAGGCAGACAAAGATTACTCTGTTAAAGACAAGATTGCCATTATTTATGCAGAAGGCGCTATTGTGGATGGCAATGGGACGCCGGGCACAATAGGTGACGAGCAGTACGTGAAATACATCAAAGAGGCCCGCAAAAGCGACCGCATCAAAGCCGTTGTGCTCCGGGTCAACTCACCGGGCGGCAGTGCCATGGCTTCCGAGAATATCTGGAAGGAAATCCGCCTGACGCAGGAAGCCGGCAAGCCGGTGGTGGTATCTATGGGCGACTACGCCGCCTCCGGAGGTTACTATATCTCCGCAGCGGCCGACTCGATTTTCGCTGAGCCCAATACCCTGACCGGCTCCATCGGCGTCTTTTCCCTGATTCCGGACGCCAGCGATCTGATGAACGAGAAACTCGGTATCCACTTCGATACGGTGAAGACCGGCGATTTCTCCCTCGGCATCACACCATTCTTCCCGATGTCCCCACAGGGTGCCCGTTTGATGCAAATCCGTACCGATAGTATGTATGAGACTTTCCTGCAGCGGGTAAGCGAAGGCCGCGGGCTACCCAGAGATTCCGTCCACGCGATTGCACAGGGACGGGTCTGGACCGGCAATGCAGGCCTCAAAATCGGGCTGGTGGACGCCCTCGGCGGGCTGGACCGCGCCATTGATGCTGCCGCCACGCTGGCAGAACTGGATGAATACCGAACTACCGATTACCCAAAGGTCAAGGATCCTTTTCAGCAACTAATGGAACAGTGGCTGGGCGAAGAAAACGTCCGTGCACAGGCGATGCTGAAGTATCAGCTGGGTGACCAATACAAACATTACCGGCTGGTGAAAGACCTGGCGGAAAGTAAGGGTGTGCAGGCGCGTATGCCTTATTTGCTGTCGTATTAAGCAAGGCTGAGGCTAAGGTTGAGGGCGCTGCGATGGCTTCCCGGAAGCGACAGTTGGCTGTCGCGTCCTGCGGAGGGTCCCGGACCGTCTCAACCTCATCCTCCCCTGGGCCTGGCGCAGGACCAACCTCAACCTGAGCGCTGGCTGAGCAAGGCTGAGGTTGAGGTTGAGGGCGCTCCGATGGATTCCCGGAGGCGACAGTTCACTGTCGCTCCCTGCAGAGGGCTCCGGCTGGTCTCAACCTCATCCTCCCATAGGACTGGCACAGGACCAACCTGAGCCTGAGCCAAGACAAAACCATAACACCACAACCCTAATACCCCACAAACTCCCGGGCATGCGCCTCCATCACCTTCAGGGTATCCGCATCAGCGATCTCGCCGTTGCCGTTTTTTAGTTTAAAAATGCTGGAAATGGGCAGTTTGTTGGGCATTACCGTCATACCCAGGTAGTTGAGGACGCCGGTCAGATGGTCCATCCCGCGCAGGTTGCCTGCCCTGCCCGAAGCGATACCCACCAAAGCGGCTTTTTTATTCTGGAAGTTGCGGCTGTATTCCCGCACCGAGCAGGCATCAATGAAGAGCTTCACTGAGCCCGGGTAGCTACCGTTGTACTCTGGCATTACGAACACCATTTTATCCGCCGGCAGTACGTACTCGTCCTGCAGGGCGGCAACAGAAGGCGACTGTTCGGAATACATCGCCGCATGGAACCAGTCGTGCGGGATTTGCTCCAGCGCCAGTAGCTTCACTTCTTCTTCCGTATGCTTTTGCAGCAAGTCGGCGTACAATTTCGCAAAATTCAGGCATTCGCTGCCCTTTCGGTTGGTACCGGATATAACGGTTATCATAATTTTGTTTAGCGGCTCGTTTAAAATACAGACATAGTTTACGCAATATGAAGTGGTCTGCAACATTCAAGCAAGCCACTTCTCAGCGTAAATGCTGACATTGAGTAGGTTTGCTGTGGCAAACCACTTAATCGTCAGTATACACAGTTGGAGCCCTAAAAATGTTTAACACTTTCCAATTCTAGGCAATTTTCCTATCTTAATGCCTATATAAAATCAAGTAATCACCAAAAGCAAAAAATAGTGAAACTAACGTACTACGGCCACTCCGCCTTCGGGCTGGAAACCATGGGCAAACACATCCTCTTCGACCCCTTTATTTCACCCAACGAATTAGCGGCTGAGGTGGATGTGGACAAGATAAAAGCCGACTACATCCTCGTTTCTCACGGGCATCAGGACCATGTGGTGGATGTGGAGTCTATTGCCAAACGTACCGGCGCCAAAATCATTTCCAACTTTGAGATCGTCAGCTGGTACGGAGAAAAGGGGCTGGAGGGCCACCCTATGAACCACGGTGGCAAGGTCAAATTCGACTTTGGTATCGTCAAGTATGTCAATGCTGTCCATTCCAGTGTGTTGCCTGATGGCACCTACGGCGGCAACCCCGGCGGCTTTGTCATCTGGAATGAGGAAGGCTGCCTGTACTTTGCCGGCGACACCGCCCTGACCATGGACATGAAGCTTATTCCTATGACCTGCCCGGCCCTTGACGTGGCTATTTTGCCTGTAGGTGATAACTTCACCATGGGGTATGAAGATGCCCTGATGGCCTGCGATTTCATCGACTGTGACCGGGTAGTCGGCTGTCACTACGACACCTTTGGGTATATTAAAATAGACCATAAGGCCGCGCAAAAAGCTTTTGATGCTAAAGGAAAAGCGTTAATTTTGCCAGCAATCGGCGAAAGCCTTGAACTATGATGCGGTTTTAACCTGTATCATTCACAGCAGGGTGAAGTACGTTTTTGTTCTTCCGGCCAGGTAACCAATATTTTCGCAGCATACCAGTAACGGTACTGTGAGGTTACTAAGGTGTTACAACCACCAAGCAGCCGAAGCACACTACTTCACCCTTCATTTTTTTAGCGGGCCGGACAGTATTGCCGGGCCATCAACACGGATTCAGATTATGGGAAAAGTCGTAGCTATAGCCAACCAAAAAGGTGGCGTAGGCAAAACCACCACCGCCATCAACCTGGCCGCCAGCCTGGCCATCCTGGAAAAAAAGGTCCTGCTCATTGATGCAGACCCGCAGGGCAACGCCACCTCCGGCGTGGGTGTGATGCCGGAAGATATTGAAACGACAATCTACGATTGCCTCGTGGGCGGACTGGAAACGGAGGAGGCCATCTACGAAACCGATACCCCCAACCTGCATATCATCCCTTCCACCATTGACCTGGTCGGGGCCGAAATCGAACTGGTCAGCCAGATGAAACGGGAGTTCCTGATGCAAGACGTGGTGAATCAGGTACGGGACGACTACGACTACATCTTCATCGATTGCCTGCCGTCCCTGGGCCTCATCACCGTGAATGCCCTGACGGCTGCTGACTCCATTCTCATACCAGTGCAGTGCGAGTTTTTTGCGCTGGAAGGCCTGTCTAAGCTCCGGGAGACCATTGACCTGGTGCAAAAGAAAATCAACCCCAATCTGCAAATTGAAGGCATTCTGCTATCCATGTACGACACCCGTCTGCGCCTGGCCAATATTGTGGTGGAAGAAGTGCAAAAGATGTTTAAAGATGAAGTCTTTGACACCATTATCCACCGCAACTCCAAAACTGGCGAAGCGCCCAACCTGCATATGCCGGTAGTCATGCTCAACGCTGGCAGCCGGGGCAGCATCAACTTCCTCAATTTGGCCCGGGAGTTTCTGACCAACAATAACGATCAAATGGAAGGTGTACCCACTCTGCAGGCAGATTAGTCACGTTCCCAAAACCAAATAACCTATGGCCAAACGCATCAGCAAGAAGAAAAAGCCCAGTGCAGATGATTTGCGAAGCTCCCTGCGTACCGTTGCCGGTAAAGGCACAGGCAGCGGCGGGCGGCTGTCGTACTTCAACATCACCGAAGAAGATATCCAAAATGACCCGGCAGGCGTCAGCAAAGAGCTCGCCAACACCGTAGCGATGATCCCCGTGGTGCAAATCGCCCCCAACCCAGACCAGCCGCGTAAGGAGTTCGAGCCGGAAGCCCTGCAGGAACTGGCCGATTCCCTAAAGACCTACGGGCTCATTCAGCCCATCACCGTGCGCCGCTTCAACGACCACGAATACCAGATCATCTCCGGAGAACGCCGCTGGCGCGCCGCCCAACTCGCCAAACTGGAGGAGATTCCCACCTACATCCGCATCGCCAGCGACCAGGAAATGACCGAGATGGCACTGGTGGAAAATATTCAGCGTGAAAACCTCAACCCCATGGAGGTTGCCTTCTCCTACCACCGCCTGATTGAGGAATTCAACCTCTCCCACGAGATGCTGGCCGAGCGTGTTGGCAAAAAGCGGGCTACCATCACCAACTACCTCCGCCTCCTCGACGTCCACCTCGAAGTCATGCAAGCCCTGAAGTCGGGCGGCATCAGCATGGGCCACGGCCGCGCACTGGCCGGCATTGCAGACAAGCTGCTGCAAAAGAAAGTCCTCGATAAGGTTCTGGAAAGCCGCCTTAGTGTCCGGGACACCGAGCGCCTGGTCCGCGAATATAGCAAGCAGACCAAAAAGAAAAAGGCCCTGCCCGACAACTATCAGCGCATCCTCAATGAGCTCCGCGCCAAGCTGGGCTCCAAACGCATTGACCTCAAGCTGAAGGACGCAGGCGCCGGTAAGGGGCAGATTGTGGTGCCCTTTGGCTCTGTGGAGGAGCTGAATGCGTTACTAGAGGAGTTGGAGGTGCGAATATAGGGGGCTGCGGAAGCTGGAAAAATCAATCGATCTAATGTTCGAAAGAGGAGACTTTGTACGCGTAAAACCGGAAACAATACTGGATACCGGAGAAATCGCCGAAAATTGGGGCGGTGAGATATTTCATGTAGATGAGGAAAATGGGCTTTATGGTATGGGGGTTGACCTGTCAAGCGAAGAGGCTATCGAAGCCTACCTTATGAAAAAGCAGATGGCGGCCTTTGCGCAACAGCCCCGGGAGCCCCGTTACCCGACACCGCCCGAAGATCCTTTCAAGAAAAGATTTAGAGCAAAACTTTGGGGCTGGGCTGGGGCATTCATGAGGACTTGAAATATATCTACGAAGAGTATGTGGAACAATAACCGCCACACGCACCTCACCCAAAAGGCCCTCAAAAGCCTTCCCTCAAACGTTAACCCTTTCCCAATACCCGCCCTTTTTTCAATGCCAGAGCGTTTTTTGCGTTACTTTTGTAGTTTCAAACCTGGAAAAAGCGCAGCTTAAGATATGGCTCCGATAAAAATATCAGAAAAGTATGACTTACTGAAGGGCAAGCTTGACATCTTCCGCCTGTTTCTTGCACCGGCTCTCTTCTTTTGGGCAACAACCCTCACCGGGCAGGTCCCGCCTTCCAGCCTGGAGTACCCAGACACCGCTATCGTTGCCGCAGATGCAACCGCTACGGATACGGTGCAACGGCCCAAACGAAAAAACTGGTTCACCCAGGACTACCCTTCTCCCCGCAAAGCCGCCATCCTCTCCCTGGCTATTCCCGGGGGCGGTCAGATTTACAACAAGCGCTGGTGGAAACTGCCCCTGGTCTACGGTGCTGTGGTGGGCATGGGGCTCACCATCGACTACAATCAGTCTAACTACCGGCGGCTGCGGGATGCTTTGGAGCTGAAACGGGATACCATGGAGCATGAATTTTCGGGTACTTCCATAGACAATGAACGGGCCTTGCGGTCCCTGCGCGACGAGTTTGACAAAAACACACAGATGGCTTATGTGGGCATGTTCCTCGTCTACACCCTGCAGGCCCTGGAAGCTTTCGTGGACGCTCACCTCAAAACCTTTGATATAGACGACGACATCGGAATGGAAATCAAGCCTACCCTGGACTTTAATGGCTTCAATACACCAACCATCGGGCTGGGGGTCACGATTCCGCTCAACCGAAAAGCCCCTCCTCCCCTGCCCGTTGCCCGGTAACAAAAATCAGTGCGCCGATAGCGATGATCCACTAATATTGCGGCAGACTAACCGACACACAAGATGACGCAGTATATCCCCAATGGCCGCCCTGACCTGCCCCCTGGCACCTGGAAAAAATGGGTACTCGCCTGTGGCACGGGAGAATTTCTGGGCATTACCGCAGCCGCTGCTATCGCTATTGTCCACCGTTTATTATTGGGGGAACCGGCAAGTAATTCCGACCGTATGCTCAACCTGTTCTTCATGCTGATGGCGGGTGCCCTGGAAGGCAGCATCCTCGCTTACTTCCAGTATCGCCTTATCGGCAAAATTTTCCCGGAAATTGCCTGGAAGCAGTGGCTGGCGTATACAATTGCCGCAGCTGTCACCGCGTGGATGCTGGGTATGCTGCCCTCCCTTTTCCTTACAGGAAATGGCGCTACCGATCCCGGCATGGAACCGTCTCCCCTCGTTTACTACAGCATGGCAGCTTTGATGGGGCTATTGCTCGGTGCTTTATTCGGTTACTTTCAGTGGCTGCCGCTGAAGGGGCTGCGCAAAGAGGCTATGCTTTGGATCCCCGCCAATTCCCTCGGCTGGGCAGTCGGCATGGTGTTCATCTTCCTGGGCGCAAGCTGGCCGAATGCCAACACAGGCTGGCCGCTTATCCTGCTGGCGGGTGCGCTGGGTGGCATTGCCGGAGGACTTAGCGTGGGCGTCATCACGGGATTTTTCCTGCTTCGGATCGCCCGTTCTGCTCCCTAAGACCATGTTAGGACTTTAGTAATCGGCCTGCAAATGTCCTTTTTTTGCTAATACTTCGTTACAAAACCGGGCTTCATAGCGCTGCTATGATCCCGAACCTGCGCCTCGTCTAAGCAAAAAATGAATCATTTTCGACTAAAAGACCAAAATCCCAACATGGTCTAAATAAAACTGATGGAAAAGTACTATTGCCGCTTACAAAGCAGCCGCTAATGCAAACTAATCTGCTCGCTCGTTGGGTGTCGTTGAGGGTGTAGGCGCAGGATTGGAAGTAGCAAGATCAGCCGCATTTATGGGCAACGTAACCCTGAAAGTGGTGCCTTTGCCAACTTCACTGTCCAGCTCTATCTGCCCGCCCAGGCCTTCAATCTGATTTTTAGTCATGTACAACCCTAAACCCTGCCCCTCGGCACTCGCAACATGCAGCCTGGAGCCCAGCTGAAAGAGTTTATCGCGGAAACGGTCCAGATCAATACCCAAACCAAAATCTTTTACAGAAACCGTAACGGTATCGTTATGCAAGTGAGCTTCGATTATAATGTTTTTGGAGGTCTTTGTCGTACCATATTTGATCGCATTTGTAAGGAGGTTGTGAAAGATGCTGTCTAAATGAGCGGGTATTGCGCTCACCGTTATTTTTCCAGGTACATTGACAGACACCTTTACGTTATGCTTTTTGATAATTTGGTTGTTCAGGTCAATCACACGCCCAATAGTTTCCGCCAGGTTGCAGTCTTCCTTATCTTTTTGGTTGATTTCCTTTTCGAAATTCAGCAGGTGATTGATGTTCGAGATGGTCGTATCCAGCTTTTTAGTCGTCAAATCGAGCATTTCGAGGTATTCCCGGTTATCAGGCTCTGCTTTGATCATTTCGTTTAGCGCGAGCAGGTTGGCGACGGAAGCCCGGATGTTGTGGGAAGTCATGAAGGAAAATTCCCGAAGACGCTCGTTCTGATCCGTTGTTTTCTCAAGCAGCTGCTCCAGGTCCCTTTGCTTTTGGGTACGCATCTGAATATTGACCAGCATCTGGCCGAAAAGCTTCAAAAGGGTGATCTCCCGCTGGGTGTACTGATGCCAGTGCCGGACCGAATCGAAACCTACGAAACCAATGCACATTTCCCCATTCATAAGCGGTACGGCCAAGAGGCTTTTGATCCCCTGTGGCTCCAATACCTGCCTGATACCCGAATCCTTTGGCAAATCGAATACATCCGGAATATACATTGGGAGTCCTTTGGTGTGCGTATCCACCCAATCGGGCAGCAATTCAAGCGGAACATCCTGCAGGTTATCGATCTCCGGCTCAATGCCCACCCGGCACCATTCGTAAGTATTGGTGCAAATCTCCCGCTCAAAGTGATAATCAAAAATGTAGACCCGGTCCGCATCTACAAACTCGCCCATCTGCTGTAAGGAAATATTGATAGCGGAAGCGACCTCTCCAAGCGGCAGATTGATATACTTGGAAGAGATATCCATCAGGATTTTCTGCATCTGCGTTAGGCTCTGCAGGCGTTGCTCTGAAATCTTGCGCTCCGTAATTTCCCGGCTGATCAGTACAATTTCTCCGGAGCGGGGCTCCAGCTCACCTTTGGTCTCCACCCAAAGCCATTTTCCGTTACGGTGCTTAAAACGGTGCTCCAACTCAAAAGAGCTTTGGCTATCATCGTCTTTGAGTGCCTCCAGGGCGAGGATGGTTTTCTCAATGTCCTCCGGGTGCAGGAACAAGGACAAGCGGTGCCCATCGGTCTCCTCAGAGGTATACCCGTAGTTGTCCAGCCAGCTGGGCGAGGTATAAAGCACTTCGCCTTCGGTGTTGACTTTCAGCACGCTATCCCCAATATAGTTGACCAGCATCTGGTAATCCTGCCGGCCCGCTTCCACTTTCTTTTCCAGTTCCTGGTTGTACTGGCTCAGGCGTTTGCTTTGCCGTTCGTAGTGGGTCTGCCGTACCATATTGACAAAAAAGGCTACTGCCCCCAGAGCTGCGAGTAACCCCAGAATACCGTACCAGGACTTATACCAAACCGTAGAAATTTGCAGGTCAAATTTTAAGGGTTCACTCCAGCGGTGAGCCGAAGACTGACGGCCCTGAACGGTGATCTCAGACACCCCTTTGCTAAGGTCAGAAAAAGACAATTCATTATTCCGGGTATAGATCGTCCGGGGGGCTTCCTGCCCTCCTGCTATTTGGATGCGGTATTCGGTGAGCGTGGACGGATAACCTACGCTGAGGTAGCGTACCGAAAGGTAGTCATCCATATCTGCTTCAAAGCGGTTGCTGGCCTTTTCGTATACTACCCCTTTGGAGGACTCCACCTGCAGCAGCAATGGCTGATCGGTATTATTATCGGGCATAGGCCGAGCAGAAACAGCTAGCCCGTTGGGCGTGCCCACCCATATACTTCCTGAGCCATCAGCCTTGATATTCCTCCAGTTAATAGCTTTGGAAGGCAAGCCATGCATAGTCGTGTAGGTGAGCAGCACATTATCCTGCAGCAGGTTCAGCCCATTTGCAGTAGCAAACCAGATCTCATTGTCAGCACCAATGGAGACTGCTGAGACAGAAATACCATTGGTTTCTTCAGAAGCGATAGCTGAGTATTCTCCTTCTTTGTATTGAAACAGGCCAAGAGACGCCCCCAGTACCACCCCCTGATCTGTGCTGTACGCCAGGTCAATAACCCGGAAGTCTTGCTCCTTATCGACGTCAAGCTGTCCTTCTACCGGCAGGAAACGCCCCTGAGCTTCGTCAAACCGGAAAAGCGGGTGATCTGCGCTTGTTCCTCCAAGGTACAACTGACTGTCCTGAGGGTTAAAAAGGAGAGCCTCAGGATTGTCGGGCCAGCCATTCTCCTGTTCCTGGTATACTTTCACGCTACCATCAGGCTCAAGGCTGAGCAGCCCCAAAGACTGTGCCTGACAGATCCATATCCGACCCTTCGGATCAACAGCCATATTAAAAACCTCCCTGCCGTAACCCGATAGGTCATAAGTCTTTTGCGAGCGCTTATCCCAACTAAGCATTAACACCCTGCCTCCGGCTCCGCCCAGCCATAACCCGAAAGGCGTGGCCACCATGGTATACACCTCAAAGGGAGGGCGAAAAAAAGGCAGAAGGCTGCTGTCCTCCGCCCTGTTTGTAGCGGTAACAAAAACCTGTCCTCCATCTGAAAGATAGGTCTTCCCCTCAAAGTGGGTTATATTCTGAATATAGCGGTTGCCCAGCTGACGAGGAAAAGCTGATTCAAACGACTTGGGCTTGAGCAGCAGCAATCCATTATCGGTACCTACCCACAGATCTCCGTTCATGCCTTCACTTAAAGAGGAGAATGAGGAGACTTCCCAATCTTGTTTGAGCGCATAAGCCTGCCCATTTTCGTCCAATCGGAAAATACCATCATTGCGCACCGCTACCACTACATGGCCATCCCTGAGCCGTCTCATGGCAATCGGCCCTATGCCGTTAAGCTGTTCTACACGCTCCAGCGTACCTGTTTCACTTAGCAATACCTGATAAACACCACCATAAGTGGCCACCCAGATTTTTCCACGGCCCACTTGCAATGCAGCATTAGCTCCGACCGGAAGCTGATGTAGCGGCCCGGAGAATGCGTCATTCTCCTTATCATACCGGAAAAGGGCACCATTCTTGGACACGGTGAATAAATGTCCCCGGCCATCTTCAGCAAAACTGAAGGAGAGCGTGAAATCCTCACTGTGATGCTCCGCGCTGAAGGGGTGGATTTTTATCGCCTTGCCTTCTATACAAAAGACGTTGTTGTTGTTGCTGCCCCAGATACGGCCCTGCTCATCCTTGAATAATTTTTTGGTCAGCCGGATGCGCTGATCGGGAAAGGCTTTTCTAATAACAGCTGACTGCAGGGAAGGCTCAACCCAATACAAGCCCTCGTCTGTGGAAACCAGGAGCCGTTCTCCCACCGGCTGAATATCTTTGATAAAAGGCGTGGGGATCTTATCACGAAAGGAATTGAACTGATTACCGTCGTACCGGATGAGCCCGCCGTCTGTAGCCAGCCAAATCAGCCCAAACGGGTCTACAGCAGTGGCTTTGATCAGGGTATTTTGCATGCCATCCAGCTCATTGTAACTAAACACCTTATACTGCTGTGCCAACAATGAGCTCCCCGAAAGGGAGAGGAAAAAAAATAAAAGTATAGTTAACGGGCTGCGCATATCCAGGGTTTTGTCAGAGGTGCCTCCGTACAGACCTGTAATATCGAACTCCATGCGCTTATTTGCAAGAAATAACTGAAAAATAAGAACGCCTGAGGCCCATTAATCCTAAATCATTGTTTGCCCTATGCGCTGAATCCGCAAATGATCTTTTAACTTTAGGAGTTAGCAAATATCCAACAAACGGAAACCAAACATCATGAGAGGCTGCATGACCATCCTTATTTTTTTATTCATCCTGGGCTCCGGCTGCGGGGGCGATTCCCCACAGCCTGATTCCGCCGAAACCACCAGCCGAATCCCACCCGACTCCCTGCGCCAACTGTACCGGCAATACCGTTTGATGCGCACCGACACCCTGCCTGCAAGACAGGTACAGGAACGCCAAAAACTTTATCCGGTAGACGAAGCCTCTATGGACACTGCCTTCTTCGTTTTCCGCGAACAACTGCTGCAAGCCGTGCAGGAACGCGATGTTTTTGCGCTGCTGGATGCCGTGGACAAAGACATCAAGGTTTCAGGAGCAAAAGAACCGGGCGTAGCAGGCCTGGTGAGCCACTACGGGCTTACTCCTACCGCCGCCGACAGTCTCCCTATCTGGCCCATACTGGAGGAACTGCTAAAAGCCGGAGGAGCCTTCAGCAACAACGGCCGGGTATTCACAGCCCCCTACTACGCTGCCACCTGGCCGGAGGAACTTTCCAAAAACGAGTATGCCGCTATCACAGGGAGTGGTGTACGCATACGCAGTGAGCCGAGGCTCAACAGCGATATTGTCAAAACCGTTTCCTACGAACTGGTCCAATACCTCGAAACCACTGATCAAACCGAAATGATCGGCGGGGAAACCCACCCCTGGTACCGAATTGAACTATCCGGGGGGAAAGTGGGGTTTGTATATGGTAAATTTGCGGCACGCCCTACCGGCTACCGCGCCCAATTTGAAAAAACAGGGCCACAGCAATGGGCAATGACACAGTTGATCCACGGAGAGTAACCTAAATTGGCTACCTTGCCCTCAAACGCAATCCCTTTGGAAGAACAACTACACCCGGCACCGGCCACGCAAACCTACGTCACGGTCATCCTTCCGCTGGCGGTACCTAAACCGTTTACCTACGAAGTACCGGAGCCCCTGGTACCGGAAGCCGAATTCGGCAAACGGGTGGAGGTGGAGTTCGGAAAAGCCAAACGGTACAGCGCACTCATCCTGGAAGTTACCAATCAGCCACCGGCCGCCTATCAGCCCAAGCTGCTGCTGTCCGTTATTGATGAATCTCCGATCGTCAACGAAACACAGGTCAGGCTCTGGCGCTGGATTGCGGATTATTACCTCTGTACCCTGGGGGAGGTGATGAATGCTGCCCTGCCAGCCAACCTCAAGCTCAGCAGTGAGACGATCCTCAGCCTCAGCCCGCTCTTTGGGCAGGACTTCAGCGGCCTAAGCGACCAGGAATACCTTATTGCCGAAGCACTGACAATTCAAAAGGAGATCACGATTGATGATGTGCGCGGCATCCTTCAGCGCAAAACGGTCTACCCCCTCATCCGCCGGATGCTTGACAAGCGTATTCTTTACCTCAAGGAAGACCTCAAACAAAAATACAAGCCCAAGACCATAGGCTGTGTCCGCCTGCAGGAGCCCTATGCCTCTCAGCCCAAGCTGCTGGAGGAGGCCTTCGCCAAACTGAGCCGCTCTACCCGTCAGGTGGAAGCCCTGATGGCCTACGTTCAGATTTCAAGAGGGCTGGACCATGTGCGCAAACAAGATGTCTATGACAAAGCGGGTGTGGATAGCACCGTGCTGCGGGCCATCGAAAAGAAAGGCATTTTTGAATTGTATGAGCATGAGGTCAGCCGGATTGGCGGGTATGAAGAAACGACCATCGAAGCCAGCACCCTTTCTGACCAACAGACCCGGGCAATGGCTGAAATACGCGCCGGATTTTCAGACAACAAACCGGTATTGCTGCATGGGGTGACCGGTAGTGGCAAGACCCGGGTCTATATTGAGCTGATTCAGGAAACCATTGACCGGGGCGAGCAGGTGCTGTACCTATTGCCGGAAATTGCCCTGACTACGCAGATTGTTTCCCGCCTGGAGCGGGTTTTTGGCGATGATATTACCGTTTACCACAGCCGCCTCAACAACAACGAGCGGGTGGAGCTTTGGAACAGCGTGCTCAATGGCAAACCCGTACTTCTGGGGGCACGTTCCGCCCTCTTTCTGCCTTTTTCCAAGCTGGGGCTCATTGTGGTCGACGAGGAGCATGACCCTTCCTTTAAGCAATACGACCCCAACCCGCGGTACAATGCCCGGGATGCGGCCGTCTTTTTGGCACATCTGCACGGCGCAAAGGTCATTCTGGGCACCGCCACGCCATCGCTGGAGTCCTTTTCCAATACCAAAAAGGACAAGTACCGGCTGGTGGAAATGCCGGAGCGCTTCGGAGGGCTGCAACTGCCTGAAATGAAAATTGTGGATGCCAAGCAGGAACTAAAAGAGCGCAAATTGCAATCCCACTTCACCTCCGTGCTTATCGATGCCCTGAAAACCACGCTGGAGCAGGGGCAACAAGCTATTTTGTTCCAAAACCGGCGCGGCTATTCCCCAACCTACCGCTGCACGACCTGCGGCTGGCATGCGGAGTGCATTCAGTGCGATGTCAGCCTGACCTACCACAAATACCACAACAACCTGCGCTGCCATTACTGCGGCTATCAGACCAACCTGCCCTCGGCATGCCCGGCCTGCGGCGACAAAAAGCTGGTCATCAAGGGGTTTGGTACCGAGAAAATTGAGGATGAGCTTAAGATTTACCTGCCGGAAGCACGCATAGCACGCATGGACCTCGACACGGTGCGCGGCAAACATGCCCACGCCCGGCTTATTAATGATTTCGAGGAGGGCCGTACCGATATCCTTGTGGGCACACAGATGGTGACCAAGGGGCTCGACTTTGAGAAGGTGGCAGTGGTGGGCGTGCTTAGTGCCGATCAGCTGTTGCAGTTCCCGGATTTTCGGGCGGGGGAGCGGGCCTTTCAGCTCATGTTGCAGGTGGCTGGCCGGGCCGGGCGCAAGCACAAGCGCGGACAGGTCATCATACAAGCCTTCAACACCACAAGCCCGGTGCTGCGGGAAGTCCTGGCCGGAGATTATCCCGGCTTTTTCACCCGGGAAATGATGGAGCGCAATCAGTTTCAGTACCCGCCCTACGTGCGCCTGATCCGCATCACACTCAAGCACACCAAGCCCGCAACCGTCAACGATGGAGCCAAGCTATTCGAAAAAGTACTGAAAAAGCGGCTGGGCGACTGGGCTATGGGCCCGGCGGTGCCTTATGTGTCAAGGATACGAAGCTACTACCTGCTGGATTTTATGATCAAGGTACCAAAAGACCCCAAAAAGCTGGCTTATGCCAAGGCCAGCATCCGGGAAGCTACTGAATACCTCAACCAAGCCAAAGGGCTGAGCAATGTGCGGGTGAGCGTGGACGTAGACCCGTACTGATATCAAAAACAATGGACATGAGCCTGAAACAGCAAACTTATGAAATCCTAAACATCTCCCGGAAAAAGGGAGACCTGAGCTGGTGGGTAGACATGCTGCTCATCACCCTGATCAGCCTGAATGCACTGGCGCTGATTTTGGAAACGGTAGAGCCCATTTACCAGCAACATGCCACCTTTTTCTATTACTTCGAACTCATTTCGGTGATCATTTTTTCGGTAGAATATGTGCTGAGGGTCTGGTCTGCCAATGCCGCTCCTGAATACCGACAGCCCTTCACCGGCAATCTCCGCTACGCCCTGACGCCCCTGGCGCTTATAGACCTTTTAGCCGTGCTCCCCTTTTACCTGCCCCTGCTCGGCTTTGATTTCCGTATTGCACGCACACTGCGGTTATTCCGGCTGTTGCGGTTATTCAAAATCTCCCGCTACACCAAAGCCCTGCACCACATCAGCATCGTCTTCCGCGACAAGCGGGAAGAACTCGGCATTTCCCTGACTTTCACCACGCTACTTTTGTTGCTCGCCTCCACCCTTATGTACTATGCTGAGCACGAAGCCCAACCCGAAGCTTTCTCCAGCATACCCGAGACCATGTGGTGGGGCATTGCGACCCTCACGACCGTAGGCTACGGAGATGTGTACCCAGTCACTGCCCTGGGCAAGTTGCTGGGCGGCATAATTGCGGTCATCGGTATCGGGCTGTTTGCACTGCCCACCGGCATCCTCGCCTCCGGCTTTTCGGAGGAGCTCTCGAAAAAGGAGGAAACGACCTGTCCGCACTGTGGGAAGGATTTAGCGGGAGGTGGGGATTTGTAGCAGCCAGTCTTTGTTGGCCAGAGTGCCCATGAAGTATTAAACAAAAGCAGCCAGTTGCTCCTTAAAAGGTTCCACAACTGACCAGCTCATTCCGTTATCTGTAGCACAATTCCCGGCAGGCTTTTATTAACTAAGTCTGATTACGCCAGACCGGGCGTATCTGATGAAATTCATCAAACAATAGGTGCTGTATGTTTATTTTGACTCAAGGCTTTATCCCTGGCTCGTGGGCCGCATCTGCAGCTCATTAACATGCACGTCATCTGGTTGGGAGACAGCGTAATGTATCGCCTGAGCAATCGCATCACTGTTCAGAAAATCCAGGTCGCCCATAGCATCCTTAAAGTCTTCGACCAGTTCCTTATCGGTGATGGTGTTGGTCAGCTCCGTGTCCACGGCACCGGGCTCTATGCAGGTTACCCTGATGTTATGGCTGGGTGCCAGTTCCTGCCGCAGGCCATCGCTAATGGCTCGTACCGCAAACTTAGTGCCTGAATATACCGCACCGCCCGGCATGACCTCACGGCCTGCAACACTGGAAATATTCACAATATGTCCTTTTTTGCGCTCCACCATATCAGGCAGCGTTTCTGCAAGGCAGTGGAGGACGCCGTTTACATTGACATCCACCATCTTTAGCCATTCTTCCACATGCATGTTTTTCATGTAGCTGAGCGGCATGATACCAGCGTTGTTCACCAGTACATCGCAGGAACCGAAGGTTTCATTCGTTTTTTGGACGAGGTTTTTGATATCCCCGCGCTTTGTCACGTCTGCCTCGACAGCCAATGCTGTGCCGCCTGCTTTTTCGATATCACTTTTGAGTGCTTCCAGACGGTCCTTACGGCGGGCAGCCAAAACGACTTTAGCGCCATCGCCGGCGAGTTTTTTAGCAGTAGCTTCGCCTATGCCGCTACTGGCACCGGTGATGATGACGACTTGATCTTGTAAGTTCATAGGTTGTATATTTTTCTTTTATTGAAATAATTGGCGCTAGGCTAGTTCCATAATTGCTTTGGCATTGACGAATTCCCGGACTCCAAAGCCACCGTGCTCACGCCCGTAGCCTGAATCTTTCACGCCACCGAAAGGCATGTTGGGCTGTGCCAGGCCGAAGGAATTGATGAAAACCATACCGGTATCAAAATGGTCGCGGGCCAACTGCCGTGCCCGGTCCGGATTTTTGGAAAATATACCTCCGCCGAGCCCAAAGCGACTGTCGTTGGCGATGCGAAGGGCATCCTCATCATCTTTAGCGCGGATGAGTGAAGCCACAGGCCCAAATAATTCTTCTTCATAAGCGGGCTGGCCAGGCTTTACATTGTCCAGGACAGTTGCCGGATAGAAATAACCGGGACCATCTGGCATTTCACCACCACAGAGGATTTTGGCTCCTTTTTGAACGCTTTTCTGAAGTTGTTCGTGCAGTTCATCCCGAAGGTCTTTCCGAGCCATGGGACCGAGCTGGTAATCATCATTGGTGGGGTCCCCGTAGGTGAGGCTTTGCATTTGGGCGACGAAAGCATCCCTGAAGTCCTCATACATGCTGTCCACCACAATGAAGCGTTTGGCAGCCACGCAGGTTTCGCCGTTGTTGTATACCCGCCCCATCACACAGGCTTTCACGGCGGTATCGAGGTCTGCATCTGAAAGCACGATGTAAGCATCATTGGAGCCCAGTTCCATTACGGTTTTCTTAAGGGCTTCTCCGGCTTTTTTAGCTACAACTCTGCCGGCACCGGGGCTACCGGTCAGGGTGACGCCACGTACCAGTTCGTGTTCAATCACCTTGTCCGACTGATCGTGGTCAATAAGCAATACCTTAAAAATATCGGCTGGCAAGCCTGCTTTTTGGAATAGTTTCTCGAGCAACAGCGCGGAGCCTGTTACATTCTCGGCATGCTTGAGCAATACGCCGTTTCCAGCCATAAGGCTGGCTACTGCGTAGCGGATTACCTGATAAGCCGGGAAATTCCAGGGCTGAATGCCGTAGACAACTCCGATGGGGCTGTAGGTTACCAGGCCGTTGCCGCCGTTGGGCAGTTCCCGCTCTTCATCCTGCAGCAGTTCAGGAGCAGACTGGGCAGTGTATTCGCAAATGCCGGCGCAAAGTTCAATTTCCTGACGCCCCTGCCGGTGGAGCTTGCCCATTTCCCGGGTCATGGTTTCCATCAGTTCGTCCTTATGGTCGCGCAGGGTCTGAGCCAGATTCTGAAGGTGCTCGCCGCGTTCGGCGTAAGAAAGGGTTTTCCATTTCAGAAAAGCAGCATGACAGGCCCGGATGGTCTCATCAACCTGTTGATCGGAAAATTGCTCATACGATTGGATAGCTTCGCCAGTGGCGGGATTAGTGGTTGTTAACATAGGTTACTTTTGGGTTTGGATTTATGGAACGGGAAGCCTGATATGATGTTCGCCAGAACCCTGGAAGGTTACTTTTTTAACAATAGCCACACCGCCCGGGTACAGACATTGCCTGCTTTCAGCTGAAAATGCTAATGATTTTCCAATACCTTCCCTTTTAGCACTACCCACTTTCAACCATTTCTTACTATCTTTAGCATACCAAAAACTTAAAAAAAACGGACTTCAAAACCCGGGGCTAAGTGCCTTGGGTTCTGTACGGTTCCGCATTCGGTAATTTGCTTTTGCGGGATCGCAACAACAGATTTCACGAATACATAATCCTAAAAACGACGACAATGATTAGGTCCCTGATGCTGCTCCTTGGCAGCTTGTTGTGCAGCCCGATTTGGGCGCAGCACCCCCTCGACAATTGTGAACAGGCCCTGCCTATCGAACTTAGCCTGCCTTCCACCTGTCCTGAATCTTCCATTGAAACAGACACCTTCACCTTCAGCCTGGAAGAAGCCCTGCCCTCGGCTTATCTGAATGCCAGCAACTGTGCCAATCCGGATGTGGCTACTGCCAATGGCGACATCTGGGTCACGTTCCTGCCCAAAGGCAATACCCTGACCCTGACGCTTTCCGGCATTGACCAGCCCCATATGGTGTTGCTCCGGGGAACTTCCTGCGAGCAGCTGATACCCATTGGGTGCGCTTCGGGTGCAACTGAGGCGACCCTGCAGGCCAGCGTGAGCCCAAATGAAGTGTACTACCTCCTGATTGCAGGTGGGGCGGGCTCTGCTCAACTCACGGTTACCTCCACTACCGATTGCAGCCCCTGCAGCCTGGTCCGGGATGGCTACTTTACGGCCTCCCCTGCTCCGGTCAACGGTAGCTATCCGGGCGGACAGGAAGTGCAGATGTGCTTTACCGTTGACCGCTGGTCCAGCACGCCCAACAGCGAGTTGCTGCACGCGCTGGAGCTTGACTTCGACGAAGGCTGGGACATGGCCACTTTCCTGCCGCAGCCCCCCGTTTCCTGCTCTGACAACGGCGCCTGGGGCTGGTACAACGGCTGGCTCAGCGAGGCGACCGGCGATGCTTTTGGCCCTGGCTTTGCCTTTGACGAGATCAAAAATGGCATTCAGGACGGCAATCCGGGTAACAACCGCGGCATGGACGGGCTCGGCTGCGCGGATATTGGCGGTGTGGGAAATGACAACACCCTGCAGTTTTGCTGGACCATAACTACTGCAGATTGCCCGACGGCAGAATTTGGCTATCCTGCCACCCTGAATATGGGCGCAAGGTTACTGGGCGATGGCCTTTCCGGGGCGTGGGGGCAAACGGCCTGTTATAACCCCGTGACCGAGACCTTCAGTGCCAGCCTGTACTGCCCGGACGCTTTTGCACCTGAGATCAACATTAGTGATGCCAGCTGTGGTGAAAACTGCGATGGCAGCCTGGCGCTTACCGGGGCAGGGGCAGGTCCCTGGGATTATGTCCTGTCTGACACCAGCGGCAATCTTTTATACCTGGCCACCAGCATTCCCGGACCGGATACCATTTCCGGATTGTGCCCGGGCTTATACGAAATACTGATTGTGGACAACACCAGTAATGAAACCCGTAGGCAATTGGTAGAAATCAACACCGGTATTGTACCTGCGGCCACTGCCAGCTTCACTTTACCTTGCTTTGAAGGCGAGCCCATTCCACTAAGTGCCACAGTAGAGCCAGCAAATGGCGATATCACTTACCTGTGGACCGGCCCGAATGGCTACGTGCGGACCACGCCTGACCCGTTTGCCCTGTTCCCCGGTGATTATACCCTGGAGGTTACCGTCAATGGTTGCCCCGCAGCGCCCTACCACTTCACGATACCGGTAATCAGTGATATAGAAATTGTGCAGCTTGGCCCGGATACCCTGACCATCTGCCCGGGAGAAAGCATCACTCTGACTTCCACTGGCACCGCTGAAAGCCTGGCCTGGACAGAAGCAGGCAGTGACGCCGTTTTGTCCACGGCTGATTCTGTGACGGTTACACCAACTGATGGGGCCATTTATCAGGTGGAAGGAGTTAGCCCGAATGGCTGTACCGGGATGGACTATGTAGTTTTCCGGATTGCCTTATCCCCTACCCTGTCCGTATTGCCCGGCGGCACACTTTGTCCTGGAGAAGCCGCCTCCTTGTCCGTTGATCAGGGCACTAGCTGGAGCTGGAGTACCGGAGACACCACTCAGCAGATTTCCGTAAGCCCCTCCGGCAACACTACCTATACAGTGACAGTGACGGATGACAATGGCTGCAGCACTGTATTGTCAGCCAATGTGGCGGTTGCTTCCGGCAATGGTTTTTTCGTGTTCCAGGACCAGGAACTTTGCGCAGGCGAAAGTGCTATGCTTGGTGCAAGCGGTGGCGAAAGCTTTCTTTGGAGCACTGGAGATACGACCAACAGCATTACCGTGACACCTGATACCACTCAGACTTATACCGTTACCCAAACCGATGCTTTTGGCTGTACCCATACCGATTCCGTAACAGTCACCGTCAATCCCGATCCTCAGCTCACCTATAATCCCGCAGAGGTACTGATTTGCGCGGGCGATGAGGTCCTGCTTGAGCTGTATCAGGCCGACACTTTGCTGTGGGATACCCTCGTCAGCCCACCGGCAGACGCAGCCTATCTGCCACCTTTCGATTTTGGCTGCCAGTCTGTTCCTGCCTTTCAGGTTTATGTAAGCCCCTTGCCTGATGTTGCAATAGCCGGCCCGGACACACTTTGTGGGCTGGACAGCGTCTGGCTGACGGGCACAGGGGCAGGACAATTGCAATGGGGAGATGGCACCCTGGGGGACAGTCTTCTTGCTGTTCCTATTGGCACAACCACTTACTATCTCACCGCTACGGATACGATAACCGGTTGCAGCAACGTGGATAGCCTTACCATCACGCCTGTTTCTGAGCCGGTTGCCCCAGTCATCAGTTGCGAATCCCGCCTGGGCGCGGTGCGTTTTTCCTGGGCACTGGACACCAATTATTCCTATACAGTCACCGTAGTGGACGGACCGGAAGGATTTTTCCAAAGTGACCATCAATATGCTATCATTGGTCTGGCTCCCGGACAAACCGTAAGCATCAATCTGGAGGTCAGCCAGAACGCCGGTTGCTCAACCACAGTCGCAGCGAGTTGTACGACTCCTGATTGTAGTGTACTGGACCTCTTTACGCTCGTTCCAGAATCCGTTTGCATCAGCGATGGGACGATTGCTTTGCTGGCAGACGTTGCCGGTGGGACTAATCAGGGCGAAGGCCAATGGTCTGGCCCCGGTCTGGACAGTACCGGGCTGATTTTTGACCCGGAAGTAGCTGGTGCGGGTTTGCACGAGCTGATTTACACCTACACGGACCAGGGCTGTACCGTAAGTGACACCTCTCTCATTGAGGTCGCCGGTCAATTGTCCCCGGGACAAATCAGCTGTACTTCCGTGGCGGACACGCTGGTCTTCTCCTGGCCCGTAATGGATCAGGATATTGGTTACAGCGTAATTGTCACCTCCGGTCAGGATGGCGTTGTAGAAGGCAATAGCTTTAACATTCCGGGATTAAGCACCGGAGATACGGTTGAGATTCTCCTTACCGTACACACGGATGGTCCCTGTGGCGAATACGAGGTCGCTGCCGGATGCAGCCTGACCACCCCTGTATGCCCGGAGATCAATGTGCCGGCAGACACTTTCATTTGCAACGGAGCTTCGGTCATCCTGGATTTTGCAGATACCCCTGAATGGAGTACCTACAGCTGGTCCCCAGCTACTGGCCTGAGTTGTACCGATTGCCCAGCCCCTGCCGCAGCGCCGGGCTCAACGACGACCTATCAGCTGATTACTTCCGATGCTGGAGGCTGCACGGATACCATTGAGTATACCATTTACGTGCAGCAGCTTCCCAACAGCTATATACCGGACGGGCCAATTACCTTCTGTCCCGGCGAGGCTTTCGAGTTGTGCATGCCGGACGGAGACATCCACTACTGGATTGGGCCGAATGCCTTTATCGCGACCGATCAGTGTTTGAGCTTTAGCAACATTACAGTGGCTGATGCCGGGAATTACTACGCTTTCATGCGGAGCAATGGTTGCCGGTTCATTAAGGCATTTACATTAGTAGCTGCACCGGAACCGGAGGTAAAGATCATCCCCGAATTGCAAACGGTTTGCCCGAATGATACCTTCAGCATTACCGCGATTGCACCGGATGCCAACAGCCTGAGCTGGTCGCCTGCAGCTTACCTCGACTGTTCGACCTGCTCAACGGTAACGGGCAGCGTGCCTCAGACGGCAACCTTTGTCCTGACGGCTACGGACACCTTTGGCTGTACAGCAACCGCCCAGGCTGTGGTCTTTGTCGACGACTGCGCCCCCGCTCCTCGTCCGGGCAATGACGTTTCCGGGCTCAGCATGATGAAAGCCTTTCCTAACCCGGCTACACACGAGGTCAATGTGCTTACCCCACTGCAAGGACTTAAAACGCTGCAACTCTGGAGCGCTACCGGACAAATGGTAGCCTCCCATCAGTTTGAGGGGCAACAGTGGGCCCTTCCGGTGGAGCAACTCCCTGCCGGAGCCTATTTCCTGAAGGTGTTCACGCCGGAAAAGACAGAGCAGGTACGACTGATCATCAGCCGGTAAGGCTATTTTGATATACCGAATGGAAAGGGCAACTGATAGGTTTGGTTGCCCTTTTCTGATTATTGAGACCTCTTCCCTGCCTGATTCCTGCCAACACAGCTATTCAAAAGGTCTTTCAAAGCAAATATCGCCACTATAATTTTGCCACACCCAAAGCGCTAATAACCAAAGATTTATTAGCTCAACAGTGTACGCATGCCCCCGTAATCAGGAAAAAACCACAAACAGCGGGCAGCACAAAGCAGCTATCCCGGGTCTTAATTGCAAATGAACACAACCGGACAAACACTAAGGAGTAATTACAAGTAATCTACCCAAACATCCAGAACACAAATGCAGCCCCCCTATTCAAGCCCCCCTTAGCTGGTATTGAGCCCATTGTGAATTTACCACAATAGCCCGGTGCAGGGCATTAGCCAATACCTTTCCAATTAGCTCACTAATATTTGTCTGGACAATGAGAAGATTCTTTACGCCTCTTTGCCTTTTCGCTTCGGTCATCACCAATGCTTTCGGACAGCCGGAAAACGATTTATGCGCAACTGCCATCCCCATTGACCTGGGACAGGTTATCAACTGCCCTAATGATGCGTCTTTCGAGACGGGGCTATCGGGCACAACACTGGCAGCTACGCCTACGCAACCTGCCCTGCGCCTCAGCCAACCGGTGCAGGGGCTTACCTTTAACAGCAACAGTGCAGATGTCTGGTACACCTTTACCGCTGCAGCCAATCAAACCGTTATTTCTATTAGCGGCGGGCTGGAACAGCCGGTGCTCGTCCTTTTTGAAGGAAATGCCTGCAATGCAAAATTCCCCGTCGCGCTGCAAAGCGGAGCCCCCGGAGCACTGGGCACTACGCTGAGCGCCCGAACCGAACCCGGATCCCAATACTACCTGCTGGTCAGTACCGGAGACTTTGGAGCGGAGGGCAGCTTCAGCCTGAAAATCAAATCTCAAAACGACTGCAGTATATGCGGAGAGCGCCGTGGCCAACTCTCAGCAACCCCAGCCCCAGTAAACGGCACTTATGAAACCGGACAGGAAGTCACGTTTTGCTATACGCCTACGCTCTGGGCACCGGGTTTTAGCCTGGAATGGCTGCATGGGCTGGACATTGACTTTGGGCCAGGCTGGGACCTGACTACGCTGGAGACCACCGCCCCCACCGCCTGTACGGCACCGGACGGCAACTGGAACTGGTACGAAAACTGGGAAAGCTGCAATACCAACGATATCTTTGGGCCAGGCTTTGCCTTTGATAGCAAAAGGGGGCTGCTGTGCCCCGGCGCAACCGCCTACGACGGGCTGCCCGGCAATAATTTCGGCGACGGCCCCTGTGGCAACCTTGCACCTGTACCTATAGATCTTGAATTTTGCTGGACGGTCCGCGTCCGGTCGACTTTCAATAATGCTGAAGAAGCCAATCTTAACCTGAGCATCATGATGCTCGGCGATGGCACGTCCGGTTCATGGATGATGGAAAGCTGCGCTCCGACCACCACAAGTGCCTTTTTTGCTACCGCTGTGCCGCCGGTCAGTGCTCAGCCTGGCATAACCGTTGTACAGCCTGCCTGCCCTGCCCTATGCAATGGCCGCCTGAGCTTATCTGGAGGCAACAATAGCAACATTACCCTCCTCGGCCCCGATGGGCAGCCCGTATTCAGTGGTGCCGGGCCCATCGTCAACACCCTGATTAGTGACCTTTGCCCGGGCACCTACCAGTTTGTTATTGAAACAGGGGGCAATGAACAAGCGCTGAGCGTGGAAGTACCAGCTACCGATCTACCGGACGTGGCTGCCACTTTCCTGCCTGCCTGCTTTGCCGACGATCCTTATCAACTGCAGGCTAATGTGGGTGGGAGTGTTACCGGAATGACCTACAACTGGTCGGGCCCAGACAACTATGCTTCTGATCTGCAAAACCCGACAGTGCTCCAAACGGGCACTTATCTTCTGGAATCTTTCTTCAACAATTGCCCCATCCCGGCGGTGGAGGTTGAAGTAGTAAACACCCTGCCTGAGATTTATTGCAGCACTACCGAAAACAGTATCGCATTCTCCTGGGCGGCTCAGGCAGCTGACACGACATACCTTCCCACCCTGCTTACCGGGCAGATCGGTCAAATGACGGGAAATTCAACTTTTACAGTCGACAATCTCTCTCCCGGTGAAACTGCCACGCTGGAACTGACGATAGAGGGGCAAGGCGACTGCCCGCTCAAGGTAGTGGAAAAGACATGCGTGACCAATAGCTGCCCGCAACCGGATGCCGGACCAGATACGCTGCTTTGCAGTGCTGCCGGAATAGCCTTAGCTATCGAGGCTGAAGCAGACGCAGTCATTAGCTGGTTGCCAGCTGCCGGGCTGGACTGTACGGACTGCCCAAACCCGGTAGCCACCCCTTCGCAAACGACTACTTATGAGGTAACGGTAACCAATACTCAGGGCTGCACCGGAGTGGATGCAGTGACTATTTTTGTAGATGAAGTACCAGGAGATGTCATCCCGGACGAACCCCTGGCTTTTTGTCCGGGCGAAGCTTTTAGTTTTTGCCTGCCTGACGATAATCATTACCTCTGGATCAGCCCCATAGGATTTATACAGACAGGCAATTGCCTGACCTTTCCCTACACTTCTCCCAGTGTGGCGGGCGAGTATGCCCTCCGGATAAAACTTCCTAATGGCTGCCGGGTATCGGAAACGATAACCCTAAACGCCGACCCGGCCTGCCATTCGTTTAGTGCTCCCGGAGCAACGACCGGACAGCAGGTACCGATGGACAGGCTACAGGTTTTTCCTAATCCGGCCAGAACAAAAGTCCAGCTGCGCACTACGCTGGAAGGGCACAAGATTTTCCAACTCTGGTCTGTGGATGGCAGGTCTGTTGCCCGGCAGGAGAACGCTGAAATGTCAGTGACTTTTAATTTGGAAGGCATCGCCAGCGGCACCTATGTAGTAGAAATGACCGGAGCAGGCGGAACGGAACGGAAACTGCTGTCTGTTCGGTAGATTTGCAAAAGGCATAGGGAGCACTAGTGGGAAAACGACATGCAATTGGAGGGGAAAGTCTGGCTCCGGCCCGCAAAACAGTTGCGGGGAACTGCTGTAAAAGATCTTCTTTTTGCCTGTAATTAGTCTAAAATCAGCAGTTTAGCCCGTAAACGAACCAAGTATTAGGCTGTTGTTGTTATATTGTAGTAATTTTAGCGTTTTATTCCCGTAAAGGTCAATATGCAATCTAAACAACAGGGCAGACTGCTCCTACATTACGAAACCCACTTACTGGACCCCAAAGCAGAATGGGTGGTGTTTATACATGGTGCCGGCGGTAGCATTGTAACCTGGAAATATCAGGTAGATGCCTTCAAGCCTTTTTTCAATTTGTTGTTGCTTGATTTACGCGATCATGGAAAGTCCAAGAATATAGAGCCGGCCTACGAAGAGTACAATTTTGATATTGTGACCTCTGATGTGTTAAAGGTCATTGATCACCTTCAAATCAAGCGGGCGCATTTCCTTTCGGTTTCTCTGGGCAGTGTTGTCCTGCAAAAGCTGGATGAACTGCGCCCTGAGCTGGTAAACAAGATGATCATGGCAGGCGGGGTTTTCCGGGCAACTTTCACCATCAAGTTGTTTGTACATTCTGCAAAGTTCCTCAACCACTTCCTGCCGTATCGTGCTATTTATAATCTGTTCTCCTGGGTCGTACTACCCCGGCGCAACCACCGCCGGTCCCGCCGGATGTTCCGCATGCAATCTCAGAAACTGAGCCCAAAGGAATACCTGAAATGGGTAGGGCTCTACAAGGATTTCTTTCGCCTCTTGCGGCAGTTTTTCAACCGGGAGCTCCGCAACCTTAGCCTGGTTGTGATGGGTGATCAGGACCATGTTTTCTTCAATGCTGCCAAGCGTTTTGCACAAACCCATCAGCGGGCGCAACTCGTTATCGTTGAAAAGTGCGGGCATGTATGCAACATTGAGCAGTATGAAACCTTCAACCGTACTGCCCTTGCCTTCTTGCTGGGCAGCCGGCCGGAAGAGCTGCACGCTCCAACCAGCCTTGAAACCTAAAGCTTCCGAATCATCTTATTCACCCCAAAACCTGTGACCATGAGTGACAAATCTGCATTCCGCAAACTGATCGACGCTATCATTGATTTTTTCAAGTATTTCCTCTCCAAAAAGGAAAAGCCCGAAAAAAAATAGCCCTCCACCCAACCCTTTCCCATGCAGGCTGCGACTGTAAGGTAAATCGCAGTAATGGACTTCGCCTTAGGACCAAAATCGTTGCCCAGCATGTCCACCACCATTGTTTGCAAGCCCGACAGTTCTGATGAGGTGCTCCGGCAGGGGTGCATCAAAGGGGACCGTCTGGCGCAAAAGTACGTGTACGACCGATACGGGGGGTATATGATGGGGGTTTGTATGCGCTACGCCAACGGAAAAGAGGAAGCTATGGACATGCTTAATGCCGGGTTTTTCAAGGTTTTCCAAAAGGTAGGGCAATTTGAAGGCCGGGGGTCATTTAAAGCCTGGATTGCCAAAGTCATCATGTACACCTGCATTGACTGGTTAAGGCGGCAAGCCAGCTACCGCAAGCGTATGGATTTTGAAACCTCAGGAGATATACCGGTCGATAACGAAGCCATGCAAAACCTAGCGCTGGAAGAATTACTGGAACTGGTACAGCAACTACCCGCCGCCACACGAGCGGTCTTTTCCCTCTACACCCTGGACGGGTATAATCACCGGGAAATTGCCGATATGCTGGGCATCAGCGAGGGCACCTCAAAATGGCACCTGTCCGATGGAAAGAAAAAACTTCGTGAAATGATTAAATTGAGCGAGCATGAAGGAGCGTAAAGACGGATTTCAGCACTTACGGAAGCAGTTGGAGGACTTTGAGCACGAAGTGCCTTCCACTGGTTGGAAGGAAATGTCTGCCATCCTCGATGGTGAGCGCCCTGTCCCTCAGCCCGCTGTGCCCGAAAAAACCCGACGCAGGTTTGCAGGTTGGATCTGGTTTGCCGGCGCTTTGGTGCTGGTGGGCAGCGGAGTCTGGCTTAGCGCTCAACAGGAGCAGCGGCTGGCGTTCCGTACCAATAGCCAGGTGCTATTGTCTGCCATGCCAGTTCCTCTGCCGAGCCTGCCCCGTGCTTCCAATGCGAAGCATACGGTAGCAACGGCAGCATCGATTCAGGAGGAAACGGTGAATAGCCCGGCACTGGTATCAGCACCTCCTATGCCCCCTTCCCGTACTGCGCAAACCGAAAGCAGAACTGCCCCTGCCCCTGTGCGCCGTATGCCGGCACCTCTTACGGACCTTTCCAACAATCCGTTAGATACGATCACCCAAATCCCAGTCAACGACATCATCCCTAATCCGGAAGCCCCCGACACCATTTCCACAAGCAATGATGAACGGGTTTTTGCAGCAATAGCACCTGTCCCTACATTGCCTCCGGATACACTAATGGAGCAGCACGCAGTGGCGGATATGCCGGAGATCAATCCAGCCAAGCTGCACAGATGGAGCTTTGGGCTAAAAGCGGGAGCCGATTATCAGTCTCTGCAAACCAATGCGCTGCTTGGTGGATTTGCTCAATTCAGGCTTAACCGGAAATGGGTATTGGAAGCCGGCCTGCAGTACAAGCGGCGTTCGGAAAACAACGGCAGCGGGCTGGGCATTTCACCGCCACGTGGAGATACCATCTATCTACCTGCCTTTGCCAGCATTTCCCCTTACCACCGGTCAATTACCCGGGTGCATTTCCTGGAAGTACCGGTAACGTTGCAGTATCAAATTGGGAAGCGGTTAAGGGTGATGGGAGGAATGCAAGTGGCCTACCTGCGCAGTACAGACCAACCGGTAGGCAGCTGGAATGATGAAAGTAACAGGAACAGCCTGGAAAACACTGCTGATTTCACCTTAGCAGGAGCAGCAGGAGCGGCTCCGGTGAATGCGGCGCGGTTTGAGCGGTGGGACCTTGGTCTAATTGCCGGGCTTGATTACCGCATTGCCAGTCACTGGTCAGTAGATCTCAGATGGCAGCAGGGGCTGCGCGACCTGACCCCGGAGCCCTACTACCAAAACAACGAAATTTACAATAATACCAGTTTACAATTTGCACTCAAATGGCATTGGTAAGTGATCTAAAATATGGGGTGTGGGGCAGTTTGTGCTTCCTTTTTGCCTGTAGCAGTGATGATACAGCGCTACAGGACTTCGCGCCCGGTGAGCCCGGCTTTGCGACCTCCGCTTACTTTATTGACGCCACACTTACCCTTTCCGGTGCCGTAGCCACCACTGAACACATCGAGCTATATGCCGACCTCGACCCGGATACCCCCGAGGGCCGCAATGAATTCCAGGTTATCGAAAGCGGCGCAACCACAGAAGTCTATTCTGTTTTCTTCAATGACAGCACCCTTATCGACACCAATTTTCAAGACGAAGCGGTCTTCAACAACGCCGATCAGTTTTACGGTTCGGCCAGTTACCGGGGGGTGGGATTCTGTTTTTACCTACCCGCACCGGATGCCTCCTCTTCTCTCACCCTTGAGCTGGAAGATCTGCTGCAGCCCGGGCAAACGCTATCCCTAGGTCAAGCGCCGGGTATGGTGGAGATAGGGTATTTTAAAAACCACCCCACTGCCGTCGACCGGGCTGACCGGGGGCTGGTGACGACTGCGACGGAAAGCGCGAGTGGGTATTTAAAAATCCTCCAGGTTGTTTCCGATATACAGTCTGGTTTCGGAGATACCGGCTATCAGGTAACGGTTGAGTTTAGCGCCCCGTTGGGACATCAGCTTGGGCTAAACGAAGGCGGAGCAATAACCGGACAGGGACGGATTTTTATCCCGAAGCCCTAACCGAAACTATGTACTGATCTGCAACACATTCACGCACCTATCCCGAAAGAAGTTTGAAAAGATCTCAATATAAATGTACTTTTATATTTAGTTATAAGGACTGTCCTTCTTCTCTACCCAGACCTACCCTTTCTTCAAACCGTTTCCAGGTTCATCATTCTTAAGTTTTAACCGGTCTGTACCGACCCGTTGATGTCTGTTTGTTTGCTTATCCCCCCTACAGCATCCTGATATTGTATCCTGTCCACACTGGGCAGGGGTATATTTCTATTCACCTACAAACCCGAAAACATGAGAATTCAATTCACTTTTTTGCTGTTGCTAATCTTGCCAAATCTTTATGCGCAGGACAAAGGGAGCCCCCTTCGGATTGAGGGGACTCCGGTTTCACTGGAAACTGATGCACTTGACCGTACCTTTTCAAACTATGAGGTTTTCCGCTTGGACATTTCTCCAATGGTCGTAAACCGGGAAACGAAAGGCGGCCTGCATGTAGCATTAAAACTTGGAAATGCGTACAACTGGAACGTACAGCTCCATCCTGCACCTTTGTTCAAGCCTGGATTTAAATACAAGGTACTGACAGAGCGGGGGATAACGTACCAGACACCTCCCCAAAATGCCATATTCAAAGGGCGGTTCACATCACAGGATGCTGGCATGGTCAGGATGAGCATCCACGAAAGCTACATCCGGGGGGTATTAAAGTCCCGGGATGCCGAATACTATATTGAACCTTTGTCTGTTTTTTTGAAGGGTGCTAACCCAGCCCATTATGTAGTTTACCAAGCCAGTGATGTGCTTAAAGACCCTGAGCTGCACTGTGGGATGTCAGAGGCCCGTGAGCATGCTCCGAAAAAGGAAACGCCTACCGATTCCCCCGCCAGAATGATGGATCCCTGTGTGAAGGAAGTGGAGCTGGCTTTGGCGGGTGCGTTTGATATGGTCACCAAGTTTGGTTCTGTCAATGCTGTCCAAAACCATATCCTCGATATTACGAATATCATGGAAGGGCTTTACACACCTTTTAATATCGACTATGTTATTGTAGATATGGTCATTCCTGCTTCTTCCGGTGCTGACCCCTGGTCTGGGAGTGCCTTTATGGATATCCTGCTGCCTGATTTTGCAACATGGGGGAATATAGCCGGGAACTTCGCAACGCATGATATCGGCCAGTTGTGGGTAGCGCGGAATGTTTTCAGGGGGTCTGAAGCCGAACCGGAATTCGGACTAATTGGCCGGGCAGACGGGCTTGGTGTGGTCTGCACCGGGGACAGGTACAACGTATGTGAGGATTTTAATCCGGCTCTGAGTTGTCTTTCCTCACTGAGTGCACATGAAATCGGGCACCTTTGGAATGGCTTGCATAGCCTTGCTACTGAAAACGTCACCATCATGTCTGCATTCATTGTTTGTGCGGCCACTGAGTTTACAGCAGACAATACCAATAATATCCAATCCCATATTGACTCCCGTGGCTGCCTGTCTGACTGCGTGGTCCCGGACAATGACCTTTGCGCCAACGCCATCCCGGTGGAGTGCGGCCGCAACTACTCTGGCAATACAATTAATGCCACTGAAAATGATGCCCCTATGGCATGTACAGGAGGCGGGACACCCAATGAAGGGGTATGGTATCGTTTCAGCGGGAATGGCCAAATTGTTACGGTTAGTACAGCAGGGTCTGCTTTCGATACCCAGATTAATATTTACAGCGGCAACTGTGGAGCCTTAGTTTGCGAAGCAGGTGACGATGATGGAGGCTCAGGATCTACTTCTGAAGCTACCTTTTGCACCGCCGCCGGAACAGATTACTGGATCTACGTTGATGGCTTTGGCGGGGATGAGGGTTACTTTTTGCTTACCGTTACCTGTGAGGATGATATTACTCCTCCATCGATCTCCTGCCCTTCCAATCTTGTACTTAGCAATGATACGGGAGACTGCGGTGCTATCGTCAACTACGCGGCTGCCACTGCCTCCGATTTCTGCGGCATCGCCTCTGTCACCTACAGCCAAAGCAGCGGCACCTTTTTCCCGGTGGGCACCACAACCGTCACGGCTACCGCTACCGATAACTCCAACCTGAAAAGTGACTGCTCTTTCTCCATCACGGTAAATGATACTGAAGATCCGGTTGCATTGTGCCAGGATGTGGAGGTCTACCTAAATAGTGACGGAGAGGGCTCTATTACTACAGCGCAGGTCAATGACGGATCATCTGACAATTGTGGCATAAAGAGCGTTTCATTAGATAAGGTTGACTTTGACTGTGATGACCTGGATGATAATACTGTGACCCTGACCGTTACAGATGATAGCGACAACACGGACCAATGCGAAGCTACAGTTACTGTTATTGACGATATTCCACCAGTCGCGGTATGTCTGAATTCAACCGTTGAGATACAGTGGGACGGATTTTACACCCTGCAGGAGTCAGATGTCTTTGATGCGATAAACAGTTTTGATAATTGTTTCATTACGGAAGTCGACTTCCCGGCCACAGTATTCGATTGTGATGATAAGTTTATGACCTTTGAATTTCCGGTTACCATCAGTGACCAATCTGGCAACACCGATGGCTGCACGGCTTCCGTGTATGTGGACGTGAGCAATGCCCTCCCCCCACAGTGGTCTACCGGCAGTATCGGCAACTCAAGCAATACCTATGCTTTCGATCCCTGCTCCAAACCTGCCCCTGAAGACGGGGACTATACCCTGACGAGCACCGGACGGACTACTCCGGACAACAATTTTGACAACATGGGCTACATGTACCAACCACTCTGCGGAAACAGTGGCATGCAGTTCAAGGTAGAAGATGTGGACAATGGCTACGTGGGGCTCATGATGCGGGAATCCGGCAATCCGGGGTCGAAAATGGCGGGTGTTTTCTCCAATCTCACTAGCCTCCTGCGGTGGCATACCCGCTATCAAACCGGTGGCAATGCCAACAGTATTCTCTTGTACAAGCCTTTCCCATACTGGCTGCGGCTGGTACGTCAGGGCAACTGGATCAGGGGCTACTTCAGCCAGTATGGTACCAACTGGCAGCTGATCCATCAGGTATATCTGCCGATGAATAACTGTATTGGCGTGGGCGTTGCCGTTTACACGACTGATCCCAACGGAACAGCAGAAGCCGTGGTCAGCCACGTCTCAACGGTCACCAATCCTATATTCCTGAATGGGGGCCATACACCACAAGGCATTAGTATGGAAAACCCTGAGGGGCAGCTGAGCATGCAGGCCTATCCTAATCCTGCCAGCGAAGAGCTGTTCATCGAACTGGAAACCCGGGAAGACCTCCCGGTTACTTATCAGCTCTACAATGCGCTGGGCCAGGCCATGCAGACCCAGGAGCAGAAATCCTCCAAAACCACAGCCCGTTGGGATATCAGCCAGCTCAGGCCCGGCACTTATCTCATGGAAGCCCGACTGGAAAACGGGCAGCGGCAGGTGATTCGGTTTGTGAAAGCTAACCGGCCGTAAATTCAGGTTACCCTGAAACGAATTAAGCCCGGCAGGCTAAATGCTTGCCGGGCTTTTCTTTTTTTTGATCGAAGCCCAGGTGCCAGGCTCCAAATTTCTTTTCGATCACGAAACAGGCGTTAAAACGAAGTCCGCCGCTGAACCGGTTCCTCTTTCGAAAACAAGTTGCTGTCGCGCCCAATATTGAAGGAAACAGACAGATAAAACAGGCGGCTATCGACATCCTGGTAAGGCATTACATTTACACCATCTACGCGCTCCGTATAATCCTGATTCAGAAAGTTGGTCAGGTAATACTTGAACTGCAAATTGACCCCACCCGGGAACTGCATGCCGCCAAAAACAGAAGGCATGAGCAGGTTGGTACGGTCACTGAACCACTCATTGAATTTTTCCTCCTTATCATCATCTATAAACAGCTTCTCTTTGTAGTTGAACAGGAAGTCCACCTCAGCCCCTCCGTACACGAAAGTGTTCCGGTCGAAGTTTCCAATTTTGAAGGCTACGGGTACGCCCAGCGAATAAGCCCGCCGCTTGACTTTCACATCGTCGCCGGGTTCTATTGCGTTGGCAAATTCTGCGATGCTGATGCCATCATTTTCAGTGATAAAGCCGATATTTCGAATACCGTAGCCGGTAAACAAACCGAAGTTATTCCCGAAATCAAAGTGCCACTTTTGGCCAACATGAAAAAAGGCAGAAAAGCGGAGGATGCCTGAGGCATCTGCATCGTTCACATCTACATCAGCAAAAGAGAAAATGAATTCACCGCCATTGGTGGAGTAAATTTCCACGGATTGGGCAGTGGTGTCCTGCGCCAGTACAAAAAAAGCGCTGCACAGGAAAGCAAGAGTAAACAGGTATTTCATAGGAAGTGGATTTAGGGTGGCAAGTTAAGGATAAGCGCCCAACGGAGCAACTTCCACTGCCATGGATACCCGGCAATTTCGCTCTAGCTTAACAACTGATAGGCCAGCAAAGCGCTCAGGTAGGCCAGCCCGGTCATAAAGGCAAACTGAATCGCCGGCCATTTCCAGCTTTTGGTCTCCCGCTTTACGACTGCCACCGTACTCATACACTGCATGGCGAATACGTAAAACAGCAGCAGAGACAGTGCCGTGGCGAGGTTATAGACCGGCTCGCCCGTCAGCGGGTTCCGTTCCTGCGCCATCCGTTCCCGGACCGTAAATTCATCATCGGCCGACCCGATACTGTAGATAGTGGCCATAGTGCCCACAAAGACTTCACGGGCTGCAAATGAAGTGATGAGTGCAATGCCGATTTTCCAGTCATAGCCCAATGGCCGGATGACGGGTTCCACGGCTTTGCCAATATGGCCGGCAAAGGAAGCTTCGATTTTGCGGGAAGCCACCAGGTTGTCTGTTTCGGTTTCATCAAGCTGAAGCTGTTCGGCAGCAGACAGGGCTTCCGTTTCGGCAGCAGCCATTTCGCCCGGAGGCCCATAGCTGGCCAGGAACCAGAGGATGATAGAAACGCCCAGAATAATTTTCCCGGCTTCCACCACAAAGGACTGCACCTTTTCCCAAACCGTCAGTCCCACATTACGGACCACAGGCACCCGGTATTCAGGCAGTTCGAGCATAAGAAAGCTCTGTTCGCGGGTCTTCAGGATGAGCTTGAATATATAGGCCGCCCCCAGGGCGCTTACGATGCCGAGCAGGTACAAGCCCATAAATGCCAGCCCCTGCATATTGAAAATGCCGAGCACCGTCCTGGGGGGTACTACAAACCCGACCAGCACTGTGTAGACCGGAATCCGGGCTGAGCAACTGATAAACGGCGTCACCAGAATCGTAATCAGCCGTTCCTTCCAGTTGCCAATCGTGCGGGTACTCATGATGGCAGGAATGGCGCAGGCCCCACCCGATACCAAGGCAACGATACTCCGGCCGTTCAGCCCAAAGGATTGCATGACCTGATCAAACATGAAAGCAGCCCGGGCCATGTAGCCCACTTCTTCCAGTATGGCAATGAGCAAAAACAGTATAGTGATCTGTGGGATAAAAACCAGGACCCCTCCCAGCCCGGCAATGATGCCGTCCGTCAACAAATCAGTAAACCAGCCCGCAGGCAGAATTTCCCGCACCTGATCGCCCACAAAGGTAAAAAAGGTCTCAATCCACTCCATAGGCGTGCCTGCCCATGCGAAGATAGCCTGAAACACCAGCAGCATTAGCCCGAAAAAGATGAGCGGGCCGAAAAAACGATGCGTCAGTACGGCATCCAGGCGCTCAGTGATACCCTTTTCCTCGCTATCGCCGGACTTAAGTGCCGACTTGACCACCGGCGTAAAGCGGTCGAAGCGCTGCATCGTTTCTCCAACCTGTGAGCTAAGGGATACAAACCCATGTTCTTCGCTTGTATCCTTCAGCAAAGCCCGTTGGGCTTCCGACAAAAAGGGCAGCCACTCATAATGATGAGCGATCAGAAGCCCCTGATAGGTATTAGCGCCAGGCACTATGGCTCTGGCAGCATCGGCCAATGCTTTTTCCTGTCCGCTCATGCTGAAGAAGGGGGAGGAAGCCTTATACGAGCCTGGCTTCGCAATCATTTCTTCAAGCAGGCGCTTTAAATCGTCTACTCCTGCACCGGTCCGCCCACTGAGCATCACCACAGGGACGCCCAGGCCTTTGCGCAGCAGTTCAGTGGATACTTCCAGCCCCTGTTGCTCAGCTACATCAGACATATTCAGTGCCAGTACAAGCGGCAGCCCAAGATCCCGTAGTTGAGTGAGCAGCAACAAATGTTTCTCCAGCTTCGTCACATCCGCCACGTATACCACGGCATCCGGGTAATTCTCGTCGTTAGGATTGGAAAGAGACTGTACGACAATACGCTCGTCGATGGATGTGGGGTAAAAGCTATAGGTGCCCGGGAAGTCAATGATACTGACCTCCTGCCTGTTCCCGAGCACAAGCTTTCCGACTTTCTTATCGACGGTAACGCCTGGAAAGTTGCCCACTTTCTGCCGCAGTCCGGTAAGCTGATTAAAGAGTGATGATTTGCCGCAGTTGGGGTTTCCCAACAGGGCGATAGTGAACGTCTTTGTCATTGGAAAGGGATACCTGATTACTTCAACACAATACTCGCTGCCTCTGCCTTACGTAGCCCCAGCAAAACATTATCAACTTTAACGTAGCAACCACCGCCAAAGGGCGCTTTACGGATGTATTCGATCCGGCTGCCCGGCAAAACCCCCATCGCCATTAACTTACTGCCGATGCGCTCATTGGAAAAATGAGAGACTTCGCCTTTTAAGCCAGGCTTGGCTTGGTTGAGTTCGTTTTGCTGCCCTACTGTTGCTACCACGCCCTTTCTTTTTATTTAATCCAAATAATAAAACACAAAAGTAACACCAAATTAAAGGGCGAGATCAGCACAGGAAGTGATTATTATCACTTGAAGGTCAAAAATACCTAATCGGGGTGTTTTTCATACCTAATACTAGGTACTTTCTCTCCCTTTTTGGTCACTAGTACCTCAAGCCACTTAATTCTGTGCAAACCCGAAATCTTCCATCGATACTTTCAGAGGGATACACTGATCACAGGCGCACAAACGGCATTTGTAAGAGGCGATGATCTCGGCAATCTTGCGGTTGCGGCACACCCGTACCGGCACCCGAAGCAGCACAGTAGGGTCTTCAATGCTAACGTACACCAAATTGACCAAAAACTTACCTTTGCGCTCTACCACCTCGGTCTGGGGAGTGGCGAATTCCGGCATGAGTTGACCGGGAAGGTGGGAGGCTTCAGCAGCCCGCTCCTCTTCGTACTGTGCTTCTATGAAATCGGTGATCAGAGCACTGTATCCTATTCCTTTCTCCATAGCCTTCTGTTTGTGAGCACCACTTGTCAGATACACTAACTGCGGTGAGCTTTGTGCATATTGACAATACAAATGTGAGAAAAGTTTTATTTAGACTACATCCAGATAGTAAGATTAACCAAAAAATACCTAATGGTAGGGAGGTAGGGTACCGAATGCCCTGCATGCTCAGGCTGCCAGGGTTTACGCCAGTCTGCCGAGGCTTTAAGTTGAAGTCAGCTGCCAGCTCCAGAGCTGTTGAGGAGACGGTTGGATTCGCGGTTTTTTGTTAACTTACTGCATCTTAAATCATTCACTCAACCCTACATCCATCCTTTATGAAATACCTGCCCGTGCTTTCGCCCCTCTTGTTCCTATTTGCCTGCACTGATCCTGGCAGTGATGTCCAAATAACCGGAACGTGGCAGGGTATCAGCTGGATCGTAAACGGGGAGACATCCGGCCGCAACGCCAATCAGGTTACGTTTACATTTGAGCCCACCGGTACTTATACTGGCGCTTTTGGCACACAGGAAGAAGCGGGGACATACCGCGTGGAAGGCAATAAGCTGTATACGCATGCTGAGGGTCAGGCTGAGAAAATGGTAGAAGTTGCCCTTTCAGGCGCAGATACGCTCCGCATGAATATGAACCGGGCGGGTACGCCGGAGGTATTGGTGCTGATAAAAGAGTAAGCTATGCCTTGAGCCAGTGTACAACGTGTAAGAGGCAGATCTGACTTTTTACTGTTCCTTTCTGATAAAGATTGGCTGCTTTGCTTTACACTTACAAAAAGGATTTTCTGAGCGCTTTCGCCCGACAGCCGCCCAAGAGACCTAAATCCCCAGAAAAGCATTAAGGCTTTCCCGATACTGTTTCCCCAACGGCACATCAAAAGCCCCAACATGAACAATAGCGTCTACGAAATTAGCTGACCGGAAGTGCCGGAGCCCAATCACATACTGCCGGTGCACCTGCAGGAAATCCCGGGGCGGCAGCGTAGCGAGAAACTCCTTAAATGTGGAGCGGATAAAGAAACGCTCGGATAGCGTATAAACCCAGACATAATTACCGTCAGACTGAGCGTAGACGATATCTGTCAGTCCCACTTTGTAGTAGGTCTGCTCCTGTTTGAGGAGAATAAAAGGTGAAGTAATTTCCCTCTTTGCCACCTTTAGGCTGTCCTTCTCCAGTCCGGAAAGTGCAAGTTCAATGGCAGACCTTAGCGTTATGGGATGTACAGGCTTTACCAGATAGCCAATGCTGTTAGGCAACTGCTGTGTTCTGTTGTATAAAGCCTCACCGGCAACGGAAATAAATAGTATAGGGATAGAAAGGTGCGCAACTGCCTCTGCAACATCTATCCCTAACAATTTTCCCTTTAGGTGCATATCCAGTATAATCAGATCAGGGGGCAACGTCAATATCCGCTGTAGAGCCTTCTCCCCATTTTCCAGATGGGAGATATTGTGGTATCCCAACTCCTTAAGTAACATCTCCAGCTCGAGGGCGAAAGAGTAATTATCTTCAACAATGAGAATTTCAACCGGTTTGCCTCCCATAAATTATAAGTATTGACGCTGTGCAAATGAACTGCTCCCTTTAGCCTCTGCCAACGGAACCTGAACCGTAAACTGCGCTCCGCCCCCCTCGCCTTTGCGCCAGCCCACCGGAGTTTTATTGACCTCAGCCAGGGAAAAAACCAGCTGTAGCCCCAGCCCAAAGCCTTTTTCCTGTGCAGTACCCGGTGTGGAGGTTTTCAAGCCCTCCCCTGCTTCTATTTGCGCTATGATGGCTGCGGGCAATCCAGGCCCGGTGTCTGCCACACAGAGCAAGGCATGCATAGGGTCAGCCTGCTCCGTCCATACCCTGACCCGCCCGCCTTCGGGCGTAAACTTAATGGCGTTGTCCAGCAGGTTACGGAGGATGACGCCCAACATGTCCCGGTCGCAATGACAGCGCAAATCCTGCAGTTGGCTATCCTCAAGGGTAATACCTTTGGCACTCGCCCGAATGATGAAGAAAGCCAGGGTATCCTGTACAGCCTGCCTGAGGTAAATATCCACCGGGCGGTATTTCCGGCCCTTCTGCTGGTTGATCGACCAGTGCAGCAAATTTTCCACGAGATGCAGGAGCTGACTCGCGTCCTCCTCTATTTTGCGCCCAAATTTCTGCAGCCCCTCGTAGTTCTGCTCTCCCAACAGGTAGTTCACCTTCCTGGCAATACCCCGGAAGCCCATTGCCGGTACTCGCAGGTCGTGGCCAAGGATAGAAAAAAGCTGATCTTTCGTTTGGTTGAGCACTTGCAAATCGTCCCGCTGCTGCTCAATAATTTGCCGCTGCCGCCGGGTGTAGAAGGCAAAAACCACGCCTGTTATCCCGAGCAATGCGGTGGCCAGGGCGATCGCAAGGTTACGGCTTGACTCTGCTTTGAGCACCGCTTCCCGTTTTATTTGCTCTGCTTCAAGTTCCTGTTTCTCCAGCTCAAATTCGAACTCCTGGTTTTGCACCTTCAAGTCCGTAATACTTCGGATTTGATTAACCGTATCGGACAGCCAGCGGTAGTCCCCGAACAGGGCTACTGCCTGAGTGTATTGCTTATTGCCTTCGTAGGCTTCCAGCAGCACGTTCAAGGCACCCAACGCATCCCCGTAGCGCTTGACATTCAAAAAAGCCTGATAAGATTCGCGGGCTAGCGTTGACGCTTCTTCATATTGCTCGGTGCGAAGTGCCCAACGGGCTTTGGTATCTTTGAAAAAAAGCAAGTGCTCCTTTCCTACTCCACTATCTATTTGAGACGCTGCCTCCTGTAGGGCCAGACCAGCCTCTACGGCCCGCCCCATTTCCGTAAGAATAAGGGCGCGCTTGATCAAAGCCTGTACCGTGAATCCCAGAAAACCATTACTTGCCGCAGTGCTTAGCACTTCCTCGAGCACCTTCAGCGCCTGCTCTTTATCCCCGAAGTAATACCAGGCAGAGGCTTGAATCGACAAAGCATTGAGCAGTCCTTCCACCTGCCCGGACTCTTTCGCAGTACCGACTGCTTCCTCAGCGTAGGATAAGGCTTCATTATGAGCGTACTGATCCATTTTGAGACTCGCCAGGCCTGTGAGAATATTCGGCAAAGCGGTCTTATAGCCGTAGGCTTTACACAAGCGGTAAGCTTGCTCGTAACTTTGAAAAGCACTAACCAATTCGCTATTATTCTCCTGTAGATCTGCAATCGCCTGAAGCGTTGTAATCATTTCCGGTATAGCTCCCTGCCTTTCCCGAATGCTATATACGCGCTTGTAGGTAGCCAGGCTCTCTTCAGGATTGCTTCTTTTCAACAGCACGGCTTTGTTGAATAGCGGGCGCAGCAGGTTTGTCGTGTCTTTCAGCTCGCTATACATTTTCGCACTAATGTCATAGTAGACAATCGCAGAATCCGAAGTCCCCTGATAATGATAAAGGGTACCCAGCTGATTGTTAATGTAAGCCTGCTGAGGCTTTAGGTTTTTTGCCCGGGCTGCTCCCAATTGTTCCTGATAAACAGCCTTGGCTTCGACCTGTTTGCCCATCAGGCTGAGCATCACACCACTTTTAGTGCACGCCATGATGGAAAGGTCATACAAGCCTGCCCTTTCATAATATCGGCAGGCCTCCTCAAAGCCTTGGCTTGCCTGCTGATGATCGCCGCTCAGATAGGACAAACTGGCCTCTTTCTCACAGACATAACCGATAGTAGCGGTATCTTTAACGGCAGTGGCCAGTTGCCGGAGTGCTTCGATGTACTCACGCGCCAGCGCCTGATCGGTTTGCAGCTTCTGGTCTATCGCTGTTTTGTACAGGTCGATTTTAGCTTCCGGGCTACCCGCTCGTTCAATCACGTTATATAGGCTATCCCTGAATGTGTTTGAAGTGTTTTGGCTACTGATTGGGAAGACCATCAGTAGCAGAAGTACTGTAGTTAGTAACTGGTGCATATTGTTTAGTTTCTGCGGGCGTCCTTTATTTAAGCTCGTAGACAGTCCTGCCAGAGCTGTGAAACTAAGAAACAGGAAGGGAATTCACTACTTTGAGAAAGAAACCAGCGCGTTTTCTGTTCTGGCTACTCTTCAGTAAACACAGACCGTACTGTTTCTCATTTCCACTGACTATTTACAAAGCAAACGAAATACCACAACTGATGATTTGTAGAACCGCTGGTCTAAAAAAGAGTTGATTTTCACCTCGGGATTTTACTACTAGAAAGATACTCATTTGCTTCCAAAGTGCCAATTCTACATTCTTCTTTATCACAAAAATCCGAATTTTCGTCACCAATAACAGTGCATACATCACAATGCTGCTGCTTGCCTTCAGGTTAATTATAAATTGCCGTAGCAATCATAACAAAAAGGATTGGGCACTAAACATAAAATTATAATATATACGAAGAAATGTTTTATGTTTTAAGTCCGTAGTAAAAGCAGTATTAACTATTTCCATAGGTTTCGATTTGTTTTACAAAAATGAGTTTCTCATTTTTTGCGACGTAGCGAGCGATTCAATTTAAGCTACATGATCCGGTTGGTCAGGCACCTGAAAATGGTGCAATTCTCCCATTACTTTGCTAAGCTATGTACCGATAACCCCAATAACAATCCATACTTCCCATCATAGCTCTCCATCAGGTATGCCTGATCACCGGATTTTTTGACCTAAGGAACTAAACTTAGCAGAGTGTTGTAAGTGTTGAGACATCGAAAAACCCCAATAAAAGTCAATATGAATGTTTCTGCAGTTAACAAATCCCCGGCAATTCTTTTTTCGTGACATACAAACAATGCAAATTCAAACATAGTGTTATAAACCCGACACAAATAGATATCCAATATTGACAATATTTTTTCTCAGCAGGCAGGCAACCCGGAAACGATGGTTTTCGCCAGGCAATAAAAACCGTTTTGTATCTTTCCGGGAAAAAACACATGTTCCGGTTTCTTTTCCTTAGTGCGGTTTGCTTACCGTTGCTATCCAATGCACAAATCATCAACAAGGGCATCGACCTCAGCGGCTTCTCCACTGACTACCACAGCCTCCCTTTTATCGACCTCGATACAATGAACAGCCGGCAGGTAACCGTAGACCAGGAGCCCGGTGTATACCTCGGGCATCCAACCACGGTACTCCTGGAAGACGGGCAAACCCTCTACTGCACCTATCCCAAAGGGCATGGCCGCGGGCCTATCGTACTCAAGCGCAGCGATGACGGTGGCCAAACCTGGAGCGAGCGCCTGCCCGTGCCCGCAAGCTGGGAAAGTTCGCTGGAAGTGCCCACCCTTTACCCCGCCGAAGGGCCCGATGGCACCCAACGGCTGCTGCTCTTTTCCGGCCTCTACCCCGCCCGAATGGCTTACTCCGAAGATCAGGGCAGCACCTGGACCGAACTGCAACCGCTGGGCAACTGGGGCGGCATCGTCGTCATGGGCGACCTGGTCCCTCTGCGTTCCGGCAAGGGCCACTATATGGCGGTCTTCCACGACGATGGGCGCTACTTCAGCCACCGCGGCAGATCCGAAGAGCCGGCGGCTGAAAGGGCCAACAATCAGGCCGAATTCACCCTCTACAAAACCTTTTCCTACGATGGCGGGCTGACATGGACGGAGCCGGAAGCCATGCTGCAATCCCGTTTCCTCCATCTCTGCGAGCCCGGGCTTATCCGCTCGCCGGATGGCCGGCAAATTGCTATGCTGCTGCGGGAAAACAGCCGCCGGATGAACAGCCAGATTATGTTCTCCAATGACGAAGGCCAAACCTGGACCCGCCCCCGCGCCCTGCCCAACAGCCTCAACGGCGACCGGCATCAGGCCATATACACTCCTGACGGGCGGCTGCTGATTTCCTTCCGCGATATGGCACCAGCCTACTGGCGCTATCAGGCACTGAAAGCCGAATGCCAGGATTGCGATACGGCTCAACTGAAAGCTCAGGCCGGTCCTGCCAGCCCCACCACCGGCGACTGGGTCGCCTGGATAGGCACCTACGAAGATCTCGTGGAAGGCCGGGAGGGGCAATACCGCATCCGGCTGAAGGACAATACCAAAGGCAGTGACTGTGCTTATCCTGCTCTGGAATGCCTGCCGGATGGTACCATCGTGGCGACTACCTACGGGCACTGGGCGGAAGGGGAAGCGCCTTTTATTTTGAGCGTACGAATGAATATGGAAACACTAGTGCCTCATTAGTTAAAACCAGCTATACGCAATACGAAGTGGTCACCGACTGGCGCAGACGGCCAACACGGGGAACGATAAATGTCG
>ENA-UENT01000149-UENT01000149.1-marine-metagenome-genome-assembly--contig:-NODE-149-length-53354-cov-5.470077_pt1 | contig 53354 bp, 49 predicted proteins | sample MGYA00237879_ERZ529330 | MGnify/ENA primary metagenome ERZ529330 (study PRJEB26372, sample SAMN05368345) | marine metagenome | biome: cultured habitat; feature: ocean water; material: water; isolation... | reverse complement strand
GCCATTTCCCTAAAATTCGGGATGACTCATGTTGTTTTATGCCTTGTAGTAACCCGCTAGTTTTCCGGTAGATCGTTTAGTAGATCTTTAGCCATATCTGCCGGATAGGCATCCTTGGCCACAATGTCCTCCAACTTTCGGCGAGCCTCATAGACATTATTGAATCCAACATAATTGAGCGCCAAGTACCAATTACTGATCTCAAATGCCTTACCCATATTCGTACGAATGGTCTGCAATGTTTTGAAAGCATCGTATTCCTTGCCCAACATCAGTTCCGAAACACCTTTATACAAGTGAATATAACCAGCCTGATCCATAGTCTGAGAGAAATTGGGAAACAACGTAAGCGCTTCTTCGTACCGGCCTGCATTATAAGCTTCCATTGCTTCAAGAATCTCTGGTACTTTTTCAGCGTCAGTGATTGCTGTTAGCTCATCCGGATAAGGCTTCAAATAGCGCTCAACAAGATGGCCTAATGGCTTCTCTACTTGCTCCGTAGCATCAGATTCTGTAGCGGTAGCTTCACTTGAGGCGGCTTGATCATTCTTACAAGCGCTAAGACCGAGCAAGCTGATGGCACAAACCATCACTACTAAAGCTCGAAAAAATGTCTTTGCTGTATTTAACATGGGAATAGAATTTTTCGCAAAAATACTAAAACCCTTATCGTAGTACTACTGGAAAAGTTTGCTGTGCAACTGCAACACGTTACCGACGCTCTATTAATGTGTTTCCCTGACACTCCGCGCACTTATTCGGAATTGATTAACTAAGTATTTGATAATGAAAATCGGCATATGAATTTTTCTGCGTTACTTAGCAGGGAGATGATGCGATATTATTTAAGCTGTTGTTTATTAGTCTTGTGCCTTTGCCATGTCAATGGGCAAAGTATCTCGACGGAGTTGGAAGTCTATGAATTTTCTAACGGGCTAAGCCATCGCAACGTGTTCCAGATTGTTCAGGATCAAACGGGCTTAATCTGGTTGGCAACCATCAATGGTTTGAATAGTTTTGATGGCTATCAGTTTAGGCATTACAGCCCTAATTCTGAAGAAGGTCAATTACCCGTCGAGATGGTAGCTGATTTGGCGCTACAAGAGAACGGCAAACTAGTACTAGCCAGCCCCGATTTCTTGACGTTCTTCGAGCCAGAAACTCGACTCGCAGAGGCCCATCAAATCAAGCCTGGGGCAATTACGCGGCGAGAATCCTATACCCTGCATAATCTTTGCCTCCATGAAGGCGACATCTGGTGCACCGTTTTTGACGAAAAGGACGGTAGCAACTGGCTAGCCAAGTATCAGGCAGACAGCCTGCATTTGCTTCGCTTACTTCCTAGTGTGAGTACCAAAAGATCTTTAGTAAGTTGGCAAGGGCGGCTCGTCATGGCCGGAGAATCCAACCAACTCGACTTCCTCGATGAAGAGGGGCAGGTAGAACGGAGTGACCTCTACCCTACCCGCAAACAGGAGGACGTGGACATCGTTGCCTTTAACATAAAGGGGCGAGAATTATGGACGCTCCTGGAAGACGGTAGCGTTTACAGAAAAGCCTCCCCGGATGCAGTAGCAGTTCTTTGGGGCAAAGTACCTTACTTAACGGCCGATGCACAATTGGGGGCCTTGTTGGTAGAGGAGGATGGCGACATCTGGATTGGTGGCCGTGGTGTCCTCTGGTACTACGACCAATGGCAGCGCAACTGGGTGGACTATGATGAAGCCATTCGACAGGAATTGAAAAACACCTGCACCTACCGGCAAATCTATCTGGATGAATCTGGGACGATCTGGCTATCCACTGATTTTGGAGCGTTAAAAATCACGCAGTCGGACCGGCTATTTGACCATTACTTGAGTGGTGGTAGTGAGTACTGTAGCAATGTCTATTGTAGCACCCGCGGCATGGCAGAAGATGAGCAAGGAAACTTGTATATCTCCTACTATAACTCCATCCACGTTCTGGATCAAAACAATCAAAACCTCCGACCTTTATTTCCAAGACAAGACTTTTTCAACTACCCCTTTGGGCTCGCTTACGCGGAAGGTGCACTATACGCAGGAAATGGTTTGCGAATCGACCTGCAGACACTAGAACAGGAGCGCATCTTCCCGGCTGACAATGAGGACATGGGAGCTGTCTTACTAGATCGCCAAGGCATTATCTGGTTTGGCTACGGGCCAAAGCTGCTTCGATATGATCCTCGAACTAAACGCTTGCTTGATGTAGGATCGGAACAAGACAGTCTAATCGAAGGACGAATATCCTACTTATACGAACCGTCTTACAGCGATGACCTATGGGTAGCAACTTTAGACAATGGTCTTTACCGAGTGAATAAAAGTGGTGTCATTCTAGCTCATTATCACACGGGGGAAACGAGTTCCATTCGACTCCCTCATCAACAAATCAATGCTATCTGGTCGTCCAATGCTGACGAAATCTGGGTCGGGACTGCTGCTGGCTTAGCTGTATTGAATCTAGATGCCAATACACAGGAAACCCTTACTGATGAGCAAGGCCTGGCTAATAACTTCATAAACGGCATCCTAGCTGAAGGTGATAGCTGTATTTGGATCAGTACTGACAATGGCTTGTCTCGATTGAGTATTGCTACTCGCCAGACATTAAACTTCAGTACGGCCGACGGTTTGACCGCAAACGAATTCAACCGCAATTCATTCTTCAAGGCCAGAACTGGCCGCATGTACTTTGGAGGGCTGAATGGAGTGAATGGCTTCCTACCCGATGAACGCTACCGCCGCAGCAAAGAACAACGCCGCAATACACCGTTAGTGCTTACAACTTTCAGCTATCTGGATGGAGCCGGCGATAGCCTCCGCGAATTGCTTAGAGAAGATGCTGAGATTACAGCACCATTTGAGCTCAGCTACCGCGACCGGATGTTTACGGCCGCTTTTGCCCTACTAGATTATCGGCACCCTACGGAAAACACCTTCCAGTATTTCTTGGAAGGTTACGAAGACGAATGGTCAGAGCCCAGCACCGTACCCATGGTTCGTTTTTCTGACCTCAGCCCTGGTCAATACACCTTACACGTTCGTGCACGTGCGGGACGCGGTGCCTGGAGTGCTAAAGAGCTTACCATTCCTATTCATATCCAACCGGCGATGCATCAACGCCCTTGGTTCTGGCCACTAATGATCCTACTGGGAATTGTCATGGTTGGAGGAGTGATGCAATACCGCCTGCGCTTACTTCAAACCAGACGGGAAGAACTGGAAAAGGAGGTAGCCAGCCGGACCCGAGAGCTGGAAGAAGAAAAACACAAAAGCGAGGCCCTGCTTCTTAATATTTTACCCGTGGAACTTGCAGAGGAGCTCAAAAAGAATGGCTTTGCAAAAGCCAAACGCCATGAGCAAGTGACGGTAATGTTCAGTGATTTCAAAGGCTTCACGAGTATCTCCAAGCAATTGGAACCCGAAGAGCTCGTAGCTGAAATCGATCTGTGCTTCCGCGCCTTTGATGAGATTACGGAAAGACATGGCCTGGAAAAGATCAAGACTATTGGTGATGCCTACCTACTTGTAGGAGGCATTAGCGAGAAGGCAGAGGACCAAGCTCAGAGAGTTGTTTTGGCCGCCTTAGAAATTCAGGAATTTATGTCGGCTATTGCGGTAGAACGGCAACTCCACGGGCGCCATTTCTTCGAAGCACGCATTGGCATCCATACTGGGCCACTGGTAGCGGGGATCGTAGGTATCAAGAAGTTTGCCTATGACATCTGGGGAGACACCGTAAATATTGCCTCGCGGATGGAGTCCTATGGCATTGCTGGCCGCGTCAACCTATCAGCCGCAACCCATGACTTGGTTAAGGATGACTTCTCGTTCGCCCACCATGGCCAATTCCAAGAAAACAACAACAACTTAGATATGTACCTGATAGAAGATTACACGGGTACGGACTACTAGTGCTTTGTCTAGTTTGAGATTAGGATTACCGAGCTGTTGCCTTTCACACCCGGCAGATGGTGCTTCCCCAATAGCTATCGGGGACATTCGCGTTTAAAGCTCACTGCCGCGAACGCTAGTGAGCTTTAAACGCGAGCCTTGCGAGCACCTACCGTGACCGAAGGGAACTTCTATCGTGAGCGCGATAGCGCGAACACCACCTGCTAAGCGAAGCCTGAAACGATCAAACTCTACTTCGATCTTCAGCTTTACCAAAGCACCAGTCCACTACCAGGAGCGCAACTCATCAATCCATTTCCAAGGCGCCAGTTCGTTCAACAGCAACCGTACACCGATTCGCTGATCCAATCCCCCTTGCTCTTTTAGTCTATCCAAGATTTCATCCGAACCCACCAATGGCAGATACACACCAACACGACCGTCTAGCCACTCCAAAGCCAAACCTCCATTCCAGAGGAATTTGTTTACATCTCCATCAAAGGTCGGCTCCACAAAAGAGCCCGCATCTAGGTAAGGTTTGAGCGGCAACCAATCTGGTGTAAAGGGTAAATCAACGGAGGTATTAATACTGATCATACGGCGATTACTCCTGCCAATACCGAAGCTGGCCGAAACTGGAGCCCGGAAGCCTCCCGCTCGAAGACCCAACTGTCGGCTTGGTCCACCACTCAATGCAGATCGGTCAAAGAACAGGTTATCGAAACGATAATCCTCAGCCCCTCGATCAAATAAACTGAAGGCCTGAGCAGGTCGGGAGGTGGTATTCTCAATACTGTTGTTTAAGAAAAAGCCCGCAAAAATGCGCCAGTAAAAAGCCTTGTTTTCCTGATACAGCATTTTTCCACGCCCTTCCAACATGAACTTCAGGTGGTTTTGATCTCGGGTAAAGGCATCTACATAATCAGCATACTCTAGGGTAGCAGACCAACGCATCGGACTAAGCACCCAATCGCGCTTCAGCTCAAAGCGTGCATCGTACACATTCTGTATATCGTCACCAGTTCCCAAGAGCTCACCGTCAGGACTGAATAACAAGTCTTCCACACTGATATTTAGTTGCCGTAGGCGAATACTAGGCTCCCATCCATTCTCTGTTTGATGGAAGCGGCCGATAGCGCCTAGTTCCCGACGTAGGTAGCGCAAGGGTAAGTTTGCAGCCTCGAAGGTTTGAAAATGGAAGCTACTTACATTACCAAAGAGGTTGAATTCACGTAGGCCATTGCCCTCATTATTGGTCCACATCCTTGCCCTAAGTCCCGCAGACCCCACCAATGCCTCGGAGTCTACGCCATATAGCGGCGCAGCGTACCATTCGACGGGCCGCGCTAGAATTCCCCGATTGGTCAGCACTGCTCCAAGCATTGTTCCATCATGCTCATTGTAAGCTGGTAAGGGCGAGATGAAGACATCACTGTACTGTTCGTTTTTCAGGCCGGTGATAAACCGTAGGCGTGGTGGTTCCCATCTACCCCAGCCCTTACGCCAGTGGTTATTGTGCCGCCAACTATCAAGCGTTTGATGGTCCGGATCGATACTGATTTGACGGTACTGTTTTTTGGGGAGGCCCAATTGCCAGGTTTGGGCATTTAATGGGGCAGGATACCAACGCTTGATCGTATCGCCATCCATATCGATAGCCTCCAAGACATAAGGGCCGGATATAGCTCCCTTGTTTTCAACCTCTACCGTAGTACGATCACTAGTGCGCACCTTTCGTATCGCATAGTCTTGTTGTTGGGTCGACTTCATGAAACCCTGGAAAAACCAATCCAGATCATCCTTCCCGTGCTTCTCCATACTCGCCTGCACATCCTGTGGCCGCGGGTGCCGGTATTGCCAGTCTCGATAGTAATTCCATATCACCTGATCTAGCTTTTCACGCCCCCAATACCCTTCCAGCTGTTGCAAAGCAAGGGAAGGTACACTGTAGGCTCCCACCCAATAGTTGTAGAAACGTAGTTCCTCGGCTGGGGTGTCCGGAGCTTGGCCTAAGCGTTGGTTCCCATAATAGCGGTAACCGATTTCATCCAATCCTATTTTCACGCCTCCCATAAACCATTTTGGGAACAGAGACGCCTCACCATAGTAAGCCTGCTCGTAGCGATGTTCATAGTAGGAATTGAAGCCCTCGTCTAACCAAGCATGGTCTCGTTCATTGCTTGCCAAGATGCCGTAAAACCAGTTGTGCCCTACTTCATGAGCGAGTACCAGATCCAGCGAGCGTGCACTCGGCTCGAGCCCAATAACTGTAATCATCGGATATTCCATCCCACCGCCAGCGCTAAGTGCACTTTGCACCGCACTCACCTGCGGGTAGGCGTACGGCCCAACGTGGTCGGAGTAGAAGCGGGTGGATCGCTTGAGATACTCGATCGAATTTTGCCATAGATGGGCCTGCAGATCGGTAAAGAAAGACCAGACCTCAACAGTTTCCTGTTTCCGGCCAATGAGGACCGTATCATGCAGTACATGGAATCGTTTATCAGCAAACCATGCAAAGTCATGTACCCAATAAGCATCGTAGTCAAGCTGTTTGTAATTGGTGGAACTTTCAGGAAAAGCTGCCTCCTCATAAACGGTAGGATCAGTAGCGGACCAACGTTTTTCCTTACCTGCTTTAGCTCGCTCCTTTAGCCACTCCACTTCTTGCTCCGTTTGTAATTCTCCAGTGGCAGCCACCACATAGTTTTCCGGTACGGTCAAATACACCTCCACACTTTGCATAATCTCACTATAGTACTCGCCATAATCTAGATAAGACATGGGATGCCATCCATCCTGATCATAAACGGCCGGCTTTGGGTACCACTGCGTAGCCTGATAGGATTGGTCTACGTGTCCAAGCCTGGAAAAGGACGCCGGAAACTGTAAGCGAAATGGACTACTTATCCGCAAACCATCGCCTGGGGCTAAAGGCTCATTTAACCACAAACGAATAACATCTGGCCCATAATCAGTTGTCTCCACCCGTAGCGATTCTCCTCGGGCCGTGAAGGCCAGGCTATCAATAAAGCCTAGATTCTTGTCGGGAGCAAAATAGAACTCTGTATCTCCACTGCCGAGCTCCTGTTGCGTATAAGCCGTATTACGATTCTGATAGGCATTGGGCCATAGGTGCATATAGAGGAAGGCCAAGGTGTCTGGTGATTGGTTCTCATAACTCATTGACCAACTCCCGTGTAACTGATGAATCTCATCATAAAGCTGCGCAGATAAATCCATCGTCACGCGTTGCTGAAAGTAGGAGTCTTGTGCAGGCAGTACGAAGGTCAGTAAACTAGCGACCAGCAGTATGAAAGATTGTCTAATTCTTGTCCGGCTCATAAGGGAGGCTTCGCGTTAAATTGCGTTCTTGGGCGCTAAATTAGTTACAAACCACAAATACAATCCCCAATGGATAAGTCAGCATTGGCTCAGCTGTGTCAGCAAGTTGAAAAAGTAGCCCAGACAGCGGGTGCATTTCTCTTGCAGGAATCAGGAAAAGTATCACAAGATCAGATTGAGGAAAAAGGCCTCAACAGTCTGGTGAGTTATGTGGATCGTACCGCTGAAGAAATGATTGTAGATGGTCTTCAGAAGCTGCTTCCGGAGGCCAGCTTTCTAACCGAGGAAGAAACAGTAGACCAATCGGCTACCGCTGCTGCCCGTTGGATTATTGACCCACTTGATGGCACCACCAACTTTCTCTTTGGCCTCCCTTGCTACTCGGTAAGTATTGCCCTCGAACAGGAGGGAGAACTGGTTCTAGGTGTAGTCTATGAACCCAACCGAAAGGAATGCTTTTCTGCCTGGCATAAGGGTGGCGCCTACCTCAATGGTAAAGCCATACAAGTTAGACAAAATGAAAGTCTCCCAAAGGCGCTACTTGCTACGGGCTTCCCCTACTACGACTATTCCCGAATGGAGAACTATCTGGCACTCTTTCGGCACCTTGCCCAAAACACTACCGGCATCCGTCGCTGGGGCTCGGCAGCCATCGATTTGGCATTTACAGCCTGTGGGCGATTTGATGGTTTCTATGAGTATAGCCTCAATGCCTGGGATGTTGCCGCGGGTATAGTGCTCGTTCGCGAAGCAGGAGGAATGGTGACTGATTTTGCAGGAAAAGAAGAGTCGCTTCAGAATGGCGAAATCGTCGCTGGCAGTAGCGCATTACACGCCAAATTACTCGGTGCGGTACAGGATCACATGTTGAGTTAAACATATCTTAAAGCGGTTTTTAAGCTCAATGCTTTTTGTACCTTACTTCCTATAAGACCACCAAAACTTAACACTAAACGCTCTCTTAATGCATTTGCCTAAACACCTCCTAGCCTACCTATTCCTATGCCTATTTTTTACTTCAACTAGCCTGTCTGCTCAAATTATAGAGTGGGAATACGAAGTACAAGATGAGCTGAGTACTAACACCGGAAACTTCTGGATCGACGAAGACGGCAATGGATTTTTCAACATCCGCCGTTCCTTCATTCACGGCAATACGGCCAGTAGTAGATCCTCATTTCTTTTACAGCTCAATGCCTACGGCCAATACGCAGGATCGGTGGTGATCAATCAATGCGATAACAGGGCACCACTCTACCCCTTTGGTCGAAGACGCTTCATCACCTCTGGTTACAATTGCAGAGAAGCCGCCGCTACTCAGCAGCGGATAACCCCAGATACTCGCGTTTTTAACCGTCGGGGTAAGCTCCTGAAGATTGGGGAAGCGTTCCCTGGTTACACCTCTATTACCGGTGCAGTATGCCACGATGATGACATCACCTTCTTCAATAAACCTAATAATGCCTGGGGGTATACCTTCTTATCAATCGGCAAAGTGAATGAAGAAGTAGAGATTAAGTATGACTCCATCCCGCTAGCACCTTTAGCTCGCGAGGAATATGGCATCATCCTTAGCAACCGAAAACCCGTTCTTACTGACAATAACACCTGGGTACTAACCTGTGACTACGGCGATGTCGAAGGTGGTCAATACAAAGATCGCCTGGCCATTCGGCATGGGATCATCATGGGAATTAAGGACAAGGAAATTCAATGGACATACCCGGAAGAGCTTGACCGCAGAGTAGTGAGCGGACTTTGTACGCACAACGGAAAGATCGGGATCATCCGTTCACCGGCCTGGGGCAAAAACCAGGCAAAATTCTTACTACTTGATGAAAATGGCACGCTGCTCAAGAGCATGCCTATTAATGCCCGCTCAGTAAGAGGGATGGGTATGAATGATGATCACTTTGTGGTGATGGATCGTACTAAACTCACCTGGTATAATTTCGAAGGGGAGGTACTGGGAGAACTCGTCCTTGCGGAACGTGGATTAGAGACGCCACTGCACATGCAAATGCTGAATGACGGTTCTCTTATCTTCAGTACCAGAAGAGGCCATAATGCGGTCATCACCAAAGTACGCCTCGATCAATTAGAAAGTGAAATAGAGGAAGCAGCTCCTGAAGCACGTGCGGTTTCCTACTCGACGGTGGAGGAAGTAAGTAACGAGACTATCTCTATTTCTGTCTATCCAAATCCTGCTTCCATTGATATCATTTTCGAGGTAGATCAGGATGTTGATATTTCATCTGGTTTCCTATTACAGATATTCAATGCCTCTGGACAAATGATGCATGAAGCAACGTTCAACGAGCAGCGGCACGAAGTGTATGTCAATGAACTTCCGGCTGGAACCTACTTCTATCGAATAGCTTATCAGAAGGATGAAGAACAACGACTCATCCAAGGGAAGTTTGTAAAGGCGTAGAATAGGTTAAACCTCAATTTTTGCCCTGTTCTTCTTCCGGAGAATAGCCTTGAATAGTATCTTAGCCCAAGTCAGGTAATGTGATGAAATGGCTAAGAACAAGGAAAAAATTCTGACCGCAGCCTTAAAACTGTTCAATGAGGAAGGCTTCGTCAATGTGCGCTTACAGCACATTGCTGATGAAGCCTTGGTAAGCGTTGGCAACCTGGCTTATCACTATGCTAATAAAGAAGCGATTATCCAGGCGCTCTATGAGACCGTCACTCAACGACAGGGAGAGCTACTTGCAGAATACAGAATCGTGCCGCTTTTTGACAATCTCAATTACCTATTTCTTCACACCTACCAACTACAGGAAGCCTACATATTCTTCTACCTGGACACCCTGGAGATCATCCGAGCATACCCGCGCATTGGTGAGATTCATAGAACTCACATCCAATCGCAAATTAGCCAGCTGAAGCTAATGCTAGACTTTAACACTGCTCGCGGAGCTCTAATAACAGAACCGTCAGAGGGCGCCTTTGAACAGCTAGCTCACCAGATCTGGATGGCGATGGACTTTTGGCGTACACAACATGCTATTCGGAGCACCGCACCAGCCACAGAATCACTGTATTGCGATAGCATCTGGCACCTGTTAATCCCCTACTTTACTGCCATGGGCAAGCAGGAATACATACAAATGCGCCAAATGCCATACCAATTCTTCTTTTGAACACGCATCAAAAACGTTAGATTTGTTGTCAGCTTCTTTTGTAAAGAACAATCCTTAGTGCTCAACAACCCATGGACCAATTCCATTTAGATCCAAACTCGTACAATGAGTTGTTGAATTTACTCAACAACCAACACTTTACGGAGGTGCCTGCACCTTCAGGTGACATGGAGTTTTTGTCCGATGATTGGTGGTTGAGAGATACCGCTGTAATTGAGAATATTGTCCGTAGGGATGGGATGTGGGAAATTCACCTCGTTTTTGCACACTATACACAGCCGCAGAAACTTATCAAGAGGGTTATTTCCCGTCACACCTCCAAGGACAAAGCTGAACTGAATGCCTGGTATATGAGACGCCTTGCTGCGAAAGACCAAAGGGGGACCCTAAGGGTGAACCTGGATGATTTCAAAATTTGCAATAGTTAGCCTGACCAGGCAAAACAGATGATCAATGGGAGACTTAAACACGAAACAGAAAATACTGAACGCCTCGATTTCCTTGTTCAATGCCAATGGCATGGCTAACGTACGCCTACAGCAGATTGCTAATGAGATTGGTATCAGCCCAGGCAACCTGGCCTACCACTTCCGTAACAAAGAAGCCATCATTGAAGCGATTAATGATGACCTGTACGAGGAAACAGCCGAAATTCTGTCTACCTATCGTGTTTTCCCTAACCTAATCGACTTCGACAACCAATTGACCAAGTACTTCACCTTTATTCAGAAGTACCCATTCTACTTTCTCGACCTCTTGGAAATCGAACGTCATTACCCTGAAATCCAATCTAAGCGCAAGTCACACATTACGAAAATGATTAGCCAAATCCGGAAACGATTTGATTTTAATCAGCAGCGCGGGATGATCGTTTCGGAACCTCGTCCAGGGGTTTACGATAGTGTCTCCAATGCCATTTGGGTGCTCATTACCTTCTGGGTTCCGCAAAATGTCGCGCGTGGACAAAATGGCGAATTGGGAACGAAAACCTTCAAAGAAACGATTTGGAATCAGGTTTATCCCTATCTTACTCCGGAAGGTGTAGCTGAATACAACCAGCTAATCCGCCCCTTACTTCAACATTCTAAGGGAGGTAAGTAAGCCTCCATCCAGCATTTTCCCAGGCCGATGACTAATATTATCTGGCTAAAAGGTGGTGCCTGTAGTGGCAATACAATGTCTTTTCTCAACGCGGAGCAACCGTCCGTGATTGAGCTGGTTACAGATTTTGGCATACGGATCCTCTACCACCCTACCATCGGACTGGAAATCGGAGAGCAAGTCAATGAAGTGTTGAATGAAGCCGTCAATGAGATTGTCCCATTGGACATCTTTGTTTTTGAAGGCTCCGTAATTCAAGGAAGTAATGGCAGTGGTAGTATGAACTACTTTGCTGGTCGGCCGATGTTAGAATGGGTAACCGATCTAGCCGAAGTAGCGCAATACGTGGTGGCCATTGGCGACTGCGCCACCTGGGGAGGTATTATGGCTGTACCGCCTAACCCCTCAGAATCGACGGGGATGCAGTTCCATAAAAAAGAGAAGGGCGGTTATCTTGGCGAAGACTTCACTAGCCGTGCAGGTTGGCCCATCATTAATATTCCAGGTTGCCCAGCCCACCCTGATTGGATGACTCAGATACTGGTGGCTATCGCTACTGGACGAATGAGTGAAGTGCTACTGGACGATTACAATCGCCCAAAAACCTTCTTCACCGATTTCGTCCAAACCGGTTGTACTAATGCCAGCGCCTTTTCCGATAAAGTCAAAGGACAGTTTGGTCAGCGTGGCGGATGCCTTTTCTATGAGGTAGGTTGCCGTGGCCCAATGACTCGTGCCACCTGCAATCGTATTCTTTGGAATCGAACGTCAAGCAAGACCCGAGCTAATCATCCTTGCCTGGGTTGTACCGAACCCGGCTTCCCGCATCATGATCTAAAGAAAGGTTCCGTATTCAAAACCATGAAGTATCTCGGATACTTCCCACAAGAAGCTCCAACCGGCGAAAATCGCCTTTCCTTCTACTTCAAAAGCGGAATCCAAAAAGCCTTGTCCTCTTCTAAGAAACACCAAGGTTCAAAGTAGATTTCACTATTTAGACTCCCTCTAAATTATTGACCATTTCAGTCATTTCGGCTCCGGCGTGCGCGCTTTGTTTAGTCTTTTAATTCTACAGATTAGACAAAATCGCCAAATAATTAGAAATTATTTTCTAATTCCATTTTTGTTACTATATTTGGTTGCTGGCTATTAATTTAGAATCCAATTTGGCACTAGAGCTGGTCAGCAGACAACTATAATAACAAATCAAAAACTCCTTCGTTATGGCAAACGTCTTGTGGCTGCAAGGAGGCGCATGCAGTGGCAACACAATGTCTTTCCTAAATGCAGAGGAACCGACCGTTGTAGAACTCATCGTCGACTTTGGTATCAACATCCTTTGGCACCCTACGGTGGGCCTGGAAATTGGCCACCAAGTAAGTGACCTTCTCCAAGATTGTATTTCTGGAAAAACCCAACTAGACATCTTTGTCTTTGAAGGATCAGTAGTACAAGGACCAAATGGTACCGGAAAAATGAACTATTTCGCTGACCGTCCTATGCAGGACTGGATTCGCGAACTTTCTGATGCTGCTCAGTTCGTTGTCGCTATTGGCGACTGTGCTACCTGGGGTGGTATTCCCGCAGTACCACCAAACCCAAGTGAGTCTACTGGCTTCCAATTTCATAAGAAGGAGAAAGGTGGCTTCCTAGGACCTGACTTTGTTTCTAAAGGAGGACTACCTGTTGTCAATATTCCTGGCTGTCCTGCTCACCCTGATTGGATAACACAGATTCTGGTAGCTATTGCTACTGGTCGTATCGGTGATGTATTGCTTGATGAGTACCACCGCCCTAAGACTTTCTTCACTGACTTTGTACAGAATGGCTGTCCAAACGCAGTGGCCTTTAGTGAGAAGGTAGACGGAAACTTTGGTAAGCGAGGTGGATGCTTATTCTATGAAGTAGGTTGCCGCGGACCAATGACGAAAGCAAGTTGTAATCGTATCCTTTGGAACCGTCACTCTAGTAAGACACGGGCAAACCATCCGTGTCTGGGTTGTACCGAGCCTGGATTTCCTCATCACGACCTGAAGAAAGGTTCTGTATTCAAGACCATGAAGTACCTCGGCTTCCTCCCTCAGGAAACGCCACCAGGAGAACCAAAACTCTTCTACTACTTCAAGGCCGGTGTCGGCAAGGTGCTTGGTTCACCTGATTCGGCCAAGAACTACGGCAACTCTAAATAATTGGACAACAACTATTAAATCAAGATAAAATGTCTCTTAAAGAACTCAATATATCGCCCGTCGGACGGGTGGAAGGAGATCTGGATGTTAAAGTATACATGGAGGGAGGAGTTGTGACTCGTGCGCATACCCAAGCCGCCATGTTCCGTGGATTTGAAAAAATCCTGGCTGGTAAAGACCCTCAGTCTGGCCTCATCGTTACGCCTCGTGCTTGTGGTATTTGTGGTGGTTCACACCTCTACTGTGCCTCTTCTGCACTGGATGTGGCTTGGCAGACCACTTTGCCGCCGAACGCGCTCCTTCTTCGCGCAATTGGCCAGGCAACGGAAACCATTCAAAGTATTCCGCGCTGGTTCTATGCGATCTTCGCTACAGACATGGCGAATAAGAAGTTTGCTAACAAACCGCTGTATCAGGAAGTAGTCAAGCGCTGGGCTGCTTATGTAGGCACCTCTTTCCAACAAGGTGTTACCGCTAGTGGTCGCCCGGTTGAGGTGTACGCATTATTTGGTGGGCAGTGGCCTCACTCTAGCTACATGGTGCCTGGTGGAGTAATGTGTGCTCCTACCCTAAAGGATATCACTAGAGCACACGCTATCATGAACCAATTCCGCAACGACTGGCTAGAGCCAATCTGGCTGGGCTGCTCTATTGAGCGCTACCTCCAGATCAAGTCGTGGGATGACATGATGGAGTGGTTGGAAGAGAATGAATCACACCGCAATAGTGACTTGGGCTTGCTACTACGCGCCGGCATCGAGTTTGGTCTTGACAAATTCGGCCAGGGTGTAGGTAAATTCCTAGCCTGGGGTACTTATCTGCATAAGGATATGTACAACAAGCCAACCATTGAAGCTCGCAATGGTGCTACCATCTCGCCTTCTGGCTTCTGGGATGGCAAGCAATACTACGAAGCAGACCATAAGCAAGTAGCAGAGCACGTTAAGCACGCTTGGTACCTCAACCAGGATCAGGCGCTACACCCATTTGATGAGCCTGTACCAACAGCTTCAACCGATTCTAGAATCCTGGAAAACACCGACTTTAACGACAAGTACAGCTGGTCGAAAGCACCTCGCTTTATGGGGCATGCTGCTGAAACCGGACCATTGGCCCGCGTTATCATGGCTGCTAACCCTGCTAATGCTGATCATCAGATCCAAGATCCACTGTTCGCAGATATCATGGAGAAGATGGGACCATCTGTATTCACCCGCGTACTAGCTCGTGTACACGAGGCTCCACGCCTTTACATGATGATCAACGACTGGTTGAGTCAGGTACGCTTGGACGACGAGTTCTACATCAAGCCTACTGAGCGTGATGGTATCGGCTGGGGCGCTACAGAAGCAGCTCGCGGTGCACTAGCGCACTGGATTAAGATCAAGGATGGTGTCATTGAGAACTACCAGATCATTGCACCAACGACTTGGAACGTTGGTCCGAATGACAACGAAGACAATCCAGGACCGATTGAGTCTGCATTGGAAGGAACGGAGATTGAAGATCCGCACGATCCAGTGGAGGTGGGCATGGTTGCTCGCTCTTTCGACTCTTGCCTGGTTTGTACCGTTCACGCCCACGATAATAAGTCGGGCGAGGAATTGGCGAAGTTCAAATTGTAAGAACCATCAAGAAAAGGTTGGTAGTACCTTTTTGTCCTCACCAGCCATACACAAGGAACTCGCCACTATGAAGGAGGCGAGTTCCTTTTTAGTCCCAGAACTTGTCTAAAAACTACTTACAATGCCCAAAATCGTCCTTTTAGATCTACTCGGCGTTCCGTACTCGCCTTGATAGCGCTGCTATCAGGCTCTGTGCGTGCCTTGATTAGATCTAAAATGCCTGATTTTTTGACTATCGCAGTACCACGAAGTCGCCGCGAAGCGAATTCTTAGACAAGTTCATATTCTTATCTTCATCAACAGACAATGATCAGTAACACCACTGTAGTGACCAAAAAGACTGCTGTTTTAGGCTTTGGAAATCCCGTACGTGCCGACGATGGTGTAGGCATTTACGTAGTTCAAGAGCTCGAGAAAATGTTGCCGGAAAGCGACCAGCTCAGCATATTCGATATGGGTACTGCTGCCTTTGAAGTACTCTTTAAACTCAAAGGCCACGACCGCATCGTCCTTGTGGATGCCGTCATCAATTCTGGTGAAGCAGTTGGTACGACCTTCCGCTTGCCAGCTGAAGCCGTAGAAGCAGAAATTGAAGATGACCCATTGGTGTTCCTGCACGGACTAAAATGGAACCAGGCACTTTCCTACGCGCGAAAAATGCTAGGCGATGAGTACCCTGAGGAAGTGATCGTTTACCTAATCGCTATCGAAAGCACCCGCTTCAATGTGGGAATGTCAGAAGAAGCCAAGGAAGGTGGCGACAAAATAGTTAAACTCCTGCTCGACGAATTAGCAGACTAATACTGAGCGTATGTTTATACCTCCCAGCAAGTTGAATGAACAGCTACCAAAAAGCAGCCAGGCGGTTGCTCAGGTTCGGCTGAAGTCTTCACACATTCTTATCATGGGTGAACTAGCACAGCCATTATTCGGTAACAGCCCCAATGTAAATCTGGTATACTACCCAAACCGAAGAACACTAATGCTGGCACGCAAGGACGACGAACTGTTTGCAAGTTTGCATAAAGCAAAGCAGTTCATGCTGAAAGATCGTAGCCTCAACGGAGACAAGAGCATAGCTATCCATGAAATTCTAATCGATCATGATGTAAACACGAGTGATCGAGATCTGGAATTTACCGGTGGTGATGGCTCCGGGATTTTAAGCATTCAACTATAAAGCTATGTGATATGCGTATTCCTGCCGACTTTCCTTATCAGCATACACCGGAGATTCCCGGCGAAGATCAGGATATGAAGATCCTGAGGGAAGACAAGTGGCTAATGAATACCGAAGTACGATACCAACTAGTGGAGCGAAGAAGCCAGTGGCATCTAACGATGATCTACATCGCTATCGATAACCCACTGAAACTGATTTGCCGAAAGATCGACACCTACAACTCAGAGAAGAAGGCTAAAACCTTTGCCGAAATCATGATGCGAGGCATCCGCAAAGACGCCCGCGGAACATTAAAAACCAATCGAGATGGTTTCCATTTTTGCGACAACTGATTTGCATGACCAGATTTCACAGATGATCCAACAAGAAGATCGCCTGGATGAACTGGTCAGCGTCATTGATATATTGGAGCAGCGCCCCAACACGGACGCTCATAGCATTCTCATTAAGAACGGAGAGATTGCTTTCCCTTTAGACTGGCACAACCAGCAGCCACCATTCCTCCTACCTGAGGAGATCGCGCTGAATACACATAATCTACTGGGTATTGTCTTTTCAAAACTGAACAACTACGAAAAGGCATACGAGTATCTGCAGAAAAACAACCCGGGACTATTCACAGAATTGGATTTTATCAACCGTCTCCAACAAGGTATTCCCGTTCGGCCAGATGAGCTCACGAGCCAGTACTCTCCGTATGAAGATTATCGCTTGATGCACAACAATGCCATTCTCCGGCACTACTCCGCTACACCGAGCAACTTCGACATGGAGAAAACCGCATACTTCTACGAAGAGGCCATGCGTACTGCACCTACCGCCGAACATCAAGCTTTTACGGCTCGACAATACGCCCTTCTTCTGGTGGATATCCATCAGGCCTCACAAGCAGAAGCAGTTATCAATAGCTTAAATGCAGAGGAGGTTTCTCCGGAGGCAAGGATAGAATTAAAGCATACCCTATGCCATGCCGGATTACAGCAGTTGACTGTGCCTTATAATCCAGAGCTACTCGACCAACTAAAAAGTAACCTCTGGGAAGTGCTACAAGCCTATGAGGAGGCAGGGCGTTCGGTGGAGGCAGGCCTATTGCTGCTTGATGCAACTCAGATTGCCAATATTAACGGCAGCTTCACGGAAGCGCTAGGGTACGTAACTCGAGCCATTCGCATTTTCGATGAAGAGCAGTTGACGGAGTTAGCTGGTAATGCTCAGCTTCGCAAAGGAACTTTACTCTATACATGGGCACAACAGGATAATCCACAGTTCTTCCGCCCTGCCGTAGAAGCCTACCAAGAATCATTGAAGGTGTTTACCAAAGAAGCCGCCCCATCTGTTTTTGCCGAAGTGCATCACCACTTGGGGGTAATCTACACCGACATGCCTTCCGAAATTAAGAAACGAAGCATCTGGGCCGGGGTAGCCAATTCTTCTTTTCAGGAAGCTTTGGAGTATTTCACTAAAGAGGAATTCCCTTACGAGTACGGTATGATTTGCAACAGCTATGCAAATGCCTTTACCAAGTTTCCACAGGCTGTACTGACGGACAATTACGAGAAGGCACTCTTCTATTACCAGGAAGCGCTTGACGTACGCACCCCTGCTTTCCCTTATGAGCGAGCCATCACTTTACTCAACTACCTGGAAGCCAGCTGGCGCGTAGGTAATAGCGATGAAGAGTTTAATGAGGTACGTTTCCTCGACATGATAGCCAAAGCAGAGGAGGTCAAAACACTAGTGGATGAACCAGATATGGTTAAGGGTGCAGAAGAACACCTCAAACTATTGGATGAGCTAAAAACAGTAGTCGAAAAGGAAGCCTAAACAGCAGATGTACTTTTCGTTAACAACGAATAACTAAGTATGCACGAGATATCGTTAGTCCGCAACATCTTCAACACATTAGAGGCAGAGTTCTCTGCTGAGGAGTTACAAAACCTTACCGCTATTGATCTTAAGGTGGGTATGCTCTCTAATGTAGAGCCAGTGCTTATGCACAACGCTTTTTCAGCAGTTACTACGGCCGAAGAGAAGTTTCAGGAGGTAAAACTGAATGTGAAGGTGATTCCAATTAAGATTCATTGCCAGCCTTGCGATACCCATTCTGTTGTTGAGAACTACAAATTCGCCTGCTCGAGCTGTGGGCAACCGAATAACAATGTAGTGGAAGGAACAGAACTGCTCATTCATCGTGTGCATTTCAAAGAACCGGAACTGTCCTAAGCTATTGGTCAGTAGACTCTCTTTTTAGGAGGCTGTTAAGATCTAGTTCGCAAATTTTGTTATGCCCCTTTTTTAAGCCACTTCGCGTTACCAAAATCCTCATTTAGCGCTGCTAAACTCCGGTTTTGGTGCCTTAATTGGCTCTAAAAATTGACAATAACAATTCCTCACAACCAGATTTTAACAGCCTCTAACAATTAAGCCCCAGATGTTTAATCGTATTGAGTATCTGGGGTTTTTCGTTTTATCGAAGAAGGTGCATGCTCACTTATCGGACGCAGACTGATCTCGCTGGATGAGCTCTTGGGTGATAGCGGGACGGTAGGATCTAGCCAAAGGAACTTTTGTCCCATTATTCAAAACCAATTGCATCCGCTCAATCTTGCGGACAGCCGCCAGGGCCACTACGTAGGATTTGTGGGTACGCACGAAGGCCGCCTCCGGTATGACACTGATAAAGTTTTGTAACGTCATTCGGGTAACGACTTTATGGTTGGTTTGGTGAATGAAGAGCAGGTTCCCATCAGATCGAGCAAAAAGAATATCTTCAAAATCGATTCGTACCCAATCATGCCCATCTTTCACAAACAGGAACGAATCTCCATCTTCAGCACGTTGTTCTGGCGGCGGAGCAGATTGCGCCAAAGCACGCTTGCAGGCACTAGCAAAACGGGTAAAAAGGATAGGCTTCAGCAAGTAATCCAAGGCTTGTAACTCGAAACCCTCCAAAGCATACTTATCGTAAGCCGTAGTAAAGATAAAGTTGGCGGAGGTCAGCCCATTCATCGTCCGCATGAAATCCGTACCCCGCATTTCGGGCATCTCGATATCCAGGAAGATGAGATCCACGGAGTTTTCCTGCAGCCAGGCTATGGCCTTCAATGGATTCGTAAAGGTATTATCCAATGATAAAAACGGCAGCTTGCTAGCATGCTTTTCAATTACTGCTAGCGCTGGAGCTTCATCATCTATAGCTATAGCTTTTAAGTTCATGTGACTGGGCTTAAAGGAAATTTCAAATGAAGGCGGTAGGACTTAGCAGTCTGCTCTTCTTCCAACACGTAGCGGCCTTGGTAGAGGCGGTCCAAGCGTTGGCGAGTATTGCTAATTCCCGTTCCACTTCCTTTGGGGTGTTGTGTAGTGGGTTTACTATTGGCAATATGCAATAGTAAATAGTCATCTTCCTCCTTGAGTTCAATCTTCAAAAAGAAGTCAGGTCCATCATGGATACCATGCACAAAAGCATTTTCGACAAAAGGAATGATCAGTAAAGGTGGCAGCATAGCTGGCGATGGTTCGTTAGGAAACGTAAGCTCTACTCCCTCTTGCTGTCTTTCAGTAAGTCGTGCTACTTGTAAATTGATGTAGCGCTGCAAGAAATCCACCTCTTCGTGTAGTGTTACCGTTACCTGCTTAGCGTGCTTAAAGGAGTAGCGTAACAAACCAGACAATTCTCCAATCAAGGTGGCCAGGTGCTCTTGATCTTGCTGTAGTGCCTCACTGTAGACCGTATTCAGGGTATTGAATAGAAAGTGAGGATGAAGTTGCGCTCGGAGGTTGCGTAGCTCTGCTTCCGCCTTATCCTGCTCTAGTTCAGCTCGTTTTTGACGAATCTCCGGTTGGTCAATGGCCAACGTCAGAACAGCAATTAAGACCGTACAAAGTAAACTCACGAACCAATTCTCAATGATGACCTCAGTGGCGTAGGCATTTAGAGACTGAAAGAGCTCAAACAGCATCCACCACAAAGCAAGGAGCCAACTGTAGTAGTACCAATGTGAACCTGGTCGCTGGCTTACAAACTTGCGGAAGAACAGGCGATGATTCAGTAATGCAACTCCAAAAATCACCACCAAAAGGAATACGTACCCCAGCAACCAACGTAAGAAACCTGCTAAATCAGCACTTCCTTCGCCGGTATATGGTGCCAGGCCAAGCTGCCACCAATACACCCAATAGCCAATCAGCACCAGACCAAGGGCTACAAAAAAGTAGCGAGGGGTTTTAGTCCAATACTCGGATCGCTCGCTCATCGAAGGAGAGTTTAGATTTCAACAGATCAAAGTCTGCCTGACTACGTACTTGCAAAAGGAGAGCAGTGCCTAGGAAGTCGTAGTCTAATACTGCTTCAATATAGTAAACCTGCCCCGCCTCTACTTTGAGCTCGTACTTTTTCTCATAAATGGTCCAAGCGGGTCTACCATTCGTTTTTATTTCATAGGTGCCCGCCGGCAGATTCAGCCAAAAGTAGCTTGAACGCTGAAAGTTCTTGATCAAGCGCGTCTCTCCTATCCAACAATCGAAACGCCCACTGTAAAACTCAGGCTTGCGGTAGAAGTAGAGCGTAGCGTACTCCTCTTGTTCACTAACTACGTCACTACTTTGTTGCCCAATGGCCATTGCGGGCCAAATCAGTGCAAACGAAAGGATGATAAGTATGATTCTCATTTCCACTATCGACGGATTCTGAAGAAGAAGTGATAAGTAGAACTGAAATAAAGATACTGAGCACGATCCGATGGGACATTTAGCCCTTGCCCCGGATCAAGAGACCACTCTTTTGATCGTTGTGCCGTCACATAACCCAGCCGAATGTCTAAATCAGAGGACCCAAGCACTGACCGAGGGTAGCTAAATTTAAATTGAAGCGCAAAATGTAAGCCTCCCTGCCAGTGGGTGAAGGTGGGCCAACTCCTCACCAACGGAGCGTTAGCAGCATTTACATCATTGAAATCAAAGGTACCAGAGCGCTGTTCATTGATGCTAACGGCACTACCCAGCCCAGACAAGCCAGCTTGTAGGAAAAGACTCTTCCGTTCGGCTTTCCAAACATTATATCCGAGTAGGGCATGAAGCCCCAGATTCGCCTTAATTAGCGAAAGCTCTGAAAGACCAGAGCGCGTTTCATCAGAATCAGTTCCCAACTCACCGAGTAGTTCTACGGAGAAACCATCACCAAATAAAAGACCACCGCCAATTATCCCGTGGTCCTCAAGGACGAAGATATCATCAAAGCCCTGCCCTTCGTAGAAATCTCGTATTTGCTGGTAACCAAAATCAGCTCTGATACTGCCTCCAAGGATTACATAATAGGGAGACTTGCGTAGCTCAATATTAGTGTCCTGAATTTCAGTTAAAACTTGAGAGTGCGCGTTTGGTAGCCAAATCAAAGTGGCCAACAAGGAAAAGAGTAGTAGATTATTCTTCATAATGCTGTTGCTTTCTTTTGCAAGTATAACACAGCACCCTGTACTTTGCTTTGGCCGTTTGATCAGTGGTAAGACTTATGTGACCAAAGTGTCATTTCGTGTGATCAGGACTTTTTGGGTAAGACGATAGCAGGCTGTCAGGCCAGCAATCCCTATATAAAATAGTAGGATGCAGGTGGTCTTGCCGCTCTTTAATTATTCAAAAATGCTTAGGGGGCATTCCAGTCATCAAAACAAGTTTCTCCTAAGGCACTGACAAAAGTCATCAACGCTCACATCCCTTTGAGCTAATTTTCTAATGGTGTAGTATCCCTTCTAAACCAGCTTCACTTTTAGAAAAAATTTTCTAAAGCCTTGAATTCCTTTTCTAATCAAAAGGAAGGCCATAACTTACCTATAACAATCAACTGACGTATAAGAACATAACGATGGATAAAGCTCAGAAATCTACCAAAACAGCCAGAGGAACAGTCACTTGTGACAATACCACCATGCACTTACTGAAGGCCAATGACTTTGTAGCGGAGAGTATTCGCAAGAAAATGGCCGAGAAGAATATCTTACTCATCAACATCACTTCTTCTGCCGGTAGTGGCAAGACGACATTGCTACAAGAAACCGCCCGCCGGATCGGCGACAAGGTAAACATGAAGATTCTGGTTGGAGACCTGGAAACGGAGAGAGATGCTGATCGTTTGCGCGATGTAGGTGCTGATGCGTTACAGATTGTCACTGGTGGGATTTGCCACCTGGAAGCACAAATGGTCTGGCAAGGTATGGAAGGCTTTAGTCTGGATGGTGTAGAACTACTCATTATTGAAAACGTAGGCAATTTGGTTTGCCCAGCCTCCTTCGACTTGGGTGAAGACTATCGGGTTACCCTGATCGCTACCACGGAAGGAGATGATAAGCCTAAGAAGTACCCACGTATGTTCCTTACCAGCGAGCTACTCTTGGTTTCCAAGATAGACCTACTACCCTACCTGCCATTCTCAGTAGATAATGTAGTAGCAGATGCACGCGACATCAACCCTAATCTTGAGGTACTGGAAATTTCAAGCATCAATGACCAAGGAATTGATGAATGGTGCAATTGGTTACTCAATAAAGTAGCGGAGAAGCAAGAAGCCGCAAAAGCTGTAGCAAACGCCGAGTAATATGAATTGGCACATCCACATTCAAGGGCAAGTTCAGGGGGTCGGTTTCCGGCCCTTTGTCTACGTATTGGCACAACGCCATGCCTTGAATGGTTGGGTGAATAATACTACTGATGGTGTACATGTAGAGATCGAAGCGCAACAAGCGGCAGTCATGACCTTTCTAGACGAACTCTTGAAAACCGCTCCGCGACTCTCTCGCATTACCGATGTTACGGTACAACAGGTAGCTGATCAATGCTACACTTCCTTTGAGATCGTCCATAGCACTTCCGGTAAAGAAGTAAACCTGATGCTCACTCCCGATTTCGCACTCTGCGAAGATTGCCGGAATGACCTGTACGATTCTAATAGTCGGCGTGAGGGATATGCTTTTACCAGTTGTACCAACTGTGGTCCGCGTTATTCCATTATTCAGAAGCTCCCCTATGACCGACCAGTCACTACTATGGAAGCTTTTCCGCTCTGCCAGTCGTGCGAGGATGAATATCATGATCCAACGGATCGGCGCTACTACGCACAAACGAATACATGTGAGGATTGTAGCATCAACTTACAACTATATACCTCGACCGGAGAAGCCTTATCGCTTGACCAGTCGGAAATAATCAATAAAGTTGTAACACTCTGGGAGGAGGGCAAGATTGTAGCCGTCAAAGGTATTGGTGGTTACTTGTTGACTTGTGACGCCCAAAATGAGCAGGCTATCCAATTGCTCCGGGCCCGTAAGCAACGCCCCACAAAACCTTTTGCCCTCCTCTTCCCCGCCCTGGCTGCAGCCAAGGCTCAATTGGCACTGGGAGCGGACGAAATAGAGGCGCTCACGAGCACTACTGCACCGATTGTTTTGGCATCGATTAAAGATTATTCTTCTTTAGCCACCGATGCTATTGCACCGGGACTGGAGCGCTTGGGCATTATGTTGCCTTACACGCCACTGTACGAAATCCTCCTTCAGGCATTTGGCCGCCCAGTTATAGCAACTAGCGGTAACATTAGTAATGCCCCTATCATATTTGAGGACGCTAAGGCTATCCAAGATCTACATCCCATAGCCGACTATGTATTGGACAACCAACGGGCCATTGTAGCTCCGCAGGATGACAGTGTGGTGCTATACTCCCCATGGCATCGGCAGCGTATTATCCTGAGACGTTCGCGAGGATGGGCTCCTACCTATATTCAAGCTGATCTCCAGTGGTCGATCCCTGAGTCGGTTGCTATGGGCGCCATGCTCAAGAGTACCTTCTCCATCTTGCACCGCGGCAATACCTACATCAGCCAATACCTTGGTGATCTGGAGCATTTTGACACCCAGGAAAACTACCGCCACTGTTTCCAGCATCTGGTACACCTTCTAGAAGCGCAGCCGAAACAGGTTTTGGTAGATGCACACCCCAACTACCCTAGTACACAACTCGGCGAAAATTGGAGCGAAGAGCTAGAAATTTCGATCCGTCAGATACAGCACCATCAAGCGCATTTCGGCGCTATTCTTGGAGAACATAATTTGATCCAGAGCACCGAACCAGTACTTGGTGTTATTTGGGATGGCACCGGCCTCGGAGAGGACCAGCAAATCTGGGGTGGAGAGTTCTTCCGTTACCAAGATTATCAGTTTGAGCGCTGCGGACAGTTTTCCTACTTCCAGTCCTTAGCAGGAGACAAGATGGCCCGCGAGCCTCGAATGTCAGCCTTAGCCATCGGTTGGTCATCGCCAGAAGTTCGTGAGGCGCTGCGTCCAAGATTTAGCGATCAAGAGTGGCGAATTTATGAGCGTATGCTCGCAAGAGAGCAAGGCTTAAAATCTTCCAGCGTCGGTCGCTTGTTCGATGCGGTGGCTGCTCTGGCAACAGGAATTGACAAACAATCCTTTGAGGGAGAAGCGGCAATTGCTTTACAAGTGATGGCAGAACGATACTTCCGAAAAAGCTCCCGCAAACAAACAGCTCACTACCTGGAAGGACAACTCTTGACCACCACCATTCCTACTACTGGAATATTAGCTGCCATTCAGAAAGATATTAGTCTGGGCTTATCGCCTGAACATATTGCCGCGAAGTTTCACTTCAGCCTGGTCAAGTACGTTCAGGCAATTGCCGAGCAGCAAAGCATTACTCGCCTGGCTTTTAGCGGTGGCGTATTCCAAAATGCACTCCTCGTAGATCTGCTCATCGAGCATCTCTCAAAAGACTATGAGCTGTTCTTCCATGATCAGCTCTCACCTAATGACGAAAACATCTCCTTCGGCCAGCTTGTCTGTGCCGAAATAGAGCGACAGCATACATTATTCACGGAAAAAACACAGCAGCATGTGCTTAGCAATTCCCGGCAAGATTAAGTCTATTGAATCCAAATTCAATGGCGCCGTCCGTATGGCGAAAGTTTCCTTTGGCGGTATCATCAAAGAAGCCAGCCTTGAAATGGTTCCAGCGGCCGTTGTTGATGACTACGTACTGGTTCACGTTGGCGTGGCTATCAGTATTGTGGACGAAGAAGAAGCCAAGAAAACCTTCCGATATCTGGAAGAAATGGGCGAAGTAGAAGACGAACTCAACATCAGTGAGTTCCTACCGGACAAGTCCGAGTACGCGAAGTAGCAGTCAGCATCCATCTCAAACTAAAAATCCGAAACCTATGAAGTTTCTTACCGAATATCGTGATCCGGAATTAGCACAGCGTTATCTCGCTGAAATCAAAAAGACCGTTACCCGCCCCTGGACCATCATGGAAGTTTGCGGTGGCCAAACCCATAGCTTGGTTAAGAACGGGATTCTGGCCATGCTACCGAAAGAAATCAACATGGTACACGGCCCAGGCTGCCCAGTCTGTGTCACTCCACTTAACCTAATTGATAAAGCTGTTTACCTGGCCGAGGAGAAGGATGTTATCCTTTGTTCCTATGGTGACATGCTACGTGTACCTGGTTCGGAAAAGAGCTTATTAGAATCCAAAGCCAATGGGGCTGATATTCGCATCCTGTACTCTCCCCTGGAGGCCGTCAAAATTGCCGAAGAGAACCCTGATCGGGAGGTGGTTTTCTTTGCAGTAGGTTTCGAAACTACAGCTCCGGCAAACGCACTTTCTGTTGTTCATGCCAATCGCATGGGGCTTACCAACTATTCTATCCTAGCCTCTCACGTACTCGTTCCTCCAGCGATCGAAGCACTTATGAGCGATGAGGAATGTAGTGTTCAGGGCTTCCTGGCCGCTGGTCATGTTTGCACCATCATGGGCATGGAAGAGTACTACCCGCTAGTAGATAAATTCGGTGTACCTATCGTTATTACAGGCTTTGAGCCAGTAGACATTTTGCAGGGGATTCTAATGGTCGTCCAACAATTGGAAGCCGGGGAGGCCAAACTTGAAAATCAATACACCCGCATGGTACGCCCGGATGGCAACCCAAATGCCATCAAAACAATCCGTGAAGTATTTGATGTAACCGATCGTATGTGGCGGGGCATGGACGTCATTCCAATGAGCGGATATGAAGTCAAGAATGATTACGAAAGCTTTGATGCTCGCAAGAAGTTCTCGGTCAATATTCCTGAAGCTCCAGAAAACAAAGAGTGTATCGCTGGCGATATCATGAAAGGTATCAAAAAGCCTTTCGAGTGCCCCAACTTTGGCACGAAGTGTAAGCCTGAAAATCCATTGGGCGCACCAATGGTGAGTAGCGAAGGAGCCTGCGCAGCCTACTATCACTTCAGCGATCAGATTAATCGACTCGAAGAACAAGCCATTGCCTAATGACTGTATCTAACCTAAAAGAGAAGAAGATAAAAATGCGGCTCCAGTGCCCGATGCCGAAGCTCGACTTCGATATCATTACCCTGGGGCACGGCAGCGGTGGATTATTAACCAACCGCCTGCTGGATAGCGGTGTGTTTGATGTGCTGAAGAACGAACTACTGGATAGACGCCATGACGGTGCAGTTCTTCAACTGAACGGCCCTACTGCATTTACCACCGATAGCTTTGTAATATCGCCCGTGTTTTTCCCAGGCGGCAACATTGGTGAGCTAGCGGTAAACGGCACGGTCAATGACTTGGCTATGTGCGGTGCTATTCCACGTTATCTATCCCTAAGCTTCATTATTGAAGAGGGCTTGGAGATGGAGGCCTTTTGGGATATTCTCGTAGCCATAAAGTTTGCTTGCGCCGAAGCCGGTGTCACCGTAGTAACAGGAGATACTAAGGTAGTAGAGCGAGGTAAGGGCGATAAGATCTTTATCAACACCACTGGCATTGGAGAAGTGCACGCACAGGCACAAATTGATATCTCGCGCGTCAAGGTTGGTGACAAGGTGATTGTAAGTGACAATATTGCTACGCACGGTATTGCGATCATGTCTGTCCGTGAAGGTTTGGAATTTGAGACCACTATCGAAAGTGATAGTCGCAATCTAAACCATGCGGTGAAAGCACTGCTGGATGAGTTTGGTCTGCAAGTGCACCTTCTTCGCGACCCAACTCGGGGCGGCTTGGGAACAGTACTAACAGAGGTAGCCCGTGATACTAAATTGGGTATTGATGTGCATCAAAAAGACATCCCGGTGGACGAACAAGTAAGTGGAGCCTGCGAAATCCTTGGGCTAGACCCGCTATACGTTGCCAATGAAGGCGTGTTTATGACCATCGTCGACGGAGCGGTAGCTGATGCGGTAGTGGAGAAACTGCGCACGCACGAATACTGCCAGCATGCCAGCATTATCGGAGAGGTAACCGAGGCTCATCCTCGGCAAGTGGTTCTCACTAGTGGTATTGGCGGCAAGCGCGTTGTCAACATGCTGGTAGGTGAGCAACTACCTAGAATCTGTTGATCTCGAAGGCATGAAGACAGATATTCAAGATCGAGCAGATATCAAGCGCTTGGTGCATACCTTTTATGAGCAGCTACTAAAGGACGAAACCTTTAAGCACTTATTTCTAGAAGTAGCACAAATTGACGTTCTGGAACATCTGGATATCATCGTCGACTTTTGGGAAAGTGTCCTTTTTCAAGCGGGGAAATACAAGAGAGATACCCTGCAAAAGCATCTGGACCTGCACATGACCCATCGACTGACCAATGAACACTTCAATAGTTGGCTAGCCATCTTTAACAATGTAGTAGATGAGCTATTCAGCGGAGAAAAAGCTAAAGGTGCGAAAGACCGGGCCCTCTCCATCGCGACCATCATTAAAATGAAAATCGACGATCTGGACAATCGGCGCCTGGCCATAAACAACTAAGAGTATGTTTAAATTTCTAGCTTCTGAAAACCAATGCTTTATGAACTTGACTGCACTTATCCTTAGTTGTTTGACCCGCCAAACGCCTGCGGAGAAGCCTTGTCAAAACCATAAATCACTGATTATCAGTGTACGATAAATTTTAAACATACTCTAAGACAAACATGGAGGATAGTACGCAAACAGAATTACAAACCCTGGTGACTCATACCACCATCTTTAATGGAGCAGAGGACAGCCCCTTGCTGGCACCTCGTGGTGTGTTCCTAACGCAAGGAAAATTGCTTGTAGCAGATACTGCTCAGAATCGGCTCTTCATCTGGAACAAGCTGCCAGAAACAGAGCACCAGGCTGCCGATATTGTCTTAGGGCAAGCAGGTAAATCCGCTACCGGCCGCAATGCCGGAGGTGGTGCCAATGCCTCTAGTTTATTCTACCCTTCTGGCATTTGGTCGGATGGCCAAAAACTAATTGTGGCCGATGCCTGGAATCACCGAGTACTGATTTGGCTTAATTTCCCAGAGGAGGATGGGCAACCAGCAGATGTAGTTGTTGGACAACCAGACTTCAGCCGCAACGAGCCGAATGTAGAAGGTATTAGCCATACGCCTTCTGCTCAGTCTTTAAACTGGCCTTATGGCGTATTCTCGGATGGGCAACAGCTTTGGATCGCTGATACGGGAAACCGCCGGGTACTGCATTTTAATACTATTCCTACCGAAAACTTTGCCGCCGCCAATCAAGTGATAGGCAAGCCCAATTTTGAAGAACGCGACTACGATCACGAGGACCCAATCTGGCCTTATTCCGTAAAAATTGGTCCACAAGGTCAAATGGCCATTGCCGATACCCAGTACTATCGAGTATTGATTTGGAACGACTGGAAAACAGCCACTCAAGAAAAGGCTGATGTCATTATTGGTCAGGCCTCTTTTGAGGGGAATGGTCAGAATCAGTTTGGCTGGTTTCCAAAGGCCAACACCTTGAATTGGTGCTACGATACCTGCTTCTATCAAAATGGGCTTTGGGTAGCAGATACGGGGAGTAGTAGAATCCTATGGTTTGAGGACATCCCCAAAGAACACAACACGCCAGCCAACAATGTATTGGGCCAAGATGACTTCACTACCGGCAGTGAAAACAAGAACACCATTTGGAGCACGGAGGAAAGCCTTTACTGGCCTTTCCAGGTCTGTATCGAAGGCCAAACGATGGTAGCCGCCGATACCGGAAACCATCGTATTGTTATTAACCATCTTAACTTCTAGCCATCATGATAGAGTCTTCTTTCCCACTTCTTTTTGCTGCTGTCGTAGGCTTCGGGCATGCTTTCGAGGCTGACCACCTGGTAGCGGTAGGTAATATTGTCACTCGCCGCGACAAACTCCTTTTGGCTATTAAGGATGGCATCTATTGGGGTTTAGGCCATACATCCACCATTCTTCTTATCGGTGCACTACTCATCATTGGTAAAGCCACTTTCCTAAATGGCTACTTTGGCTACTTCGAAGCCATTGTGGGAGTGATGCTAATCATATTAGGGTTGGTTCGGCTACGGCAGCTTATGCCCAGTCAACAACGGCAACATAAGCACTCCCTTACTGACGACCGCAAGAATCACCACTTGGCCTACGGTGTGGGACTCATCCATGGTTTAGCCGGTAGCGGCGCTATGGTACTGCTGGTCATGACTGAAATACAAGAAAGTACAGATAGCATCCTTTACCTACTAATTTTTGGTTTAGGCTCTGCTTTTGGCATGCTAGTGGCTGCTGGCATCTTTAGTCTGCCGTTCTCTCGCCGCTTGACGGAGAGTCAGAAGCTGCAAATTGGCCTGACCTTACTTTCTGCTTTTCTGTGTATTGGCTACGGCGCATATATCATGATAGAAAACCTTGCTGCCTAAGATGGACGCTAGCACCCCAAAGGAAAGACTGCTACATACACTGCAGCAATTTGAGCTACGCGTGAACCATCACGATGGCAAAATGGTCTACCTTGAACACGGATACACCGTGGAAGTAGAAGGTGAGCAACTATTCAAACTGCTCCAAGACGGTTATGTGGTTGCTCCATTTAACAGTGTGGAATCCTTATGCGATTTTATTAAAAGGGATCTGGAATTAAATGAAAAAGCTTGAGTTAAATATCATTGCCCTTGCCGACAGCGAATCCAGCAAAGGCAATTATACACTCATCCTGGAGGAAAGCAAGGGGTTTCGCCGTCTACCTATCATCATCGGTGCCTTTGAGGCGCAAGCCATTGCAATTTCTCTGGAGCGGATGCAGACCAATCGGCCACTCACGCATGATTTATTTAAGAACACGTTGGAAACATCGGGGGTAACGATCAAAGAGATCATTATCTCTGGCCTGGTGGGCAATGTGTTTTATGCCACCATGATCGGTGAAAAAGCAGACGGTAGCCCGCTCGAAGTAGATGCTCGTTCGTCCGATGCTATTGCCATGGCCGTGCGTTATGGTTGCCCGATTTTCACGACCGAAGCTATTCTCCAGAAAGCTGGAGTAGTACTTGAATCTCCTAGCAAAGCCTTTACCAATAAGCGGGGAAAATTAGAGGACTATTCCTTAGACGAATTAGGACAATTATTGAAGCAAGTCCTTGCTAAGGAGGACTACGAAAGTGCTTCCAAGATTCGCAATGCTATTATGAGAAAGAAAGAGGGAGGCAGAAATTAGAACGATTCCTTATCCGCTGAAGGGACCTTTATCCGGCTGGCTGCCATCGTAGACCCGAATGGCCACTGCATGTGCTACGGCCGTCTTTACCCCATCCGCAAAAACATCACATTCCAAGACCGTCTTTCGTCCTTTGATTTCCGTTACGCGGGCGCGCAGTTCTATGGGTTTATCATTGGGAGTTGGCTTGAGGTATTTTACTTCTAAGGTGCCGGTAGCGTAGCGATATTCCGGCTCACTCCCTAATACTCGACCTTCCGCGCGGTAAGATGCCGCAGCCGCTGCGCCCATGGTATGACAGTCTACCAAGGTGGCGATAATCCCGCCATTGAGGATGCCTTTCCAGCCTTGGTACTTTTCCTCTGAGTTCCAAATACAAACAGCCTCTTCGCCTTCCCAATAGCTACTAATCTGTAGGCCAAAGTGGTTATCGCGCCCACATCCAAAACAGACGTTTCCGGGCATAAAGTCTTGAAAGTATTGTGGCTGTTCCATAATTAAGGATTGAGATAGGGCAAAAGTACGTTTTCCCGCACAATGAGGCCGCTACTCTAGCTGTATTCGCAATGCATCAAAATCTTCGGTATACAACTGGTAGAATTCCTCCACATAAGGTCGTCGGTTGTAGTCGCCTTCTTGAAATGCTTTTTCAGCTTGCTTAAACCACTTGCGAGCTTCTGATTGCAACCCGTTTTCAGCGTATACCTTGGCCAGCCAAAATTGTAAATCCGCATTATAGTCCTCCAGGTCATGTCCGGTAAGGAAAGACCGGATGGCCTGCTCCGGCTCTACCTTTTTCCAATACGCAATGCCCCGAAATAAGAATGCTTCAGGAGGAATGTATTTGAATCCAGCTATCGTATCCTCATGGGCGATGTGCTGATCCAAATAGTCAATCGCCGAGTCGTAATCGCCAAGCTGCAAGTGGCAAATAGCACGCATATAGTCTACGCTTGTCGACTGTGGGTAATCAACCACACCAGGCGTAATCGTATCCAGGCGATTGAAATCTAGTAGGGCTCGTTCGTAATCGCGATAGAAGTAGAGATACAGATATCCTCGCCAGCCTATCCAACCCAGTGGATCTAGATCAGCTGCTTTTCCGTAGTAATGCGGAAAGGCCGCTGCAATCCCGCGTTTCAGGTAAGGGACCCCAATTTCGCGATAAGCTAAGGCATAAGTAGGGTCATATCCTTTTGCCTCTTCTAGCAAAGCCTGACAGGCTGGTGAGCCCTGATAGTAATTCCCGATGCCATCGGTTAGTGTTTGGGCCAATGCCTTGTGTTCCTCAGCCGAATAGGTTTTCTGATAATAATCATAGCCCCCACCCTGGCACGATGCCATGAGTAATGCCAGACCAGCAAAAAACCAGATTAAGGTTTTAGGGTAGTATATCGACAAGTTCACCGTCTTCAAGTTTTAGGGTTACATAAGCATAGGCATCCGCCACCTCTTCACGAATAGTAGTCGGCTCCCAATTGTCGAACGCCTTTAGCTGTTCGTAAACATGTTGAATCAACTGATCTGGAAACTGCTTAACCGCAAAGTCTAAGCTAGCCTCCTCAGTGATGAAGTACCCAGCATCACCCTCACAGTTGATGACAAAACGGAAGGTGAGATAACCGGACTGATCCGCCAATAAACGCTTGTCTAATTTATCTTCCAGCCAAAGGCTCAATCTTCTTTTTCCACCTACAGGACCAGCGTCCGGATCACCATTATAGTAGTCGTAGATATAGTCATCACACACTTGAAAATCAGATCCCTTATCCAATACTTGGGTTGGATCGATATAAGCGACTCGCATCGGCGCTGCAGCTTGACGCTTGCGAAATTCAGTAGCAGGGAATTGCTCTACTAATTCAATCTCCACGATTCCATCATCCAGGTTCAGCTTGCTACCGTATAATCCGAGGCCTTTGGCATACACTTCTTGAATCTCAGCCTGAAAGCTACGCTCAGTACCATCAGCATAACGATAGACTTGTGATCGCTCCCTGTTAAAAACCTTCAACTCCCGATTAGTAGCTAATGAATCGTATTGACTCAATTGCCTAAGCTGAAAGTCTTCTACTATTTCATCCATAAAGGCGGTACTAGTGATATAGCTAGCGGTATCCGCCGCCCAGTCTCTGATGACGTTTTTATTCACCTCCACCGGAAAGGAGTCCTTTTGCCAAAACTGTTCTTGCATGAGTACCTGCTGCTGTGTACCCTGGAAGGTGGTTAGGGTGCGAATCATTGGACTATAGGCAGGATCATAGCGGGTTATCTCCAATTGTCCTTCCTTATCTAACTGGTATAGATAATAGGAAACATTGGTAGAGCGCTCATATCCATCCGCACTGGTAAAATGGAGATAGTACTTATTGACTATGCCCTTACGAAGCTGAGCCGTAGGCGGATAGTAATCCGCGGCAACACCTAAGGGAGAGCTGGGCTTTTGACAAGCCGCTAACCCAAGTAGTAAAAAGAGGGCTAGCATTCGAATACGCATAGTAGAGATCGTTAGTTGGGCTGCGTAAATTAGTAGAATTCGCAGAGCAGCAATAGTATTTGATTGTGGCTTAACAGAACATTGACAATCTGTTATCTCACCTCCAAAATTGTGGTGCTACTTCTTTAATACCACAACCATTCAAATGGCCAATCACCTACACCGCACAAATATCCCTAGCCCTTCATATAGTAGCAACATTCAATCGTAGCACTGAGCAACCAGGCCACTTTACTAAGCGCCATCTCCCGCCCGTTTTCTTTGTTGAACGTGGAGTAAAAATGATAGCAGAGAAAGTCCAGCAAGATTATAGGGCATCATAGGGTATGATTCCCAGGCCCATTGAATTGTATTCTCCTGAAAAGTGAAGCTGAAGCAGGCCAGCAGCAAAGCAATCGAAAGCCCTAAATAGATCTTAGCGTACATGATAAAACAGATTTGGTGAATGACTACAATATGCGCGTCATTCGCCAATACGCTACTAGTTAGCGGGGTTGAAAAAAGGTTGATTTACTATCCTCGCTTGGAATGCTTGCGCTTGAGCTCTGTTCGAGTACGGACTTTTAGCTTCTTGTAGATCTGGTTGATATGTGACTTGAGCGTACTCAACTCAATGAAAAGCTCTGCCATAATTTCCTTGTTCGACTTGCCTGCTAAGATCAAGTAGAAGATTTGTTCTTGGCGAGTGGTGAGTACGCCAGGCAGATTCTCCAAACTATCTCCAGTAGCATGATCAATTTTTGAGCGCATTAAATCCATTTGATGTTGAATCGTGCTCACGTACAGAAAAAGCAACATCAATCCTAAGGTGACCAAACTAACGGCCGCGAGTGGAAAAGACTCCCACCACATGCTGGTTCGTGCCCCGTCGAAGTGAAAGCCAACAGCAGAGAAACTGAGCAGAATAGCCCAGCCAATTAACCATCGTCGATGGTCGTAAAGTGTGTTTAGATAGCGATCCATCAAATTATCGATATGTGGACGAAAAAACAAAACTCCTTTCAGTAAATCACATTCATAAATTTTGCATAAATAAGTCATTTGCCAAATTTTATACCAACTTTCTTTATTTATACGGAATAACAATTATTTTTATTGTTACCACTCAAAATCACCTATACCGGATCAGGGCCTAGGCGCTGGTCCGGAATTTTTATAAACTCGAAAAGTTACCGCTACATGAAGCCGACCGACATTCAGGATCCGGAGTACTTTCACAAAGTGGTTGATTGCCAGTACGCCTGTCCAGCCCATACTCCCGTGCCCGAGTATATTCGTCTAATCGCTGCCGAAAAATACACAGAGGCCTACATGGTCAATTGGGAATCCAACGTATTCCCAGGCATTCTCGGCCGCACTTGCGATCGTCCATGTGAACCTGCCTGCCGACGCGGACGTGTGGAAGAAGAACCGGTAGCTATCTGTCGACTTAAGCGAGTAGCAGCAGACAACAAGGGTGAAGTCGAACACCTCATGCCGAAAGCCCCAGCGCAGAAGAACGGCAAGAAGATTGCGCTAATCGGTGGCGGTCCCGCTTCCCTAACAGTAGCACGAGACCTCGCTCCGTTAGGATACGAAATCCACCTCTACGATGAATGGCATAAAGGCGGCGGAATGATGCGTACTCAGATCCCTGCTTTTCGCCTACCGGAAGAGGTACTGGATGAAGAAGTGGGTTATGTCATTAACATGGGAATCCACACGCATTTCAATACCTATGTTTCGAGTATGCGTGAAATCCTGGAACAAGGATACGACGCCGTCTTCGTAGGAACAGGAGCTCCTAAAGGTCGTGACCTTAAACTGCCTGGTAGAGAAGAAGCGGACAAGCATGTACATATTGGCATCGAGTTCTTAGCGGATGTAGCATTCGAACATCGCGAGAAAATTGGCCGTAAGGTCATCATTCTTGGTGGAGGAAATACTGCCATGGATTGCTGCCGTACTTCCCGACGCCTTGGAGGCGATGAAGTTAAAGTGATCGTACGTAGTCCGTTCAAGGATATGAAGGCCTCTCCCTGGGAAATTGAAGATGCTCAACGCGAGGATATCCCTATCTACAACAATATGCCTCCGAAGGAATTTGTGGTGGAAGATGGAAAACTCAAAGGCGTAGTATTCGGAAAGGTGCGGGCAGAATATGATGAAAACGGTCGGCGCAAGCTCATCCCTACGGGCGAACCCGATGAGTTCATTGAAGCCGATGACGTGATCATAGCGATCGGGCAGGACAATGCCTTCCCCTGGATTGAGCGTGATCTCGGAATCGAATTCGGTAAATGGGACCTACCCGTATTGGATCGGGTTACCTTCCAATCAACGCTTCCAAAAGTATTCTTCGGAGGAGATGCCGCTTTCGGCCCAGAGAACATCATCACTGCCGCCGCCCACGGGCATCAGGCCGCTATATCAATACATCTCTATCTGGAAGGCCAGGATCTAGTCAAAGATCGGCCAGCGCCAACTACCAATCTGGTACGCCAAAAAATGGGTATCCACGAATGGATGTACGATAGCCCGGTAGTGGCAGATGTACGCTATGCCGTACCACACGAAGAAAAGACCATCACCCTTACCAATCGTAAGATTGAAGTAGAACTTGGTTTCAGTACAGGCACCGGATTTAAAGAAGCCCAACGCTGTCTCAACTGTGATGTGCAAACGGTCTTCAATACCACCAGTTGCATCGAGTGTGATGCTTGCATGGATGTATGCCCTACTTCTTGCATCACCTTCACGACTAATGGAGAGGAAGAAGACCTACGTACTCGCCTCTTGGCACCAGCGCTCAATTTAAGTCAAGATTTGTATGTCTCTGACAAGCTACCCACTGGCAGAGTAATGATCAAAGACGAAGATGTATGCCTTCACTGTGGCCTTTGTGCTGAACGCTGCCCTACCGCCGCCTGGGACATGAAGAAGTACCTCTATGAGGTAACAAAAACCTATTGCATGTCGCATGCATAAATCGGTAAGATCAGAAACCTGAATACGACGACCACCAACCTGCCACGTCGCAGGAAAACAGAACTTGAAAAATTATGTCGGACATCATCAATGATATGGTCATTCGCTTTGCGAATGTAAACGGAACGGGCTCTGCCAGTGCTAATAATATGTTCTCCAAGGCAGTCTTTCGAATGGGGCTGCCCGTATCACCTAAGAATATCTTTCCATCAAATATCCAAGGGCTTCCCACTTGGTACGAGGTACGGATCAATGAACACGGTTACCTGGGCCGGCGTGCTGGCATAGATGTGCTGGTCGCAGTAAACCCCCAGAGCTATGAGAAAGACATTGCCTCGGTACGCAGTGGCGGTTATTTCATCTATGACAGTTCGAAGCCATTACACAAACAGGATTTGCGCGATGACATCACCTATCTCGGTATACCGATGATGCAACTCAGTATGGATTTTTTCTCTGTGCCGCGGCAGCAACAGCTGTTCAAAAATATTATCTACGTGGGTGCATTGGCTGCGCTTCTGAATATGGATATGGATGTCATTCGGCAAATAATCCGGGAGCAATTCGCCGCGAAGCCTAAGCTAGTACCACCTAACTTCCAGGCCCTAGATGCTGGCTATAACTACGCCAATGAAACCTTTAGTTGTCCGTTGCCCATTCATTTGGAAACCAGAGATAATGTTGGGGACCATATCCTGATTGAAGGCAATGCCGCTACGGCACTTGGCACCATCTACGGAGGAGCCACGGTAGCGGCCTGGTATCCGATTACGCCCTCTACTTCTATCATTAAGGAGTTTGAATCGTACGCCAAACAATTACGCATTGATCCTGAAACAGGTCAAAAGAACTATGCCAGCGTACAGGCAGAAGACGAACTGGCAGCGATGGGAATGGTGATTGGCGCCACCTGGAATGGTGCTCGGGCTTTTACTACCACTAGTGGGCCCGGCGTATCCCTGATGGGTGAATTCATTGGCCTTGCCTACTTCGCAGAAATCCCAGTAGTACTAATCAACGTGCAAAGAGGAGGGCCATCTACCGGTATGCCTACCCGTACCCAACAGGGTGATCTGATGACGTGCATCTATGCCTCCCATGGTGACACTAAGCACATCTGCCTCTTCCCAAGCACCCCAGCGGAGTGCTTTGAGATGACCGCCGAATGCTTTGATTTGGCCGACCGTTTCCAAACGCCAGTGATCCTCGTTTCCGATCTAGATCTTGGCATGAATTACCACATGAGTCCGCCGCTAAAATGGGACGATAATCGCCGCTACGACCTAGGCAAAGTCTACAATGCCGAAGAGCTAGAGCAGCTGAAAGAGTACGGTCGTTATCTAGATGTAGATGATGATGGCATCTGCTATCGTACTATCCCGGGCACGCACCCTACTAAAGGATCCTTCTTTACCCGTGGCACCTCACGTGACGAGTACGCCCGCTATACTGAAAGTGGTGAGGTGTATGTGCGAGTTGTTGATCGGCTGTTGAAGAAATGGGTGACGGCGCAAGATCATGTTCCTGCGCCAGAGCTCTATCAGAAGGAGTACCGATCCAGCAAAGGCATTGTATTCCTCGGTACTACCACCTATGCTGCCCTAGAGGCCATGGACATGATGGAAGCGAAAGGCATCTCCGTAGACGCCATCCGGATCAAAGCCTTCCCGTTCAACAAGACTGTGGCAGACTTCATGGAAGAGCATGATGAAATATTCGTGATTGAGCAAAATCGCGATGCTCAGCTTCGCACCATTATCATGAATGAACTGGAGATCCCTCCTAGCAAATTGACTTCCATTCTCAATTATGATGGGATGCCTATCACTGCCAAAACAATTGTAGACGGTATTCAGGCACACCTGAGTGTTGGGGCAGAAGCGTAGCACCCATTTTCATCCTCGTTAAAAACAAAGACCATGACTTATATAAAACCCACCTTTCGCCATCCCGGACTTCCAAAGAATGCGCTAGGTTTTGCTAAATCAGATTACGAAGGTGCTATTTCCACACTCTGTGCTGGTTGCGGCCATGATTCCATCAGTGGTGGCATCATCCAAGCTTGTTTTGAGATGAATGTGGAGCCTCATCGGCTGGCAAAAATCTCTGGGATCGGGTGTTCTTCCAAGACGCCTACCTACTTCCTGCGGAACTCTCATGGTTTTAATTCGGTACATGGTCGTATGCCGAGCGTAACGACTGGTGCCAATATGGCCAATCGAGATTTGATCTACCTGGGCATCTCTGGCGATGGGGACACCGCATCCATTGGTATGGGGCAATTTGTGCATGCCATTCGACGCAACCTGAACATGGTTTACATCGTCATGAACAACGGTTGCTACGGCCTGACGAAAGGGCAAGATTCCGCTACAGCGGATCTGGGTTCCCGCACCAAACCAGGCAAACCAAATCCCTTTGAAGCCATTGATCTTGTGGGCATGGCACTAGAGCTAAAAGCCACCTTCGTAGCACGTAGTTTTTCGGGGGATAAGACTCAACTTGTACCTCTAATCAAAGCCGCCATGTCCCACCCGGGCTTTGCACTGATTGATGTTATTTCTCCATGTGTCACTTTCAACAATAATAAAGGATCCACCAAATCCTACGACTTTGTGCGTGACCATATTGCGGCCACCTCGGTCCTAGATTTTGTTCCCGAACAAGAGGAGATCACCGTCGAATACGAAGAAGGCAGCTCTGCTGATGTAGCACTGCACGATGGCTCCGTTATCGCTCTACGAAAGCTAGCACCCAAATGGGATCCTACCGATCGTTATTCGGCCTTCCTACGCCTGCAAAAGTCAAAAATGGATGGAGAAATACTGACCGGCTTAATCTACATCGATCCGAAGAGTCAGGAACTACATGACCTGATGAATACCACAAAGCGACCGCTGAATACGCTACGAGAGGATGACTTGTGCCCGGGTAGTGTGAAGTTGGAGGAGATTAATGTGAGTATGAGGTAGGGGTTAGTTGGTTAGTTATCATTTTTACTTCTTCGCGTCGGGGGACGCTCGGAAACGGACGCGAGGGAACAGACGCGAGGGAACAATGGAACGGGAAGGTGATTTTTACATCACACTATCCTGTTTTTATATGGCTCTCCTTTGTTGAAACCTGCAATTTTGTCTGTGGTTATCGGCTTGTATTGCCCGATAGATTCAATTCGACCAAATTGCTGCTCATTGAGCGAGAAAACAATCAACAATGAAAGCCGTTAGTACTCTTCAGATCAAGACTCCAGAGACGGAGCACGATGTTCATTCCTTAATTGCCAAGCGCTGGAGTCCGCGTTCATTTTCTGAGCAGGCTATTGCGCCAGATCAACTGAACGCACTTTTTGAAGCAGCTCGCTGGTCGGCTAGTGCCAACAATGAGCAACCTTGGGAATATGCATACGCACATAAAGGCACACCAGGCTTTGATCAACTATGGGATTGCCTAATGCCTGGAAATCAGCCTTGGACCCAAAAAGCAGCCGTCCTGGTTGTTACTATTCAGCGCAACACCTTTGCTAAGACCAGTAAAACCAACCCCTGGGCCACACATGATCTGGGCATGGCCAATGCACAGCTAATGCTACAAGCTGCTCACCTGGATATCTACGGTCATATGATGGCGGGTTTTGATAGCAACAAAACAAAAGAGGTATTGAATCTCAGCGATGACCAACGCCCTGTGTGCATGATCGCCTTAGGCTACCTCGGTGAAGCTGAAGCGCTGGAAGAACCATACCTCAGCCGTGAACTGAGTGCACGGAACCGTTTATCCATTAATCAATTCACACGCGAGCTATGAAAAAGATAAACATCTTTGGTTTATGGCAAGCACCCTGAGATTCTGGACACCGTACTTCGCCTAATTAATAACAACGAAGCCTGGTCGGGCGAAGGCTATACGGAGGAAGAAGTCATCATTGAGCAGTTCTGGCAGCGCTCCTATGACATCCTGCTTCTGGGCGGAGGTATAGATGATATCTCTGAAAAGAAGGTGAGAGCATTGTTCCAGCAAGCTCGTCCAGAAAGTGCTATTGTCCAGCATTTTGGTGGGGGTAGCGGATTATTGAAGAGCGAGATCGAAGGCGTTCTGGCTACCAGAGAACAAGCATCCATGCAGGTAACAGACGATCCTTTTTCGGAAAATTAGTGGATTTGGTTGTCCGCGAACAGTCGACAATATCGACTGCGCCCCACTGCCGCATCCACCAACTTTTTCCACTACTGATCGTTCAAAGATTAGCCTGACCATTTAATCTACCGTAATGGACTACCGACAAAGAGCTCAGAACAAGATTGAGAATAGGAAGCACAACACGGACTTCTACTTAGGAGACATGGGTGAGATCTATGATCAGGCAGAAGGCAAGACTGATGTTCCACACCGCCACGATTATTACACCGTATTGCTGATTGAGCAAGCAGAAGGCACCCATCTCGTCGATTACAAAACCTATTCCTTCCAACCGCTGCAAGTGTTTTTTGTCAGCCCGGGTCAGGTACACCAGGTGGCGGCGAATACCAAGCCTGATGGCTCGGTGTTTACCTTTTCTAGAGACTTCCTGGTAGCAAATAATATTCCGGAGAGTTTTATCACTAACATCAACTTATTTCAAGCTTTCGGGGACGCTCCTCCCCTACAGTTGGACCAGCTCACCTTCGAACGCCTCCAGGCCATTATCAAGCAAATGCGAGAGTGTCTTCCGATGGAACTCACCTATCGCAGTCGGGCACTAGGGGCCTTATTGCAACTGTTTCTTATTCATTGCAACAACAGTAGCACTATCAATCCGCGCCAACTCGACGAAGAGAATGCTGGCGTATGTATTCTTCGAGATTTCAAGCACCTTGTAGAGCAGCGCTATTCCGAATGGCATAAAGTAAATGACTACGCCGCAGAAGTCCATCTGAGCTCAAAGTATCTAAGCCAGACCGTCAAACAGTTTACCGGAAAGTCCGCGAAGGAATTTATTCAAGACCGTCTTTTACTAGAGGCCAAACGATTGCTACTTCACACAGACCTAACGGCAAAGGAAATCGCCTACCGCATTGGATTCGAGGAGCCACTTCATTTTAGTTCCTTTTTCAAGAAGAAGGCTGGAATCTCACCTACTCAATTCCGAGCAAAAAGCTAGTGGTCTGTCAAGGAAAGAACCCTTGGATCGCTAAATGTATTCAAGCTTAGTCAATCGAGTTCCGGGCATCACGGTGATGCGTCACCTCTATCCTGTCTACCCCCCGGTTAGACAGGAAAAGTTTCGGGAAACAGGATGCTGTGAAATCCCCAAAGTTCTCACTTGAACAGACACACTAGTGCAAATGGATTTGATGCAATTATCAATTCCCGTTGTTCATAGTGTTTAGTTATATAGAGCTGAGCTCTAATTCAATCGGAATGCGAATAACATTTACTCGGCCATTCCTTATGGTTTCTTGTACAAGCTCTCCGTGTATAATTCCATCGTATGGTCTACGGAGCGCATCTTGGTCCTTTGCTACACAAGCATATCGATATGGTGAACGAAAGACAAATCTCTCGGTGATGTAGTCATTATACCCATTCAGGCGCACCCACTCTATCAGAAGTTCCTGAAATTCCTTTGCTGTACTTAGATGAGTTACCAGCAATGGAGGTGCATCCTCACTAGTAAAGAGCAGACCCTCGAGCGAACCCACTCCATCGTAGTAAAGACGTATTTGATGCTCTGCTGCTTCAAATAGTTTTCGCCTTTCCATCAGTGTGTTGTGATCATCAGCTAACGGAGTTCTTTCACCGTAAGTGTAATGTTGGGCATTGCTTAAGGGTTGGGTACTTTCATTAGAGAGACCGCGATCCATCTTCAAAAGACCTAAGAGTTGATCTCCTCCCCGAGCCTTCTGGCTCCATACTTCATCGGAGCCGCAGGTAAATACTATCAACAACGATAGTCCCAATACGTAATTCCTCATAGTGTTATGATTACAAGTACAAAGAACAGGCTGGGCCTGTTATAACAAGCACGGAACGAAGCAATGGTATTAGACTACGGATCGAGTGGCAGCGATGGTAATGCTAGTTCAGTCAATTTCAACTCTTCTTGAGTGTCCTTTTGTGTGATTATACTGAGTAGACGGAGCGTTTCGGACCTTCTCTATAAACAACTGACTAACAATTTCTTAACCAAAGATTTAGCAGCATAATAATCTCTCACTGGCAAACCCATAACAATCAACTGCCGTCGAAAGGTAGGGGTTTCTGTAACATGAAACTACCGCGAACAAGATGAGTCGCGTTTTTTTGCGTTTAGACGCTGAATTAAAGAAGACAGACGTGAGATATAGCTATAACAAGTGTTTATCCAACTGTTGAATGTGTTTTCTATTAATTGCACATTCGTCTAACAATTCCCACCGTTCAACGACTCATTTCCCGGATTAGGCAGATTCACTGCCGAGTTTTGCCACTCTTCGAAAATTGCGCCTGTCCTTTTAAGTGATTCAAGTTGTAAAAACGTTTTCGGAAGCCCTGATCATTTGTATAGGGCTTCCATATTACACTATCGCTCCAAAAAGACAAGCATAGGAAGCCTTTGATTCTTCCTACTTATTAGACTAGAATTGGGGTGAAGGGATAGGGGGCAGCAGGCCAATAATTCGGTGTAGATACATGCCAGATTGGCCGAAGGCTTGCTTGCCTCCTTCCCGCTTTCAGCTCGCAACAGTTGCAGACAAAGCGGAAACGCCCCCTTAACGCTATCAATAGAACGAGTATGCAGTTTGCTTTTTTTCACAGCCCGAAATACAAGCTAACGCTGTGCTTTAGCATGGCGATCTTCTTCTATGTCTTCCTGGTATTTTTCTTACCCTTCGGTGTAGACAATTACAATCCCCGACACCAATATACTTTGGCCTTCCTCTTAGAAATCTTCTACTTCTTTGTAGTTGTACTCAGCTTTAGTCTGGCGAATGAGTTTTTGCTTCGCCCTCTATTCGTCAAAGAAGCTTCTGCTAAATCTATTAGCATCTGGACCCTTTGGTCTTTTATTCTGCTAGGAACACTAATTTTCTTCACCTATAACTACTTGGGCAATTGGCACGACTTTCGCATAAAGAGTTACTTCGGGTTTATTGGTAATTGTGGCAGTGTGCTGATCTTTCCAACCCTTGGCACTTTCTTCGTGTTTCGCTATCGTTCCCTTCAAGATCGGATGCACCACATCCTCTCCAGTAAAAAGGAGTTCGGCGGCCATGAATTGATCCAATTTCGAGGTCAAGGCAATAAAGATCATATCACCCTGGCGAGTTCCATATTCCTGTATGGCCAGGCACAAGACAACTACGTAGAGTTGTACTATCGGAAGGACGAGCAGTTGAACAAGTTTTTGATGCGAACCTCACTCAGCAAGCTTATTGCAAGTATAAATCACCCCTCCATCGTTCGATGCCACCGATCTTATCTGGTAAACCTTCCGCAAGTAGAAGCTATCAAGGGCGGAACCAATGACCTAGAGCTCCATCTGAGGGCTACCGACATCGCCGTACCCGTTTCCAAGTCGTATCGAGAAGAGGTCATTACCCAGCTCAAATCGCTCATGGATTTCACCAGTTAATACAAGGCCAACACCTCATCCAGTAGCCTAAAATTATTCACCCCAAATAGAGCACTTTCACCACAGTGCCCCCCAATCTCCTTGCTTTCACTGCCCGGATGCCCACTTCTTTGCTCGTGACAACATTTTGAAATCACTTGTAAAACATGTGCATCATGCAAAGTATCCCAGCATTATTCACTACCCGGAAAATCGGGCTAGTCGTTATCTTCATTAGTTTCACGCTTACCCTCAACTACCTACAAGCCCAGGAGGAAAGTACGGAAGCTATTTTACAAAGCTTTGTAGACAGCTATCAAACAGACCATATGGCACAGACCATCACTTTCGGAATCCGCATAGGCGATGACGATTGGTGGCACGTCAAGTCTATCCGAAAGCAGGAAGGTTATCTTGTGGGTAAACGCCAGCAGTATACGTTCCACAATTTTGGGCCGCACGAAGTGAGCTTACACTCCGGCCAACCTGAAGCACCCACCTGGTACTTCCATTTCGCTAATCGCGAGACCTTAGACAATATCAACAACAAGGTTTGGACAGCATCCACAGCCTCAGCCAAGTCTTTCGGCAGCGACATCGTAGCCTTGAATATTCGAGACATGGAAGGCTTTCAAAGCGGCATAAAAGACGACGCCATCGTCTACGAGGTAATGGAGCACTTTTGGAAAAAGGACGCTGTAGAAATCACCCGTTTCGCTCGCGATGGCTCTTTGCCAACTCACGGAGTAGACCACGTCGGCTTATATACCATGAAAGACAAGCGCATTGGATGGTTTAGCATTGGCCCCGATCAGGCTGCAAATGCAGAACGCGGACTGGATAAAGGCCAAGTGCCCAATCTTTTTATTGTGACCAAGGGCCGCGGCCAAGCCGATTTTGGTGATGGAATAGTAGAATTGGAAGCAGGCATGAGCGTATTTGTGGGCCAGTACGTCAAGCATGTTATCTACAATCCTTACGATGAGCCGATGGAAGGCATTGTGGTCCTATTCGGAGATAATATTGACTATGCCCGCGGGCCATCCTACATGGATTTCCTGGAGCAACAGCACCAATTTTATGAAGAGTATGATGGATGGATTAAGGAGCGTGAGGGGCAGATAATGAAGGAGTAAAAAGCAAACATGAGTCATGCCAAAAATTCGGCATGACTCATGTTCTTCCTACAGTAAAAGTGATTGCCAGCTACCACTTCAATCCATGCCCTAACTCATATAGCGGCTCAATAGAGTCATCCCAATAGTTCGGGCCAAAACGGCCTTGGACATCCTCCACTGCCTTGGGCCAGGAGTGCGGTAGCTTGCCACTAAAGTTATGGTCGCCAAATAAGACTTCAGCGACACCATCCCCTTCTGAACCCGGCAGCCAGGCCGCTACAAATGCATCGGACTGGTCAATCTGCTCGGTTACGACCAATGGTCGTCCGGAAATAAGTACAACTACTACTTTGGGGCCTTTACCCGCATAGGCATTGATATATTGCTGATGGGTCTCATTGAGCGTATACAGGTATTCGTCGCGGCTGTGGTCGTGTTGGATGTCACCGAAAAATTCGGCGTAAGGCGTCTCTCCTACAAAAATGACGGCCACATCAGCATCGTGGTGCTCGCCGGTGCCATCAGCATCGTAAACAACTTCTCCAGTAGCCTGACTTTGAATGCCTTCCAAAATGGTCGTGGCGCCAGGATAATTCTCGGCTTTGCCTTGCCAAGTCACCGTCCAGCCACCTGATTGTAACCCACTGTTATTGGCGTGCTCGCCTACCACCACAATCTTTCGACTGTCCTTCGCTATCGGTAGCGCATTGTTTTCGTGTTTGAGTAGCACCAAGGATTCCCGTACGGCCTGCCGAGCCTTGTCACGATGCGCTGCAGCACCAATTGAGGCAATTAGCGTTGAATCTGGGAAAGGATTTTCAAACAGCCCCATCCGAAATTTCTGGCGTAGGATTCGGCGTACAGCATCATCTATCCGGTCCATCTTTACGTAGCCGCTCGCTACTGCCTTTGTGAGTCCTTCCTGAAACTTTGGTAAGTCGCCATCTACGGCCATTACCATATCAACTCCGGCATTGATCACGTCGTTTTCGCCAAAGCGAGAATAGCCCTTCCAATCGGTCAGTACGATTCCATCAAAACCCATGACTCCTTTAAGGGTATCCGTAATCATCTCTTTATGAGAATGCATGAGAATGTCATGAAGCGTATTGAAAGAGGCCATTATAGCCCCAACGCCTTCCTCTACCGCAGCACGGTATGGAGGTAGCAAGCGCTCAAAAACCTCCTTACGATCCAAGGTAGTGGGCCCACCTTCCTTTCCATAGTCGGTAGCCCCATCACCGATGTAGTGTTTGGCGGTAGCCATGACGGTGTGTTGATCCGACAATTCGCCCTGGTGGCCTCTTACGGAAGCTCTAGCCATTTGTTCTGTCAGTTCAGTACTCTCCGAAAAAGCCTCGTATACCCGCCCCCAACGATCATTGTAGGGAATAGCGATACAAGGAGAGAAGGTCCAGTTGAGGCCAGTAGCTTGCACTTCCTTGGCCGTAATAGCAGCAGCTTCCTCTACCAACTGCGCATTACCCGTAGCTCCCATACCAATATTATGGGGAAAGATCGTTGCTCCGGCAAAGGTGTTCTGCCCATGGACAGCGTCTACGCCTAGCAATAGCGGAATACCCAAGCGCGTAGAAAGTGCCTCTTCCTGAAGCTCCGTAAACTTAGCTTGCCAGCCTGCTGCCCCTTCACCAGGAGTAGGACCATCTGTGTGAATCACCGAACCAATGAATTTCGAGGCCACATCACCCTCTTCAATATCCGCAAAGTGCCGCACCTGAGACATCTGACCGATCTTTTCCTCCAAAGTCATGAGCGCAAGAAGTGAGTCGATTTTCTGTTCGATTTCCTGGTCTTGATCTGTCATAATTTCTTCCGGGGCTTCCTGACATGAACTCGCACAGAATAGGCAGAGTACGAGAAATAATAAAGGTCTGGTAAAAGTGCTCCAATACACTTTCCTCTTGCTGTTCCAAAACACAGACATAGCTAACAATCATTTTTGATTTAGGGAAACACATCGTACGCTGTACGTGGCCTTAGCCTCTAAGTTAAGCATAAAAATTTGGGCTACTACTAGACGTCAGCCTATTGTTAGGCGACACTATGCAGGCTTACTCGATTTGCATTATTGCATAAAAATCATTTACTTTGAATTACAAAGTACTTTCAATTCAAAAAAATACTGTCATATGATTACCGCAAACAAACGGCTCATCTATATCCTTTTAGGCATACCTCTACTTCTGCTCATCCCACTAATTGCAATGCAGTTTACGTCGGAGGTAAATTGGAAGGGTTTTGATTTCGTTGCTGCCGCAGTTATTCTACTGGTGGTAGGTCTATCGATGGAATTCGTACTAAGAACGGTCAAGCAACCACGCCATCGCATCCTGGTTGCCATCGGATTTTTAGTATTACTTCTACTTATTTGGGCCGAGCTGGCAGTAGGCATATTCGGCACGCCATTCGCAGGAAGCTAATTGAGCGGAGGGTTAGAAATCAATATGAACTTGATTTTGTTAATAGCTCTTCAGGGTAAAACCAAAGGTCAGAAATCGATCTTCTTGCCGTTGGCTGGTGATGACAACGCTTTCGAACGTATGGAGGTAATTAACTTTGAAGTCCAGAAACGGCCATAGGGGAAACGCTAGACTCAAATCCCCTTGCCAACGATAGTTATCTCCTCGCTCTAAAGACGGTTGTACATAACTCTCGTGCGTGACGATGACTTTATCTTTGAAGAGATGATAATTACCATTTACCCAAAGGGTCGCCCGAAAAGTGTGGATAGAATTATCGCCATTGTAGAATGGCCGATTGAAGCTAGGGCGCTCGAAGTCAGTCTGTTCGTATTCACTTGATAGTGAGAATTTGAGCCAATCCTTCTTGCGCTGATACAAATTAACGGTAAAACCTCCTCCGAATAGATAGCGCAACCGAATCTCCCGTCGGAAACTGGTACTTCCGAAGCCCAAAATAAAGGGATAGATTTTCCGATCAGGATTGAAGTACAAGAAATTCAGACTGAGCATATCCTCGTCTGCCAGCTTGCCTCCAAACGCTTGATATACGTAGGAGTTCTGGGTCTTGAACTCCCATTTCCTCCAAGGCTTATAGCTTAGATCCGCCCGAGCTCGAAAGATGGAAGTCTCGACATTTCCTCTCTGCCACAAGCCACTAAAGGATAGTTTTGCTTTAAGCCTTAGTGTATCGCTCTCATTGATTTGAGCAACAATAACAAACGGGCACAACAGTAGAAAGTAAAGGAGTTTTTTCATCAGGCTGGGATAAGAATCGCCCGAAAATTAAGCAAAACCACTTTCTACCCGCCCTCTTTTATTCTCTGTTTTTACAAGTCATAAATTGGAGACAAAGATGACATCCCCACTTTACTGCTCCCCCTCTTCCATATTACTTAATCACTAAAACCCGGGGATTAATCGGATAGATCCATTCTACCCCTCGTTCAGTGACAACAGCGTCATCTTCGAGTGGTACACGGAGCTTCTTGCCACCCCATTCCGGCACCTTGGTATAGGCAAAGAGTTCGATCGACAATAGATTGCTAGGCTTAATCTCGAAACCCAAGCGTACCGGGTTAAAGAAGGCGATAGATGGCCCCACTCCATGCCCCCAGTTTCCTACAGAGTGGCAACCGATAATAACGTCGGTCACGTCACCATCGGTAAACTGATTGAAGCCTTTCATCTTATTGAAGCCTTCGGCCTCTAGCGCTTCATATACGGCATTTTCCGCTTCTTGAGCAGTAACGCCTGGCTTGATGGTTCGCTTAATGATGTCGCGTACTATTACGCCTTGATCAAAGGCATTCTGAATACCTGGTGGCACCGCTGTTTCTCCTTCCTGAAGCACATAGGCCATTCGCTTCATATCGGTATACATATTCATGAGGCCTACGCCGAAATCAATCATGATCACATCCCCACGTTGAATAATCCGATCCGTGGAGGTGGCCAGGATACCACGTACTCCCGTGACGTATACGGAAGGCATACCAAAGGAGGATTCCAGATTGTGCTGAAACATCTGTTCCTTCATCCACCAAGCCACATCCTCTAAAGTGGTAATACCCGGTGTGACTACTTCATTGGACAGTGCCCGCTCAGCGATCTGATAGGCCAATTCGCAGGCCTCTCCATAAACCGCAATCTCACTTGCTACGCGACGAGAGCGAAAATCTGAAACGAGCTTTTCGGCAGAGACAAAGCGTTCGGCATACTTTTCACCCAAGACTTCTTCCAGTTCTAAGTAGCCAGAGTACGATAGACCATCGGCGCCACCAATGTTTTTGGAAAAATTCAATCCAATACGTTGTGGATCGCGCTCCTCTACGAACTCGCGTAGCTCTAAGTCTGAACCAAAAATATCGTAGGCTCCTCCCTCTTTCAGTAAGTACCCGCTGATTCCTAAGGCGGCTCGTTCGATACGGTCCCCTCCCCTATCGGTAAAGACGTAGTAGCCGGTAGAACTTACATACCCTTCACCCATATCTGGATATAGAGGATCGAAGCGCCCTTCGCGGTTCATGACGATCCACATATCAATATTGTTTTCTCGCATGACCTCCGGCAGAACGAGGTCAAACTTATCGTTGCGGATTTGATTCATTTTGCGCCAGCGGCGATGCGATTCTTGGCTGAAGGAAAGGCTAGTTGCCAGTAACACGAAGCAGATGGTAAGGATTAATCTCATGTGGATGTAGGTCTGATGAAAAGGACGTGGACACCCTCAGAAACACCTCTTGTGCGTGTATCTAGGGCCGTTCAATATACATCAGCCTGGATAGCATTTCCTAATCGTAATCCGTAATTTACAATTATACCCTAGCCTAAAAATCGATTCATTATGTACCACACTAAGTCAATCCCTGCTGTTTTTATAAGCCTTTTATTCCTTGCCCTACTTAATTGTGGCGCCTCACCTGGCACGGGCAACAGCACAAACCCGAACAGTTCCGACCTAATCGATAACGGGATTATTCAATTTCAATTTGATGGTGCAAATTGGCAAAGTGGCCCTCCCGGCCATCCGGAAATGAATTTTGAAGAAGAAGCCATTACCGACGGTTCCACCATGGTACGAATTGAAGGCTATGCCGACGATCAATCCAACTTTGCCCTAACCATTTATCAGGCCACTGGCATTGGCACAGGCACCTACCCTATTACCGATCAGGGAATGCTGGGCTTCCTGAAGTTCAAAGACCAAGGTGGGATAAACTATGTTACCAATGGCATGCCAGACAACCCTGGATCAGTTACGATCACAGAATTCACCGCGGAGAAAGTCGTAGGTAGCTTTCAATTCCGCATGCGCAGTGCCGGCAACCCCGATGATATCAAGGAAGTTACTGCTGGTAGTTTTGACCTGCGGTTTACGACCTATTGATCCTTAGACTGCTACTGTTACACGTAAGGCCTTTAGACCGTCAGCTCCCTGTAGGCGTTCCAGTTCCAGCTCTTCAATATCATCTGTGATATACCCTTGTTGGAGCAAATGATCAATGTACTCCAGGTACTCAAGCCGGTCCTTTTCCTGTAGCCAAACGATAGCGATCTTACCTTTTTGCGTAAGCCGCTCGCTAGTGCCTTTGATAACGGCCTTGTCGATACGCTTCTTGAGAATCTCGTAGCGTACATTATAGGCACCATCTACATCAAATTGCTTCTCATCCATATTGAAGCGGATGCTCAAAGCATTGTTATAGACAAAAACCAACTGAGCCGTCGTCAAAGTCACCGGAAACTTAGAGGCATTCTTTTGTACCAAACGGGTAAGATCGCACATGAGCAGCAATTGCCAGAGGCGAAAATCCCGGAGAAAATAAGGGCTAAAGTTTCCTTCTTCAAGGATGGATTGCCCGAGATAGATATTGTATTCGACGCCATCCGTGATGTACTTCTCAAAGAAGTGCGGCAGGATCTCTTGTTTCTTAGCCACCTCCTTATCGATATAACGCGAGATCAGATCATTAAGCTGATGTACGCTGTCCTCATAGTCGCGTCGCTGGCGGTAGACGATATCCAGGCGAGGATCAAGGTATTCGAAATACTTCTTGAGGATGCCCTTAGGAAGGTTATCGTAATTCTCGGCGAGCTCTCTCAACAAGGGGTGAATTTCCTCTGTCAAAAGCTCTACTATCTGAGATTCATCACTGGACACAAAACCGCCTTCTTCTAAGCGGCTACTGAAGGCTTCCGTCTTCGCCAGGTAGATATCAAGCAACTGGAAAGACAAGCGCTTACGGAAGGCCTTCATTACCTTTTGTACGCGCTGCAAATTATCCAGCATATCCGCAGCAATGGAGCGGTTTCGGATTTTGGAAGACCCCACAATATCTGCCTGCCCATAGAGCGGGTAGACATCCTTGAAGGCAATCGGATCCATCGTCTGTGACTGCTCCTCTGTTTGTTGGGAAAAGAGGTACTTCTGACTAACCTCCTGGAACTTCCACTCTACACTAGGATGGATGTAGGTAAATTGCTTCTGGATAAAGAAGTTGATATTATTATCCATCTCTGAGACCCATCTATTACTCCCCACCTGAAAGAGGGAGATGACATCTCTCAATTTGACCAATAGCTTGTTATTGAAACGGTAGGGTTCTTTACAAGCCAATTCCATAGCGGCGTAGACCTTGCCGTTGCGATCACGCTGAGGGGCCAATAGTAAACTGCGATAACCCTGCTCAATTAAGTTTGCCTCAACCTTAGTTGGGTTCTCAATAGCCTGCAAATCTGCCACAATAACGGTCTCTCCCTTACTGAGGGTTTTGCCATAACTGCTGTCCTCACAAAAGTCACGTTTCGTGAATTGGTCCAATACCGGTACCCCTCCAAGAATACTCCAAGACAATAGCTGAGCGTACTTGAAGTCACGACGTAGAAAGCTACCAAAATCTAAATCTGGCATCTGCAGGTAAGAGCGAATGAGCCCTCTCAGCTCATCGCGAATAGCCTCTGCGTTTTCGATGTCCTCATCATCCGTCTCCGAGATCATCATCTCCTTCATCTCCGAAAGTACCTCTACCTCCGTAACGTCCTGGACATAACCGACAACAAGACCTTCAAAGGCGAAATCTCCTGGCGGAAAATGCTCTAACCAGTAAGCTTCGTTATCCCATTCGTTAAAGAGTTGGTGAATTTGTGCTTTACTCAAATCTGGCAATTCCCGCTTCGGTGTAGTCTTAATGTAGTCTAGGATGACATTCACCTTAAAGTGCATCTCTAGCATGGTCTTCCGATTTCGGAAAGTCATGATCTGGTAAGAGTTCGCATCAAATGCCTGACCGTAAAAGGTATTCAGGATCAGCTTACCCGCTTCCACCGCTGGGCGCCCCATCTTGCCCTGGATCAGTGCACCGGAGATTTTCACTTCCCATTCATCAGAGTGGAACACCTCCTGCATAGAAGGCGTCATGTAGAAAAACTCCTTACTAAACGGCTTACCAATAAAGCCCATTTGTCCTTCAAAGAACAAGGATGGAAACAGTAGGCAGATAACCGCCTCACGTTTTTCTGGCGTATCTAGATTATCAGGATCAGAAAACTCCAGTAAGCTCTCTTCTAATTGCTTAATAGCGTGTCCGCCAATGGTCTTGGCTGCCTGACGAACTCCGGTATCATCATTCGTAATGCGCTCCAGAAATGGAACAAAACTGAATGTAGATGCATAGGGATTCTCTTCCTTCTTAGCGTTCATCATTTCGAAGAACTGCTTGATCGGCATGTACTGTAGTGTACATTCTTCCTTGGTCGTGGCTTTCGCCTGAGCGACAGCGTTTGTCATAGTATGCAGGTATTTGCGCTATTAAAACAAGTTAGGCAAAAATATGGTTGCAGGAAGGGATTAGAGGCTGGGTAGTTTGATTAGGTAGTTGGTTGGTTAGGTTTGATGGTTGAGTGGTTTTTTAGGTTTGGTGGTTGGATAGTTGGGTTAGTGAATTTAGTTGGGTTAGTTGAATTAGTTGGATGAATTTAGATTGCTCTTCTTATATGTCCTTATATGCCTTATTTGGTTCAAAAAACTTAGGTGACCTACGGTGTCTTGGGTGGTTTTAAGGTTAGTTGGTTTGGTGATTGGATGATTTGATAGTTGGGTTAGTTGGATGAGTTTAGGCTGCTCTTCTTATATGTCCTTACATGCCTTACGCGAATCAAGGGCTAAGAGCAACATATTTGA
>ENA-UENT01000148-UENT01000148.1-marine-metagenome-genome-assembly--contig:-NODE-148-length-53399-cov-3.334314_pt1 | contig 53399 bp, 43 predicted proteins | sample MGYA00237879_ERZ529330 | MGnify/ENA primary metagenome ERZ529330 (study PRJEB26372, sample SAMN05368345) | marine metagenome | biome: cultured habitat; feature: ocean water; material: water; isolation... | reverse complement strand
GTAAAGTTCAAAAATCTATAATCAAATGATATCAACCGCCCCACATCCGAAGTTTACGATGACTATTACTTAGAAAAATTCGGATGTTATGCCCAGCATTCCATTTATTCACTACGGATAGCCTCAACCGGATTGCTTAGCGCTGCTCTGATGCTTTGCACGCTAACCGTTAGAATCGCCACGCCTATCGCTGCCAATCCAGCTAAAGCAAACACAGACCAATGGATGGTAACCCGATAGGCGAAATCGTCTAACCAATTGCTCATGAAGTACCATGCCATTGGGATTGCGATCACTAAGGAGAATACTACCAGCTGAAGGAAGTCCTTAGACAACAACTGCACAATACTGCTGACGGAAGCCCCTAGTACTTTGCGAATACCAATCTCTTTAGTACGCTGGGTGATCATGAAGGAAGATAGACCTAGTAATCCCATGCAAGCGATGAAGATGGCCAGTCCAGCAAATAGAGAAAAGATGGAAGACATCCTCTGCTCACGTTCGTACATAGCGTCGATCTGATCATCCATAAAGTCAAATTCGAAGGGCACATTGGGAGCCATTTCCTTCCAAAGACCTTGGATCGTAGCCAGCTTTTCTTGCATTGTGCCGGGCTCTAAGCGTAAGGCGATATTGGAAGGTTTCCAGTTATTCATTCTTAGAATAATTGGACTTACTTCCTCATGTAGAGAGGAGAAATTAAAGTCTTTTACCAAGCCAATGATCTGGCCTTCCTGATAGCCTCCGTAGGATAGTTTCCGGCCAACGGGATCTTCCCAGCCCAAGCGCTTGGCTGCCGTTTCATTTATCAGGTAGGCCATGCTATCCGTTTTGATATCTAAATCAAAATTGCGGCCAGCCAGGATTTCCAATTCCAACAGCTCAACAAAGTTTTCATCTACATGCGAGTAGGTCAAAGAGGTTTCCTTAAAGTTGGCGGGCTGTTCGGGGACAAATATGGTACTATCGTATTCATCACCAGGCAGATATTGGGCTGCACTAGCCTTCAATACGCCCGGGAGATTGCGAACTTGATTCAAGAAGGGATAAAAATTGTTACCTAAGCCCGTAGCCTTCCGCAAAGTCAACACTTGTTCTTGATCAAAGCCTAGATCATGATCCTGCAAATAACGCAATTGATTGCGCACGATCAAGGTACCAATAATCAAGGCTGCCGATACACTGAATTGCATCAATACCAGGCCTTTTCTGAATCGGCTACCGGATCTGGATTTACTGATTTGTCCCTTCAATACTTTCACAGGTCGAAAAGCGGAAAGAATCGTAGCAGGAAAAACGCCGGTCAACACAGTGGTAAATGCAACCAGTCCCAACAATAGCACCCAAATAAAGGGTGTATTTAGAAAATCCAGACTCAAAGATTTATTGGCCAACACATTGAACTGAGGTAAGAACAAGTCTGCAACCAACACCGCCATCACTACGGCAATCAGGACGAAAACAAAGGCTTCCTCAAAGAACTGCGCGATCAATTGCCCTCGTTTGGATCCCATAACCTTTCGAAGACCAATTTCTCGAGCTCGGGTGATGGCTCTGGCAGTCGCCAGATTGATGAAGTTAACGCAGGCTAGGATAAGAATAAAGAAGGCAATAATGCCGAAGATCCATAGATAAGAAAGATTGGGTTTTAGGTGTATATCCGTAATCGGTTGGAACGGGAAACTGGTATAGTTATTTCCCACCTTAAAATCATCATCAGCCACATTCTCATCAATATAAGTACCCAGTTTTTGATCTAGCCCTATCGGGTCCGCATTTTCTTTCAGTAGAAAATAGGTATAGCAGCTGGCAGATCCCCATTGGGTTTTTCGGCGTTCCAAATGCTTTAGATGTTTCAAAGAGGCTAAAAAGTCAAAATCCAAATGAGATTGCTGCGGGAAAGGCTCCACCACCCCTTGTACCACAAAAGTTTTACCATCATTCCTTCGTATCTCTTCACCTACAACCCCATCAGACCTGCCGAAATAGCGTTCGGCTGTTTCGGTAGTTACTACGACGGAGGCTAGGTCGGGCAATTTGATTTTTGCTACTCCCTCCACCACTCGGATAGAGAAGACATCGAAGAAATCCTCATCTACAAAAAGTACCCCTTTCTCTCGCACAAAGTCGTCACCTACCTGCAGACTCATGTTTCCTGGGTACAGTTGCGTGGCAGTTTGCACTTCTGGGAATTCACGTTCTAAGGTTTCTGCTAAGGGTACTGGTACCATCGGGGTCTTCCATTCATTGTCCCCAAATCGCGCCTCCCAGCTAGATCGATAGATTCGATCCGCATTTTCATGGAAGCGATCATAGGAACGTTCATCGTTAATCCAAAGGAACAAAACAAAACAGATGGCCAGGCCAATGGTCAATCCGGCGAGATTAATAATCGTGTACCCCTTGTATTTAAACATATTACGAAGGGCCACCTTAAGGTAATGTTGTAGCATAGATCGGGTGTTAGAATTAGTCGGATAGAGCCAACTCAATACAGACTCAAACTAGATCAAACAAAGGCCATACCAAAATCACAACACACTCGATACCAAATACTTATAACGAAACCAAATCGCTAAGAGGCGTTCAAAAGTGCACAGCAGTGTTCGCTTATGAACAATTGTTAACAGGCTCACCCTTAAAGATTTAGCCAATAGGTAAGCTTGGCTACGATGGCTCTGTTCCTCGCACTGAACTGACTAAATGGATCGGTAATATAATTGTCCGTGTATACGAGAAAGAAGTCAGATACTGGCTGAAAACGCCATTGAAAACGGGTGTTGATGTTTAGGTTATCCAGCTGATTATTGTATTGAATAAAAGTGGTAAGAAATAGGCTCTTAGAAAAGGTCAGATCTATACGCGGGCCAACTAACCAGATATTAACAGGTTGGAAGTCACCTCCCAATTTGATATAGTTGTAATCATAGGTTAGCGCGAAGGAACCGTACGGCTGATAGCGGTAGGTGAAACTCCCGGTTACACCTGCTCGTATCCCATTGTAAAATTCTCCAAAATTTGGTTGGACTTCAAAAAAGAACTTCTTGCGCTGATCTGATTCGTAATTCCCCTCCAGGCTAAAGAAGTGGAAGCGGTCATTTGCTTTCAAAAAGACACTATCCGCCTGTAGCCGAGTAGGATCAAAGTTTCTCAGGAGCGTCAATTCATCCTCCTTTAATGTAAGCCCTGCTTGCGTATTATTGGCAAAGCGAATCTCCCACTCTGCTTCGATCTGTCGTTCCGAAAGCGACCATGGGGTAAAATCTATTTCTTCGTCCTTACCTACTTGCAAGAAAAATCGGGAATCGATATTAATGCTATGTTGATTGATCGGTCCCTTCTTAGGGAAGAATAAGAATTGAACTTCTGGGCTCATAAGCATGTAGTCCTTTCTTGGTACGAAACCTACCTCAGCATTATAGCCTTGACCAATGAAAAGATGAGCCCATTCTAAACGAAATCGCCGTTCCAGTAATTCCAGTTGGAACCCATGAGTGAATTTATGATCTACTTCCTCAGGGGTCATGGCTACATGTAGGAAAGTTTTGCCCGTCCATTTGGTATCCTTTGATGCGAGGCGATACTCCAGGCCAGCTACCCGATTGTAGAGGTTGTAATTATCGGCATCTGCTTCTCCATTCACTGCCTGTTTATTGACAAAAATGAAGGAGATATTGGAACGATCAAATACTTTTTGTTGTAGGGTTGCCACCGTGTAGTTGAAACTCGGCAATCCATTTTCCTCTTCCTTCGCCGTCTGCATATTCAGCAGTCCAACCCGTAGATTTTCATTCAACTTCCCGCTAAGACGGGCACCGAACGGAATTGGATTCTGAATGTTTTGTCCCGTAGCTGTATCCCTAGCCACCCCGATCCGACGAGAGAAGAATGGGTTCACACGCGTTAGTCCAAAGCTCCCAAATAGATCCGCATTTTCCAGAAAGAATTGGCGTCGCTCGGGAAAGAAAATTTCAAACCGGCTAAGGTCCGTAACCTGTTCGTCCACTTCTACTTGAGAAAAATCCGGATTTACGGTGAGATCGAGGTTAAGCCCTGAGCTGATGGCAATCTTGGCATCCCCTCCAGCATTACCCATCCAATTGGGGGAGGTCTGATCAGGGTTCTCAAAATCCCTAGTCATACTGGTGGTTAGATAAGGAATGACCGAGATATTAGCCCCTGGCTTCTTTAGAGGTTCGTCCCAGATCATCTTACCCATGAAGGAGAGGTCCATAATGATGTAGTTCCGAGGAATCTGTACCCAGGTAGATAACTCATTATGTTGGGTATCTCTACGATAGCAGTTGAAGCGCCATTCAGTGCTACCTTCCTGGAAGCGCAAGGTTTTAAAAGGGATGGCAAACTCAGCTTCCCAATAATCTCCCTTGATTTTTGCGGTTCCGTACCATTTGTTGTCCCAGGAATCTGAAAAAGTACCTCCACCGCGCGTCCGGCCGCCATTGGCAATCAGCGCCTCTCGCCGAACCCCCATCGGATTCATACCAAACACAAAGGCGTTAGTCTTATCATTGAAAGTATCGAAGAGTAGGGTGATATTATCATTCCCGGAGAAGGAATAATCTCGCTTCAGGGATTCTACAACATAATCCGGGCCAGCACTATGACAACGTACCCCCACATAGAGGAATTGATCATCATAGGTCATTCGAATCTCGGTCTGGCCAATAGCGCTAGAGGTATCCTGTGGGAAATATTGCCAAAAATTAGCAGCATTATCGCCCTTTTGCCAGACGTCTTCCATCAAATGGCCATCAATTACGATCTTTTCTGTATTCCGCTTGAGATGGATGGTAAGGTCAGTATCACCAAGTCTGGCAACGGGTTCTTCAGTAGATTGTGCAGATAAGCTTAGCGTGAATACTAAGCACAGTAAGCTGGCGTATCGTTTTTTCATACCTATGGACTTAGGTCTTTAGAACGCTCTTAGGGTCAGAGTGTTCAAGTACGGGTTACTTGTTTAAGGCTACAAAAATAGGAAGCTTCTCAGACAATTTTTGTAGTTCTGCCTGGCTAAATGAACAGGCAGCATTTTAGCTAAAAGGCTTATGCTTAGTGGAAGCAAAGATTACAGCTAAAAGACGGCACAAGAATTATCTTGGATCAAGATACTGTGCCCTCAAAAAACAAGTTATCCCTCTGACTAAATCACCAGCGGTAGAAGTGATTCACCTTTTCCTGCTAGAATACCCAGGCAAAACGAAGCACTAAACTATTGTATGAACTTTGGATACGCTCCTCCAACGTCCAAAAGTTCTCGGGATACTGTACGTGGAAGTAATAAGGTTGGAATTTATAGCCAACGTCTATCATAAAGTCGATATCTCCCTTGCCAGCAAATCGCATCCCAATGGAGGGGTAAGCAAAAAAACCGGCTCTTTCCTCAACGGATCCCTCAAAATCATCACCGAACTCCCTCTTATCCATCAAAAAGCCATACCCGATTTCTGCTCCAAAGAAGGGAGAATTGGAGTTTTTACCTAGATGAATGCGCGATTCGAGGAAAAATGGAATTACTCTTCGGTCTATGTAAAAATCCAGACCCGTACCCACTCCTACTGCTAACCATTTTTCCAAATACATGCCCATGGCAAAGCCAAAGGAAGGCTCCACTCGGTAGTTTCCTCCGCTATACCCATAGAAACCTGGACTCCCACCAGACCCGGTCAAGAATTGAAAAGAAAGCCTGGAGTAAAATCCATCACTGATAGCAGAGCGGCCATCTTCATATAGCCACTGCCTTTCATTCGACTTTTTATGCTTTTTTACTAAGGCAATGGGCACCTCCATCAGGCTTTTATCGGCCAACTGGAACTGTAAGATCGCCCCATCCAAGGTATCTTTAATTTGTCCCTTTAAGAAGCTTCCGCCGTGGAGATGCAAGTAATCTAATCTGACTTCTTGCTGAGCGGTCAGTGCCAAGGTGGTCAGAGAAAATAGAAGAGTATATAGAAGCTTTTTCATCCTAATAGCTGTTTTTGCTCCTTTGCCTAGATCTGCTCCCGGGCAAGGAGACGGATAAAAGAGGAAAATCCATCTTCACCCTGATAGTGGGTGAAGATGGAACTGACGATTGGATTTTTACGAAAAGAAACGCTCAACTAGGAATGAAGCAAGGCCGATCATCAACTACTGCTAAAGGATATGCCCCTGCCTCCATTCATTTTATGGGATAGTTATACAGTGTTATAAGTTTCAGTACTAAGGCTTGTCTACCACCTCAATTTTACTTAGGAGCGTCAGGCCCTTTAACTCATCATACTCAAACTGATAGAAACCATCACGGCCGATAACGATAGCCGTTTGGCGGCTATTCGGAAGGCTGATTACGTCAATAGCTTCAAAGTCATCGTCCCGAGCTCGTAGATTCTCATCCAATTCCATGGGATCGGTGATATCAAATACCTTGAGACCATTCACTCCTTCACAGAGATACAAATCATTTCCGCGAATACTTAAGCCGTGTGGGTGGTCCATTGGGAAAGTCTCTAGTAGGCTTGGATTTTCAATATCTGAAATATCCACTAAGTCCATTTGATTAGAAGTACCCGTACATTCAGTTCCATCTCTTAGGGTTACATAGGCAATGTCATCCTTCACATATACGGGATCACAAGCACGAGCGTGTTCAAAACCAGAAAGGAAAGTAGGATTGGCAGGATTGCTATTATCATAGATGAACATGCCCGTCATAGAGCCAATGAACAACTTATCCTCATGAGGGAAAATCGTTTCGATTCCCCAGCCCATCTGTACAGAACTCAAATAGGAAGGTTGTTTGGGGTCTACCAAGCTGATGACATCCATTTCCCAGTCTTCCAACGCATAAAGGTAGTCTCCAACGATCGTGAATCGAGCCATAGAACCACCAGTACCTACGCCACCAACAGCCTGGTTGGCAGCGCTTTCAACGCTCACCCCCGAAAGATCGGCAGAAGAATTTGCGGCAAAGTCGAAGAAACGTCCTCTATGACTGTACAAGCCATAGTAGTTATCACAGTTCATGGTCTCAGTCACTTCCTCTTGCTCCCATTCAACCAGCACCTCACCGGTGGATATATCCTCCCATTGGGGTTCAAATACATCCTCTGTGCGGCTGATCAAGGTAGCATTGTTGAAATTGCGGATATCTATGGAAAGGAGATCAATGTAGTTATTGGCATACAGAATTCCATTCTTAATGGCGATATCATCATTTCCGGGGATATTCAGGAAAGCAATACTGGTCGGGTTTTCAGGATCTTGGTTATTGATCACATGCACGCCTTCACCACGTTCGTTGATGAAAATGTGTTGATTGTAATAGTAGATCTGTCCAGGGTTGCAAAGTTCTCGGGGAGCTTCATTGGTTAATGATCCAGCCCGGATCTCGTCTTTGGTTAAGTAGATAGGAGTTAATTGGACATAGGTGACCATTCGATCACATTGATCCTTAATACAACTGGATAGTGTAAAGGTGATTCCTAAGCATAGGATTCCAAAACGTAATAGTCTAGCCTTCATTTCAGGAAATTTTCTGTTAATGGTAAAATACCTTTCTCGATCATTTATCTATCGAGAACCAAATTTGTAAGGCTAGACAGTGGAGTGCTTAATAAGGGTTGGGTGTAGGGTCAAAAAAGGTCAATCTCTTCCATGTCAACTAGCTTGAAAAAGCATTTGGCACAGATCTCTGAATCCACCAAGGCATCATGTCCATTCTTAAACTTCTCCCCAAATAACTTGAAGTGCAATTCTTGGAGGGTGGGCCATTTGAAGCGGCCATCGCGACCCGGTAGTCGACAGAAATAGGTCCCTTCCCTCATGGTGCAATAGCGCTCCGCAGAAAATAGTCGATGTTCTATGCTTTTCCGATGGAGTTCAGCACCGACAACATTCTCATCGAAGTTCAAATTATGCGCCACGATATATTCAGCCTTATCAATCACTTCCGCAAAAGCTTTCAATACCGGCTTTAATTCTACGCCCTCCTCTCGAGCACGCTCAGTGGTAATCTTATGTATTCTTTCCGATTCATACGGAATCTCAAAACCTTCTGGCTTAATGATATGGCTCGCTTTTTCTACCTCCGCACGATCCTTGTCATACAATATCCAGGCCATCGCAACCATTCGGGGCCAATTAAAAGTATCGGTATGAGGTCGATTCCACTTTTTCGGAAAACCAATCGTTTCTACATCAAAGAATAAATACATAGCTCCAATTTTATCGCCGCAAACTTAAATAAAATACTCCGAAGCTGAACCACTACTCGCCAGCTAAAACTCACTTCTTCCTTTTCCCGTCTCACCTCATTTGAGTTTCATTTTGCCGCCTTAGGCCCTCATATTTGTATCAACAAACAATCACAAGTGAACGGAATAAACACAAAACCCTTTCACGCTCAATTACTAAACCCTAAAATTCCTTAACAAATGAAAACTTTCAGATTATTCTCTACCCTACTTTGCTTAGTACTAACCGCAAGCCTATTTACCTCTTGCCAAAAAGACAAAGTAACACCCAACGAAGAAGCCCAAGACAACATCGTCGGCAACTGGACCGTGGCGGATGGAACAGCTACCGTATACAGTGAAGGATACATCGTCTACGAAGGTGAGATTAAGACGAGCGGAGACATGAGCTTTAAGAATGACAATACCGGTCGCGCCAACTTTACCATGGATGTAATCGGTGAAGTAGAAGAGGTAAAAGGTGACTTCACTTGGGTAATCGACGGTTTCGAAATCGTAATGGACCAAGGTACCGAAGACGAAAGTCGATGGGCCATTATCGATGACGAAGACAACCAGCAATCGTTACAATTCACATACGAGGATGACGAAAATGAACTAGAGGTTGAGTTTCTACTACACTTGGTACGCAAGTAAACCAAGTAGTAGCATATTTCTCTCGCCAAATCAGATAGCGTTACTGATTACCTAGGCCGAGAAATCACAAGTAAATATTGGCTCCGGACCACGATCAGTCCGGGGCTTTTCTTATGTAGCTGCGGGGGCTTCTTGCCCGCCTTGTTGAGCCAGCTTCGCTTTTTCTCGTTCTCGCTCCTTCAACAGGAAGAAAGGATCATTTTTGAATCTCCGCCAGTCCTGCAAGAGTTCATTCCAGAGGCTTTCCAAGTCCTTTTTTTGTTCCTCGGACAGCGTTTCATCATAATCCGGATGCCCTTTAATCAACCAGATATACTCCAGCAAGTTGTAGCAGGTAGCAAATTGGCCACAAGCTACTAGATGCTCAATCATGCCTTCTTCGATTTCCTCCTGGGTGAACCAAAGCGTAGTGGCCATAGAGGCGGCCTTAGCCGCGGCATCAGAAACTTTATCCCCTACGTCCTGTAGTTCTCGATGCAAGACAATATCTGGGCGACGCTTGCTAAGGTCTTCCGCTCTTAGTTCATAGATAAAGTTGGCGATTCTCCGGTGATCCCAGCCTCGATCTGTATAGAGCCTTTCGTAGATGAGTCGACGTACCTGCTTCATAAAAACATCATTCACCATACTCATGACAGAGGTGAATCGATCTTCCCCCATAGGCTTTAGCACCTCAAAATTCAAGGAGGTAAAGAGCGGCACGTATTTTTGATAAAACGGAGGAACGAGATCTCCGATACTATAATTCTTCTTTGGACTATAATCCTCCCGACTTTTCTGTGTGAGATTGATCTCTTTGCGGATTCTAGCCCGCACCCACCAATACCCCAGTAAAGGCACAAGTAGTAGACCACTTAGCAAGGCTGTCAAGCTCGCCACATCATTTGCCCATTTACCTAAAACTCCATTTAGTAAGCCCAACCAAGACAGGATACAAACCACAAAGACCAAGAAGAAAAGGATTTGCCAAATGAAGAAGGTCCTTTGTATCCGCTGCAACCATAAGGCCAGGCGACCTAGATTAAGTTTTTGTAGAAATGGACTGGGCTGAGGTTGGGCAAAGCCCAATTGCGCCATGTAAGGACTCGATACATCAGAAACAAACATCAAGTCTATCTGCTTCTCCTCCGGTTTTTCGGTTGGCGGTGCTTCTCCTTCCTTGAGGTTCTTAATCTTACGTTTCAATCGGTTAGAACGGCGTTGTTCGGACAGAATAGCAGAGTAGATCCCCTGATTATCTACAATCCCACCATCCATCAACCCCACCGGTCCTTCCTGAAAGTCCTCGTACTTACAACGTAACGCTAGATTCGTGGCACCTTCGTAAGTAAAATCATGTGGGAAAGCCAAGGGCTCGAAACCCGAAGGGAAACAAGACGAAGCCGCTGCAATGTCTCCGATTTTCAGTTCACGCATCTCAGCTTTGGTCAAGTGCATGAATTGATTACCACATCGGCCTTCATTCTGAAAGCGGAAATACAAGCCATTCTTGAATTCTGTAGCGTTGAAGATTACTTCCTCTAAATGGCAATCATCGTCCTCCAGGTCCACAAACATATCGAAGGTGGCTCCTTCATAGAAGTCCTTATCATAGATTTGTGCAAAGGCATTGATGAGGTTCCGACGTTTATGGGCGGGCCAAGTATCATCCTGATTTAACAATTCTAGGCCCGCTATGATGAGATCGAAGTCCCGCATCTTCGTGATCATCTTATCATAGAAAGACTCAAAGCTTTCTCCTCTTTTCAGTTTCACTGCATATAAGGCCCCACAGATTGTCCCACCAGAAACGGTAGACATTACGCGAACCTTATGCATAAGCGGATTGCCCTGAAACTTAACACGCTGCAAATAGTCGAAAGTACCGAGATGAAAAGCAGCTGCACGATAGCCGCCGCCGGAAAGCGCGATAGCAATTCTGTCTAATGGCTTTGAGGGAAGTGGGGTTTGGGTCTTAGTTGATTGAGTCATGTCTTGTTATTTTGGCATTGCCAATATCGGAAAAATGCAGAGCTTCTACCAAATAGTCTTGACTTTCTGCAAGCATTATTTTACTTTTGAGCCATCTACAGAGAACATCCTGACACCTAGCTCTACACAAGACGTAACTAAAGTATTTTCCCTCCCGTACTATATTATAGCAACCTTCATCTTCATTTCAATTGCACCTTTGACACCGGACCTGTGGTATCTGTGATTTCATTTTTGTAGAAAAACACAGCCTCCCCCCACAATGGTCCAACGATCGCTGAGAGCTACACCCATCCATTTTTAATGCTAAATGCAAGTGACTTTAGCAAGCACTGCATTTTTAAATTAATCCTTTGCAAATGATTAAAGCTTACACTAAGTATGGTACTGCTAGTCTCTTCCAATGCAGTTCCGCTATGCTAGTTGCTGTTTTAGTACTTTTCTTGACTGCTTCAACAACCCTATCTAGCCAAACTGAATTAATCTGTGATGGTACAGTACAACGCATCGATTACAGCGGCACCTTCGTGGATTTTGTCATTCCAGAAGATCCAACTGTTGATGAAATCGAGTTCACCCTCAAGGGGGGGGATGGTGGTTTTGCCATGTTAACCAACAATTGTAAGTCCGATGGTGGGGAAGGCGCAACGGTTACTGCTCGTTTCAAGATTGGGGAGGGCGCTGATGCCATCCCCAGAGGAGCTACGCTACGCTTTGTAGTGGGTAGAGCGGGAGAAAAAGGAACTGGAAATAATGTGCTATTTACCGGGTCGACCTATGGTGGTGGTGGCGGGGGTACAGGTTTATTGTATAAAGAACCTGAAGATCCCCTATGGACCATAGTTGCCGTAGCTGGTGGTGGCGGGGGTGCCTATCAAGGTCGATTGGTAGGCTTCTGTATAGATAGTAAAGAAGGTCATGGTGGACGAGCGGTGGAGTCCGGTGGCGATGGCGATGGAGGCTTGAACCCGGGTGACGGAGGAACCTTCGGCGATGGCGGTCGTGCTGGCGGATTGGCTGGTATTGAGCTATCCGGTGGCGGTGGTGGCTATTTAACTCGCGGTGGCGGTGTTCGCTGTAGCGGTAGAGATATTGGACAAGGAGAAGCTGGGTACCCTGAAGGAGGTGCTGGTGGTGGCAGCGAAGGTTGTTTTGGATTAACCTTCCGTGATGGCGGCTATGGATTCGGCGGCGGTGGTGTTGGAACCGGTAGTGGTGGCGGCGGTGGCGGCTACTCTGGCGGTGGTGGCGGTGGATCTACCGGTGCTGGTGGCGGTGGTGGCAGTTACGTCAAAACGGGTTCAGAAGAGCGCTCGATAACTGCTGGAAATACAACGGATGACACCTTTGATGGCTTCGCCTCTTATAAGTGCTTGCGGAAAAGTGCTCCGGTGGCGGTGTGTGTAAGTACCCCAGTAGAGGTAGAATTGGATGAAAATGGCCGTGCATTAATTTCACTTTCTCAAATAGATGGAGGAACAGCTGACGCATCCGCTGGTGAAGTAGCTATCAGCTTTGGTCCTGCCAATTTTGATTGTGCGGATATAGGAGAGAATGCAGTCACCTTGACAGTGACTACGGATGATGGCCAGGCCAGTAGCTGCGACGCAATAGTAGTAATCTCGGATACGGTTTCTCCAGAAGCGGTCTGCGAAAATATGACCATCTCTTTGCAGGAAACCGCAACTGTCGAAATCACCCCAGAGCAAATTGGAGCAGCCTCCAATGATGCCTGTGGAATTGGTAGCATGAATTTGAGTGAAAACACCTTTGGATGTGACGATCTTGGGAATCATGATATTGTACTAAAAGTAACAGACAAGAACGGAAATACAGCCGAATGCTTTAGTGTGGTGAGTGTAGTTGATGAAGTCGGCCCATCGATCAATTGTTTAGACCAGGAAGTATTCTTGGATGAAAACGGTCAGGGAAGTATAAGTCTGGAAGATGTAATTGGTACACCTACAGATGCTTGTGGAATAGCAGGAAGTACCATCGACCGCACAGATTTCAGCTGTGCTGATCAAGGAGAGCAGACGGTGACCGTTTCCGTGACCGATAATAATGGTAATGAAACTAGCTGTACTGCTTTAGTCAAAGTGAAAAATGATAGTGGTAGTCAGATCTCCTGCCCCGCTGACCAAGTGGTTAGCTGTGGTCAATCTCTAGATGCGGTTGATCTTGGAGAAGCCGTGGCATCCGATAACTGCGGTACACCAACCCTTGCCTTTACCGATAGCGAAGAAGCAGAGTCTTGTAGCGAAAGCACGATCCTGACCCGGACCTGGACGAGCTCAGTGGATGGCGTAGAAACGGCCAGCTGTACCCAGCGGATTGAAATCCAGGCTGATAATACACCTCCAAGCATTAGCTGCCCAGAATCTATTACGATAGCCTGTAATGCTGACGATACACCAAGCATAGAGCCGACCGTAAGTGACGACTGTAGTGCTGTTCCTGATCTCAGTTATGAGGACGAAACCTTGGGTGACGAAGAAGATCTAGCCTATACGGTAGAAAGAACCTGGACAGCTACTGATGCTTGTGGTAATGTTTCTAACTGTGTTCAGCAGATCAACAAAACGGCCACAATCTTAGCTTCGGAAGCCTTGAATATGGATATGGATGGTGACGGAGAAGCTGACCCCTTGGTGATCGGGCGTCCAAATCGAAATGCCTTGATCATCAGTGCTGATGCTGCGGATTGCGTGTTGGCTTGGCTTCCAAGTACAAGCGGAGCCTCGAGACCACTACCACGTGGTAATACAACGCTAGATGCTAGTGATTGTACTGCAGGCCGCATCAGCCTGGCAGCGGATGGCAAACTGGCCAATCCTCTTCTGGGCCAAGCGATTCAGCTTGGAATTTTGCTGCGCCTCCAACCAGAGGTGGCCGATGTTCCATTGAATACTTTAGATTGCATGGGAGAAGTCTCAGCCATTGTCCTTCAGGGTTTACCAAGACCGACGCCGACAATTGGAGACCTTTACCAGCAAAGCAACCTGGTGCTAGGTAATATTTATGCCCCTCATTGGCAGCATTTCGAAGATGCGCTGAGCTGCATCAACAGCGTTTACGCCATCTGCAAACCTGCCTCGGAAGAGGTAGCGCCATTAGTGATCCAGCATGCTACCCCTTCATCCCTTGGCACTACCTTGGATGTTGAGTTGTTCCCGAATCCAGCACAAGAAGAAATCTATCTACAGTTCGATAAAGCTGTGGAAGAAGATGTAGCCATTAACATCTATAACTTACAAGGCCAACTGGTTTCTAGACAAATGATCTTGGCGGAAGGCAACATTCAAAACCGTTTGAATCTGCCCGAACTTGCCAATGGTCTATACAAAATGACGCTTCGATTAGCCGATGGCCAAATTATCACCAAATCTTTTGTCGTAAATAGATAGGCTGGAGCGTAGTTAGTTAAACAATAGGCATCCCGAATTTTACCAGGTGTAAAGTTCGGGATGTTTAGTTATGGTAAAACACGAACTTATTTTCGGAAAACTCCTCGGGTAAGTTATTTTTGCGGAAACTGCATACCAATATGGAAGTATACATCCACCAGCTCATCATTCACGAATTGGTCAAAGACGTTGATGATTCGGAAGCAGGCTTGTTCCTAAGCAATGCCTTATCTCCAACAGATGAGCGTGCTCAGCTTTTAGTACAAAAACTACACGATACCTTCGTCAGTAAAACCGAGGTACTGCAGGGGTATCTGAGTTCTCCAGAAGATGCTTTGTTTCCTGGGTACTTCCAACACCTACAGGATCAGAACTTGACAGAGGAGGCATTTATTGCTTTCTCTAGGGACACCATGGCAGCCTTGCAATTGGCGATTCAGGGAGTGGTTGGCGCAAAGGGTGGATATCTGGTTTATGCTGATTATGAGATCTTTGAAGCGAGAACGTTGGGGATCTTCTTGGTTCGGGATACAGAAGGCGTTGTATTTAGTAAGAATGACAATAACACCACCTTCAATCTCGATGCTACCACCTATTTGAATACGGATAGACTAGCCATGGCTTGTAGAATTCATTTCGGGAAAGCCAAAGATGGAACGGAACGCTGTGTGGAATTGATCAAACATGCCAAGAGTCAAAAGGAAATCTCTGAATACTTCATCAATTGGATCGGCCTGGAAAGACACGAGACCAGCAAGGAACTAACCCATACTTTCCTAGAAATGGTCAGTCAACTCCCGCTACCGGTAGATGAAGAATCAGGGGATACCGTCAAGGAAGGCGAGTTTCGGGAAGCAGTTGTTAAGTTCGCGATGAATAGCCCCGACAAAACCATCGACCTGAAGAAGTTTGATGAACGTTTTTACCAAGGTGAAGCCCAAACTGAAACCTTTCTGCAAGAGAATGAGCTACAATTGGATCAGCAATTTCATTTTGATGGAAACTTGATGCGAAAGTTCAACAACTATCGCGTATACGCGGAGGGGATTACGCTTAACTTTTCTCGCAATCATTATCAAAACCGGAAGATAGAAATCGAAGGAGATGCTATAGTGATTCGCTCCGAAGCACTCGTGCAAAAACTGCTTGCTTTATTGGACGATTCTCATTAGCATTAATTATGATAAATCAGTTAACCCGTTTCTTCCTAATCGGCCTTTTGCTCACGCTATTAACTAGTAGAACACAAAGCCAAAGCAGGCACATAGCCTCACAACGAATATTCTTGATTGATAAAGTCTTACAAAACTATCCAGCGGCTTCTCAATTCGCAGTAGCTGTCGTGCAGAATGGAGAAACGCGTTACTACGGAGCGATGATCAAAGATGGTCGCCCGATGGCCTTGAATAATCAGGATAGTGTTTTTGAAATTGGTTCTATCTCCAAAGTATTTACCGCCACACTCCTAGCGCAGGCGGTACAAGCTGGTCAAGTTCGATTATTGGATAATATTCAAGAAACTTGTAAATGTCAGTTGAAAGATGAGCAAAAGATCACTTATCAATCCCTGGCCAATCATACCTCTGGTCTACCCCGCCTCCCCTCCAACCTACGTCTGGGAGAAGTAGATCCGACCAACCCTTATAGTGCCTATGATAACAGCAAACTCCTAAGTTATCTCAAGGATGAACTACAACTCTCGCCCTCCGAAAAGGCTGCATATGCCTATTCCAACTTAGGAGCTGGCTTATTAGGCTATTGTCTCACTCAAGTAGCCAACCAAAACTATGAACAGCTGCTTCAAAAACAGATCTTCCAACCTTTTAATATGCCCGCTTCAACCAGTCTTCGGGCAAAAGTTAGAGATCGTCTGGTAGCCGGTCGAAATGCTTGGGGCCAAGTTACCTCGAATTGGGATATGTCGGCCTTAGTCGGAGCTGGTGGCATCGTCTCTTCCGTGAGGGATTTGGTGAGGTTTGCAGAAGCCCAATTTGCTGAAGATAATCCAGCCTTGCATCTAAGCCAGTCTACCTCCTTTACCGTTAATAAGAAATTGAAACTGGGACTTGGTTGGCATATCAGTAAAGGTGAATCTAAGCAAGATATACACTGGCACAATGGCGGGACTGGCGGCTACTCCTCTTGCATGGCTTTGGATGTAGAAAGACAGACAGCCGTGATTATACTCACAAACGTGTCCGCTTTTCATCCGAAGAGAGACAAGATCGATAAGCTTTGCTTTAGTTTATTGGAGGAGCTTTCGGGGAAATAGCAAATGTGCTGATATTAACGATATTGTATTCCAGTAGGAATACTGAAGAGGTCGTCAAAGTTTAACTGCTAGTGTGTGTTTAAATTTCGGTCTTTGAGGCGAAAATGATTCATTCCTGCCGGCCGGGCAGGCGGGTTTTGCTTAAACGAGACGCAGGCCTGTCTATCAGCCAGATAGATTCTGGCTGATAGCAGCAGACAGGTCCAATTATTGAACTTTAAACATACTCTTCATTCTTTGGCAATAGTATTGGTCAAATGGTATCGCCTTAAGAGAAGAACAGCTGCAAGTGTAGGTAAATATTAACTGTCACAATAGTATCGTGTTAGTCAAAGTTATGTAGTCCCACCTTAAGCAGTCCTCCTGTCATTAGATTAGTAAACCAGAAAGACGTTGAACCAGGCAAACAGCTGCGCAACTTATTCATAATCAAAACTATACGATAATGGCCAGATAAATCAATTCAGGAATTATCTCGTTGCTGCGGGGCAAAAGGTTGCTTCAGCACCATAAATCCCAGATTCATGCCTGTCACAATCTCGGTCATAATATATAAAAAAAGACTATTTCTTTACTTTCCTTTGCGCAAAGCAAGGACAAAATGAAAGCCCCTAAAATCCCATCCGATGAGGATGATAGATTAAAAGCCCTGGAAGCTTTCGAAATTCTAGACACACTACCCGAATTAGAATTTGACGAAATAACCCAATCAGCGGCAGAAATCTGTGATACTCCTATTGCCCTAATCTCGTTAGTAGATAGGGATAGGCAGTGGTTTAAGTCCAAGCAAGGCTTGGAAGCTTCTGAAACATCTAGAGCGGTATCTTTTTGTGGACATGCCATCAATAACCCCAAAGAGTTGTTCGAAATTTCGGATTCTACCAAGGATCCCAGATTTCATGATAACCCATTAGTAACAGACCATCCCAATGTCATCTATTACTTGGGTGCCCCCCTACTAACATCCGATGGTCATGCCCTTGGTACACTCTGTGTCATTGACAACAAACCTCGCCAAATCTCTGACGAAGCCAAGACTGCTTTGAAATCCCTTTCTCAGCAAGTAATCTGCAAACTCGAATTCAAGAAGCAAAATCTTGAACTGGAATCGATTAACGAGCGATTGCGAGTAGAAATCGAGGAACACAAAAAAACGGAAGCGAAATTAACTGCTGCCAGGGATAGAGCTGTAGAGGCCAATCGCATCAAGGACCAGTTTCTTGCCAATATGTCACATGAGATCAGAACGCCCCTAAATGGAGTGGTTGGCATTACAGGTTTGCTTTTAGGCAACCCCCGGATTGAGCCAGAACAGAAGGAACTACTACAAGACCTGGACTTCTCGGCTCACCATCTGTTGCGTATCTTGAATGATATCCTGGATCTCACTCGGATCAGAGAAAATCGACTCCAATTTAAGGCTGTCGATTTCGAACTCCCTAAGTTTCTCAACAACTTGTTTCGCCTTCTTTTCGAAAGTGCCGAAGAAAAAGGCATTGATTTCATCACAGATTTGGACAATAAGATTCCAACTTTTGCCAATGGAGATCCCGATCGATTGGGGCAAATCATCCTAAACATCGCAGGAAACGCCATTAAGTTCACCGAGGAAGGGTCAGTAGGCATAAATATTAGGGTATTGTCCAAGAAGACTGAGCAGCTACGGATTCAATTCGAAGTAGTAGATACAGGTATCGGCATACCCAAGGAAAATTTGGAGCGCATTTTCGAACTATTTAGCCAATCGGACGCTGGTGTGAACAGGAAATATGGCGGCAGCGGGCTTGGATTGCCCATCGCAAAGAGTCTGATTGAGCAATTCGGCGGAACCTTAGATGTGGAGAGCACTGTTGGCCTGGGAAGTACTTTCCGATTTACCGTCCAGTTAGAGCGAGCAAAAGGCACGGGGCCTCTGCCGCTGGAGCAGAAAGCTTCACCTATCGAAGAGCAAAAGGTTTCCGGTAAACCCCTTGAAATACTCTTAGTTGAAGATAATGTGATGAATCAAAAGGTAGCCAGTAGAAACCTGGACAAGTTTGGCTTCCAGACTCATATTACTGCCAATGGTCAAGAAGCCTTGGATGCATTGAATGAGCGTAGCTTTGATCTCATACTAATGGATATAAACATGCCAGTGATGGATGGCATAGAAACCACGCGCAGGATCAGAGCCTCGAGAACCCCATACAAGGACATCAAGATCATGGCCTGGACCGCCTCCGTCCTTAACGAAGACACGCAGGCCATACTGGAGGCTGGTATGGATGATTTTATCTCCAAACCATTCAGACCTCAGGAGTTATACGATAAAATTATGAGGCTAACTACTCCGCCTACAGATTGAGCATCGTAGCTCGCGGTGCTTGTGGGATGGTAATTTGTCCTTCTGTCATTCCAAATTCCAGCTAGATAAGTTGACTAAATTCCTCCGAATACTATTTGGTTTTAGATAAGAAACGTTTTGCCTTCTCGATAAATTCCTGCTTGTTTTCACCTTCGTGCGCTCCATGAGCCACATCAGGCAATATCCAAAGATCGGAAGCAGGCAAGTTTTCCCTGACCCGTACGATTTCTCGTAGACTCATACCTTGATCATCATCTCCGATTATGATCAGAACCTCCGGTTTGAAGCTTTGCAATTCCTCATCAGTTAAGCTCACCCTATAATTTTTGAATTGCGTCAACACTCCCTTGATCTGTTCGTCTCCAGCATGTGAATTCAAGAGCCAAGGAAAATTTTCTCGATTTTCGAAGGTGAAGGTTTCTAAGAATTGGGGGAAGTCTAGAATAGACCAGCTCCCAACCGCACCGATAGTGATCATAGATTCTATGAGGGTTGGGTCGAGTAAAGCGAGTTGATAGAGTACGTCTCCTCCAAAACTGAAGCCTATGGCTTTAATTCTTGGTAATTGTAAATACTGAATCAATGCCTGTAGATCTTCTGCCACTGATCGTATAGAAAGATCCTCTTTAAAGGGCTCCGATCTACCATGTCCAGTTAAATCTACTAGATAAAGCTCATAATCCTTCGCAAAATCCTCTACGTAGGGCTTCCAAGCAACAGAGGACTGCGTGTAACCATGCAGTAGGAACAGGGGACTACCTTGTCCATAGATTTCATAATAGAGTTGCTTTCCCCTTACAGAAACGGATTCCGCCTTTCGGGGCAGTAGTGGGGTCGTACTTGTTGACATGCAGTTCGGGTTTTGTTACAACTTGGCTATCCAGCTTACTAGACATAATCAGGTGTAAAAGAGTTCCTTTATTTAGAATTTATTGCCATTGTAGGTGTTCAACAATCAATTGAGTCTGAGTAGACAAACCAGCCAATTGATTCGCAACCGAAAACCTAACTATACGTAGTAGAATAACATAGGAAGGTTCGCTCAAGCAAGGATATTTCCTATCACGAAAATTGGAGAATAAATGCCACTACAGATTATTGGTACGGGGCTAGCAAGAACAGGAACCATGTCACTTAAGCTAGCGCTGGAGCAGTTAGAAGGCAGGCCTTGCTTTCATATGATCGAATTAATGAAAGCCCCCGAGCGTTTACCCTTCATTAAGAGAAAAGAGAAAGATTGGGTATCCTTTTTTGAAGGTTTTACCAGTTCCGTCGACTATCCGGCCTGCATATTTTACGAGGAACTCCTGGGTCTTAACCCTTCTTCTAAAATCATTCACACCGTCAGAGATCCAGACTCTTGGTACGACAGCGTTTATTCCACTGTCTATCGAGGCAAGCCCAAAGGTCCGAAGGACATCCTCAAGTTAATCTTCAACTTACTCCGTTCCAAGGATATGAGGACACTAGCTCCCATTTTTCGACACAATGATCAGCTCATCTGGAGTGGCCAATTCGCATCTAAGTTTGAAAACCGAGATTTTGCCATTTCCACTTTTCTACAACATGAAGCACAAGTGAAACGTACGGTGCCAAAAGACCAGCTGTTGATCTTTGATGTGAAGGATGGCTGGGAACCATTGTGTAAATTCCTTGGACGACCTGTTCCTGATACGCCCTTTCCCTACACCAATCAAAAGCCTGAATTCAATAGAAAAATGGACCTATTGCTTGAGCAAGGTGTTTTTGAACCTTAAGCCAATTGATAGCGACAAGGACATTTTGATACTGTGCCCCATCCGGAAAAACGCTGGATGCACTCTTTACATCTGACGGTTACAACTATCACTAATCCACTGACTTAGCAACGGTTTTCAATTGAAGTCCGATGGTTGATATTTCTCAATAAATTAGGTTTTCCAGCTTATATGTGTTATCTTAAGATGTATAAATTCGCATCAGTGACAAGTCCTTTCCTCTGTTCTCTCATTTAAGTATTATCACAATAGTATTCTGCTAGATTAAGGAAGTAAAGCACACTTCTCTGTCGATCGTAGTCATTTTAAACTGCTTTACACCTGAATTCTACAGCATGATTGACCTCAGAAACTGGACGGGGATCCGGTGCTGGGCTTCTTTGACAGAAGCCTACCGAAGTCCATACCCCCGGTTTACCAAAAAAGCCACCCGAGACACCCAATTTGGCGGTGTTCTCAAGCTATTTGCTTATTCCCACCTAAGCAATTCTCTCCTGGTCAGGACACCTAGAATTATTTATCCACCTCCCGAATAGATTTCTCTAATAGCAGGATCTAGCCGCTTTGTAGCAGCAGCCCCCCTAAAGGTTGGTTTAGCTCAATGGACTAAACCTCCATCTCAACAAAGTGGTATATGACCACACTACATCACAAACAGCTGTCTAGAAACAAGCTGTAAGGCCATCCCTATGAATTGATCGAACTCTCCCTTAATGCTCCCATGTAATTCGTTCATTTTCAATTTTCTAAATCCATTCATTATGTTGAGACTCAGAAACATTAGTCTGATGACCTTTGTACTCCTACTAGCTTTGTCATGTAGCAAGCAGGAGCAGCTCGAAAAACCACAACTCGCAGCGGATGAAATTGAGCTCCGCGGCAAAGCTGTCTCACAAACCACTCAGGTAATCAACGCCGTTACTGGAGAAGTGGCCGGAGAAGCACGATTAGTTAGGAACGACAATGGCATTACCATGCAATTCGAAGCCAACGACCTCATTCCCTCACATACCTATACCATTTGGTGGGTCGTCTGGAATAAGCCAGAAAACTGTGCGGGATCCCCCTGTGCAGATACTGATTTCGCTTTACCGGTAGAAGTAGAGGTGCTATATGCTGCAGGACATGTAGTAGGAGGAAGCGGAAAAGGAAAATTCACTGGACATTTAAAAGTTGGAGACGACAGCGAATCTATCAACGCCCTATTCGGACTTCCTCCGGCTGGCGGTTTGCAAGATGCCAAGGCTGCTGAAATCCATTTGGTATTACGTAGCCATGGACCAAAAATTCCAGGCCTGGTAAACGAGCAGATTAGCAGCTATGAGGGAGGTTGTACTACTAATTTCCCACCTTTTACTGCCATACCAGCTGAAGAGGGCGAATGTGGCGACTTCGAGTTTGCCATTTTCCTACCGGTTTCATAGGGATTTCCCGAATAATTTGATGAGTTAAAATGGCTATAGGCAGGCCTCCAGCATTTGTAGGTCTGCCTATTTTATAAGGTGGTGAACAAGGGTTGAATTTGAGATACTTTAGGGTCTGACTGTTCGCCGGTAACGCTTAGGAATCCGCATGCGCTTCACCCTAGGCTTAATCCAGCGGGTCTGCTCAGAGGCGATGTAGAAGTAATGATTTGGGAGAAAATCTAGCGATTCATATTGAGTAGCTATCAAGAAGGAAGCCCGTTTCTTCCATTTCTTTCCACGCAAGAAATAGCCATCTGGATAATCATCAAAAAAGAATACGCTGGCACGTGATACCGGCCAAAACCCTAGGATTTTGTTGTAGTAATACGCAAGAAGGGCCACACGTCCCGTTCCCGCATCAATAGCTGCTGCGGTAACGGCCCGTTTCTTTAACACCAAACTATCCCTGAGAACAGCCGTTTGGGTACCAGCTTGGTCCGTTAGTACATAATGCTTGGTGAGGTAATTACTTTTGGGTAAAGCGCATTTACTGAATAAATGAAGACTATCCTGGTGCCAAAAGAAGCCCTCCATATTGAAACTATAGTCAAAAGAGGTTCTTTGGTCAAAGCGGACTTGATCTGGGTAATTGTATTCAATGGAATCCACCTTCTCCGTCGCAACATGGTAGGTGTAGATCTTAAGGTCGTTGCGCAAGCTCTGATTGTTCCCGAACTCTCCGATATAGATCGTGCCTTCATCATCAGCTGTCAAGTCTTCCCAATCGCGGTTTTGCAGGGGTAAGAGGACCTCCTTCTTAATCTGTCCTTGTCCATCTGTAAGGAACAACCGAGGTTTGTCCCCGCTATCATTCAACCACCACAGACTATCTGGCCCAGCATAATACAAGCCAGAAACCTCCTGGAGAACAGCTGGCAGTTTAAAACTCTTCTTGGGTTTTGCTTGAGCTGGTAAGAGGGTGGGCAGCCCCCAAGCGAGCAGGTAAAGCCAAAACAGCTTGGGAGTTGCGAAGTAGATTCGGTTAATCATTAGATGGACGGAGGAGTCTCCGCGTTTCATTTTTGTTTGTCTTCTTTACCTGTTTTTAATCCTTTGGCTCTTTCTTCCCACATGCGCTTTGCCTGCACTTGCAAGTCAGCCACGCGGTCAGATTCATCCATGATCTCCAAGCCAAAGAGGGTCTCGACAATATCTTCCAAAGTGATTAAACCGGCTAGACTTCCGTAATTATCCATTACTACGGCTAAGTGAGAACGAGAGCGAGTCAAAGACTCAAACAGATCAAACAAGTTCTTGTCATCCTGCACGGCCATCACCTCTCGCTTCAATTTTTCCAAGGTGGTATCATCATTGTCATCAGCCAATTGCCCCAGTATATCATCCATCAATACAATACCGGTGATATTATCGGAACGTTCGCCATAGATCGGGATACGAGAATAGCGATGTGGTTTTTCATCATCATAATACTTCTTCACCGTCATACTTTGGTCGGCCATCACCATGACGGTACGCGGGGTCATGATATCTCGGGCCGTCATCTGCTCTAGGTGCAACAAGTTTTGGATAATAGTAAACTCCTTGGCATCCAAAGTCCCCAATTCCGCCCCAGCTTGCGCCATCGCAGCGAAATCCGCACGGCTTAAAATGCTCTTACTCTTATCTGCTTTGAATCGTTTCGTAATAAATTGACTGATCCAAACAAATGGAGACAGGACCACCAACAAGATATTCAAAGAGCTGACGGTAAAGGGAGCCAAAGATCGCCAGTTGTTGGCACCAATGGTTTTTGGGATGATCTCCGAGAGGATCAAAATGGCCAATGTCATTAAACTGGCAATGACGGGTTCTATTTGTATACTTAAACCGAAAAGTTCGAATGATTCGCCGGGAAAGGCTACCGTAGCTTGGGCTCCCACCCCAATTGCTCCAACCGTGTGGGCAATGGTATTCAAGGTTAGAATAGCTGACAAGGGCCGATCAATGTCTTCCTTATAAGCATCTAGTGTTTTACCAACTGGTGATCCTTCTTGCAGCTTACGTTGGACGTAGGACGGAGTAATACTTAATAGTACTGCCTCCCAAATTGAACACAAGAAGGAGAATAGAATCGAAAGAACGAAAAAGAAAATTAATAATTCCATGAGGTCGAAAATAGAAAAATTTGATGAAGTTGTGAAAAGACCAATAGCGGGAACACTCGGTTAAGGTAACCGAACTGAACCTAAGGAGTACTTGACTAATGTCTAGCACAACATCGGAATTCGAACCTCTGACAGGATTAGAGGGTTGAGTCAAATGGTCATTGTGGATAATGAATATTGAAAAGAAATAGACCTACTGCCCTGCAAGTGGCATCGATGATCTTTTGGAAAGTGAATTGAATTCATATTACAATAGTGCTATCTTCCCCATAAATTGTCAAAAGATGTCTACAATCACCCGAAAATTGTCGACTGAGGTGGGCTTCAGTTCGATGCAAATGCTATCCATAGCCACTTTTTGGCTGGGATTAGCGCTCCTATCTACGCTTTCCGCAGTATTATATGGTATGCATGAGCAGATAGAGATGAACGCTTATCGCATCTTTGACCTCTCCTTTTTCTATTTCACCCCAGCCTTTCTGTGGATACTAATAACCCCATGGATCTGTAGACTAGGCAGGCGATTCCCTATTACCTCCGAGTCCTGGCGAAAGACGGTCTGGAAACATTTGCTCTTGGCCATGGCCTTAGCACCCTTCACTCGTTTTGGGGCCCTTTTCCTAGATTTCTCTATTAAGTATCTCATTGGTATGACGGGACAATCTCCTTTCATTATCGTCGGCGATGTCTATCTGGTAGGCTTGGCCTCTCTACCCAAGGACCTATTCAACTACTGTCTAATCATTGGTGTGTATACCTTCTGGCAGCAGCGACAAATGCGGTCTTCGAGTCAGAATAGACAGCTATCGATTCGACAAGGGCATCAGCATTTAAAGATCGAATTGACTGAAATCTACTGGGTCCAAGCTGCGGGGAATTATGCCCTGATCTTTACTGCTGACAGATCCTATCGCACCAGGCAAACCCTCAAACAGTTGGAAAAAGAAATGGCTCCGGCAGGCTTTGAAAGAGTACATCGATCTTTCTTGGTCAACATCCATCAGGTTGAATCACTCAGTCATTGGCGCAGCGGCGAATACCTCATTCAAATGAAAAACAACAAGCGACTCACCTCTAGTCGCACCTACCTGCCCAATGTCAAGAAAATAAAGGTGGTTTGAGGTGAGAAAAAATCCAGGGGAGCTGGTCCCAAATTAAGGTAGTCCCGTCCCAGCGCACTTGCTCCATCCCCAAAGAGGTCATTTATTTGTGTTCATACAAGTACCCTTGTCATTGAAACACAAATACATGATTATGCAATTGAGAATATTTATGAGCTGTCTTTCACTACTACTGACAGGTAGTCTATTGAGTCAAGATACAACTCGATGGCTAACAGTGGAGCCCAACCATTCTACAATCGGATTTCGAGTACCAATATCGGGGGGTGTCACCTTGGTCACCGGAAAATTCACCGACTTTGACCTGGAGTTACAATTGGTTAATGAGGATTGGACTAAATCCAAGGCTACTTTTACAATTGAGGCCGAGTCCATCAACACTGGGATATCTGACCGCGATCAACACCTCCGTAGTGCTGATTTTTTTGAAGTAGAAAAATATCCAAACATCACTTTCACCAGCGAAAAAATCAAGCGAATTGATGATTCTCTTTATGAAGCTACGGGGACCTTTAGCATGCATGGGGTCAGTAAGGAAATTACCTTACCATTCGAGATATTGGGATACGATGGGAAGTCGATCGGTATTCAGATACGGACCAAACTCAATCGCATAGATTATGGAGTGGGTAGTAATTTCAAACATACCACTACCCCGAATTTTCTAGCTAAGGAAATAGATGTGGAGATCAACTTTTGGACGAGAAGAGACAAACGAAAACCCAAGAACTAGCTGAGTAAATAGGTGCTACTTCCTACTTCTTCGTTTCTTGGAGCGTTTTTTCAGGTATTCCCGCTTATTGTGTCTTTTCTTATCGCTAATAAGCTTATCGATGAGATCCTCCCTGCCAAGACTTTGCAGGCGGTCTCGAATCTCTTGATGATTCTCTCGTTTATGCCAGAAGAAGAACAGGTGTTGTTTCTTTTTCTCCTTGGATGACTTTGCCGTGTAGACTGGCTTTAAGGTATAAGGATGTAGTCCCGTGTAATAGATAATCGTAGCCACCGTCATGGGGGTGGGCGTAAAGTCTTGGACCTGCTCCAATTTAAAGCCCATATCCTTGGTTTCCGCCGCGAGATTGGCCATGTCTTCCAACTGGCTACCGGGATGGCTCGAAATGAAATACGGAATCAATGGCTGGTTGAGGCCGTGTTTCTTATTGATCTTATCGTATTTCTTCTTGAACTCGTGAAAATGCTTGAATGAAGGTTTGCGCATGACCCGCAAGGTGGCATCGGAAGTATGCTCTGGTGCCACCTTCAGGCGACCGCTAATATGGCAAGTCACCACCTGCTCCATGTATTCATCCAGGCTTCCATCATTGTTCTTATTATAGCTATCTACCAGCAGGTCATAGCGAATCCCACTGCCTACAAAAGCTTTCTTCACCTCTGGATGGGCATCCACTTTTTTATAAAGCTCCGTCATGGGCTTGTGACTAGTATCCAGATTACTGCAGACTACTGGGTGGATACAAGAAGGGCTCACACAGCGATCGCAGATTTCCTGAACCTTTCCTTTCATGCGATACATGTTAGCAGAAGGTCCACCCAAATCACTGATATAGCCCTTGAAATCTGGCATTTTTGTCACCTTATCCACCTCCTTCAGAATCGATTCCTCAGACCGGCTGGCAATAAACTTTCCTTGATGGGCAGAGATCGTACAGAAGCTACAGCCTCCGAAACAGCCTCTATGCATATTCACAGAAAAGCGGATCATCTCATAAGCCGGCACCGAGCCTCGTTTCCGGTATTTGGGATGAGGCATCCGAGTATAGGGCAGATCGAAAGAAGAATCAATCTCATTCTCTGTCATCGGAGGGTATGGTGGATTGATAATGAGATTGTGATCGCCACATCCTTGAATTAGCCTCCTCGCATTCACTTTATTCGACTCCTGCTCAATATGTTTGAAATTCGCTGCGAAGGCTCTCTTATCCCTTTGACACTTTTCGTGTGATGACAAAGTAAGATCTACCCAATTTTTATTGACTGGTAAAGCCTCCTTGCGCGGATGCAGGATAGCTGTTTGCGGGATGGTCTTCATGGAAGAAAAGGGAACCCCCTTTCTCAATAGTCGAATAATCTCTCGCAAAGGCATTTCCCCCATTCCATACACCAACATGTCCGCACCGCTCATGCTAAGAATATTCGGAAACAGCTTATCTTCCCAGTAGTCATAGTGAGTCACTCGACGCAAAGATGCCTCGATCCCCCCAATCAAAACGGGAACATCCGGGTATAGATTCTTTAAGATCTTGGTATACTCACGCGTAGCATAGTCGGGTCGGAATCCCGCCGACCCTCCTGGCGTATAGGCATCGGTAGATCGACGACGCCTGGCGGCCGTGTAGTGATTCACCATGCTATCCATGCAACCGGAAGTCACACCAAAGAATAGCTTCGGTCTTCCCATTTTCTTAAAGTCACGCAAATCATCTCTCCAGTTGGGTTGTGGCACGATAGCTACCCGCAAGCCCTCGCTTTCCATGATCCGACCGATCACAGCGGTTCCAAAGGCAGGATGGTCTACATAGGCATCCCCTGAGATCAGAATTACATCTAACTCATCCCAGCCTCGCATGTCTACTTCTTTCTGCGTAATTGGCAGCCACTCTGTTATGGGTCGATCATCAAACATAAAAGTGAAATAATTGAAAAGGCCTTATTGTTCTGCAAAGATAAGCTTATTTAACTGCAATCGAGAAAGGGACGCTGCAACACCAGCCTGGCTTTTGTCGGATTTTTAGCATAATTGATCGACCGGACAATGAAATCGATCCACGGAATGGGATAAAAGTGTAAGAAAATTGAGCATCGGTTTACCTATTGATAAAACAAAATCATTATTCATGTCGACCAAAAATTCAAAATCACTTAAGAAGATTGCCTTTGGAATCCTGTTGCTGCTAGGAGGTATAGGATTCGGCTATGGCTTGGGTTCTCTACTTTCCGGTAGTTTGGATAAAGAAGCCCTCGGCTTAGATGTCTCTACAAGCACGCTAATCATTAGCTTAGTTCTAAGTATCTTCTTGGTGTTATTGATACATGAGTTAGGGCACGTGCTGGGCGGTCTTGCCTACGGCAATCGATTTGCCCTGCTCATTGCTGGTCCATTGAAGGTGGAAAATGAAAATGGCAAATTGAAATGGAGCCTGAACCGAAGCCTATCCTCCTTCGGTGGCCTCGCCATGACCATCCCCATGTCGACCGACAACTTCAAGGCACGGAGAACGACTACCGTGGCAGCGGGTCCTGGAGCTAGCCTATTACTGGCTCTCCTAGCCCTAGCTCCCGTCTTCCTCCTCCCTGCTCACGCCTTACCGATGAATTTTCGCTTCTTTCTCCTCTGCCTAGGTTTTCTGTCCTTTACCATCTTTATGGTCACTATTATACCTATGCAAAGTGGTGGTTTCATGAGTGATGGCGCACAATTAATTAATATCTATCGAGATAATCCCGCCGCCAACCGGTACGAAGCCTTGTTACAATTGGTGGCAGAACTTCAGCAAGGAAAACGCCCTAAGGATATCAGTGAAGAACAAATAGAGAAAATTACATCTTTAGGCTATGATGACACCTTTGGGCTTTCCGGTTTAAACTATCAATACTATCGAGCAATAGATCGTCGAGAGTGGGAGGACGCAGAGCAGTATATGAATCTCTTCCAAGAAAAAATAGAGGTGTTCCCCAAAGCCTTTCAAAATGCACTTTGGACAGAGGTTGCCATCTACTACAGCTTAATTTCTCCTGATCTGGAGCGAGCAAAGCAGTTAATGGATCAGCTGAGTAAGCATTTAGTACGAGAGAAAAACAAGATGTCTACCCATTTGCTCCACCTGGCGATGGCACGCCTACAAGAGGAGTCCGCGCAAGAGGCCACGGCCTTAGCCAAATTTGAAAAAACGGTTCACCAGGATGGAATCAGTCAAATGTATAGGGCACTCCTACAAGAAAAAATGATCCTAGCCAGCTAGCAATATGGGGAAAGGCTTATCTTCGCCCCATATGATCGAAGCCTTTAAAGCCAATCCACTACTACTTTTATTTGTTGTCTGCGCTATCGGATACTGGGTCGGTAGCATCCGGATTCGAGGTACGAGCTTAGGTGTAGCTGCGGTTCTATTCGTCGGTTTAGGGGTAGGAGCCTTAGACAAGGATCTGATGGTGCCAGAGATTGTAATCTATCTGGGCTTAAGCATATTTGTCTACACCATAGGTTTAAGTAGTGGTCCAGGCTTTTTTGCCACCTTTAAAAGGAGTGGGTTTCGAGATATCTCCTTTGTGGTGGGAATGCTCATTCTATCTGCTGCTATTACGGTTGGACTATTCTATTTATTTGACTTAGATGCCGCCACAGCTGCTGGCCTTTATGCTGGAAGCACAACCAACACCCCAGCACTAGCTGGTCTATTGGATTTGATTCAACGTACGGCCAGTTCCCAAGACCTAAGCAGTATTGCGCAAAATGCAGTGGTCGGATACTCCCTTTCGTACCCGATGGGTGTCTTAGGCGTTATGTTGATGATTAGCTTGATGCAGAAGTGGTTGCGCATCAGGTATGATGAGGAAGAAAAACAACTCCAGTCGGAATACCCCATCAGTGAAATCCTTACCAGCCGGACCATCACGGTCACAAGAGATGAGGTAGTCAATATGGAGATGCGTGACCTTGTCAAACGTTTTCACGGCCGAATTGTCTTTGGGCGATTGAAGCGAGGAGCGGAGATACGCTTGGCCTCCTGGGACACTCGCTTGCAGATTGGTGACGATATCGTGATCGTAGCGGGAGCCAAGTTAATGGATGAGGTGATGGAGTTTCTGGGGCATTCCTCGGTAGACCAATTGGCCTATGATCGCCGGGTCTATGATATTCGAGGCTTGTTCGTTTCTAACCCTAAAGTAGCCGGCGAAAAGATCGCCTCTTTGAATCTACAAGAGAAGTATCCCGCCGTCATTACCAAGGTACAAAGGGGCGATGTGAATCTACTCGCTAATGGAGAAACGATCCTAGAACTGGGCGATCGCATACAAATTGTAGCTCGCCGACGAGATATCCCTGCATTAAACTCCTTCTTCGGCAATTCCTACGAAGCGTTAAGTCATATCAATCTCTTTTCCTTTGGCGTCGGCATGGCCTTAGGTCTGCTGCTAGGCATGGTAGATTTCCAACTTCCTGGTGGCATCACCTTCAACCTTGGGTTAGCAGGAGGCCCCTTGATCGTGGCCCTTTTCCTAGGCTATCTTCGACGTACCGGCACCATTGTGTGGACCCTCCCCTACAGTGCCAACCTGAGCCTTCGGCAATTCAGCCTCATCTTGTTACTCGCCGGAATTGGCATTCGTTCTGGCCACACCTTCCTTGCTACCTTGCTTGAAGGAGGCGGTGCGCTGATCTTCCTCTGCGGCGCTATCATCAGCATTGTGAGTGCGCTGGCGACCATGCTCATCGGCTTCAAATTGCTAAAGATTCCTTTCAGCTTCCTCACCGGTATGGTGGCCAATCAACCTGCCATCTTGGACTATGCGATCCAGGAGAGTGGCAATAAATTGCCGACGATTGGCTATACTGTCATGCTTCCTGTCTCCGTGATCACGAAAATCCTGGTGGTGCAGATTTTGTTTGCTTTGTTGAATTGATGGCGCTGGTTCCAAGGAGATTTGATGGCTCCGGAGGGATTGTTGTTGGTCGAAAATCTATCTGGCTAGCTAGACAGGGACCAACAACGGCTGGGGAGGATGGTTAATTATTTAATTTCATTTATTTCTGAAACATTTGAATAATCAGGTTGTTAATGTTATAAAACCGAAAACTATGCGCCTACGCCCCTTTTTCCCACCCCCTAACCTGCTGCAAAAATGGCATCAGGATTTTTGTAAAGCAGAGCACACCTATGAAGAGGTGGGCCAGAGTAAGGGGGAATTCCCAGCAGGGTATGATCATGATTATAATGAGATCTACTTGGGCGAAGGACAGGCGTGCTTTGAAAAGGCCAGATTAGCCGTGCGGGAATGGTATATGTTTCCGAGGAATTGGACGCGAATCTATCCATGGGATGCTCCGATCGTAGAGGGGCAGGTCGTGATGGTTTTATTTCGTTTATTTGGATCTTGGTGGGGGAATGCCTGTCGCATCATATATACCGTGGATACGGCAGACCGCTTCGGATTTGGGTATGGTACGCTGAAGGGACATGTGGAAAAGGGTGAGGAATATTTTGGCGTGCGCATGGAAGCTGATGGGCGCGTGTACTATGAAGTTCGTGCCTTTTCTCGCCCGGCGGTATGGTTGACCAGATTGACCTATCCCCTACCTCGCCTGTTTCAACGAAGATTTATTCGGCAATCGAAGGCTCAAATGCAAAAGCGAGTGACCTCTTTGTCCTCTCCTACCCCAGCGCTAAGCTCCTAGCCATGACGAATAAAGCTTACTTCAGCTTACTAAGCTTAGGAGCTGTCCTTCTTGTCTTTCTCCTATTCCCAGATTCGCCCAAGGAGTTGAATTGGGTGAAGATCATCCTTCTGTTCGCTCCCATTCTACTTATACCTATCTGGCTATATGCACAGTTCTCGATTAAAAATCTAGGGCTTCTGGTGGGGGCTGGAGGGTTGGGACTTGCTTTTTTGATGCCTCAGGGTGGATTGGCGGGTGCTTTGGCCCTCCCTTGGTTGTTATTCACGCTTTGGTTAGCGTACCAATGTCTTTTTGATGAAAAGCAGCCGTCAGTAGCTACGCGTTCTTGGAGCGGGCGGGCGGCCTTTCTTTTTCTCCCCGTTGGTGCAGCCTGGGCAGTAGCCGATCGATCGGGATGGCAGCCGATGGGATTCCAGGCTACTATCGTGTTGCTAACTGCTGTACATTTTCACTATGCCGGGTTTCTCTTGCTCTGTATTGCAGATCGCTTAATGCAAACTGGGGGGAGATCAAAGTACAAGGTCTTGGATTTCCTGCTAATAGCAGGAGTGCCTTTGGTAGCCCTCGGTATTACCTTGACAGATCTAGATGGTCCTCCCTGGGTCGAAACCATCGCGGCTACCGTCATGGCCGGAGGAGGGATTTGGATAGCGGTGGAGCATCTGGTGTTGGCCTTTAGGAGAACCGATATCGTCACCAGTACTTCCTGGTTATTAGGTAGCAGTTGCCTCCTGGCTGGGATGATTTTAGCGATAGCCTATGGGTGGCGGCCGTACTATCCACTAGATTTTTTAAATATTCCCTGGATGTATGCTGTGCATGGTAGCCTAAACTTCTTGGGAGTAGGCATTTTCCTAAGCTTGGGGTGGTGGCGAAATGACCGAAAACTAGAGCTGATTGCTAGTAGCGTAGAATACCCCTGGCCAAAGTCTGAACTAAAGAAAGATCAGTAAGGGCACGAAAACTTCCTTCTAACCAGCGCTATCCCATGCGTTCTTGGAGCGATTTCTTCAGCTCATGATACAGAAAAAAGAAGGAGCTCTGAATTGGTCTTATTTTGGGATCTAATACCTTGCCTTCCGCTATTCGTATTAACTGCCTGGCGTAGTACCCTCCTTCCGCAGAGTCATCTACCATTTTAATACCTGTCTTCACGACCAGATCCTTCAACTTTGGGATCTTACCATCAAGAAAATCGCGAATCTCCTTGAGGTTGGTGATAAAAGGCCGAGCCATCCCAACAAGGTCTAGTTCATTTTTCTCCAATACTTGATTACAGAATTCAAAGCTGCGAAAACCACCCGTTATGAGCAATGGTAATTTGCTCACAGCCCGTACTTTGGTAGCGAAGTCAATGAAGTATGCCTCCCGCTGTTTGGTACTTTCCTTTACGTCCGCCTCGTTTTCCCCTCCTTCAAAGAAGGCTAACTTCTCATAGGTTCCGCCTGATATTTCTAGCAAATCTATTTTACCTTCCAACATCTGAATGACCTGTAGTGATTCTTCTTCAGTAAGCCCCCCTCTTTGAAAGTCAGAAGAGTTGAGCTTAACGGAAATAGGGAAAGCTGGACCTACAACCTTTCTCGTTTCCTCGATAATGGTTCGTAGTAGACGGCTTCGGTTTTCAATAGTACCGCCCCATTTGTCCGTTCTTCGATTCGTTATGGGAGAAAGGAATTGGCTTAATAAGTACCCATGCGCTGAATGCAACTGTAGACCAGTAAAACCGGCAGCCTGACTTATTTTTGCCGTCCTAATAAAACCAGCGATCACGGCTTGAATGTCTTCCTCCGACATGGCTCTAGGCTTTCCAAAAAGGCCCATTTTATGCAATTGAACTTCGGAGGGCGCCAATGGTCGAGCGGTAAGAAATTTGCTGGTCTGCCTTCCTGCATGGGATATTTGAACCCATACCTGCGTTTCATGCTGCGTGGCGACTTTGGCCCAAGCCTGCATTTCCGGAAGAATATTTTCTGAACCTACATACACATTCCCCGCAGATTCTCGGTGTACGGGGTCGACCATTACATTACCTGTAATCAATAGACCAGCTCCTGTTTCCGCCCACTTCTGGTACAATTGATGGTGCTTCTCATTCGGTTCCAATTTCTTGTTGCTGATTCTTTCGGTCATCGCTGATTTGACTAAGCGATTCTTGAGAATCGTGCCGCATGGCAACTGAAAGGACGTCTTTAGGTGGTTTTTATTCATAGTTCATGATCTACAGTACTTCCGAGCAGGTATTCGCCACAAATAACCCGTCTCGAAAATATTAAGAATTGATCCCAAGTTAACAATTCTTCTAGCAGGAATTCTCCCTAAGGATTTTCAGGGTCAAATTCGGTCGTTCCGACAAAGCTTAAGCTCTTGCAGGAAATAGGCCTTAGCATCGAATCAGGCTTACGGTGCAAGCCCATGCTATGAGGAAAGGAGTAAAAAAAGGAACGGGGCCCTCTTGAAAGAAAGCCCCGTTCGAATACACCACGTAGAAATTTAGATCTTTATATCGTATTAGCTGGTACAGCGCTGAAGAGGTGTGCCTGCAATTGCTGTAACACTCGCTCTTTATCAGATCGATGTACCAATAGAGAAATATTGTTATTACTCCCACCATAGGAAACCATACGTAAAGGCACATCTTCTACCGCCGCAAAAATCTTCTTCGTATAGCCAGTCTGTTCATGAAGGCGGTCACCCACGATGCAAACGATGGTTTGATCCAACTGATACTCCACTTCGCCAAAAGGTTCCAAGGCACCAATGATGGCTTCTAGGTAAGTCAAATTATCAATTGTAAGCGACACCGCAACCTCAGAAGTCGTGATCATATCAATGGGCGTTCTGAATTGCTCAAAGACCTCAAAGACCCGGCGTAGGAAACCATAGGCGTTGAACATGCGCCCAGAGCGAATCTTGATCGCAGCAATGTTGTCTTTAGCAGCAATGGCAGCAATGGCTCTCCGGGATGACTGTTGGGAGATCAAAGTCCCAGGCGCGTCCGGAGCCATGGTATTCTTTAGCCGGATCGGGACTCCGCTCTGCTCTGCGGGAATCACACAGGTAGGATGCAGAATTTTTGCCCCGAAGTAAGCAAGCTCGGCAGCCTCTCGATAGGAAGCGTTGCGCAAGGGGAAGGTGTTATCCACCACTCTAGGATCATTGTTATGGATCCCATCAATATCCGTCCAAATTTGTACCTCCTCCGCTTGTATGGCCGCACCCAGCAGGGTGGCAGTGTAATCACTACCACCCCGTTGAAGGTTGTCGATCTCACTATCAGCGTTTAGACAGATATACCCCTGTGTAATGAAGTAATCTGCCGGAGCTGTGCGCTCCAATGTTTCATGTAATAAGGACTGGATTAGCTCTAGTTCCGGTTCATTGTATTGATCAATACGCATGAAGTCCAATGCCGGCAGCAATTCGCTGCTGATATCCTGACTGCGTAAGTATAAGTGAAAGAGTTGCGTTGAAAGAAGTTCGCCTTGGGCCAATACCACTTTCTCTTCCCTAGGGGTAAATTCTTGCGTAAAGAGGTCCCTTAGGGTTGCTAAAACGCCATTCAAAACCGTTAATCCTTGCTTACGGCTATCCGCATCTTCCAATAACTCCTCAATGAAGCTGATGTACTCCGACTGAAGTGCATCCAAACGCTCTTGGGCTTCTTCTCTATCTCCTCGAAGCAGACAACCTGCCAAAGCCACTAGCTTATTAGTGGTCCCTGATACCGCAGATAACACCACTACTTTTTGTTCCCCATTATCTATTAATGCGGCCACCTCTCTCATGCGCTGTGGACTCCCCACTGATGTACCGCCGAATTTTAAAACTTGCATTTTTCTTACTTTATTCTGGTTCTAATCGAATGTCATATCCTACATCATCAGGACAAAGGTAGAGGCACATTTTAAAAGTCGAAATTTTTTACTAAAATTACACAATTCTTCACAAAATGTTAAATTCTTAACAAGTGATCAAAATTGCGGAAGTCGTAGAGGAGTTGATCCGACAATCCCCTTTCATCACGGAAGCCATCAATGAGGGCTTGATCAACATTTCGGCTTTGGCGAGAAGACTGCAGCCGGAAGTGGAGGGAAAGTTGGGTAAAACGGTAAAGTCCGGGGCCATCGTCATGGCTATTAACCGCTTGCAGACTGGGGAATTGATGTTTATCGAAAAAAACATCAGACTGTTCTTCCAGCAACTCAGTGATATCAGCGTGAGATCCAATTTATCAGATTATACCTTCCATAATTCTGATACCTTGGCACAGAAGCAGGTCCGTTTATTGGATATGATCAGTCGTGACTACCCCAATGCCTTTTACAGCTTTTCTCAGGGGGTAGGTGAGACTACGATTATCGTTACGAATAGTCTCGATCAACAGGTAGATGAGATCTTTTCTGATGAAAAATGTCTGGATAAGGAAAGTCAATTATCAGCCATCACCTTAATGCTGCCAATCGAGAATCGAAACCTCTATGGTGTCTATTACTATATCTTGAAAGATCTCGCCTGGCAGGGCATCAATCTGGTAGAGTTGATCTCCACTTCCAATGAATTCACATTGATCGTGACGGACGACGATCTCGATCACGCCTTCTCCGTCATCATGGGGCTGCGCAAGGGAGGTTAGGACCCACTAGCTGCCAATTGGGCTTCTACATTCTGCAGGAGATTGCGCGCCTGCGGATGATCGGGCTGATTCTGCACAGCCTGCTTGAGTAAATCACTAGCCGCTTGAACTTTGCCTAAATTCATATAGGTAATAGCCAAGTTTACCTGGCTCTCCACTTCATTTGGTACTATCCTTAGGACTTCCTGGAGATGTCGGCTAGAAGCCTCAAAGTTGCCTCGCAAACCGTAAGCCTTACCAATGGCAAGATGAGCCTCCCAATAGTTCGGATTTAAGCCTAAGGCCGTATTCAACACGGTGATGGACTGGTCAAACTGACCAATAAAACCTAAAGACATACCCAAGTAATAATTGGCTTGAGCTTGATTGGAAAGATTGTATCCAGCGAAACTAAGGTAAGTTTGGAAATCTGCAGCAGCCTCTGCATAGCGCCCCATCTGATACAAGGAAACAGCTCGATTATAATGTCCCTTACGGTGCCTAGGATATCTTTCCAGAATCTGGTTGAAAAGTGTCAAAGCCTTATCCAATTCTCCTCGTTCTAGATATATATTGGCAAGATTATTTTGGGCGTCTGGATAGTCAGCGAATAAGTGGATAGCTTGTTCAAAATGCTCAATGGCCCGATTGACCAAGAAAGGACGTTCTACCCCTGTTGCTGCTCTAGCCATATCGCTATACTGAGTCCCTGCATTATACTGAGCCTTAGCACTATTAGGGACATGCTGTACCCCAGATAGGAAAAGTCTTTGATTATTCTTCCACACCGGATTTCGCACCATCGTTCTAACGGCAAACAAGGCAATGATCAAGGCTGCTGACCATAAGGCCAAATAGGTTTGGCTTTTACCTCGCGATGCCCATCTTTCGAACAAGTAGGCAATCAATAGGCAGATGGCCAAGGACGGGACGAAGGCAAAGCGTTCTGCAAAGGTCACTCCAATGATAAATAGCAAATTGGAAAACAAAGCAATGGTAGCGTAAAAGAAAAGGATGGCAAAACCATATAGCTTCCGCTTAATCAGTCCTTGGATCATTAGGGATAGTAACCCAAGATTTACCGCAATACTGAGCAAAACAAGGGGATGCGTCCAAGCTCGTACGGGAATTTGATTGAATGAGTACTCATAGCCCAAGTGGAGAGGAAAAAGGCACTTCCATAAATATTTACTTACCAATAAAGAAGACATACCGAATCTAGTTAGTCCAGCGGTGGGTTCTAAGCTATTACTGAGTTCATTGTAAGCCCGTGAATAGTCTACCGCCGGATACCATACTTCCAAGGCATGATATCTCAATGCCAAAAAGATTCCAGAGACAACAGCATAACCCAGTACAATTGGCAACTGGTCCTTGAAGGTTTTTCTTTGTTGTAGACTATACGCTAGAGGTAATAGCACAAGAAAAACAATGGTACTTTCTTTACTTAAAAGCGCCAGGAAAAAACTCAATACGGACCATATCCCCCAAGTCATCTTTCCTTTTTTCCAAAAGCGATGTGCACCCAAGGCACTGGAAATGATGAAGAAAAACCCCAACAGTTCATCCCGACTCTTAATATTGGCTACCACTTCCGTGTGAACAGGATGTGCCAGGTAGAGCCCCACTGCCACCGCCACCCAAATGATAGGAACGGTTGGCCACCAGAGTTTCAACAGTTGAAAGAGAAGGACACAAATAGCTGCAAATAGGCCTACATTGATCAAGTGGCTAAGCATCGGGATATTTGGACCAAAAATGGCCACTTCCGAAGCAAAAGTTAGGAGGGTAAATGGGCGATATAGACCATCATTGAAGCCACCACCCCAGGCAAAGGGAGCAGTCAATAACTCTCCTATCTTGGACCATCCTCCCTGGACTAAGTCATTATTAATAATGATTAGGTAATCATCTAAAGCATAGGTATGCAAAAGGGTATTTGCGTAAAGCAGAAAGGCACCGGTGAAGAAGACCCACCAAGGCAAGACCACGTTCCCCGAAGGCAACATGATTTTTTGTTGAACAGACATAAGTAGTTGACTATGTTTGTACCTTCGGCCAAGGACTCTTTAATACTGCCCTCGATCTCCCAGCACTTTTGAACGACACAAAATGCAGAAGTTATCTAAAGTCATTCTAATGAATGCTTTACAAGGTTTCGATCTCGAATACTTCAGATAACTTCATATCTTTCCTAAATATAATATTTTCTAGGATAGCATTAAAGGGCCGTCCCTACGAAAAGACGTTCTATGCTATTTGTCCTTTACTAAACCAGCCACTCTGCGAATTCCGTTGAGCGTTAGTACAGGGTCCACGAATTCAAAATCATTTTCCAAGGGATGTAGGATGGCAGAAAGTCCCCCGGTAGCGATAGCCCTGTATTGTGTTCCTAACTCTTTCCGGATCTCTGCCAGCATATGCCTTACCAATCCGACATAGCCCACCAAGACACCATTTTGGATAGCATGCACGGTCCCTTGCCCGACAATGGAAGGTGGAAGCTCCAGCGGTACTTCGGGTAGTTGTGCAGTTTTGCTAAACAAGGCTGCGATGGCTGTTTTCAAGCCAGGTGCGATATTCACCCCTCGGATATAGCCTGTATGATCTACAATGGTGAAAGTCAAGGCCGTACCAAAATCCACAACAATAACATCTTCCTGCACCTTGAGATGTCCCTCCAAGGCATTGGCTACCAAGTCTGTACCGATCTCATCGGGGCGATCAATCTTAAGGGGAAGTTTTGGATAGACAAGAGGGCCTAAGACAATGGGTTCTTTGCCAAACAGTGCTTGTACTACTTCGGCCCAGGTCTGGGTGAGATCTGGTACGACGCTACTAATTACAATAGCATCTACTGTTTTGGGCTTGAGCCCGGCGTCCATGAGATGTTGCCCCAGCTGCTTGGAATAAAAGTAGGGAGCTTCTCGATCCACCACCGTGTTGAACCGCCAGATGTGGTTCCAATTCTCTCCTTTAGCAATTCCAACCACGACATTAGAATTACCAACATCAACTGCTACTATCATACCCACTATTTGGCAAACAATTGCCCCATATCCTTAAAAGCCTTGAATTCCAGCGCATTACCTGCTGGATCAAGGAAGAACATGGTAGCCTGTTCACCTACCTGTCCCTTGAAACGGATATAAGGTTCGATCACAAACTGAGTCCCGTGTTGCCGCATACGCGCTGCGAGATCTTCCCAAGCCTCCCAGTCTAATACCACTCCAAAGTGAGGCACAGGAACATTATGACCATCAACTGGATTGGAATGCAAGTCCTCCTCTTGTTCTGGTTTAGCCTTATAGTGCACTACAAATTGATGTCCGAAAAGATTGAAATCGATCCAGTGATCAGAGGATCGTCCTTCTTCACAACCTAACACTGTTCCATAAAAATGTCTAGCCTTACTGAGGTCATCCACTGGCACTGCCAGGTGGAATGGATTTATCTTCTGCATGTATCTTTTAGATTAAAACGTTCTATAGTTACATTTCACTAAAGTCGGAAATTTCTCTTGAATTCCAACATTACCTGCGAATTTTAGCTATAGACGGAAGCCCTAGAATCAGGGGTACGACAAAATCGTTAGATAGCCAACAACTAGTCCTGGTTTACATCATCTGTACCAGGGTACCCCGTAATCTTTTTTGGTGGAGCTTGCCCCAGGACCGCCAAATAGGCCGCTTGTCCGGCAGGGGTAAGATAGGGTTGAATGGAACTAACGATTAATTCGCTGTAAAATGGGATGATCTCCTCTTCTTGTCCCTCGAAATGTATTTGAGCATCAGGTATCCAGGCATCTGACATGATGATCATTCGGAGAATATATTTGTCGTACATGCCTTCTTGCCATTCAGGAATAAAGAGGCCAAGTTCTACCATTTCATTGATGGCCTGGCGAATTTGCCACTGTCTCATCTTTACCAATTGCCGGAAGTGGTCGCGGATACCCGTGACTCTACGACTGATGGCAACGAAATCGATCAGTAAAAAGCGATACTTCCACATCATTCCACAATTGTAGGCTGTCGCTTCATATAACCATTGAATATCTGGCGACTGGCTGATCACTTGCTCGATGCTTCGCCCCAATTCATCCACTAGCTGTAGATAAAGCGCATAAATGATCTTATCCGTGTTCTTATAATGATAGGTCAAATTACCTGCACTAATCCCCAACGCACTGGAAATTGAACGAATGCTAACCTGTTCAATGCCCCGTTCATTAAACTGCTGAAGGGCCATCTGTAATATCTTATCCTTAGTCTTCATTTTCAGGTAAATCGTCGAAGAATAAATTTAGTACACTTGTACTATTCTACCCAAAGTAGTACATTTGTACTAATTATACAGCTAAGATAATTCTTTAGCAAATCTAGGATACTAAAGATCTAGATATTGGAGCGAAAACTGTCTTATTCACCTATAAAATGCTCGACAATGAAGATCCGACCAGATGAAATCGATCCCGAAAAAAATCACACCGAAAAACTCCTGGACTGGACTGGAAAAAACTACCAATCTTTTCGACAATATGTAAAGGTTAGCGAACAGGATAGTAAGCTGCAAGTCATATTCAAGGGTATCCTCAGCATCTTTGGCTTGCTAGTAATGGTCTTGCTTTCTCCTTTTCTTATTGTTGGATTAATGATCGCTTTTGCGGCAGTATTTTAGGCCTATGAAGACCTTGAATAATCCTTTCTTTTGGACGTTGGCGCTATTATTTGTCTTTCATCAATTTAGTCAAAAGATTTTGGGTTGGTCTTTGACATTCCTAGATCATTACCTGGATACTTTTCTTTTGGCCCCGCTGCTGTTGACGGGATTGTTGGCGGAATGGCGTGATCTATACCGATTGGGAAATCGATACACCTTCCCTTTACCGGTGGTTGGCTTGCTTTGTTTGGTACTTCTGATTACCTCCGAGTTGGTTTTCCCTGCTTTATCAAAAGCATTTACCCCTGACAAATATGATGCCTTGTCCATTATTTTGGGAAGTATTGTATTCCATTTATTTCTGAATCGTCCTTTACGGGTTATCGATCCAGCCAGGTCTTCAGTCGGGTAGCCTTCTGATTGCTTACGATGATAGGCTCTGAGAAAGGAGGACTTAATTCGAGCTTCAATCGCCCTTTTGAAAAGGCAATCAGTTTATGAATGGCCTTGACCTGAATGATCAGATTTCGAGATACTCGAAAGAATAATTGGGGATCCAAGATATCTTCTAGCTTATGCAAGGAATGGGCTACAGGGTAGGATTTATTTTGAAAAGTCTTGAGCAGCACCAAATTCCCATCAGCCACAAAGTAGGCTACGTCTTGGACCTCAACGGCCTGCAGCACCGTACCACTTTTCACAAGAAATCGACTCTTGTACTGTCTTTCATTAAACCTCAATTGACTAAACACTTGCTGATAGTCCACTAGCATCTGTTTGTCCAGTTGGAGTCGTTGAAATTTTTCTAATGCCCTAGTCAAGGCCGCAATACCCACCGGCTTGAGTAGGTAATCGATGCTATTTACTCGAAATGCCTGAATCGCATACTCATTGAATGCAGTCGTGAAGATTATGGGTTTTCGAACGGCTACCTGTTCAAAAATCTCGAAACTTAGACCATCTGAAAGTTTTATATCCATAAAGATCAGATCTACTTCTGCCTCTCGTTCTAGCAGCCATCCTACGGATTTCTTAATACTCTTAATCACAGCAAGCACCTCAATCTCTAATGAATAGGATCTCAGAATCCGTTGTAAATTCTGGGCCGCAGTAGTTTCATCTTCAATAATCAAGACTCTCATACCAATTGCTTTTCAAGACTAAGTAAAGGTAAACTCACTGTGAAACGCTCTTCCGTTTGTTCAATTTCGATTTCTCTATCTGACAACAATTGATACCTCGACCGAATATTTTCCAAACCAATACCGTAACTGGGCAGAGTCTCCGTTTTTACTGCATAAATGCTATTCGTCAGGGTAATCCGTTCTCCACGCTGAGTCAACTGAAGTTGTAAGGGATGATCTTCATCAAAATGACTATGCTTGATGGCATTTTCCAAGAGTGTTTGCAGGCTCAATGGTGGTAAATAATACTTTCCCTTGTCGAGCTGTCCCAATTGATATTCCATTTGAATATCCTCATGGAATCGAGTCTTAAGGAGAAATAAATAGTCCTGGAAGGCACGCAATTCGTCCTCAATCGGAATGACCTCCTCCTGGTTCTGTAGGATCGTTCGATACAGGGCTGATAGTTTGAGGAGAAAATCACCCGCTTTTTCAGATTTCTCCTCAATTAAGCTGTACAAAGTGTTGAAGTTGTTAAATAGAAAATGTGGCGAGATTTGATGCTTTAAGGAAGTCAGCACCGCCTGTGTCTTTTCTCGCTCCAATTGTTCAGCTCGAAGCGCTTCTTCCTGCCATCTCTGCATTAGAAAGATCACCTGGTTTATGGCGTTCGCCGCCAAAACGAGGAATAGTACCTGGAGCGAAATGGTCAGCACATATATCCAATGGAAACTGTCATTTGCTCCCTGTGCAATTTGGTACAACTTAAAAGGGGTATAGAAAACGAAGATGATCAGGTCGGAGATGGTGAAACTTAGTACGAGTGGTAATATAAAACGATGCCAGATACTATTCTTCTGTGGATATCTCTTATACAAAAAATGAATAGCCTTACGATCGATGTAGAAAATAAGGTATACTAATAGCGTGTACACCAACATCACGTAGATGTCAAAGCTCATTCGCTTAAAAGCATGGAGGATATATACCAAAGTCCCCATGCTGAGGGTAATCAGCAAGGGGACGATAAGTCTTATGGCTAGGATGAGCTTTCTATTCATTGAGACTATCTTATCGTAGTAACAGGAGTCGCTTCTGGAACGAATATCCAGAAATCATAGTTAAATACTTCACTTTTGATGGGTTTAAGTTTACGACGACCAAATTTCTCCCTTAAAGGGCGCATATCAACGAGAATCCATTCCTGTCCTTCTGCTCGATCCGCTATAGCCTCCCATATCTCCGGCGCTATGTCTTTTTGACTATCAAAACTTTGCTCTCCTTGAAGTCCGCTATTGGCCTTCCCCTTTATGCCGGTGAAGTGGATATGGAGAGACTCCATTTCATTCATAGCTGCTAGCTCGGAAACCAAGTTACCTAAGTCGAAGACCTGATAGTAAGAAAGACCTCGGTAGGTGTGCGTAGCACCAAACTTAAAGACTACTTTTGGCGTTGGGTCGAGCTTTTCGGCTTCCCGATAGTATTCCATAAACTGCTTTTTCATCAGCTTAGAGCGGATCAAGTTATTTTGGTGATACTTGCCCGCATACCAAGCGGCATAGATTTCCTTCGTCTTCATCATTCCCTGTATGATCTGGGTACTTTCTGATTGGGGGTCATTGCCAAAGGCTGTAAACAATTGAGTAAAATCTTTCTCCTCCAGCTGATTCAGTATCATTTGATTAAAATCTCCGTTCTTCATGACGGCTTGCAAACCTTCGCGTCCTTTTTTGAGGTAATCCGCTGCCAATGCTTTTGCCTTAGCATCCGGAGCTATTTCCGTTAATCGTTGAAATAGATAGCGAGGGGCTGCTGCAAATACTTGATCCACTCCCCAAAGTGTAGGCAATTGCCCTTTACCAGCCTCCAAAGCTGTAGTAAGCATCTGAAAGTCTTCTTGATTGTCATAAAAGGGAATAGAAAGCGGAAAGGCTTTCACAAAATCGTCTAGGGCTGGCTTCCCCTCCCCCACCAACTGTTCTAGTTTTTTGGCAATGAAGGGATCTGTTTCAACACAGAAGTATTCGAAACCAAGTGGCCGAGCAGCTTTGAGTAGTGCATTGGTAAAGGCCCCTACTTCTACAATACCATGCTGCTCTCCCACCAATAGAAATTGCGGGGCCTTCATGGCCTCTTGTAGAACCGCCGCTCCGTCTCCGGAGAAGTTTTGTTCGCTTAGGCTTAACTGGTAAGTGTGTTGCCGGATAGTGGCTACGAGGAGACTATCCTGAGCTGATAGGAGGTTCAGTGTGCTGCCGAAAAGGAAAAGTGCAGTAACAGTGACTAGTGATTTCATTGAAGATACTTTTTGATGGTATCTTCAATATTAGCCGCTAGGGAGGGTAAAATCAACTCAGGGCATTTCAGGCCCGCAATTATGGCTGTGAAGCCGAAGTTTTGAGGTCTGAAGTGCCCGAATAAGCTTTCTATTTTACCTCTGCCAACATTTTCTTGGCATTCTCGTTTTTTGGATTCAGCTTCAGGGATTGTTCATAATGCCTAACAGCCATGGCCTTATCCCCGGATTTCAAATAAGCTTCTGCCAAGCTATCGTGGGCATTAGCGGACCGAGGGTGCTGCGATACATTGAATTCAAACACCTGAATAGCTTCCTGATGAGCATTTTTGGTTAAGAATAGATAGCCAACCTGATTGACCTCGAATTCACCAAGGTAAACGGTTCTGCTCTTCGGCTTAACCAATTCCTGGAATTTTGAAAAAGCTACCTTCGTTCCAGACTTCCCCATGGTCGTTTTAATGATCTTGGAAATATCTGGTAGGGGCGGTAAAATCCGCAATAGCTCCACTTCCCAAACGATATAATCACCTGGGAGATTTGGCGGCGATTTACTTTTCGCCATGGCACGGAAATGGCTCATCGGAATCTGAAATCGATACTTACCTCCTAAGTTCATCACTTTGCAGGCATCTTGCATACCTTTAGGCAGATCACTGATCAACTGGTAGTCAGGAATTCCTGCAGCGTAAGTGCTGGCAAGGATATGTCCGTTGGCATCAATCAACTGATTGTGATTCTCCATGGCTTTATCCAAGCCCAACTTTGCAGATTTGCCTTTTTTCAGTACTTCGTAGGGCCATCCGCTATCGGTTACTTTTGTCTCTTGCGAGAAAGCAACAAGACTCATGCAGAGCATGAAGAACAACGGGGGGAGTCGTCTCATCTCTTAGTGTATTTAGTGATTAATTCTGGCTTACTGTAATGGCGGAATTATAATTCTTGGGTGTGCGTTTAGTTCTCTATCTACAATCTGATATTGTAATTCTGTATTTACTGCTATGTTTTGGTAAGATTATGCTATAGAACAATATATCAAATTCGATGTCAAACTTATAAAAAAAATATAATTTATTCCCTATCGCTATAGGTTCATATAAAGTTAAAAGCACATACTTAAGTGCTAAGTAATTAACTATCAAACAATTAAAACCAACAAAATATCATGTATTTATTACGGGCAGGATTTATGCGTAAAAGTAGGCAAGCCTGGCTCATTTAGGCACATAGATAAGAAAAAAGGGAGGGGCAAAGGATGGTACAAGGGCATCGCTGCTAATGAGGACACCCTTGTACATCGTCGAAAAACTACCAGATCTTTTGGATTAAATCCTATTTCTTTAGTTCGAAAAGCGCGTCTATGTCCTGTTCAAGTTAACATCTTTCGTCTCCTATTCTTTAGAAATTGGAGGATGAAATCGGTAGGTTCGCCGGAGGCGTGTTGAACGTCTATCCTTTGCTAAATCAAGCATTCCAGCTCTATAAGCCTTGTGAAATAGATCTTCTGCAATGGCTTTATCCTGAAGCGCATAAAAGAAGCCTGAAGGATATTGACTGGTGATGATTCGAACGCCAAGCGGCGGTGGCTGCTGAAAATTAACTCTGTGCAAGCCTCCTGCTAATTTCCTTTTGAGACTATCAAATTTGAATGTATTCTCAGCTAGGTAATAACAATCTCGGGCCTTAGTACGATACTTCAGTACACCATCCCCGGCGGCATATACATCCAGCAACCACCCGCTAGCCGTAGAAACACTGATTAACAAGGTATCATTTTGGTTCCACTCACTTTTCAGCTGTTCCTTCTTGGTAACGGTCTCACAAGCCACCAGTAGCAGTCCCAAGAGACAGCAGCTCCCTGCTGAAATGCTAGTCCATATCCAAGTCGGTGCACACCAGTTAGCGTTGAAGTACAGCATGAAGTCGTTTGATATGGTTTTACCTATACTTCGACGGTTATTACCGTAAGGGCTATAAGCTCACTTCTCTTCATCCATTCTACATGTTGATGGTCTAAACGAATACGTACTTTTCTATTCATACTGAATTCTTTAAACTTGTCAAGAAACCATAGGAATACCAGGTCAATAGCTAACCATAGCCCAGACCAAAGCGTCCCACTACAGCATAGGGAATCCTCAGTTTATTCTCTTTTAGAAATCTTGATACTTCCTGGTGGAAAGACCAGGCAACTTCTCTTCAAAATTGAGTCGAGCGCTTAACAATGATATTATAGTAGATGCAAGACTATTTCATTTTGGTGTGAACCGTCTGATGAAGGTTTGAAGCCCATCGGTCAGGTATACTCCAGCTTGTTAGAGAATCGTAAAATGATTGATCAATTACCAGTCATTTTAGCTAAATTTGCGCATCCCTGAAATCATAGCTGGGTCGAGGCTTGACAGGTAAAAGTTTGGCCGTCAAAGAAAGCCTCGAAACTAATTTTGATCCCAGGTGTATATCTATCTAGATAGCCAGTAGGCATGTCTATAAATATGAAGAGGAAGAATGCTTCTTCCATGACCTAAAAAGCATCAAGTGATAGCGTTTTCCAAATTTGAATTAGCGAATGGCTTACGGGTGGTACATCACGAAGATAAGAGTACCCCGATGGTAGCCCTGAATGTGCTTTATAACGTAGGTTCTAAGGATGAATCACCGGAGAAGACTGGGTTTGCGCACCTGTTTGAGCACCTCATGTTTGGAGGATCGGTGAATGTCCCTGATTTTGATGGACCGATCCAGACCGCAGGAGGAGAAAATAATGCCTTTACCAATAACGACATCACGAATTTTTATGACTTGCTCCCTGCAGAAAACATAGAGACTGCATTCTGGCTGGAATCTGACCGGATGTTAGGCTTGAATTTCGATGAGAAGGTCCTAGATGTACAACGCAAGGTAGTGGTAGAGGAGTTTAAGGAAACTTGCCTTAACCAACCCTATGGAGATGCTTGGCATCATATTTCTGATCTAGCTTATAAGGTACACCCTTACCGTTGGCCAACTATTGGTAAAGTGCCTAAGCATGTAGAGGACGCTACCATTGAGGATGTCAAGACCTTCTTCTACAACTATTATCGCCCGAATAATGCGATTTTGGTGGTTTGTGGTAATATCGATAAGGAGAAAACTCAGGAATTGACCCAAAAGTGGTTTGGCGATATCCCTGCCGGCACCATTCCCGCTAGAAACATTCCTCCGGAGCCGGCGCAAAAAGAGCTGCAGCAACGAATTAATCAGGCCAAAGTACCCAATGATGCGTTGTACCTGGCTTTCCATAGTCCCTCTCGGACACACCCCGACTTTTACCCAACGGATTTGCTATCGGATATACTCTGCAATGGCTCTTCTTCACGTCTATACCGACGACTGCTGAAAGAACGGCAGCTATTCACTCAAATTGATTGTTATCTAACGGGGAGCGTTGATCCCGGCCTGTTTATCATCGAAGGACATCCTGCCAAAGGGGTAAGTCAGGAGGAAGCAGAAAAAGCCATCTGGCAAGAACTGGAAGAGATCAAAAACAATTCCGTGCCAGAACGTGAATTGCAGAAGATCAAGAACCGCATTGAAAGTACCTTGGTGTTTTCAGAATTGAATGTCTTGAACAAGGCTATCAATCTGGCTTTCTTTGAGTTGTTAGGAGATGCAGACTACATTAACCAAGAAGTAGATCTGTACAAAGCCGTTACTACCGTTGACTTGCAACGGATGGCAAATGAAATCCTAACCCCAGAGAATTGCTCAGAGTTATACTATCAGGCCCAATCTAATTGAGGATCAGCTAAAAGATTTACCGGTCTCCTTTAGTTTCTTCAGGAAACAGCTCTTCTAGTTTTCTTTTCAAGGCTTCACCGCGAAGACCTCTAGCCAAGATTTTGCCATCTTTATCGAGTAGGATGGTATGAGGGATAGAAGAAACCCCAAAAGATTTTGCAACGGCATTGCTCCACCCTTTTAAGTCACTAACGTGCTGCCAGGTTAAGCCATCCTTTTCAATGGCTGCCAACCAAGCATCTTTCTTACGATCCAAGCTCACACCAATGATTTCAAAACCGTCTTCTTTATAACGATTGTACAAGCCTACCACATGTGGGTTCTCACGTCGACAGGGCCCACACCAACTTGCCCAGAAATCCACCAAGACCACTTTACCGCGTAGATCATGCAGACTAAGGTCAGCCCCTTCTGGTGTTTGTTGAGTAAAATTAGGTGCTTCGCCTCCTACCATTAATTGCTTGGCTCGTTCCAATTCCTTGGCCAGGGCCCCAGTAGTCTTAGGATCGGACTCCTTGAAGCGCTCTAGGAAGGCATTGGCGAAAGGGAGATAGTTAGCGTGGTTCTTCTGTTTAAGCACATTCAATACGCCTGCGAAGGCAAGCTTTTGTGCACTGGTCGCTTCGGGCCACTTGTTCAGTTCCTTCTCGATCATAGTCTGATGCACATCGGCCGGGAGGCCTAAGCTGCTAAGCGTATTAGTGTAAGACTTAAACCCTTCGTATACCCAAGGTAGATTATTGTAGTTCGGGTTACTCCAATCAACATGATGGAAGTATCGCTCTGCAAAGTATGGGATCTCATGATCGTAATCCTGGCCATTGTTTTGGTAGCTCAAGTAAGTATTCAGGGTCATCACCGTCCCTAAATAGTCATTCTTAGCTTTCAAGGAATCCAGGTAAGCCAATTTGGCTTTATCCAGATCACTTAACTGCTTTCTCACCACTTCTATTTGACCTTCGTCCTTATTGGTAGAGGCGCGACGGAAACGACGCAGGTATTGGGAGGTCTCATTCTTGAACTTATTGATCTGATGCTTTACCTGAGCATAGCCTTTATTCATAGGAGAACCAATAGTTCGGCTGTTTCTCAAGTTTCGGCATTCTCCGTGGATTTCCATTCCATCTTCCTTTCCGAGAATAACAGGAAAAGTAGAACGTGCATTTGGTCCTACGTGGTAGAAATCTGGCTCACCATAGGGAAGCGTAAAAGTATACAGCTCATCTTTGAGCTCCGTTGACTTTACTTGTTGAAACTGAAAGCCATCAAATTGATACAAATTCATTTGTGAACCACAATCAGGCACTTTAACATGAACTTTAATCTGTTGTTGGGCCTGTAGCAAGACAGATGAGATCAAAAAGCAACAAAAAGTAATCGTCAGGTAAAGTCTATTTCGAAGCATGAGCTTTCTTTTAGGGTATTCAGGCCAGAAGGCCTACATTTAATAAATCCGTGATAATCATCAAAATTACTCGTAAATGGACGAAAATAAAAATTTTCCAAGCTCGGACAATTTTGTGGTTGGCGTTTTAGAGTAAGGAAGGCGACCGAAGGAAGCAGCTCTCAGCTAAAACGCTAACTTGAAGACACAAAATGGCACGAACACCAAACTTTCAATACGTCTATCGATTAAGCATGTCTGCTAATCGAATACATACTCTTCTCTGGTCGAACAAGTACACGCTCTTATCAACAATTGTGTATCTTAAACAGTTGAAGTTATCAAATAGTATCGTTAATTTGGTTCTTGAATAATTCTAGTGTATGAACGATTTTCGCAAGCAGATGAATTTTAAGGGCAATCCATTCAACTCGGTCACGAGTATAGTGATGATGGTCCTATTCCTTATAGCGATTTTTTACATCGCAAGATTCATTTTTCGCTTACTTTGGCTGGTTGCGCCACTGTTGTTAATAGCTGCCTTGATCGTTGACTACAAGACGGTGGTGGGTTACGCAAAATGGATCATCGGTCTGTTCAAGAAGAATCCCGTGACTGGGGTAGTTGCTACCTTATTGTCGGCCTTAGGCTTTCCCTTGGTGTCAGGTTTCTTGTTGATGAAGGGCTTGTTTAAAAAGAAGGTCCAGGAAGTGAATAAATCTAGAGAGACTGCCATCCAAGGCGAATTCGTGGAATTTGAGGAGATTGTCGACGATGAAGCACTGGAGCTTCCACAACTAGAAATAAAGAAAGAAAAGCCTTCACCTTCTAAAGGCAGCAATGAATATGATCATTTATTTGATCAGTAGTGCTGCAGTCTTACTCTCTGTTCTCTATTTTTTTCTGATCCGCTGGCTATTGGCCCAATGGGAAAAGCTTAATTCACCAAATGTTTTACCTGCTGCCCCTCCTACCGTCCAAGTCAGCGTCATCGTGCCGGCAAGGAATGAAGAGGACAACATCAAATCTTGTTTAGATAGTCTAACTCAACAATCTTATCCTGCTGATTTCCTAGAGATCATTGTCATTGATGATCATTCCACTGATAACACGGCGACTATTGCACGGAATTACCGCGTAAAAGGTGTGCGTGTTCTATCTCTCGCTGAACATCTGGACCTTCCTACTCAATCGTATAAAAAAGCTGCCATCACCCTAGGCATTTCCCAGGCGAAAGGAAGTTTAATTATGACTACTGATGCAGATTGTATCGTTCCTCCTAAATGGGTAAGCCAGGTGGTTCAAGCCCACCTAAATGAGCAATGGGAATGCATTGCCGGGCCAGTCCTATTTCATCAGGAGCGAAACGCATTGGAGCGGTTTCAATCGCTGGATTTCATCGGAACCATGCTCATCACGGGTGCTGGGATTGGCTCAGGAAAGCTGCTATTGGCTAATGGTGCCAACTTTGCCTACACCAAAAAAGCCTTCGAACAAGTGGGAGGATTTGATGGTGCCGATGAAAAAGCATCAGGAGATGATGTATTTCTTCTCCACAAAATCGCCTCGGCTTTCCCTCAGCAGGTTGGTTTTTTGAAAAATGCACAGGCCAGTGTGCTCACCAGGGCGATGCCTGACCTGAGCAGCTTTGTTCAACAGCGCCTACGCTGGGGGACTAAAAATGCCAGCTATACGGATACACGGGTGACGTTAATTGCCGGCTTGGTGTTCACCACTTGTTGGGGTATCATACTCTGCTTTTTACTGAGTTGGACCGGTGAACTATATGCCCTATGGGCCTTTATCCTTGCATTTACTATCAAGTCCGGTGCGGACTACTTGCTTTTGCAAAAAGGGATGCTGTTTTTCGGACGAACGGATCTCCGTTCTGCCCTGGGATGGGCGCAAGTTGGACATATCCTGTACATCGCCTTGGTGGGGATGGGAAGCTTGTTGGTGCGGCGGTATGAATGGAAAGGGAGGCGGGTTAGCTAGTCTGTAGTTACAAACTCCAGACAACAACTCCGAACAACAACTCCAGGCAGGCTGGACTTTTTTTGAAAAAAGTTAGAAATTGAAGGTGATGTTTGAAGGGATTTGGCCACTTAATAGTAGAAACGGATAATTATGGAAAAGGAAAAAGGCACTGTAAAGGCGAAATTTCAGCAAAATCGGGAGCAAACTTTTCGATCATTGTATAAGAAGGTTTTTCCTTCGGAGGCCCGGTTTGTGGCGCGCAAGGGGGGCGATCTGGCTTTAGCAGAAGATATCTTTCAAGATGCCATGATCCTGTATTTCGAAAAGGTGGTATCTGATCAAATCGGTGAGCAGCATAATCCACCCGCCTATATCCTGGGCATCAGTCGGAATCTCTTCTTTCAGCACTGCAAGAAGAACAAACCCAGCTTGGATCTGGAATCTCTAGGGGAATTCACCATCACTCCAGTGGAGGATGCCTCTCCCCTCCCCGATCGACACCGCTTGTTGGACTATTTGACCACCGCAGGCAAAAAATGCTTGGATCTCCTCCAAGCCTTCTACTACTTTAAATCTCCTATGAAAGAAATAGCGAAGGAATTTGGATATCGGAGCGAACGCTCTGCTACCGTTCAGAAGTACAAGTGTCTGGAAAAAGTACGCGAAACCGTAAAGCAAGAACACCATGCGGAAGTCCTTGCATGATATTGAAAAACTGGAGGCCTATATACAAGGTAGGCTAAGTCCGGCAGAATCGCAGGAGGTCCGAACAGACCTGCTGTTGCACCCATCTAAATACCAAGATTGGCTAGCTCAGCAGGAGACCTATACCTTGATCCAAGCCGCAGGCCGAAAACAGCTCAAAACAGAATTGCAGGTCATTAATCTATCTCTCCAAGCAGACCCTAGCCTGCGTAAATGGTGGCAGAAGATTCAGGCCTTTTTTAGCTAGGCCCATACTTCTGAAGTTACCTAAGTAGTACTAGAGAAAAACTTCAGAAGATAGCCAACTCCTTCTAGTCAGTAATTCATTAATCCATTTGATCAACCAATAATTCAGTTATGGAATACCATAATAGTGTGATTCCTATGGTCGTAGATGGCCATGGGAATGAAGGTAGAGCTTTCGATATCTACAGTTTGCTCCTGAAGGAACGCATTATCTTTCTCAACGGACAGGTGGAGGACCGCATGGCCAATCTGATCATCGCACAGCTCCTCTACCTCGACAGTCAAGATTCTAAACGTCCAATTAACCTGTACATCTGTAGCCCTGGCGGTAGCGTTTATGCCGGGATGGGTATTTATGATACGATGCAGATGATCAAGGCACCTGTTTATACCACAGCCGTAGGGATGACGGCGAGCATGGCTTCCGTGCTACTCGCCTCTGGCGCTGCGGGCAAACGTTTTGCCCTACCGCATGCTACTATCCACATGCATCCGGCTGGTGGCGGTGCTAAAGGATACACCGAAGATGTCCGCATTGCCTATCAGGAGCAGGAAAGAGCACAGGCTCAGCTTTTCCATCTGGTGGCCAAACACACCGGTCGAAATTGGCGGGAGATTGAACAGGATTTTCTGCGCGATCGGTACATGAATGCCATGCAAGCCATGGAGTATGGTCTAATTGACGAGATTTTGGGGGACAGTAGCGACATCATTTTCCTAGAGGCGGAACAGATGCGGATTCGACAGCTGTCAGCCATTCCGGAACGGCAGAAATTGAATTAGTGGGGATTGTTGGTGGGAAACACGAGCGGCTAGGGATAATTGTTGGTGGAAAACACCAACAATGGCTGTGGAGGGCTA